>ERZ772964.691-NODE-691-length-13812-cov-31.8461_pt1 | contig 13812 bp, 18 predicted proteins | sample MGYA00580675_ERZ772964 | MGnify/ENA primary metagenome ERZ772964 (study PRJEB29015, sample SAMEA2737941) | human oral metagenome | biome: human oral; feature: human-associated habitat; material: dental | place: China | collected 2139 ... | reverse complement strand
AGCGCAGGACTCATAAGCCTGAGGTCGGTGGTTCGGGTCCACCCGGTGCTACCAGGACTAGTTATAAAAACCTCTGTGAACAATTTGATTCGCAGAGGTTTTTTCATGCCTCAGATAATAAAGCCATAATAATAGGAGAAAAGATAAATGGCAGGATTTCCAACTCAGTCACCACAGCAGCAAACACAACCTTTACAGCAACCGCCGTCATCGAGGCGTTTACCATCTGACTTGCGTTCTAAAATAGCGCGTTGTTATGTCGATGATCGCGAGTTTAAGGATGATACAGGTCGCACTGTTAAATACTCCCGCCTTGTTGTTGAGTTTTATGTTGGCGAGGAGGCTGCAATCTTTGAAGCACGTATCGGAAAGAATGATAAAGCATTACTAGCTATAGCTGATGATTTTTCAGCTGATCGTTCTTTCTGAGAAGCGGTATAGGTCGATATCCGCATTAAATATTAATTAATTATAAGGTAACAAGATTATGAATTCACTTTTAGTCTTTGGTGCTAGCATTTTTCCAACCGACACTGTTACAACTTTCACCAATACAATCACGACCACCATTTCTGACAACATGGGCATGATTGTTGGCGTTGTTGCTGTCATTTTTGGCATTAACTTCGCTAGGCGGATGTTGAACCGCGGGTTGAAAGGTAAAGTTTAGTACCTATTGTCCACCACAACAGGGGCAAAATAAATTACATAATTATTTTGCCCCCTCACGAAATTATTTAACTAAGATAGGAGATATCCGTGATTACTACAATCCTCGTCTGTATCAATCTGTATTTAACGTATAGACTAGCTGAGTTTTCTGGTGCCATTACAACAAAACGCAATTCTATACCAGATGAGAAATTATATGAAATGCGTGAAAAAATTCTAAAAAATAGGACTAAAAACAATGGCTAATTCAGAAATTATCAATCTAATTATTTCTACAGTTGCTGAGATGGTTATTTATTTAATGCCGGTCACTGCTTTGTTGGCTGGCTTAATATTTATTTTTAGCGTGCTGTATGAATTCACAATTGGTGCAGTAAGAAATATAAGGTAGGTTTTTATGTCGGAAGAATCAGGCCGTGAATGGATGATCGAAGAGTTTGCTGAAATCGGTTATACCGAGGAAGAGATTGATTCTCTTCTCGAGGAAACTTCTGATGGCTTTTGAACAAAAAGTTGGCGTGATTATCGCGTTATGGATTTCACTTCAAATTGCTTTGCAGTTTCGTTTTCGCAGGAGAGGTCATAGATGATATTACTAGCGTCTTTATTCATTTTACTTGAATTTTTATTGCTTGGATTTGCTCTTTGTTGTCTTATTTATTCTAACAGGAGGCAAAAATGACCCAGCCAGTAAAAAAGTATTTCCTCTTTTTTATCACGGTACTGGCTGGGTTTTTTATGTCTCTTCAGCCGTTAACAGTGCAGGCTCAAGTGTCTGATCAGCCTAATGTTGTTGATAGAGTTTGGGTTGCGAAGCGAGGAGGATCCCCTGAATACCATACTGCTGATTTGTACAATTATCTTCGTAACAGGATTAAAGATTCTTCTGATAACTTAAGTTTGTCCCGTTCCCAATTTTCGTCAGACTTTTACAGAGCTATAAGTAGTGGAACTATTATGGTCGTTCAAGGTGAATATACTTCCCCTCGTTATGGTAATTATGCTTCTTATCATGTCTATTTTAGCTACGCTAAGCATGACACTTGTAATTTTAAGGTTTTTTATTCTCAGGGTTCTTATATTTTAAGATCTACGACTAGTCCTGCTGTATCTAATTGTGGTTTTCATTCTGCATATTATAATGTTGACGCTGCCGTTGGTGTTTATAATCTATCAGTTTTACAACCTTACATTGGCGTTACTTTTTCTTCTCGTAATGCGTTAAATAAGTATTCTATATTGTTTTTTAATGGTGATTATGAGTTAGATTCCTCGGCTATAGGCATGAATCCTCTTCCTCGCACCGACCCTGGAAATCCTGCCATTATTCCTGAAGTTTCATGGAATGATGACTGCGGTACTGATGTTGGTTGTCATTTGAAAAATATCGCAACAGTTTTTAAGGCTATTTTTGATACTATTATTGGTATTTTTGATTTTTCTGAAAATAATACTATTTTAAGATTTTTTAAGTGGTTATTTATACCTGGCAATATAGTTGAGTTGCTTGATTTTTCAGATCTTGCTAATCAGTTTAAGACAGCCTTAGGACCAGTTTATAAATCTATAGATCTTCTAAATCGTTTATATAATACTCTTGTTCCTCCCGTTGACTATTGGAATTCTTCTAATCATTGTTCTACTTCTCTTGCTGGTGACGCTGGCATTCAGGATTCAGCGGCTCACCGTTATATTATTCAAACTCAGGTTTTTGGTTATAAATTTGAGCCTGATGTTTGTTCCTTTGAACGCGCTATTGGTGGTTATAAAGCAATGGCTCGGGTTCGTCTATTCTCTGGCTTTGCGCTTACAACCATTTCTTTATTTTTATGGTATCGCTTTATTGTAAAGCTTATAGGAGAACGCCTGTGATTGTCACTTTTATTATCCTACTCCTTAAGAGCCTAGCCTTATTGATTATTTTAGCTTTATTGCCTCTTCAGCTTCTAAATTTTGTTCTTCCGCCATTGATTTTTGATCCAGTTATTGATGTCCTTACTCGTATTTTAAGTTTATTTATTTGGTTGTTTGGTCGACCCGCTTACGTCTTTTTTGTTTTAACTGTCATAGCAGTTACATTTGCAGTTCCTGCTTATAAACTTTCATTTTTCTTTATTCATTTTATACATCGACTGAAAGGATTTTTTAGATAGTTATGTCATATTCTTCATTCATCAAAAAAGAGCTTATGCCGCATATTTCCGCTTTTCTCGCGGATCGGCGAGCCGCAAAAGACCCAGATTTCTTCCCGTGCTTCGGCACGCAAATTTATTGCGGTCGCCAGGGTTCTGGCAAGACTATCTCCGCTGTACGCGCCGCCCTTCGCTTAAAGGAACGATACCCGAAGGCTATTTTAGTCACGAATCTGTCCTTGCCTGGTTATAGGGCCATTAGCACAGCCGGCTACGTCCGGATGTGCTATACCGGACCGAACCAGGCAAGACGGGCTGCCTCTCTGTCGGAGGAATACGCCAGTGCCACTGTCACCGATCCTCTTACTGGCAGGACTGAGCGAATCTCTGACATTGACGCTCGAACTGATCGTTTTGATTCAGAACGCGATTATGTTCATTTCTCTGAAGTCGATGACTTACACGCGGCGCTAACTCAAGTTAACAACGGCTTTCATGGTGTTATTTACTTAATCGATGAGATTCATGCCTACTTTAATTCCCTTGAATCAAAAGATACGCCAATCACAATTTTTGCCGAGATTTCTCAGCAACGTAAGCAGCGAAAGCTTATTCTTGGTACGTCGCAACTATTTATGCGTGTTGCTAAAGCCCTGCGAGAACAATGCGATAATATTATAATTTGCAACACTCTCTTTGGCTGCGTTACAACGCTGCGCGCGTATGATGGTATGGAAATTGAGCAAGCTCGAGACGGTAGTTTGATTGGCCGCATAAAGAAAACTGGTATATTTTGGCACACAGTTAAGGATCGTGAGGCATATGACACCTTTCAGAAGATTTGGTCGTCATTCATTCCGCTCGAAGAGAATCCATACATGTCGAAACGCCATGCCAAATTTCAACATAAAATGGAGAAAAAGATGAAATTCCGCTAAAGCCGAGGGGGCAAGGCCGGCGCGTGCGCTGCACGCCGGCCGCCCCGGCCAGGCGCAGCCTGGCCTACTTGATACCCCAACACTTAACAAGCGCTAAACAGATACAACACTAAAATAGTGGGGATAAGGTAACCGTGAATCATCAACCATTAACTGTTATTGAACATGTTGTTAAGGAATACCCTACTATGTATAAAGTCACTATTTTTAACCGGCCGCTCATGATCCCGAAGCCTCGGTCGGGCTACACGCCAAAACGCAATTCTTCAGATCCGTCCGAAAAGGCGATTGAAGAATCGCTGCGGCGCACTCGCACGGCTATTTTTGATTATGCTTTGGCGAATAAGTTTAGCCATTTTGTCACATTTACGTTTAATCCTAAGAAAGTTGATCGTTATTCAATTGAAGAAACGTCGAATATTATGAAGTATTGGCTGAATCGTCAAAAGAAACATTCGCCGGATTTTGGCTATATTATTGTTCCAGAGTTTCATAAAGACAAGGCTATTCATTTTCACGCGCTTATTCGCGGTTACGCGGCCGACCTTAAGCGTACTAACGTTATTCAGAACGGTAAGCGCGTATATAACGTTACTGGCTTTACTTCAGGCTTTACGAATGCGCAAGAGCTTGATGATGATCAGGCTAAAGCAGCGGCATACTTAACTAAGTACATTACGAAAGAGATGATAACGACGTTTAATAAACGTCGTTATTGGGCTTCTAAGAATCTTCTGAAACCTCAAAAACATTACGAACCGCTTGAACAGCTTGGGATTGCCCACTACATCCACGATGATAATTTAACGTATCAATCAGACGAATATCATCTTTCAATTTATCAATTTTCGATTGACCCTCGTCTTGATGCAGTTTATGAAATATTTAAGCCAAAACAGCCTGAAACTACATTTAAGCCGCTAGTCCGCCGACTGTCGCAACCACCATCTCTACCGGGAATATTTAAGCAGTTAAAAGTTCTTCCGCCTTAGCCTATTCATTTTTTGCTTCAGGGTAAATAGATCCTTCGTGTCTTTCATACGGTCGCGTAGCGTCGTGAACTTCTTGCGCGATTCGTTTTGGCTTATTTTCAATATATTGTTTTAACATTTTTTCGATTCTTCGAGTACTGCCATAGATTCCAGCGATGAATATTGGTATTAGTAAGCCTAATAGACCGATTATAGCTAGGATGACTAAGCTCATGCTGCCGAAGAGTGTTGTTATCTCTGAAGTACCGTTCATTTATTGCTCCTTTTTTATTTTTTAGGTATCTGGTGTGAATTATACAACTAAATATGGAGGGTGGAAAGTGTTTTTTTTATGAAAATTTCAAAAGCTTTTTTGGCTTACTGTGAGGAAGTTGTCATTCCGAGCAACGGTTCTATTAATACGGAGTGTTCGTATCGCAGTACCGCCTCTAATCTTATCGCTTACTTTGGCGATATTGAAATATCCTCGCTTACGATTCACGATGTTCGGCGATGGCGCGCTCATTATGCTAGTTTTCAAAAACCTGACACAATTCGTTGGCGTCTTTCCTGTCTTCGGTCGGTTCTTAAACTTATGCGTCGTAAAGGCGAATCGGTCATTGATTATGAGGATATAATTATCCCAGATAAAGAGAAAAACTTATTGATTTTCTTACTCCTGATGAAGTTGAATCTTTTGTTAAAGTTGTTAGTCGTCGTACGCGCGGTTATGCTGAGATAAATCGTAAGCGTAATATAGCGATAACTCGAGTGCTTGCTAGCTCTGGTATTCGTATATCTGAACTTTGCGCTTTGAATCGTGACTCAATCAAGAATCGTCAGTTTAGTACGTGGATTAAGAGCGCCAAGCCTCGGACGTGTTATATTGACACAAAAGCCGAGCAGGCAGTGCAGGAATATCTTTCTATGCGCGTGGATAACAATCCTGCCCTTTTTATTACGAATCAAAAGGGCTGTCATCGCATTACGCAGCGTGCCGCACGTCTCATTTTTGAAACCGCTTGTAATAATTCATTAGATTTTGATCGCGTTAGACCTCATACACTCCGTCATAGTTTTGCTACAACGCTTTTGTCAAGAGATGTTGATCTACCGTATATTGCCGATTTGATGGGACACCAAGACATAAATACTACTAGGGAGTATCTTCATTATTGTAATACAAAATTACAACAGATTTATGACGCTGCTATGCTTTGATTGTGATATGATAGTAGTGTAATCACATTGTTCGTTGAGTTTTTATTATTGACGGCTAGAGCGTACAACTCATAAGCCTGAGGTCGGTGGTTCGGGTCCACCCGGTGCTACCAGAAATGATTAATATTCCTCGCTTAGCGGCGGGGATATTTTATTGATCTCTCTAAAATACCTCTTCCAAATCGCCGTCAAAATTGTCAAGTTCAACGCCGTCCAAATCAGCCAGCCGCCGCGCTACGAAGCCGCTGAGTTCCCGCGAGCTGCGCCCCTGATTCCAGGTTTCCAACTCCTTCTTTTTCGTTGCTTCTAAAAATTCTGCTAATTCGTTGTCGTTAATCCGCATGGTTTTTTCCTTTTTTGTGTTAATTTATTTAACCTATTTTCATGATATCACAAATTTGACAAAAAAGCAATAGCTTTTTATGAAAATCTTTCGTTTTTATGCTGCTTATGCTATACTGACAGGGAAGGATTTATATACAAACATGACCCCTGTAATGATATCGTCTCTAGCCATCATCGTCTTCGCGGCGTTGATTCACGCTAGTTTTCAGCTCAGCATTAGCGTACTAACACTGCTCAGCGGTCATGCCATCGGTAAAAAAACTGCTTATAAAAGAGTTCTGCGCCGAATGGGCGGATTTACCGCCGGCGTACTGTTATTAACTTGCCTGATTTTAAGCGCAGTTTCTTATTATTTTGCCCTGTTTATTAATCATATTGATTCCGCCGAACAGTACATTGCGGCGATTTGCTGCGGGTTGATGATCGCCCTGGGAGTTGCTATTTGGGTATTCTATTACCGGCGCGGACGCGGTACAGCGCTGTGGATACCCAGAAGTTTCGCCGACTATTTGACCAAACGCACGAAAAAGACAAAAAACAGCGCAGAAAGTTTTGCGCTTGGCATGGCTAGCGTAGCCGCAGAAACTATTTTTATTATCGGGCCGGTTATCGCCGCCAGCTTGGCGATTATTACCCTGCCTGATTTTATGATGCAAATTGCCGGAGTTGGAATATATGTTATGGTGTCGATTTTACCGTTAGCGGTTATGATGGCGCTGGTCGGTGCTGGCCGCAACATCGCCAGCCTGCAGCAATGGCGCGAATCTCATAAAAGATTCTTACAATTCGCCAGCGGCGGCAGCTTGTTAATCTTGGCTGGCTTTATGTTCGTTGACCGCGTCATCGGCATTGCCAGCTACGGAGGCAGCCTGTGGTAAAATCGCCGAGAATCGACGTAATAAAGCGAGGCAAACGACCAGCCGAAGAATTCAGCCCGGATAAGATACATAATTCAATTATTGCTACCTGTTTAAGCGTTCGCATTCCCGAAGGACAGGCTGAAGATATTGCCAAGACCGTAACGCTGGGCGTTATGAACTGGTGCGAAACCCGCCCGGAAATTACTTCTGCCGACATCAGGCGGCGAGCTTGCCAAGTGCTGAAAGGATTGCATCCGGATGCGGCATATTTATATGAAAATTACAAAAATATATTGTAGGGGGCAGCATGGCGCAGAAACCGACGTTTGACTATGATTATATCGTTATCGGCAGCGGAGCAGGCGGTTCGCCGGCTGCCAGCATCCTGGCAAATTCTGGGAAAAAGGTCGCTATCGTTGAGAAATCGACGTTCGGCGGCGAGTCGCCAAACTGGGGCGACGTTCCGGCAGGCGCCCTAATCCACGCGGCCAGCACATATTATAACGCTAAGATGGCAGCGAAGTTCGGATTACGAACTGGCTCTGTCGGCTATAACTACCCTTCCTTATCATCCTGGAAAGATATCGCCATCAAACGCACCGGGGCGGGCGGAAACCGTCATTACTATGAAAAACAAGATATTAGCGTCTTCGCTGGTAACGCGCATTTTTTAAGCCCAAACGAGATTACGGTCAATCGGCGGCATTTATCGGCCCGCAAGTTTCTCATTGCCACTGGATCAGAATGGCACGTTCCAGAAATTCCCGGATTAGAAAGTACGCCGCATCACACGCCAAAAACCATATTTTCCCTTGCTAGACCGCCGAAAACGCTGTTTATTGTCGGTTCAGGCATAGAAGCCTGGGAGCTGGCGCATTTATTCTCCACTCTTGGTACAAAAATTTACCTAGCTGAAGCTTCCAAACAAATCTTAGCCGGCTTTGATAATGAGGCGAGCAGGCTGATCATTGACGACGCGAAGGAAAACCGCGGTATAAATATATTGATACAAACAGAAGTTATCGCCGTGCAAAAATCTGGCTTGCAAAAACGCGTTACCTTTGTTCAAGGACGAGCCGAACGCTCAGTACGCGTCGATGAAATATTAATCGCCAGCGAGCGCCGCCCAGCAACTGATTTGGGTCTGGAAAACGCTGGCATCAAATACACAGCGGAAGGAATATCCACCAATGCTTATCTGCAAACCTCGGCTCGGCACGTCTTCGCGGCGGGCAGCGTCGTTGATACAACTGTGCAAACGCACGATATTTTAGCGCAAAGCCGCGTTTGCGCGCATAATTTGCTGCATAAAAATTCGATGAAAGCCGATATTCAGCCGCGACTGCTGGTTGCCTTCACGCAGCCGGAAATCGCCCAAGTCGGAGTCAGCGAAGAAGCGAGCGAAAGGCAAGACCTAAGAATATCAATAGCGCCGCTAACCTCAACAGCGCGCAGTAACATTACTGATCAGCGAACTGGTTTTGTAAAAATAATTACCGATAAAAAAGACACTATTATTGGCGCGTCCATCGTTGCCCCAAATGCCAGCGATATGATCGCTGAACTAACTTTGGCAATCCGCTATAAATTAACTGGCAAACAACTCATGGAGACGCCGCACTGCTTCACTTCCTGGTCGGAAGCCGTAAGAATTGCCGCTGGAAAACTTCTCTAATTATCTCTGATGCGTTATAATATTCTCTGGCGGGGGCGTAGCTCAGGGGTTAGAGCAGTCGGCTCATAACCGATTGGTCGCTGGTTCGATCCCAGCCGCCCCCACCAATTCAGATTTGTGATTGCCTAAAAACGTTAATAATATAATTATTTTTGGAATACCCGCGGCGCCGGCTTTATGACCGGCGCTTTTTTCGCGTACTGCTTAGTTTGTACAGGCCGCCGCCAATAATTGCTACAACCGCAGCGCCCGCGATATAGCCGTAAAAACTCACGCCAGTATCGGGAAGGATGCCGCCAGCCTTTGTCGCTACTCTCCCCGTCTGCCCTGAACTCGTTTGTCCTGAGTTATTATGCGCTGGATTTGCAGCACCCCCGCGCTCGTACACGGCCACTGGATCTTCAATTACACCGTTTGCGGTTTTATCTTGGTCGCCAAAACCGCCGTCGGTTACCGAATAGCTAATCGTCGTCCGCTGTCCGTCTGCTGTAACGCCGAAAGATACTTTGCTGGTTATATCAACCGCATCTGTGCCAGCGCCGCTATATTTGACTACTTTTATGCCAGCTGTGTTTGCGTATTTTTTAGTTAGCTCTAAGGTTATCTTCGTTGTATAGCCAAACTGACTACTACCATAGTTGGCACAATCAATTTTGAACGCGACCGACTCGCCAAGCTGATACCCCGCTGGTTTTCCCTGCTGCGACGCGGCGGTACTGGCACTCGCTATGTTATAGCACTTGTCGCCAGTTGCATTAATGATCGTGTTTTTACCATTTGGCTGGGCAACAGCCATCCTGCTCGCTGAAGCCGGCACGATAACGTTATCTAAGCGCCGCTGCAGTTCGGCCTTCTTCTGCGGGTCTTTTACCTGATTAACTAAAGCTTGGGCATCATTTTTAGCTTGAGCAGTTTTATCATTTTCTGCCTTAATGACAGCAGCCAACGCCGCCGACTGAATAGCAGCTTCACTCTGCTTAGCAGCAGCCACGGCGTCATTAAGCTTCTTAGCAGCAGTACCCACTGCTGCGGGCGTCGGATTTGACGCAGCGTTGACAGCTTTTGCCTCCTGCAAAGCCTGCTTAACACTGCCTTGATCTTTAATATAACTTGGTTCGCTTTCGGCGTCATGGATAGCTTTTTGCAAGCTAGTTTTGTCGGCACACAACCCGTCAAGCGCCGCTTGTAATGCGTCTTTAGCGGCAGTCAATTGGCCCAGAGAAGCGCCGTGATCAGCAATTACCGCTTCTGCAGCAGTAATTCCAACCCGCAAGGCATTCACCGAATCCGCTGTCATGCCGTCAGTCGAGACCTGCTTAGCGTCAGCCACCAACTGCACCAGACTAGTGTGCACATTAGTAATTTCTTGCTTAATACCGTTCAAAACATTCTGCAATTCGTTCTTTTTAGCCGTGTCTTGAACCTTGCTCAGTAGATTTTCTGCCGCCTGAATATCCGCCGGCAATTTGCTGTTTTTTGCTTTATCGACAGCAGCCTGCACTTTGGCCTGGGCGTCAGCTTCCTTTTTATAGGCGTTATCCAAGGCTTGTTTCAATCCCTCAGCAGCGGTCTTTATTTCATTTGGAGACGGCGACGACTTGCCGGCAACAGTTTCAGCGGCCGCCAGTGCTGATTTGACAGCTGCGTCGTTCTGGATGTAGCTTGGCGATGATTTAGCGCGGGCGATTTCATTATTCAGTGCAGTCAGGTCAGTTTTGCTTAGCTTATATGTAATGTTTAGATTGCCGCTAAAGTTGGTACTCGCCGCGCTGATAGTTACAGGAGTAGACCACACGGCGTTGACATTATGAGAATTTCCATCATACACAGACGACACCAGCTTAATATTCCCCGGAGCTCCGCTGTCGTTAGCAACCTGGCTATTATCGGAAATAGGCACTACAGTCCCGCCTTTGCCTATCAGCGGCGACGGCGCTGACACGGCAGTAATAGACATGGATACATTCTGATTACTCAGGTTAAGCTTAGTCAAATTAGTTAGCCCCGCCAGCGGCGATATATCCGCCACCGTACTGCCGTCAATCTCCAAAGAAGTCAACTGCACTATACCGCCGATAGATTTTACGTCGCCAGCAGACAAAGGCACGCCGCTTAAGCGAAGAGCCTTTAAGCCAGGCATTGACTTTAGCACGGCGATATTCTTCGCAGTTATTTTATTGTTATAGCTGTAAAACTTGAACGACTTAATCGTAGCAGCGCTAGCGCTGAAATTAGCCATATCAAGAGGAGTTTCCAGCGATTCTCCAGACAGCGACACATCGCTTAGCTTTGACAGCCCGGAAACAGACGAGAGCGACTTTATGGGATTTGCAGCGGCATGCAGTACTGTTAGTTTAGATAAAGAAGCTATGTTTGCTAAAGACATTACCTTGTTATCAGAAAAGGTCAGTTCCTGCAGCTTCGCAAGATTAGCAATCGGCGACAGATTAGAAATAGCATTATTATCCAGCGACAACTGCGACGCATTCACGGCCGCCTCCAGGCCAGTAATATCGGAAATCTTCTTATTAGCCGGAGTGTTTGAATCCGCCTTAAGAGAAATGACTGTTAGGCTTTTCATCTCGTCCTTAGTTATGTCTTGATTGTCAGCGCGTGCTATGCCGCTATTTTTCGCTAATAGCGCATTCAATTTAGCCTTTAGATTAGCATCCGGAATATGGACAAACTCAACTGCTGGAGTAGCTCCGCCAGCCGCGTTCATCTTTACATTAAGCAGCGCTCCGCGGTTTACTGCCGTTCCAGGTTTTACCTTAACACCGGACGGATCAATCGCCAGCGCAACATCGTTTGGCAAAGCCTTTCCGGACCCAATAGCGCTGCTGCCAGGCTTTAAGTTGTAATTGCTTTTGTTATAATCTGTATTAGCAGCATCCTCTTTTATAAAATACGGATTTGCGGCGCGAGCGCCAAACGTATCGTACGAATGACTGTCTCTGCCGTCAATAGTACCTGACAGCTTGCTGCTTGACGATATTTCTGCCACGCTTTTAAGTACAGTATCCGTTTTGCCAGGCACGCTTTCAAAATCCCAAACCGACAAGTTCACATCCCTGGTGTCATTCCGGTAATATGCATTATAGTCAAAGCCTTTCAGCATACTATTTGCATCAACATACGGTCCATTCGGTTCGTTTTTTGCGCCCTCGACCCGCAGCGAATAAGCGCGCTGGTACGCTCCGCCCGCTAGGTCATTTGAGTCCGCCAGCGGCCGCGATGAAATAATATTGTTATACATCTCAACGCCAGAAGTATTCCAGCTCAGACCTTGCGATGCCGACCAATTTTCTTTCGCGGTACACACTCCGGCAGCATTCCAAGCGTTACAGCCATTCATCCGCCAATCTTCAAAAAGATAGACCGGCCGGTAGGTGCGCGAAATTGTATTATTATACAACTTAACTTTCTCGCTGCCAGACACGCGGATTCCCATGCCGGAACTTTCGATTATATTTGAAGCAATGACGGCGCTGCCTGAAACTTCATACATAATCGCCAGCGACGAGTTTGTAAAGAAATTGTTAACAATTTTCGTATCAATACAACCTTCATCACACCAAAAATTAATTGTACCCACGTTATCTACGTTGGTAGGTGCGGATTGCACTTTGCCGCTGTTTGAATTGTCTAAAATATTATTGCGAAATATAAAATTCTTAGTATGCGCCACCTTAATATCAGCCATCGTACAGTAAGCGCCGCAACCTGACGTTATAAAACCAGCCGCATTATTACCGTGCAGTTCGCTATTCTCGAATACCGAATCGTGGGCTTTATTAGCGCCAGCCCCAGAGCCGCCATTGTCAATAACTTTAACACCGTTAGCCGAAGCTTTCGCTTGATTAAAGAACAATCCCTGGTTTGAATTTTGAGTGATAATCATATTCTGCGCAAGCGAGTTGTTGCCATTCAGACTCACCGCTGTCGGCCCGGAAATATCCTTGCCATATACAGGATCTGCAAATCCCCACGCCTGGACTGATGCGTATTGGGCGACGTTGATACCCCTGGCTGTAAAGTTTTGGCCAGTAGCCGTGAACGCCCTCGTCCGCTCCGAAATCTCAACTTGGCTGGCAGCCGGATTTTTACCAATATAGTACGTTATATCATCCTGAGCACCGATATTATAACCCTTGGAGTTATCACCCGGCACTTTTAGCGTAGTTGGTGTTTTATCCTCGACATAAAACTTATTACTGCCCGGGGTTACCTCGGCTCTAGTAGCGACCTGCTGCATTGGCTCGTCATTGATAAACACTTGCTCCGGATACGCAGCTATGCCTTCTTTGCCAGGATCGGAATTCGTCGTGCAAACATGGCAAAAATTATGATAATTACCTGTAGTTTTCCAGACGCCATTGTCGCTCGTCCAACTCGTAATGATATCGCTTCCTTTCAGCCAAACTTCAGCATGCGGTGCGGCTTGCAGCGTAATATTACTCTTGGATATAAAAAAGTGCGGCTCGCGATAAATACCGCTCTTCGCAACTACAGTGCCGCCGCTTGGAATAGCTGTCACGGCTTTACCAAAAGTCTTATACGGCGAATTCTCACTGCCATTGCCAGTAGTGTCATTACCGTTCGGAGCTACCCACGCCACATTAGAGGACGGGACGCTGTAATTTGTGTCAATAAACTGGTATTTTTTATGTAAAGAGGCCGCCTTGGTCGACGGTATTTGCAGTAGTATAGCGCCAAACGCCACAATGACGGCAGCAGTAATGCCGACAACTTTTGGTATAAACCTTTTATATCGCTGATGAATCTTCATTTTCCCCTCACTGTTTGTGTCTTATTACACCTTGCTTATATTCTAGCAAATAAAAATATAAACGCAAATGTTATGTGTAGTAGATAATATAGTTAACTATAAGCAGGACTTAAAACTTTACCTACTCTGCTATAATATAATCAGTAGACTGTATAAAATGAACATCATTCTCATAAAACGCCAGCTTTACGCACTGCGGCACGATTATT
>ERZ772964.690-NODE-690-length-13857-cov-8.52123_pt1 | contig 13857 bp, 13 predicted proteins | sample MGYA00580675_ERZ772964 | MGnify/ENA primary metagenome ERZ772964 (study PRJEB29015, sample SAMEA2737941) | human oral metagenome | biome: human oral; feature: human-associated habitat; material: dental | place: China | collected 2139 ... | reverse complement strand
GCAACCCCCGCACCCCCAGAACCCGCCATCACCCCAGGCCAGCCCCACAACAAACAACTTTGCCGAGCCCCTGCACGATGCCCAGTGACGATCGCCCGGGGCCCTGTAGACTCGCGCCCATGAGCATCCTTTCTCCCGCCAATCGCCGGCGTGCCGCGGCCGCAGCCCTGATTCCGCTCCTGGTGCTTCTGAGCGCCTGCGGCGTCACATACGACTTCAAGATCAAAAAGGACGACAGAGTCGACCTCACGTATATAATGTGGGATTCCACAGGATCCGGTTACGTCACAGAGCAGAGTTGCAGCGAAGAGGGGACGGGCGATAACTCCAACATCCCCGAGGGGGCAGAGATCACCTACAAATTCACGGAGAAGGGAGAAGAAGGGAACCCGACCTGCGAGATCAAGGCCACCAACATCCCCCTCAGCGAGTTCCGCGGCGACACCTCCATTACCCATGAAGGCAGCACCTACGTCTTCAATATGAAGAAGAGCTCTGAAATGGAGGAGTACAAGAGCGACGTTAAGAGCACTCTCTCTGTGACCTTCCCCGGGAAGGTCACAGAGCACAGTGGGAACAGCACCGTCAAGGGCAACACGGTCACCTGGGACAACTTCCTCGACGAGCAGGGCGACCTGCGCGCCGTGGGCGGGGATGGCAGCGGCTCCATGGCGCTCCTCCTCGTCGGTGGTGGGGTGCTCCTGCTGGTGGTCGTCGGCGCAATCGTTGCTGTTGTTCTGGTGAACAACTCCAAGAAGCGCAAGGCCGCCCAGCCCGCTGCCCCCATGCCGGGGCCCGGCCCCCAGCCCGGAGCCCCCATGCCAGGGCCCGGCCCCCAGCCCGGCCAGCCGCCCTTCCCCGGCCAGTGATAGTCAACGCCTCCGACAACTCGTAACGTGTGCCCTCGGCTCTCGCCGAGGGCACACGTCTTTTGTACCTCTAATGCCGCAGCCGGCCCCCGATGCGCCGCCGGCCCCGACCGGCTATGAACGGCCGGGCGCCCTCAGCCCAGCAGCGGGTGGCGGGTAATGGTGGCCTCCCGCCCCGCACCCACGCCAATGACCGAGACGCGGCAGCGGGCCAGTTCCTCAATGCGCAGCACATAGTCCTGGGCGGCCCGGGGCAGATCGGCGAAATCGCGCACGCCGGTAATATCCTGGCTCCAGCCGGGCAGCTCCTCGTAGACGGGAACGGCGTGGTGGAGATCGGACTGGGTCAGGGGCATGTCCTCGGTGCGCCGCCCGTCGACCTCGTAGGCCACGCACACCGGGATCGTTGCGTGGCCGGTAAGCACATCAAGCTTGGTCATGACCAGATCGGTCAGGCCGTTAACGCGGGCGGCGTAGCGGGTCACGACGGCGTCGTGCCAACCGCACCGGCGCGGCCGCCCAGTGGTGACCCCGTACTCGCCGCCCTCGTCGCGCAACCGCTCGCCGATGCTGTCGGTGAGTTCGGTGGGGAAGGGGCCCTCCCCCACGCGGGTGGTGTAGGCCTTGACCACACCCACCACTGAGTCAATACGGGTGGGGCCCACCCCGGTGCCGGTGCAGGCGCCGCCGGCGGTGGGGTTGGAGGAGGTGACGAAGGGGTACGTGCCGTGGTCAATGTCGAGCATGGTGGCCTGGCCGGCCTCGAAGAGCACGGTCTTGCCCGCGTCCAGGGCGTCATTAATGAGCAGGGAGCAGTCCACCACCATGGGGCGCACGCGTTCGGTGTAGGACAGGAGCTCGTCGGCGACCGCCTCAGGATCAATGGCGGGACGGTTGAAGATCTTAAGGAAAAGACCGTTCTTCTGGTCCAAGGCGCTGCGGACCTTCTGGCGCAGGATGGACTCATCAAAGAGGTCCTGGATGCGAATGCCGACACGATTCATCTTGTCCGCGTAAGTCGGGCCAATGCCGCGTCCGGTGGTCCCGATCTGGCGGGAGCCCAGGAATCGCTCAGTGGTGCGGTCCAGGGTGCGGTTATAGGAGGGGATAATGTGGGCGTTAGCGGAGATGCGCAGATTGGAGGTGTCCTTGCCGCGGGACTCAATCTCCTCAATCTCCTTGAAAAGGACCTCCAGGTCCACGACGACGCCGTTGCCAATGACGGGAACAACACCGGGGGTCAGCACGCCGGCGGGCAGGAGGTGGAAGGCGAACTTCTCCCCATCAATGACGACGGTGTGCCCGGCGTTGTTGCCCCCGTTGAACTTGACGACGTAGTCGACGCTCTGACCGAGCTGGTCAGTCGCCTTGCCCTTTCCCTCGTCACCCCACTGGGTCCCGACGACGACAACGGCTGGCATGGGCACTCCCTGGTTGTGGTGGCAGCGTGGCGGTGCGCACGCCATCGCTCAGGGTACCGGAGGTCCGTGACGCCTCCGAGACATGTCCGCACCCGGCCGACGCCCAAGCAGCCGGTCCCTCGCGCCGGGTCAGGGGCAGCCGGTCCGGGGGGCAGCCCCGGGGGCAGCCGATGTCCGCCGGGCGGCGCCTATGATTCGGGGGACCGCCGGAAGGAGACGCCATGGCCCGACGCGCCCGGGCGCGCTCGCCCCGACCAACCGGCCCTGGACCGTCCAGTCCCGTCAGTCCTGGGCTGTGCGCCTGGCACGACGCCGGCCAATGCCGCTCCTGCCCCCACCTGCCCACGCCTCTGGACCTCCAGCTGGCCGCCAAGCAGGAGAAGGTCGCAGCCCTGCTCGCTGCGGGCCCGTCCCCGGTGCCACGGAGCGCCTGGGCGCCACCGGCCTCCAGCGCCCCAACCGGCTTTCGCAACAAGGCCAAAATGGTTGTGGCCGGCACCACTGGGCGACCGACCCTGGGGATCCTCGACGCCACCGGCAGGGGCGTCGACCTGCGCTCCTGCCCCCTGCACGCCCGGGAACTTCAGGCCGCCCTCCCGGTGCTCGCCTCCCTGATCGGTTCCTTGGGGCTCATCCCCTACGACGTACCCGCCCGCCGCGGTGAGCTTAAGCACCTGCTGGTCACCGCCTCGCCCGACGGCGACCTCATGGTGCGCTTCGTGCTGCGTTCGCGACGCCATCTGCGGACACTGCGCGAGGCCCTGCCACAGCTGCACCAGCGCCTGCCGCAGCTGGCGGTGGCGAGCGTCAATATTCAGCCGGTGCACCAGGCCGTGATCGAGGGTGAGGAGGAGATCGTGCTCACCGCCTCCGACCGACTTCTCATGCGCCTGCACCTGCCCGGCCGACACCCGGCGCCCAGCGGCCCGCCGCCCGGCCCGGCCCGTTCAGCGCCCGCCCTGTCGGTGACGACGCCGATGAAGGCCGGCCCAGAGCACGGCGCCGGGCGCCCCGTCCAGCTGGTGAACGGCGAGCTGCTCCTGCACCTGCCCACACGCTCCTTCTTCCAGACCAACACCGCCGTGGCTCAGGCCCTGTACGCCACCGCCCGGGCCTGGGCGCAGGAGGGCGTCGGCGCTGAGGGCAGTCCCGCGCGCGCCCCGAGACGCGTGTGGGACCTGTTCTGCGGCGTGGGCGGCTTCGCCCTATCCCTGGCGGCCCCGGGCCGCACGATCCTGGGAGTGGAGGTCTCGACGTCGGCCATTGACGGCGCCCGCCAGTCCGTGACGCTCATGGGGCTGGACCCGGACCTGGTCCGCTTCGAGGCGGGCAATGCGCGCCTGCTCGACCCCGGGGCGGCAGACCCGCCCGACCTCTTGGTGGTCAACCCGCCGCGGCGCGGCATTGGGGCCGAGCTGGCCGGGCGGATCGAGGCCTCCGGGATAAGGCGGGTGCTCTACTCCTCCTGCAACCCTGTGAGCCTGGCGCAGGACCTGGCCCGCATGCCCTCCTTGAGGGCGCGGCGGGCCCGCCTATTCGACATGTTCCCCCACACCGACCATGCCGAGGTGCTTGTCGAACTCGTCCGCTGAACCGGAACCGTGCGGCCGGGTTGACGAGCCCGGGCATGACGGGCGGGCGCATACGGTCCCACCATGACGGCGAGAGTGCGTAGGGTGGAGTATGACTGCTTTACCCGTCGATCGTGCTCACGTACCCCCCTCGGCCCATCGTGCACCTCATGGTCGCCCCCTGGTCTCTCGGCGCGCACTGCTAGCGCTGGCTCCGGTGCTGACCGCGACGCTGGCCTCCTGCTCGGGCAGTCTTTTCGGCGGCAATCCCGCCACCGCCCTGACCTCGACCGCCACCCGGCAACAAGTCCCCCTTGCTGAGGCCCCGGCCTTGGAGGAGGCCGTGGCCGCCTGCGACGCCCTGGGCGCGGCCATGATCACCGATGCTCTCGCCCGGGCGCCCGAAGAAAACGCCCTGGCCTCGCCTTTGTCCTTGGCGCTGGCTCTAGCCCTGCTCGCCCCCGGCGCCACAGACCCCCAGAGCATTGACGCCCTGCTCGGGGCCTCCGGTCAGGATCGCAACCAGACCTGGTCGGCCATCCAGAACTCCCTGCTGCGCAACGACGTCGACGACTCCGCCCTGGAGGACTTCGATCCCCAGGAGATCCCCGAAGCGCCCCTGGTTCACGCGGCCAATCGCGTCCTGATCATTGACGACCTTCAGGTCTCCCAAACCTACCTGGACACCGTCCACCAGTGGTTCGACGCCGACACCGAGCGCGTGCCGCGCTCCCAGGCCAAGAAATCCCTGGACGCCTGGGTCAAGCACGAGACCGGCGGCCTGATCGACAAGTCGGCCATTGAAGTGACCCCCGACATAAGCTTGGTGCTGCAAAACGCGATCCTATTCGCCGCCCGCTGGCTGGAGGCCTTCGAGCCCAACCACACCGCAGAAGACTCCACCTTCACCCTGGCCAACGGCTCCACCACCACCTGTGACCTCATGCACATGACCCACTCCTTCACCCACGTCGAGGGCCAGGGGTGGGCCGCCCTGCGCATCCCCTATCTCGGCGCCCCCGACCCTAGCGGCGAGGCCTCCTTGGTCATGGACGTCATCTTGCCCCAGGCCGGCACTAGCCCCGCCGACCTGCCAGAGGAGACCTGGGCCCAGGCCTCCGCCGCCCTGGAGGCCGCAACCGATTCCGACGGCGGCGCCCGCACCGTCAATCTGGCCCTGCCCCGCCTGGACCTCGCCTCCGGGCCTACGCCCCTCATGCCACTGCTCACCAGCCTGGGCATGGCCGCCGGTCCCCTGGACAACATGGCCCCCGACCTGCGGGTCGGACAAGTCGTCCAACAAGTACGCCTTATTGTCCGCGAGGACGGCACCGTGGCCGCGGCCGTCACCGAGATTGGAGTCGAGGCCACTGCGGCAATAGACCCGCAGGATCCCATCGACTTCATTGTCGACCACCCCTATGTCCTCCGACTGTGCGACCGCGCCAACGGCGCCACCCTCATTCAGGCGGCGATTATGAACCCGGTCTAGACACTCCATGCGTGCATGGGCACCCGGTGCTCGACCGGCCCAGTGCGCCCGGGACCGCGCTGACTGTGCGGGCCGGCGAGCGGGTAGTGTGCTAGAGCCGTCGTTGGCGGCCCCGCAACCCGCCTCTGCCCAGGACAGACCCAGGAGAGATTGAGACTATGACCGTTGAGATTGTCACCGCCTCCAGCCCCGAGATCGTTGAGGCCATGGAGCGCCTCATCCCCCAGCTCTCGCGCAGCGCCCCGGCGTTGAGCGCGCAGCAGTGCGAGGACCTCGTGGCGCAGAGCGGCGTCTACCTGCTGGTCTTCCGCCCGGACGCCCCCGAGGGGCAGACCGCCCCGATCCTGGGAATGCTCACCCTGGCGACTTTCACCATCCCCACTGGCCTGCGCGCCTGGGTGGAGGACGTTGTGGTCGACGCCGACGCTCGGGGCCAGGGGGCCGGCCAGGCCCTGGTGGAGGCCGCCGTCGCCCACGCCCAGTCGCTGGGGGCGCGCACCGTGGACCTGACCTCGCGCCCCTCCCGCGAGGCCGCCAACCGTCTTTACCGCCGCGCCGGCTTTGAGCTGCGCGAGACCAACGTCTACCGCTACGCCGAGTAGCCCTCCACCCTCCCCTCCTCCAACGAAATCCTCACAGCACAGCGGCCACGGACGTTGTGCTGTGAGGATTTTGTTGGAGGGGCGGGTGGGAAGGGGAGGTTGGAGGGGCGGGTGGGAAGGGGGGCCCGGTTAGCGCTGCGCCCACAGAAGAAGGTGCGGGGTGACGGCGGCGAGGTTCTTCACCACGGTAATGCCGGGGTCACCGGGGAACACCTTGGTGCCGCCGATCTGGATGACATAGACGTCGTTGGAGCGGGCTGAGGCCGCACCGGTCGCCGAATCCTCCACGGCCACGCACTCCTGAGGGCTCAGGCCCAGCAGCTCAATGGCGGTGCCGTAGGGCACCGGGGTGGGCTTACCGGAGGCGACGTCGTCCCCCGTGACCAGCTCGACGAAGACGTCACCCAGGGCGTGGGCCACCGACTCCACAATGGGGCGCGGCGACTGGGTGACAATGACCTGGGCCAAGCCCACCTCGGCCATGGCCGAGGTGATCTCCTTGGCCCCCGGGAGCAGGGGCGGGTTCGCCTTCACAGAGGCCTCGACGTCGGCGGCAATAGTGGCGAAGACCTGGGCGGTCGCCGGGTCGTCGGGTCCTGAGGTGGCACCGGTGGAGGCAATGACCTCATGGGTGCGACGGATCGAGGCGCCTTTAATTGCGGCAACCATATCCGGGGTGACCGTTCCCCCCAGGGCCTCACAGCGCCGTTGGAAGGACTCGTCCCAGATGGGCTGGGAATCCATAAGGGTGCCATCCATGTCCCACAGGACGGCTCTCACATACGGGGTGTCAACCAGCCCCATGGTCACTCCTCCTCGCTTGCAGTGGTCGCCCCGGTGTCGTCCCCGTTCGGTTCCTGGGAACGACGGCGCTTGTCCCGGGCCGCTTTCTTCGCGGCACGACGCTCAACTTTGGCCTGCTGTTCCTTGGCCCACTCGACCTGCTCCGTCAGCCAGGCCTTCGTCGGACGGGTGAGGGTCATATTGTCCTCCAGCATGCCCTCGGCGCGCAGCACCATGAACGTCAAATAGTCGGGGTTGCGGGTGCGCCCGTACTGGCGCCGAGCCTCCTGCAGGTCCGACATGTCCCGGCGCACTTGCCGCTCAATCAGGGCGCGCCCGCCCATAACGAAGATTGCGAGCACCAGTGCCACAATGGAGCCGTAGCCCTTCGTCGGGTAATAGAGGATTATGGCGATAACCATGAGGACGGTGACCGGTTTGGCCATGGAGTAGGTCAGGCCCTCGGGACGGCCGTCGTCCCCGGTCATCCACGCACGGATCTTCGCCGGGCCCTCGGGGTCACCGCCCTTAAACCAGTCGGCGATACGACGTCCCACCTGGGTCATGAGTCCTCCTCAGCCAGAATCGAGTCGATCAGCGCGGCAATGGACGGCGTCGTCAGCTCGCAGGCCGCGGTGACCTCCGGAGGAGACCAGGGTAGAGCAACCGCGTGGTCCGCGGCCTCATGCATGGATAGATCGTTCCAGGAATCCCCAATGCTCCAAGTCTCGATCTTCTGCCCGGCCAGCGGGCCGGCCAGGAGATCGGCCAGGCCCCCGCCCTTGGAGGAGCCCGCCGGCACTACGTCGAGGAACTCCTGATTGCGGTACACCTCGATCTGGGAGCCGTAGCGACCCAGAAGATCGTCGACAATGCGGTCGCGCTCGGCGTCGTCAACCACGCGCATGGGCACCCCGATGAAGCGATGCGCGGCCATGCTCTCGACATTCATGGGAACGAAGACTTGGAGGATCGGTGAGACTTCGTGCAGGGTGTCGGCCAGGATGTAGTCGGTCTCAATGGTGGTGGCGAAAACCGTGATCTGCGGAACGTCCACGAGTCGAGCCACGATCTCCTGGGCGAGTCCCTCGGGCAGGTAGCGGGCGGACAGGGGCTGGTAGTCGCCATCAGTGATGACGGCGCCCGTGAAGGTCACCGCATAGTCAAAGGTGACACCGCAGGGCTCCATGGTGTCGCGGGTGGCGAAGACGGACTTGCCGGTGTCGACGACCAGCAGGTGCCCGGCGGCCCGCCAGCGGTCCATGGCGGCAAGGTCCTCGGCGCCGACCCGCCGGTTGAACAAGATGGTGCCGTCGAGGTCGGTGGCGATGAGCTTGCGCACGGGGTCTCCTCCTGGGGCGCGGGGACATGGGGTCTTACGTGTCTGCCCGGGGCGGGGCGGGGTCGGCGGAGTGCTGGCCGACGGTGCGGCGCGGGGCCACCGGGAGGTTCCCGGCGGCCCCGCGTCCGTGGTGCGAGCTGGTTCAACCGAGCCAGCCCGTCCAGCGTCCAATAATGCCCACGATGAACATGCCGAGGATGATCCATAGGGCGTTCACTTTCTTGCGCAGCAGCCACATGCACAAGAAAGTCAGGCCCAGGGCGGCGCATCCGGGCAGCAGCGAGTCAAGGATCGACTGGACAGTGGTCTCGGTGACCGTGCCGTCGTCGGCCGTGACGGAGGAGACCACGCCGGGGAATTTAATGGTGGTCCACTTGGCCACCAGGGCGCCCATGACGAACAGACCCATAATGGCCGCCATCTGGGTGATCTTCTTGAGCTGGCCGCCGCCGACCTCGGAGACGAGCTCGGTGCCGCGCTCGTAGCCGAACTTCAGGCCGTACCAGCGGATGAGGACGCGCAGGATATTGATGCCCAAGAAGAAGACGAGCGGGCCCACAATCGAGCCATTGAGCGCCAGGGAGGCGCCCAGGGCCGCGAGTACGGGGCGAGCGGTGCCCCAGAAGATGGGGTCGCCGACGCCGGCCAGGGGGCCCATGAGACCCACCTTGACGTTGGTGATGGTGTCATCACCAATGTCCTCGCCCTTGGAGCGCTTCTCCTCCATGGCGGCCACCACGCCGAAAACCACTGAGGAGACCCAGGGGTGGGTGTTGTAGAACTCCAGGTGGCGCTTGAGAGCGGCCGCCTGCTCGGTCTTGCTGTTCGGGTAGAACTTCTTGATCGCGGGCATGAGCGTGAAGCAGAAGCCCATGGCCTGCATGCGCTCGAAGTTGAAGGAGCCCAGCAGGGTTGTCGAGCGCCAGTACATGGAGCCCAGGTCGCGGGTGGTCAACAGACGATCAGAGGTCTTGTCCGGAGCCGTCGCAGTAGTCATCTCAGATTCCTTTCCGGCTCAGTCGAGCTCGTCGTCGAGGTCGTCGTCCAGACCACCGCCGCCGCTGGCCGCCGCCTGCGGCAGGCTGACGGTCTCATGGAACTGGGGGTTGAGCTGGACGTAGATGACCGCCAGGCAGGCGCCGAGGATGCCCAGGGCCACCAGGGTGACTCCGGTGGGCACGGTGGTGACGACCCAATTGGCCATCTCCCCGGCCCCCTCCTTGCCGGCCAGGGGGTCACTGACGGAGCCGGAGCCGGCCATTGTGGTGGAGAAGGTGGCGAACACGAAGCCCAGGAAGAAGAAGGGCATGAGTGAGCGCGCCTTCATCATATTGATGACCATGGCGTAACCGACGACCACAATAAAGCCACCGGCAATGCCCAGACCCTCGCTAACCACCTTAGGAATGGCTTCCAATGCTCTTTGGACCGCGTCGCCGGAGGCGAGAACCGCCACGGCCGCAGTGGGCACGGCCACGCGCAGGCCCTGGAGCGCCAGGGCTATGAAATGCATGGTGATAATGCCGTTGTAATTAGCTTTCTCCGCGAAGCGGTCCGCTTGGTGGGCGAAGAAGATATTAATGGTCCGCACGAAGATCGTGAGCGCCTGACCGGCCACGGCCAGCGGCACGGCCAAGCCGATCGCCTCAGCGGTGTCCTGGCCGCCGGCAATGGCGATGACGGTGGAGACGGTGGAGGCCAGGGCGGCGTCGGGGGCCATGGCGGCGCCGACGTTCATCCACCCCAGGGCCACGAGCTCAAGGGAGCCGCCAACCACAATGCCGGTGGTCAGGTCTCCCATGGCCAGGCCGGTGAGGGTGCAGGCGACGAGCGGACGGTGGAACTGACGCTCATCCAAGACGCTGGCCATGCCCGCGACGAATGCCACGAGGGTCACCAGGGCGATCTGGATGACACTAATGTCACTTTGCATAGGAGTGCTCTCTCATGAGGGACGGGGCGGAGGGCTGGACGGTGCGCGCGCCTGGGCGGCGGCTCACGCGAAGCCCTTGGAGGAGAGGGCCGGCATGAGGTCGGAGCGACCGGTGGAGGGAACCTGCTGGATGTACTGGGTGATCCCCCGCTTGTCAATCTCCTTGAAGGCCTCCACATCCTCGTCGGAGACGTAGACGGCCTGAGAGAGCTGCTTGGTCCCCTGCTTGAAAGTCATGCCTCCGACATTGACCTCCTTGACGTCCACCCCCAGGTCCAGGAGGCGAACAATGTCAGCGGGGGTCTCAACGACGATGACCGCCTTGAGGTTGGCGTACTTGGGGTTCTTGAAGACGCGGGCGGCCTTCTCCACCCCCAGGACGTGCACCTTGATCTTGCCGCCGCCGGTCTGAAGTAGGAGGGTCTTGCGCAGTTCATCGCTGGCAGCGCCGTCGGAGACTGCCAGAACAGCCTCAGCGCCCAGGGTGCCGGCCCAGTTATTGGCAACCTGGCCGTGGACCAGTCGAGAGTCAATGCGCATGAGCTTGATGTCCATCAGAGCTCGTCTCCTTCATCGTCGTTGTCGTTATCGGGGGAGGTCGGGGTGAAGACCTGGGAGAGAACCTTGACCCCATTGACGCCGGCAGTGCTCGCCACCTCGACGAGCTCGGCCAGGTTGCCGCCGAGCATGCGGCGCCCCAGAACCTCGACGAGCATCGGCAGGTTGACGCCAGTGACGACGTCGGCGTCATCACGGGCGGCGGCGAAACGGGCTGCGGCGTTGTAAGGGCTGCCGCCGAAGAGGTCGGCGAGGATCAGGTACTGATCACTCGGAGAGGCCTCAACTGCGGCTGCGTACTTGGCGAGAAGGTCGTCGGGACCCTCTGAAGGGTCAAAGGTGACGGCGACGACGTCGTCCTGCGGGCCTGCGATCATGGCCGAGGAGGCGACGAGCCCCTCGGCCAGGTGACCATGGGCCGCGACAATGACTGCGACCATATGCATCCTCCATGTCTTGTGCGCGCCACCCGGGACTCGGATGGCGTGCGCGTGCACCACAGAGGTTATCTGGCTCACAGGGGCCCTTGCGAGCGGTTGACGCCTCAAGATTCACCCAGACGTTCAGTTGTGACATAGTTCACATTCTCCTCCGTGAGGAGGAGACCCTCTCATCCCGGGGGACGAGCACGCCCAGTCGCCCTCCCGGACGACTGCGCACGACTGACTGCGCACCATTGCCGCGCCCCTCAGGCGGTGGGCACATTGCGCTCCAACTCTGCCAGCCATGCCGTGGCGGAGGCGTCCGAGGGCATCCGCCAATCCCCCCGCGGGGACAGCGAGCCGCCGGCCACCACCTTGGGGCCGTTGGGCAAAGTGGAGCGCTTGAACTGATTGGCGAAGAAACGGCGGTAGAACAGCACCATCCACCGTCGGATCTCCGGCAGCTGGTAGGCCCGGCGCTCCCCCTCGGGCAGGCCCTGCGGCCAGTTCCCCGCCTCGGCGTCCCCCCAGGCCTTCTGGGCCAGGAAGGCAATACGGCTGGGGCGGCTGCCGCGGCGCAGCACGTGCCACAAGGTGAAGTCCTGGAGGGCGTAGGGGCCGATCCTGGCCTGGGTGGACTGAATGGGCTCTGAGTCGGAGGCGGGCACGAGCTCGGGGCTGATCTCGGTGTCCAGGATGGATAGGAGCGTGCGCCCCACGGCGTCGTCGAAGAGCCCCTCGGCCACCACCCAGCGGATGAGGTGCTGAATGAGGGTCTTGGGGATGCCGGCGTTCACCCCGTAGTGGGCCATCTGATCCCCCACCCCGAACGTGCACCACCCCAGGGCGAGCTCGGAAAGATCCCCGGTGCCCAGAACAATGCCGCCACGGGCGTTGGCAATGCGGAAGAGGAAGTCCGTGCGCAGGCCGGCCTGGACGTTCTCGAAGGTGACGTCGTAGAGGTCGCGGTGCGTCACGCCGTCGGGCAGCCGGCCGGTTGCGGCGAAGGCGCCGTAGGGGTGCCCCATGGATGCGAGCATTTGCTCGGCGGCGGGGCGAATATCCAGCTCCTCGAAGCGGCAGCCCAGGCCGCGCGCCAGCTCCTCGGCGTTGCGGCGGGTGGTCGCCGAAGTGGCGAAGCCGGGCATGGTGATGGCATGGATGTCGCTGCGCGGGCGACCCAATCGATCCATGGCGCGGGCGGCCACAATGAGGGCGTGGGTGGAGTCCAGGCCGCCGGAGACCCCGATGATGAGTCGAGGATTGCCAATGGCGCGCAGGCGCTGAACCAGGCCGGCCACCTGGATGGAGTAGGCCTCGTAGCAGTCCTGGGCCAGGCGGGCGGGATCGTTGGGCACGAAGGGGAAGCGGTCCACGCTGCGGCGCAGCCCGATGTCCGTGCGGGGGACCCGGCGCGACCCGGGAGCGATGAGTACGCGCTCAAAAACCGCGGCCCGGCCCCCATCCCCCTCGGGCCGGACGACGCTGCGGCGGTTGTCCGCGAAAGTGCCCTGGCGCAGGCGCTCGGCGCGCAGGCCCTCCAGGTCGACGTCGACCACGGTGGCGCGCGGCCCCTCCGGGAAGCGCTCGCTGTGGCCCAGGAGGATGCCGTTCTCGTAGACGAAGGTCTGGCCGTCCCAAGCCAGATCCGTCGACGACTCGCCCTGGCCGGCGGCGGCGTAGAGGTAGGCGGCCAGACCGCGGGCCGAGGAGGCCCGGGCCAGGAGCTGACGATCCTCCGCCCGGCCCACGGTAATCGGTGAGCCCGAGATATTGACCAGGACGCAGGCTCCGGCCAGCGCCGCCAGGGAGGAGGGCGGCACGGGCACCCACATGTCCTCGCAAACCTCGACGTGGAAGGTCAGGCCGGCGACGTCCTGGACCTCGAACAGGAGGTGGGGCCCGAAGGGGACCCGCTCCCCCGTGCCGCCCCCGACACCGGGCAGATCAATGCGCCCGGGCGAGCAGCCGCGCCCCTGCCCGGCAGCGAAGTGCCGCCCCTCGTAGAACTCCCGGTAGGTCGGCAGGTAGGACTTCGGGACCACCCCGTGCACCGTGCCGCCGCCAATGACGACGGCGCAGTTGCACAGGCGCTCACCCACCCTCAAGGGGGCGCCCACCACCAGGGTCGGCAGGATCTCCTCACTGGCCCGACGGACGGCCTCGATAGCGGTCAGGACCTCGCTCAGCAGGACGTCCTGAAGAAGAAGGTCGTCGATGGCATAGCCGGTCAGGCTCAACTCGGGGAAAGCGGCCAGACACACGCCGTCGGCCCCCAGGATGCGGGCCTGCTCCACGATGGCGGCGGCGTTCGCGGTCGGGTCCGCGGGCACGACGGGCAGGGTCACGGCGGCCACGCGGGCAAAACCCTGGTCATAGGCGGAGCTGAAACAGATAGCCGGGCTCGCGGCGGTGTCCTGGGGGGTCATGGGCTGAATCCTCCCACGCACCGGTGCATGATCGGCCCATGGTTGCGCCACGTCCCATCGCCTTCCAGCCGCTTGCCCACCCTCACCCAGTACCGGCCGGCACCCGCCTGGTCCTGGCCCATCGGGGTGCCAGCGCCCTGGCGCCGGAGAACACCCTGGCCGCCTTCCGGGCCGCGGCCGACGCCGGCGCGCGCTGGATCGAGCTCGATGTGGACGTCCTGGGCGACGGCACCCTCATTGTCATCCACGACTCGCTCCTGGAACGCACCACCAATCGCACTGGCCCCTACTACGACCTCACCGCCGCCGACCTGCCGGCGCTGGACGCCGGCTCCTGGTTCACGCCCGAAATGCCGCCGGCCGGCGACCCGGGGCCCGAAGGCGCGGCCCCCGGCAGCACCAGCACCGACGGCGCCCCCGAGCCCGGCGCCGCCC
>ERZ772964.688-NODE-688-length-13942-cov-18.7472_pt1 | contig 13942 bp, 6 predicted proteins | sample MGYA00580675_ERZ772964 | MGnify/ENA primary metagenome ERZ772964 (study PRJEB29015, sample SAMEA2737941) | human oral metagenome | biome: human oral; feature: human-associated habitat; material: dental | place: China | collected 2139 ... | reverse complement strand
CGGCGCCATCGCCATGACCCGGGCGGTGCGGGTGTGGGCGGCCGCGCAGGGGCGCACCTACGTCCTGCCCGACGACGTCAAGGAGCTCGCCGAGGTGGTCTGGGCCCACCGCCTGGTCATGGACCCCGACGCCGAGTTCACCGGCGCCACCGCCTCCGGCGTCATCACCGCCGCCCTGGGCCAGGTCCCCGCGCCCACGACCCGCGACTGAGCCGCATGACGCCTCACACGACGTCGCAGGCCCCTACCCGCCAGGTCCGCCCGGACCCCGCGGGCCAGGCCAACGCATCCGCACCCGCCGCCTCCCCGAGGTCCTCGGGAGCATCGACGTCCTCGAAGACCGCGGCATCGGCTGCGTCGTCGGCTTCCGCGAGCACCGCGCTGACGGCCAGGCCGGCGCGGTCCCGCCTGACCGACGCCGTCGCAGTGCTCCTGCGTCCGCTGCGCTGGCTGACGCACACCATCACCCCGATCGGTTGGGGCAGCGTGGTGCTGCTGGTGGCCTGCGGACTGACCGGCGCCGTCATGGGGTGGCAGGAGGCCTGGAGCGCGGCCATCGTCGTCGGCATCGTCGTCGTCACCGCCTGGCTGTGGCTCATCCCCCGCGGCGGCTACTCGGTCAACCACGACCTGCTCGAGCCCCGCGTCACCGTGGGCGATCACGCCCTCATCCGTCTGACGGTCACCAACCCGCGCCCGCGGCCGCTGCTGCCCTCGCGCATGGAGATGCCCGTGGGACCGGGGCGCGCCGTCTTCGTCGTCCCCACCCTGACCCCCCGGGCCGTGCACGAGCGCGGCTTCATCCTGCCCACGCAGCGCCGCGGCATCGTCACCGTGGGCCCGGTCCTGGCGGTACAGCGCGACCCGGTGGGTCTGCTCCAGCGCGAGCACTCCCTGACCACCCCGCAGGACATCCACATCCACCCGCGTACCCTGCGACTGGGCACCGTCCTGCACGGCGTCCTGCGCGACATCGAGGGCGCCGTCACCCAGGACCTGTCCAGCTCCGACGTCGCCTTCCACGCCCTGCGCGACTACGTTCCCGGCGACGACCGGCGCAATGTCCACTGGCGCACCACCGCGCGAACCGGCAGGCTCATGGTGCGCCAGTTCGAGGAGACGCGCCGCTCCAGCCTGCTCGTCCTGCTGTCCACCCGCCAGGACGACTACACCGGTGGGGAGGACTTTGAGACCGCGGTGTCCATTGCCTGCTCCCTGGCCATGGACGCGATCCAGGACGGGCGCGAGGTCCGCTTCATCACCCAGATCGGTGCCCTGCCCACCTCCTCGGCTCTGCGAATGCTGGACACTTCCTGCCTGCTGAGCACCGGTGAGGACGACGTCAGCTGCGACCTTCTGGTGCGACACGCCTGTACGGCGCACCCTGAGGCCTCTATCGTCGTTCTTGTCACCGGTCAGCGGGTCGACCGCGCCACCCTGGCCCGGGCCCGCGGCTTTGCTCACGCGTCCATGGTGACCGTCACCTTGCGCGCAGGTCAGCAGGGCCTGTCACGCCACCACGCCGGAACGATGCCGGTTGTGGACATGGACCGTCTTGAGCAGCTTCCCACCGCCCTGAGGCGAGCACTATGACCCCGTCGACGACTTCCACCACACTGCCCCCGCGCACCGCGGACTCCCCGCTCTCCGGCTCCCCCGCCGGAGCACCGTCCCCGGCCGAGGCTCCCTCGCACGGCTCGGGAGCCCCCTCGACACGCTCACCGGAGTCGGCCTCCTCCTGGTCGACGACGTCATCACGGGCGCGCAGCCTCTACAGCACCGAGACCACTCGGCCGGCCCGATCGATCACCGGCGCCGGTCCGCTCCTGTCGCGGCCGTCGCGGCCGGCGCTCTCCGCCCGCCGCTTCCTGCCCCCCAGGCGCGGTGCCAAGCCGCCCACACCTGCTCTCGCCGCCCTCGAGCTGACGGTGATGGCCGGAGTCATCGCCGTCGGCGCGATTCCCTTCCTGCCGGTCTTCGCCTCCCTGGTCGGCTGCCTCGCCGTCGGCTACGGGGCGCTCGTCGGCACCCTGACCGCGATGGCCTGCTCGCGCCTGCGCCTGTCGGTGCTGCCGAGCATGGCCGCCCTGGCGCTGGTGCACGTCCTGGTCGCACCGTGGCTGCTGACCGACGTCGGCTCCGGGCTCGCGGCGGTCAAGACCGTTCTGGCCTCCACGGTCACCGTATGGCGCGATGCACTGACCGTACCGATGCCGCTGAGCTCCTTCAGCGGGATGACGGTGCTGCCGTGGCTGACCGGCCTGGTGGTCTCGGCACTGGCGACCCGTCTCATTCTGGCGGGCCGTGAGGTTCTGGCAGGTCTGACTCTGGTCGCCCTGCCCGTCGTCGGCATCGGCTGGGGCGGGCAGGAGGCCGTGCGCCCCACCGCGCAGGGCATCCTGTTCGTCGTCGGCGTGCTGACCCTGTGGACCTGCGGTTCCTTGCGGCAACGGCGCAGCCACGTCATCGAGGCCCTGGACCTGAGCTCCTTCTCGACCACGTCGGGGACCACGAGTGCCAGATCCACCGGCGACCTCGGCCGGGTGGCCCTGCGCGGGGCCGCCATCGCAGCCGTGCTGCTCATCGTCACCTCCCTGGCCGCCCTGGCTCTCACCCCCACCGCCCCGGCCTCTCGGACGGTAGTACGCGACCTGTTCCAGCCGCCCCTGGACGTGACCGAGTACGCCAGCCCGTTGTCACTGATCCGCACCCTGGAGACGGACAAGGCTCACACCCGGCTCATGAAGCCCACCAACCTTCCCTCGGGCGGACGCATCCGCATCGCCGCCATGGACTCCTACGACGGCCTGTCCGCCCACATCGGGCAGAACGAGAACGGCCAGTCGCGCTTCGAGCGCATTGGTGACAAGACCCAGCTGACGGTCAACCGGCTCGACGGGCGCAAGCAGACCTCCTCCCTGACCATCGAGGACTACAGCTTCCCCTGGGTCCCCACGATGCCCGAGACGATCCGTATCGAGTCCTCCGGCCCGCGTCAGTCGGCTTTACGCGAGGGCATGTTCTACGACAAGTTCTCCTCCACCGGCATCGCCACCAGCGGTCTGGCCGAGGGCGACGTCCTCACCGAGCGGGTCGCCCCCTACACCTCGCCCTCCGAGGCCGCACTCAACAAGGCCTCCCTGGCTCAGACCGCACTGGGGCCGATCGAGCAGGTGCCCCCGTCGGTGGCCTCCCTGGCCAAGGAGATCGTCGGAGCGGAGTCCAACCCCATCGCCCAGGTCCGGGCGCTCCAGCAGCGCCTGCGCACGAGCTACTACTCCGACGGCACCAAGAGTCCCTCCCAGCCGGGACACGGGGCCGCCCGCATCGCCTCGATGGTCGAGGCCGACTCCCTCATCGGCGACGACGAGCAGTACTCGGTCCTCATGATGCTCATGTGCCGCTCGCTCAACATCCCGGCCCGTGTGGTCATGGGCTTCGACCCGACCACCGACGGCGACGCCAAGACCGTCACCGGTGAGGACGTCAAGGCCTGGGTGGAGATCCCCTTCGAGGGCCTGGGGTGGGTCTCCTTCGACGTGACCCCGGACCGCGACCAGGTCCCCCAGCAGCAGACCACCCAGAAGGTCTCCAACCCTGAGCCCAACGTGCTTCAGCCCCCGCTGCCGAACGAGGACCCGGCCCAGCTGCCCCCCAACTACGAGGACCCCCAGCGCGACGACCCCCAGGACGATGACAAGGGCGGGCTGCCGACCGCGGTTATCGTCGTCGGCGGCTCCCTCCTGGCCATCGCAGCGGTGGTGGGATCCGTCCTGGGCTGGAAGGCCTGGAGACGCAGCCGACGGCGCGCACGCACCGGTGTCGGCAAGGCTCTGGGAGCCTGGGAGGAGATCCTCGACCGAGCCCGCGACCTGGGTCGCGTCCCCGGGTGGGGAGCCACACGGCGCGAGGCGGCCGAGCAGCTGGACCCACACTTCCCGCAGGCCGATCTACCCCGTTTCGCCGGAGCAGTCGACACGCAGGTCTTCAGCTCTGGGGAGCCCCCGTCGTACGCTCTAGGGGAGTTGTGGGATTCCTCAGACGCGATTGTCCGCTCCATGGGCGCGCAACGTTCACGTCTGGGACGGGCGCTGGCCCGCTTGTCCCCGCGTTCTCTTATCCATCCCGCCGGGAGGCGGTTACGTCGACCCAGGAGGTTGCGGTCATGACGGTCACGGCTGACCCCCGTAGCAGCGCCCCGACCGCTGCAGGGTCACCGACTTCCTCGTACTCATCCAGTGACTCCTCGGGAGCCGAGGCCATCAGTCCCTACGGTGTCGCACTGAGTGACTCCCCCGATCCGGGCCGGACCGGCGAGGCTCGCCGGTCCGGGGGTACCGAGTCCTCGGCCTCTCCCGAGGACAGGCCGCACCCGCCTCGTCGTCGCCTCCCCCCGGCTCCGGTCAGGGCGCGTGTTGTGGCGGGGGCGATCGACCTCTTCGCCGGTTCTCTCCTGTTCGGGGGGCTGACGACCCTCATCTGGCAGGTCGCAGGCCGCCCGGCCATGTTCAGCGGGCTAATCGCCTTCGGGGTGGTCGTCGGGCTGCGATGGCTCGCCATCGCAGCCACTGGCTGGTCCCTGGGAGGACTGCTGCTCAGGATCCGCATGCTGGGTGCCCGCAACCAGACCCCCTCGCCGCTGGGCTCCTTCCTGCACGCGGACCTCATCCTGGCCGTCAGCATCACCACTCTCGGCCTGGGCACCATCGCTCTCATGCGTACGGCCGCCGCCGACCCCGAAGGGCGCGGGTGGCACGACAAGCTCTCCGGGATGGCGCTGCTTCACACCCGCAAGACGAAGCGACCCGACCGGCCCACCATCTCGGCAGCCGAGCCGGGGGGCCGGCCCACGAGCGAGCCCGCCTCCCGGGCCGCGGCAAGGTCCGGCGCTCCGGAAGGATCCTTCACCCAGGACGCCGGTGAGGCTTGGGACGCTGCCAAGCGCACTGCCTTCTCCGCCCCGCGCAGCGAGCAGAGCGCCGCGGGCCAGGAACCCACCACGCCACCATCCTCGAAGGCCGCTGAGGCACAGGACGAGCCCCCCTCCCGCCGTCGGCGCTCCGAGAGGGCCGAGCGGAAGGCCGAGAAGAAGGCGGAGAAAGCCGCAAAACGCAGTTCTCGAGAGGGCTCCGCACGCTCACGGGCCGGCGATCAGGTTCCGCAGGAGGGCGCCGAGACCACCACCGTGGGAGCCCAGAGCGCCACAGAAGCGGGAATCATGACCTCCCCCGGTGGGACGGCGTACCCGACGACATCGGATCCGGTGTCCTCCTCCATCCGCCGGCCCCGGCCTGCGCGGCCGGGGCAGCCCGCACGCCACGCCGGCCGCGCCCTGACGACTGGTTCGCCCAGCAGCGCCACCTCCCAGACGGCTTCAGCCACCGCCGCCGCCTACACTGCTGCGGTCTCAGGCAAGGCGGTCTCCGCTGACGGCTACGGCGTCATCAGGGCTCCCAAGGTGGTCAAGGCGGCGAAGGCGGCAACCGTGTCATCGTCCTCGGCGGCGTCAGCCGCATCTGCCAGCCCGGCCGTCTCCGAGACCGATGCCGCGGCCGTGGCGGCGGCCTCCGCCACTCCCATGGATCCTCAGGCCTCCGCCGCGCTGGCCGCCGCTGAGGCTTCCGCCATGTCGGCCGAGCAGAGGCAGTCGACACGATCGGCGCAGTCCGCACCGTCCGCCACCTCGGCCACGGCGCCCGCCCAGAACGCCGCGGAGGAGTCGGCAACGACTAGGGCGTCCACGAGCACGGAGACCCCCGCGAAGCCGGCCGGCGCTCCCTCCAGGGCGGGCCGCCCCTCCTCCAAGCAGTCCTCGCAGATGGACGCTGAAACCGCCACCCTTGACGCGGTCGAGGACACACCGGAGCCCTCTGAGTCCACTGACCAGTCGGAGCCGTCATCGACCCACGGGCCGCCGTCGGAAGCGACGACGCCCTCAGCGGAATCCTCCAAAACGGCGGCTGATTCTGAGGCATCCCAGGCCTCCACTTCGCAAGATGCGACACCATCGACACAAGTCCCGCGCTCGAAAGCCACAAAACCCGTAACATCACAGACGATGGAACCACGACACGCCCACGCCCAGCGCTGGAGGATTCAGTCCGGTCTCACCGGTAAGAAGACCTCCGCCTCGTCTGCTGCACCTACTGAGGATCAGCGAGAGCCGGCGTCACAGCCCGGTGTTCCTCGTCGCGAGAGCCTCTTCACCCCCGAGCGGCACCACTTCGCCTCCGGGGCGGCCTCGGCCCCGGAGGTTGCGCACACCTTCGACACCTCCAGCATCCTGCCCTCGGGGGACCGCAACACGCAGGCCCTCATCGACTCGGTGCCCTGGTCCTCGGTCCCGACCTCGGTGGACGCCGCCACGGTGGACTCCCTTCCCGAAGGAGTCATCGTCACCGACGACGACTCCTCCCGGAAGCCCGAGGAGGCCGAGGTGTCCTCGCCCAGGGCCGCCCAGATGGACCTGACCAATCCCTCTACAGTGCCCGGTGGTGTGCCGGCATCGTCAGAGGGCCAGGCTCACCCGACCGTACGCAGTCACCGCAGCCATGCTCAGGCCCCCGTCAGTAGCGGCTCGACCAGCGCGACGGCCCCGGAGGAGACGCCGTCCCAGCGGCCCCACACCACACACCGCTTCCAGGGTCCGGGAATCCCGGCGCCCGCGGAGGAGGGCGAGGCTCCGACCTCGCGTCGTGAGCGCCGGGACGCCGCCCAGGCTCCGGCGGGTTCCCGGACGAGCTCGACCGCGAGCACGTCACGACGCGGCGGAGCCCGTACCGGGGACAGCACCAGCGGCGTGGCGGGCAGCATGACGAGCGCAGCGGCTCCAACCTCTGCCCCTGCAGCCGTTTCTCACCCCACCGCCGCCTCGGTTCCCGCCGTCAGCGCCCAAGCGGCCACACCGTCTCTGCCGTCGGCCTCCTCGGCCTCTCCGGCCCTGTCGGTGCGTCTTGTCCCGCTGCTGGGCGGCAACCCGATCCTCATTCACGAGCCCACGGTCGTGGGCCGCGACCCCGACAACATCTCGGCCTACCCCGGTGCCGAGCGCGTCGCCCTCGACGACCCCACGCGCTCGGTGTCGAAGACGCATGCGGCGATCTTCCCGCTGCTGGACGGGGTGTGGGTGACCGACCTTCACTCCACCAACGGAACCCGGGTGGAGTACCGCGACGGACGCAGCGTCGAGGCCGTACCGGACAAGGCGCTGTCCGCCCTGGAGGGCAGCACGATCTTCTTCGGTCGTATCGCCTTCAAGGTGGAGGTCGTCTGAGTCCGACGCCGAATCCTGCACGCAGCGGGGCCCGCACTCGAGTGCGGGCCCCGCTGCTTCGCTTCCTCACCTGCCTGGCGGGTCGGCAACCGCCTTCACGGAGTGTCGACGCAGGCGGTCTTGGCCTGGGAGGCCTTACCGTCTGAGCGCACCGCCGTGACCTCGAGGCAGGTGCGCCCCTCCTGGGCCCCGACGACGGCCTCGTTGGTGCGGACGGAATCCAGCTCGGTCTCCTCGTCAGGAAGCTTGACGCGGTAGAGGTAGCTGCCGGTCCAGCCGGTCTCCGGCTCTCCCCAGGTGAACCGCACCGTGCCGTCGCCCAGTACCTCACCCTCGATATCGCCCACCATCGGAACGGATGCCTGCAACGGGTTGACGCCGGTCGGCGGAGCGATGGTGGCGATGGGATTGTCTGGCTTCTTCTTAGTGTCCTGGGTCTGGGAGAAGATGATCGCGCCGATGACGGCCACGACCATCGCCGTGATCAGCACGGCGGTCAGAACGGTGCGCATCCGGCTCGGGCGGCTCGAGTCGCCGCCGGCCTCCGAGCCCGACGAGGCGGACTCGTCGTCGCCCTCGGGGTCCACCCGCATGGCGATGTGCTCGCTGGTAACGTCGACCTGGTTGAAGACCCCCATCTTGGTGGCGGTGTCGTTCTCATCCGAGCTGGGGCGCCTGGCGGACTTCGCAGCCTTGTCCGGCTCCTGGAACAGGTCGACGGTGGTGATCGGCAGATCCAGCTCGGCCTGGACCTGCTGCAGCGCCCGTGCGAAGGCCAGCGCCGTCGGATAGCGCGAATCAGGATTCTTGTCCATCGCCACCGACAGCACGCGGTGCAACGACGGCGGAGCGTCCTGGCGACCCAACGGAGGCAGCGGGTCCTTGACGATGCGGCGGGAGAGCTCGTAGACGTCCGGGATGCCGTCGGTCTCGAAGGGGCTGCGCCCCGTGAGCATCGCGAAGGTGGTCGCACCCAGGGAGTAGATGTCGGAGGCCGGATTGGCCGAGCGCATCCCGACCAGCTGCTCGGGGGGAGCCCAGGGCACGCTCATGCCCCGCAGCTCCTCGGATGCCTCCGGGCCGCTCATGGCGGAGATGCCGAAGTCCGAGAGCACCGGGCGACGGTACGTGGTGAACAGGATGTTGGCGGGCTTGATGTCCCGGTGGACGATGCCGGCCCGGTGAGCGGTCTCCACCGCTCCGGCGATCTGAATCGCCGTCGACAGGGTCTCAGCGACATTGAGGGGACCCTGGCGCAAGATGGCGCCCAGCTGCGGCGGCGGGCAGTACTCCATGACCAGGAAGGGGTGGCCGTCGGCGGAGACGCCCGCGCCGTAGATGGACAAAATGGCCGGGTGGGAGGAGACCCGCGCCATGAGGTTCGCCTCCGACTCGAAGCGGGAGGCGGTCTTGTCCTCGACGTCAGCGTTCATGACCTTGACCGCGACCTCGCGGCGGGGCATGTGCTGCTCGAAGAGGTAGACCGTGGAGTAGCCTCCCGCTCCGAGTCTCTCCAGGTAGGTGAACCCAGAGATAACCGGAGGCGGTCCCTTGTGATCCAGCATCAGGGGAGGTTCTCAAAGGCGAGGGTCTGACCGTCGCCGAGGTCGAGGACGTCTCCGCTGCGCAGGAGCACCGGGGTTGCCGAGGACAGGCGCACAGGCGCCTCGTTCTGGCGGTTGAGAACGGTGCCATTGCAGTTACCCAGGTCCTGGGCCAGCACGCTCCACGCATCCAGATCGATGAGGATGTGGTTGCGCGAGACGAGCTGGTTGGGGCTGGCGACGGTCAGCGGGCGGAGGGGGACCTCCGCGACGCTGGTGATGTCGTCGGCCACAGGGTTGCGACCCACCAGGAGGGGACGGTTGAGCTCGATGCTCTCGCCGCCGGAGGTCACCACGCGCCCCAGAGGGGGGCAGGCGACCGACTTGGCCGGACGGTTGAGCTCGGCTCCACAGACGCGGCACACGGTGTAGTTCGTGGGGTTGGGGTGGCCCTGGGGGCACACCGCCGACAACACGATCCGGATGGCGTCGGGCTCACTGGGAGAGCTTGCCGAGGCCGGGGACGCCGGGCTGGAGGGTCCGGAGCCCACGAGCGAGACGAGCTCGCCCACCAGGTCCTCGGGCAGGCCGTTGATGGTCTGTCCGTCATGGTCGCCGCGGCCCAGCCCCTCGGAGCCCCCGGCGGAGGGCTCATCGGAGGAGGGCTGCACGAGCCCGACCACCGTCTCGGCGACTGCGGCGGATCCTGCCGACTCAGCAGCCTCCGCCGACCGACTCGGCTCCAAGGGACCGAGCCCCTGGTCGAGCAGCTCGGCGCGCAGCTCCTGGGAGAGGTCCTCGGGCAGGCCGTTGATGGTCTGTCCGTCATGGTCCCCGGAGCGTACGGGCTCGTCCTCGGCATGCGCCTGCGCAGCGGCCTCGGCGACAGCGGTGGCCTCCGCGACCACAGCGGCCTCGGCTGCCTCGGCGGGCACGACGTCAGCCGGGGTCTGGGCGACCTCGGTGACCTCGACGGCAGCGTCCTTGATACCAGCAGCCTCAAGATCCTCGCTCGACGGGGGTGGCGGGGGCGGGATCATGGCCTCTGCCTCCGGAGAGGAGGGGATCGGCAGGGCCGGGATATCGAAGACGGGGGCGATCAGCAGGTCCTCTCCGGAAGCCTCCGGTGAGGACGGGGTGGTGACCTCAGCAGCCTCAGGAGACTGGGCGTCCAGGGTCACGGCAGGAGCCTCAAGGGGCTCAGCACTGTGGGCGCTGTAAGCAGAGGTCGCGCTCTGGCTCGACTCCTCGACGACCTGAACATCGGCCTCAGTGACCTCGGCGGCCTGAGTCCCCTCAGCGAGCTCCTCGGAAACCTCGGCCGACTCGGCTGACTCGACCGGCTCGGCTGACTCGACCGGCTCAGCTGACTCGGCTGACTCAGTCGACTCGACGGCATCCGCGATACCGGCGACGACGGCAAGCAGGTCAGCGGGCCCGTCGGACTGGGCGAGCTGGTCGACCTCCTCAGGGGAGCCCGAGACCTCGGCAGAGATTGCAGACTGGCCCACCTCGACGGCCTCGAAGGACGCGGCGAGCTCGGCGCCGTCAAGGGCCTGTTGCTCGGCGTTGTCCTGCGCGATCTCGATGAGGTCGTCGACGACGTCGGGAGAGCCGGCGGCTTCGGCAGGAGCCCCTTCAGACGAGTCGTCCTGCTCCGAGTGGCCCGACGACGCGGACTGACGGCGCGAGGAACGACGCGAGGCCCGACGGGAGGCCCGAGAGGACCTCACCGCGGCGGCGGGGGATCCGGCAGAACCAGCAGCGGTGGTGGAGTAGTCAGGACCGGCCGGGTCAGGGTCATCGTCGTCGGAGTCACCGGACCCCTTCGACGATGCACGGCTGGGGGACGGGGTCCCGCTCGACTTCTCCGACCCGCGCAGCACCAGGTGTCCGGTGCTCACGACGGCGTCCACCGCCGGGCGACGCACCTGACCGGCGCCGTCGGGCGCGCTGACAATGACCGAGTTGGGAGCGGTCACCGTCGTCTCAAACCAGGTGGTGACCGCAGAGGCGTCCAGCGCCTTGCCGTCGACCTCCATCTGCGGGGCGCCGCGCAGCGCCACGTGGAAGACGTCCTCGGGCGCGGAGACGGCGAGCACGAAGTCCGGGATCGCGCCCAGACGTCCGCCCATCCCCATCACCAGCTCATCCAGGGCCCGCGTCAGCGAGGCCTCCTCACTACGCAGCAGCCGCCACAGGCGCTCGGTGAGGTCCTGCGGAACCGACGGGGGCAGGATCATCACAGCACGTGGCGTGACCACGCCTGTCCACGAACCCTCGGTCCACCAGACCTCGTTGTTCGCGCTGCCGTTCGGGCTGTTTGTCATCATATTTCTCCTCAACGGACGATACAGACACCGTCACCCAAGTATGCCTGGCGTCCTCGGTGCACGTACTCCGCTCGGCCCGGTGAGAGTCGATGAACCCCCTCCTCGTCCTCGACGTGAGTGCCATTGGTGGACCCCAGATCTGTGACCAGCACCCCATCGGAAGCAGGCACGAACAACGCGTGCGTCTTGGACACGGAGTCCTCCGAACGGAGCACCGCAACGAGCTGAGCATCCGGGTGGGACTCGATCGGGGCCGGCCGACGCCCGAGAACAATCGGCCCCAGAACTGGGATTACTGACCCCTCAACCACTAGGGAGCAGGTCGACACCGAGGTCGGCCTGGCACTGAGGAGGACCGTTCCGGACAGTCGATCGAACCAGGTGCGCTGTTCGGTACGCCATAGTGAGAGGATCCACAAAACAAGGGGGGCAACCCCTGCGGTTGCCACCAAAGAAAGGACTAAAAATGCGACGTAAATCACCGCTGACCGTCCCGGCGAGCCGTTCGGGTCGACCACCTTCCGGAGGCGGACCCCGGTCACCAACCCACCGGGTGTGGCGCCGGTCATCGCCATCATGGCAGTCATCACAACGATAAGCAGCACAACTGCCCCGACAGCGAATAAGATTCCACAGCAGCGCTCCGTGACGGCACAGAGTGCGATGATGAGCCCGGCATCTACTAGCACGCGGACCACACGGCGGCGTGCGGATGCAGGCATAATTGTCGTATGTCGCTCTCGGGTCCTCATAGGACAGACATGGTAGGCGCCCAGCCCACTGCCTCGCAGTCGGACGAGGTCTCGGAAGGAACACACAGTGCAGATCGCGGTCACCCCTGATCCCCAGCGATGGGTGATCATCCCGCCCTTCCCACCTCCGGGATGGGCCCGGGAGGAGGCGAGGCACCGCAGCGCCCACCTGGGAGTCACCGGTCCGCAGTGGCGCTCCGAGCTGGAGTCCCTGCTCAATGAGCTGCAGGCCATGGAGCGCCAGGGGCGCTTCGCTCGCCTCATGCACATCGACGACGTCGCGCACCCGCCCTTCGTCATCGACCTGAGCCTGGAGATCGCCAAGGATGACGGTTCCAAGGAGGGGCGCCGGGCCACGCAGCGCCAGATCGTCGCGGCCCTCCTGCCCGAGGCCGAGCTGGTGCGCCTGCGGCCGGGTCCGGACATGGTGGGGTTCTCCGCCTTCTACGAGTCCAACGGCCCCACCCAGGGCGTCGTCGTCCTACGACTGGCCGGACTGCCCACCGTCCCGGTGGACCTGGTCATGCGGCTGTGGGGCGCCGCCGCTGAGGACATCGCCCCCAACCTGGATCATCTCGTCGAGCTGGCCCGTCAGGTCGCCCCCGTCGTCTGATCCGCCCTCGAGAGGCCTCAGTCCCCGAGGTCGTCAGAGCAACCGGTGCTGTCTCCCCTCGTCCCTTCCTCACCGTTCTTCCCCGCCCCGTCCCGGTTTCCCCTCAAGGTCCTTCATCAGGGCGCGACGACCGCACTCGGATCAGGACTCCACCATCTCAGCCGCCTCGAGCCACTGCTCCTCCAGCTCGGCATGGGATGCCTCGGCGGTCACGAGCTCGCGGCCGAGCTCGGCCAGCTCCCCCACCCGGGCCGGATCGGCCGAGACCGCCTCCATGCGCACGTGCAGCGCTGCGACCGCCTGGGCCGAGCGCTCCATCTTGCGCTCGATGCGCCCCAGCGCCTTCCTGGCCTCGTGGCGCCTGGCCCCGCTCGAGGCACTGCGCTCGGCCGCGGCCCCGCCCGTGGCCCGCGTCGTCGTGGACTCCGCAGAACCGGCTGAGGCTCGCGCCCCCCTCGATCCTGCGGCCTCGCGGCGCAGCTGGAGGTACTGCTCCACCCCACCGGGCAGGTCGCGCACGCTTCCGTCCCCCAGCAGGGCCACCTGGTGGTCGGTGACCCTCTCCAGGAGGTAGCGGTCATGGGAGACGACGACGAGGGTGCCGGGGAAGGAGTCAAGGATGTCCTCGACGGCGGCCAGGGTGTCGGTGTCCAGGTCGTTGGTGGGCTCGTCGAGCAGGAGCACGTTCGGCTCGGTCATGAGCAGCCGCAGGAGCTGGAGGCGACGGCGCTCCCCACCGCTGACCTCGCCGACCCGGGTCCAGGCGCGCTGGCGGGTGAAGCCGAGACGCTCAACGAGCTGAGCGGCGGTCATCTCCTTGTCACCGACGACGACCCTCTCCCCCACCATGGCCACGGCCTCGACGACGCGCAGGTCCGCGAGCGCGTCGAGCTCGTGGGTGGACTGGGACAGGGTGGCCACCTGGACGGTCTTGCCGCGGGCGACGCGGCCGCCGGTGGGCTCCTGGACGCCTTCGAGCAGGCGCAGCAGGGTGGTCTTGCCGGCTCCGTTGACGCCCACGACGCCGACGCGCTCACCGGGTGCGAGTCGCCAGGTGACGTGGCGCAGGATCTCCCGCTCCGACGAGGCCGCGACCCCGTCGGCCCCATCGGCACGACCGGAGGGGACCGGGTAGCGCACGGTGACGTCCTCGAGGTCGAGGACCTTCTTGCCCAGGCGGGCGGTGGCCATGGCGGTCAGGGCCACGGTGTCGCGCGGAGGCGGTACGTCGGCGATGAGGGCCTCGGCGGCCTCGATACGGAAGCGGGGCTTGGAGGTGCGGGCCGGGGCGCCGCGGCGCAGCCAGGCGAGCTCCTTGCGCAGGAGGTTCTCTCGCTTGACGGCGGCCACGGCTGCCTGACGAGCGCGCTCAGCCCGGGCCAGGACGTAGGCGGCGTACCCGCCGTCGTAGGTCTCGATGCGGCCGG
>ERZ772964.687-NODE-687-length-13942-cov-76.7231_pt1 | contig 13942 bp, 17 predicted proteins | sample MGYA00580675_ERZ772964 | MGnify/ENA primary metagenome ERZ772964 (study PRJEB29015, sample SAMEA2737941) | human oral metagenome | biome: human oral; feature: human-associated habitat; material: dental | place: China | collected 2139 ... | reverse complement strand
TTGATCCTCATGCCGTGGGTGAGGTGGCCGCCGTGGGCCAGGGACAGGCCCAGGAGGGTGTCGCCGGGGGTGGCCAGGGCGTGGAGGACGGCGGCGTTGGCCTGGGCCCCGGAGTGGGGCTGGACGTTGACGTACTCGGCCCCGAAGACCTTCCTGGCGCGCTCGACGGCGAGGTTCTCGGCCACGTCCACGACCTCGCAGCCGCCGTAGTAGCGCCGCCCCGGGTAGCCCTCGGCGTACTTGTTGGTGAGCACCGAGCCCTGGGCCTGGAGGACGGCGCGGGGCACGAAGTTCTCCGAGGCGATCATCTCCAGGGTGTCGCGCTGGCGGGTGAGCTCGCCGGTGAGGACCTCGGCGATGTCCGGGTCGAGCTCGGCCAGGGGCAGGTCGTTCAGGGTGGCTGCGGGCTTGCGGGGCTCTGTCATGGTTCTCCTCGATCTGCGCACGGGCGGAGTCCGGCCGGCGCTCCCCGGCGGGTGACCACCCTCTCGCCAGTGGCGGCGGCCCGCTCATCTTAGCGCCCGCGGGCCCGGGAGCGGGTCAGCCCTGACCGAACCAGTCCTCCAGGCCGTCGGGGGCGCCCACCCGGGCGAGGGCATCGGCGAGCTCGTCGGGGCGCATGAGGATCGCGGCAAAGGCGGTGCGCACGCGCTCGCACTCCTCGTCGTCGGTGACGCCGGTGACCACGAGGTGGCACCGGGGCCCGTCCGACTCGCCCGGCCAGAGCCCGGCGTCCCCCACGCTGACCGCTCCCCCGGCGACCTCCCAGGCGCACACGCGCCCGGGTCGGCTCGGCAGCCAGAAGCAGCCGCGCGCCAGCAGGCCGTGCCCGGCCAGGTCCTCGACCAGCTCGCGCAGCCGCCCGGGGGGGAAGGGCATCTCGCTGGACAGGTCCAGGGTGCGCACGCCGTGCTCGGCCGGTCCGCCCCAGGCCCGGGTCGTGGCGGGGTGGACGCGGGCGACGGCGGTGCCGGCGTCGTGGCGCAGGGCGAGCAGCTCGCCCAGGAGCGGGGCGTCCAGGCCGGGCAGCAGGAGGGTGTCGTGGGGTCGCAGGTGCTCCACCAGGTCGCGGCCGACCGGGTCCCACCCGAGTGCGACGACGACGTCGGCGTAGCCGAGGGCCACCATGTGCAGCTCGCCCGCGCACCGGCCCTCGACGGCGGCGACGGAGCCTGGCAGCCCCTGGTGCGTGAGCAGGTCGCGGGCGGCGGTGTCGACGTCGATGACGTGGGCCAGGCCCGCGAGCGCCGCGCCGGGGATCCGGGCGAGGTCGTCGGCCAGGCGCGGGGCGAGGTGGATGAGCTCGACGCCGGGCGGCAGCAGGACGACGGTGGCGCCGTCGGGCTCCAGGCGGGCCCGGTCCTCGACGACGGCGAGCAGCACCTCCCGCAGCGAGCAGGTCCAGCAGTCCGTGGTGCGCGCGACATCGAGGACGGGCGCCGCCTCGGCGCCCCCGAACGGAACGTGCGCGGCGGTCAGGCGGATGAAGCCGTCCTCGGCGCCGGGGGCGCTCGGCCCGCCGGCGGCGGGGGCGCCGTCATCGTGGAGCGAGGCGGTCAGGGCGAGGGCCTCCTCGCCGTGGAGCGCGAGGGCGGTCAGGTCCACCAGCAGCGGGTCGACGGCGCTGACGAGTGCGAGGCAGTGCACGGCACCTCCCAATTGACTGTACTGAGAATCATTTGCATATAGTGGACCCATGAGCCGCTATTGCCAAGTCACGGGAGCCCGGCCGATCACCGGCCACTCGATCTCCCACTCCCACCGCCGCACCAAGCGCCGGTGGCTGCCCAACCTCCAGCGCAAGCGCTACTGGGTGCCCTCGCTGGGCCGCACCGTGCGCCTGACCGTGAGCGCCAGGGGCATCAAGATCATCGACAGGAAGGGCATCGACGTCGTCGTGGCGCAGATGCGCGCCAGGGGGGAGAAGGTCTGATGGCCGCCAGATCGAAGGACCTGCGACCCATTATCAAGATGGTGTCCACCGCCGGCACCGGCTACACCTACGTGACCCGCAAGAGCCGCCGCAACACGCCCGACCGCCTGGTCCTGCGCAAGTTCGACCCGGTGGTGCGCCGGCACGTGGAGTTCAAGGAGTCCCGCTGATGGCCAAGAAGTCCAAGATCGCGGCCGAGGAGCGCCGCCGTCGGGTCGTGGCGCGCTACGCCGAGCGCCGCGCCGAGCTGAAGAGGGCCGGCGTGGACCCGGCGCTGACCGACGCCGAGCGCCAGGCCGCCATGGCGGCCCTGCACGCCCTGCCCCGCGACGCGTCCCCCACCCGCCTGCGCAACCGCGACGGCGTCGACGGGCGCCCGCGCGGCTTCCTGCGCAAGGCCGGGGTCTCGCGCGTCCGCTTCCGCGAGATGGCGCTGCGCGGCGAGCTGCCCGGCATCTCGAAGTCGTCCTGGTGAGGAGTGAGACGATACCCATGCGCCCCGGAATCCACCCCGACTACCACCCCATCGTCTTCCGCGACAAGAGCGCGGGCTTCGCCTTCCTGACCCGCTCCACCATGACCTCGGCCCAGACCATCGAGTGGGAGGACGGCAGCACCTACCCCGTCGTCGACGTCGACGTCTCCAGCGCCTCGCACCCCTTCTGGACCGGCAGGGGCCGGATCCTGGACACCGCCGGGCGCGTGGAGAAGTTCGAGCGCCGCTACGGCAGGCGCCGGCGCTGAGGCGCGGGCCCGCCGCCCCTCCCACCCGCCTGCACCTGCCCGCACCCGAGATCCGCACCCGAGAAAGGACGTCATGAAGGTCCGCGCCTCCATCCGCTCACTGGCCAGGCAGCCCGGCAGCAAGGTCGTGCGCCGCCGCGGCCACACCTACGTCATCAACAAGAAGAACCCCCGCCTCAAGGCCCGCCAGGGCTGAGCGCACGGCCGTGCCTGGCCCGGGCGGCCCTGCGCCGGACTCAGTTGCCCGGCTGGAAGCCGTCCCCGGACAGGCTGCCCGGCGGCAGCTCGGTGAGGCGGACGTCGTCGACCCGCGCCCACCGGGGCCCGTGGTAGAGCCAGGCGACCAGCTGCGAGACCGCATCGGCCGGCCCCTGGGCCAGGACCTTGACATCGCCGTCGGCCAGGTTGCTCACCTGCCCTACCAGGCCCAGCCTCTGCGCCTCCTCGGTGCAGTACCAGCGGAAGCCGACGCCCTGGACCTGCCCCGAGACGAGCACGCGCACCGTGCGCACGCGGGCGCCGGCGCCCTCGTCGGGGCGGGCGGCACCCGCAGCCGCCGACGCGCCAGGGGCGGAGGAGGCGGGAGACGATCTGGAGCCGCGCAGGCGGGAGAAGAAGCTCATGCCTCAATTCTCGCAGGCCGTCGTCGCCGGCGTCAGGGGCTCGGGCTGCGAGATCGCGCCGCCGCGCCCCTGGCGCCCCCGCCGATCAGGGCACGGGGCCGCTCTCAAGGGGCGGCGCTCCTTACCGCCTCCGCGCCCCCGCCTATCAGGGCGCGGGGCCGTGGGGAGTGCTGTCGTTGTCGACGACGGCGGCGTCCTCCTACGCTGGGACCCGCGCCCGCCGGCGTCGGGGCGTCCCGGCCGCGGCGCATCGTGAGGCGCGGGAGGGAGAAGGATGCACGCGAGGAATCGAGGCCAGCGGGTCGTGGTCTCCGTCGTGACCGCGGCGGCCGCAGCGCTGTGGCTGGGCGGGCTGAGCGGCTGCTCCTCCACGAGCGGCAATACCGACGCCGACTACGTCAAGGTCTGCAAGGACCCCACCACGGGGCAGCGCGTCGACGACGAGAAGTGCTCCGACGACACCGACTCGTCGGGCTCCTCCTCCCACCCGTACTGGGTCTACCAGCAGATCTCGAGGGGCCGATCGGTGACCGCCCCGAGAGTCGGCGAGAGGGTGCCCTCCGGCTACAGCGACTCCAAGCCGCCGTCGAGCAGCAAGGTCACCACCTCGGGCCGCTCGGGCGGCTCCTACTCGCGCGGCTCGGGCACCAGCCACGGGGGCTTCGGACACGGATCAGGCTCCGGGCACGGGTCGGGGTCCTGACGGTGCTGCGCATCCCCATGACCCCGCGCGAGGGCTGGCGGGACACCGTCGCGCGCCAGGGCCTCGTCTTCTGCGACACCACCGATCCCCGCACGGACGTCACCACCAGCTACTGGAACGAGCACGCCTGCTACGAGCTCACCATGGCCGAGGTGGACCTCCTGGAGATGGCCAGCGAGAACCTCCACCTCATGGCGAGGGACGCGGCGGGGTTCCTCGCCGAGGAGTCCCTCAAGCCGGGCTCGCCCTTCAACCTGGGCATCCCGCCCGAGGCGATCGAGTACGCCAGGGCCTCCCTGGAGCGCGACGACCCCTCCTTCTACTCGCGCTTCGACCTCGTCTACTCCGGCAGTGACGGCAACCCGCCGCGGATGCTGGAGTACAACGCCGACACCCCCACCGGCCTGCTCGAGGCCGCCCTCATCCAGTGGTACTGGCACGAGGACGTCCACCTCAAGGCGGGGCTGACGGACTTCGACCAGTGGAACGGGCTGCACGAGGAGCTCATCGCCCAGTGGAGGCGCATCGACGACCACCTGGGCCGCCGCCACGGCGTGCGCCCCCACATGTACCACTTCGCCTACACCGACGCCGACGACTCCGGCGAGGACCTCATGACCACGGGCTACATCATGGACACCGCCGTGCAGGCGGGCCTGACGGGCAAGCTGGTGGAGATGAAGCGGATCGGCCTCGACCGGGACAGTGCGCGCTTCACCGACGGGGACAACCTCCACCTGGAGGCGATCTTCAAGCTCTACCCGTGGGAGGAGATGATGTTCGAGGAGTTCGGACCGGCCATCTCCGCCCTCAGGCCGGACTACTGGTTCCAGCCCGCCTGGACGATGTTCCTGTCCACCAAGGCGCTGTCCGCGGCGCTGTGGCACCTCTACCCGAACCACGCCAACCTCATCCCCACCTACATGTACCCCGACGACGCGCGCGCCAGGCACGACACCATGGGCATGTCCGAGTACGTCATCAAGCCGCTGCACGCCCGCGAGGGCGCGAACATCGAGCTGCACGGCGAGGGCAGGCACATCGTCCAGCCCGGGGGCTGGGGCGTCGAGGGCTACGTCATCCAGGAGTTCTGCCGGCTGCCCGACTTCCCCGGCTCCGACCACCCGCACAACCGCCCGGTGCTGGGGACCTGGATGGTGGGCGAGGAGTGCTACGGCCTGGGCATCCGCGAGTCCGACGGCCCCGTCACGGACTACTACTGCCGCTTCGTGCCCAACCGGATCCGCACCTGAGGAGCCCCGCTGGACCCCGCACCGCCGTCGTCGCCCGCACCGCCCCTGAGGCCCCAGTCGCCTCTGAGCATCCCCCAGGGCACCGCCCTGGCCCTGTCCGCCACCGCGCCGTGGTACTCGATCATGGTCACCGCGCCGCTGATCGCCGCGCTGGTCGGCTCGGGCACCGCCGTCGTCTACGTCCTGGCGGCCGTGCCCGCGGCCCTCGTGGCCCGGGGCATGAGCGCCAACGACCGGCGCGACCCCGACAAGGGCAGCGTCTACACCTGGGTGCGGCGGCGCCTGCCCCGCACCGGGTGGTTCGCCGGGTTCTGCCTGGCCTCCACAGGCGTTATCGCCACCTCGGGCATGGCCTACGTGGCCGCCGACCTCCTGGCCCGGTCCGCCCCGACGCCGGTGAAGGCGGCCCTGGCGGCGGTGCTCACCGCCGTCGCCACTGTCATCGACCTGTACGGGCTGCACGTCATGGCGGTGCTGCAGTACCTGGCGGTGATCGCCGGGACCGGCGCGACGGTCGTGTGCGTCGCGCTCGTGGCAGGGGGCGCGGTCCGCCTCGCGCCGGTGACCGGGTCGCCCCTGGACTGGTTCCGCGCGGTCCTGCTCGCCGTCTTCGCCTACTGGGGCTTCGACGCGATCTTCGCGCTGACCGAGCAGACCGATATCGGCGCGCCCCGGCGGGTGACGGCCCTGACCATGGCCGCCCTGGTGACCTTCTGCGTGGTCGGCGGGACGGCCTACAGCGCCGTCGACCCGGCTCCCGTGACCGGCAACCCGGTCGTCAGGGCCGCCGTGGTCTCCTCGGCGGTCATGAGCCTGGGCTCCACGCTCATCCCCACGGCCCGCGGGATCGAGGCGATGGCCGACGCCGGCGAGGTCCCGGCCTGGGCGAGGACGCTGAGGAGCGCGTCCCGGTCGACGACGGCGGTCACGGTCGCGTCAGTGGCCTGGACCGGCCTGCTGTTCGTCTCCGAGGGGCTCTTCGACGACACGATCGAGGCCCTCAGCGTGCTCGTGGGGCTCTACTTCGCGGGCAGCTCGCTCATCGCGGCGCTCCACGGGAGGTCCGGGCGAGAGCGGGCCGGCCAGGCGGTCTCCGTGGGTCTCATGGTCATCATCACAACCGCCGTGGCGATCCAGATGCTCGACCCGGCCTACGGGAGGACGGCCGTGGGAGGCGTCGGAGGAGTCGGGCTGATCGTCGTCGGCCTGTGCCTGACCGGCGGGGCGGGAGCGCTGCGCTACGGGCGGGGAACCGGGCGGAGCGCTCGGCGAAGCGCCCGGACGCCGGGGCCCGCGGGTGGTGCCGGCCACTCCTGGTCACCGGGCTCCGGGGGTCAGCATCCGGCTTGAGGACGGCGTCTAGGCTGCGTGCCATGAGCACACCCGCCACGCCGTCGGTGATCTTCCCGGCCGCCTCGGATCCCGCGCACCTCGTCCTGTCGCTGTCCTGCCCCGACCGGCCCGGCATCGTCCATGCCGTCTCCGGGGCGCTGGCGCGCCGCGGCGGGAACATCACCGAGTCGAAGCAGTTCGGCGACGAGGACTCCGGCCTGTTCTTCATGCGCGTCCAGGCCATGACCACGGTGCCCCGCGAGGAGCTGGAGAAGGACCTCGCCGAGCTCGCTGAGACCTACACGATGACCTGGAGCCTCGACGAGGTCGGCCGGCCCCTGCGCACCCTGATCATGGTGAGCAGGGAGGGGCACTGCCTCACCGATCTCCTGTTCCGGGCCCGCAGCCAGGGCCTGCCGATCGACGTCGTCGGCGTCGTCGGCAACCACGAGGACCTGCAGCCCGTCGCGGAGTTCTACGGGGCGCCCTTCGCCTGCGTGCCCGTCACGCGGGACACGAAGGAGGCGGCCGAGGCCGAGCTGCTGCGGCTGGTCGGCGAGCTCGACGTCGAGCTGGTGGTCCTGGCCCGCTACATGCAGATCCTGTCCCCCGCCCTGTGCGAGAGGCTGCACGGGGCCGTCATCAACATCCACCACTCCTTCCTGCCGAGCTTCAAGGGCGCCAACCCCTACCGCCAGGCGCACCAGCGCGGCGTCAAGCTCATCGGCGCCACGGCCCACTACGTGACGGCGGACCTGGACGAGGGCCCGATCATCGAGCAGGACGTCACCCGCGCCACCCATGAGGACACGGTCGCCTCCCTGCGCGCCAAGGGGCAGGACGTCGAGCGCCGCGTGCTCGCCCAGGCGGTGCGCTGGCACGCCGAGCACCGTGTGCTGCTCAACGGTCAGCGCACCGTCGTCTTCGCCTGAGCGCCGACTGCGCAGGATCCCGCCACCCGTCCTGGTGACCTCGGTCGACCCGCCCCGAGGTCCTCGGGAATCTCGTTCATGCTCATTGCTCAATCCGTCGACTGAAGCGAATGGTGCCTCAGAAGGGTGGGATGGTGTCGAGCAGGGGGCTCAGGCCGAGGGTGTGGAGGGCGGGGTGGTAGGGGGTGGTCTCGTAGTCGCCGGGGTTCTCGCCGGGGCGGGGGCCGTGGGCGGTGATGACGGGACGGGTCTGCCGGCCGGGGCCGAGTCCGGCGGCGTCGCCGGCGGCAGCGCTGAGACCGGTGGCGGTGGTGCCGGTCTGGTCGGTGAGGCCTTTGTGGAGACGATCGAGGGTCTCGGGGGTGATGGCGCTGGCGAGGGTCTCGGGGACGCGGGTGGCGGACCGGGCGTGCTGGCGGGGTCCGGTGCGTCTGGGCAGGAGGGTGATGGTGCCGTCGTTCTCGCGCCGGTAGCGGGCGCCGGTGGGAGTGCGCCATATGAGGGCGCCGTGCGGGGTGCGGGTCAGGGCCCAGCCGGGGGTGTGCTTGAGGCGGTGGTGGGCCCGGCACAGGCTGGTGAGGTTCTCGAGGCTCGTGGCCCCGCCGGCCTCCCAGGGTCTGATGTGGTCGAGGTCGCAGCCGCGTGCGGGGCGCTCGCAGCCGGGGTGGGTGCACGAGGCGTCGCGGGCGCGGACCAGATCGGCCAGGGCGGCCGGGGGCCGGTAGCGGGTGCGGCCCACGTCGATCACGGTCCCGGAGAGGGGGTCGGTGACCAGGCGGCGCCAGGTCCCGCCCGTGGCCAGGGCCGTGACCACGGCCGCGGGCACCGGCACGCCTTGCCGCTCGGACCCCCGGCTCGCCACAGTCCCCACGGATTCTGCGGGCCGGGCAGGCTCTGCGGCCTCGGCGGGCCGGGCCTGCGCGCAGGCGCACGGACCGCAGGCGGGCGAGGCGTCAGCGGACGCACCAGTGCCCGGCGTGCCGGCAGCGGGCAGACCGGTGCCCGGGGACCCGGTCTCGGGGCCGGTGCCGGGTGGCCTGTGCCGGGGCGGACCGTCTCCGGGTGGGGCGTCGTTGTCCGGCTGGGGGTCGAGAAGACAGGTGAGATGGTCCAGGGGGACGGTGACGTCCACGTGGACCGTCAGGCCCGGCGGCAGGGGCACGGGGCCGGCGCCCGAGGGGGTCCACCACGGGGAGGTGTGGCACACCAGGCCGCTGAGCGCGGTCAGCAGGCCCTCCAGGGGCACCCCATCGGGGGTCAGGCCCATCGCGTCGATGTACAGGGGCTCCCCCGCAGCCGTCGGGCCCGCGGTGCCTGCCGGGCCCGCGGTGTCCGACGGGCTCTCGAAGCCCGTGAAGACCACCGGAGGAGCCGCCAGAGCGGTGGCGGCGGCCGTGTCGTCCGCGTCCGCGGCGCCTGCAGGTCCGGTCGCTGCCGGTCCGGTCGCCTCGACGGTGGCGGACTCGTCCTCAGTGATCGCGGTCGCCTCGGCGGGCCTGTTCCCGGGGGCGGTGGCCGTGTGGTGGGTGGTGCGCAGGGTGTGCAGGGTCATGGCGACCAGAGCGTCGGCTCGCAACTGGCCCGGGGTGCGCTCATCGCCTGCGGCCCGGGCGGAGGCCGCGAGGGCGTCCAGGGTCGCGTCCAGCAGGACCGCGTCCGGGCGGGGCAGCAGGGCGCGCATCTCGCACACCCCAGCCCCCGCCTCCCGTGGCCTGGAGACATGGCGGCCCGCGGTGTTGCGCCGCACCCGGCGGCCGGCACCGGCCGGATCCAGGGCCGTCAGCGCCTTGTCCACGTCCCGCCCCACCCCGGCAGCAGTGCGGTGCACGGCACGACCCAGCACCCGGGCCTGCACCACCTCGGCCACGCCGGCGGACTCACCGGCGAGGCGGCTCACCAGCACGGACGTCTTGGAGGAGTCCAGCAGGCCCACCCGGTGCATACCACTGACCGGCCCCAGGCGGGCGTCCAGCAGACCCGCACCCCGGTCCACCATCCGGGAGGCCACCAGACGGGAGACCCCCACCCGGCACGCCACCTCACCGGTCGCGTTCCACCGCCCCGCCGGAGCAACCCCGGAGGGGGACGCCACTCCGCCCCGCTCGCCGTCCTGGTCGTCGCGGTCGGGCTGCGGGGGCTGGTAGGGCAGGCCGCTCATCTCCGGGCAGCGGGCCATGCACGCCGCAATGACGGCCTGGGCCCACTGCGCCCACCCCGCCAGACGGCCGCAGGCGGCCACCAGCGACCCCGCCGCCGCAGCCAGAACCCGCTCACCGGCGCCCGCCCCAGACAAGCCGGCACCACCAGGCCCGTCAGCAGCGGCGCTTCCGACTGGACCCGCCCCGCCGTCATCAGCCGAAGCAGCGGCCGGGGCCAGCAGCGGCGCCACCGCCCGCTCGACCACACCCGCCAGGGCCGTGCCCGGCACCATCCCCGACAACGCCGCCGCCACGGCCTCGGGCCCATCAGAGCCCCCGGGCAGGGCGGCGCCATCAGAGCCGTTCGCACCACCCGGCGCGAACGGCTCGGCAGCACCCCAGTTATCGAACATATGTACAGAATACCATCCGCCACTCCACACCCACAACCCCCAGAACCGTTCCAACGACAAGCAAAACCGCACCTCCACACGAGAGCGCAGCCCCGCTCCGCCTCGCGCCGTCACCGGCGGCATACGGTAGAGGCATGAGCGAGAACACCGGCCGCCCCGCGGACTCCGCCCCCTACGCAGACCTCCTGACCGCCTCCCTGGAGCGCTCGCGCGAGCGCTTCGACCGCGCCCTGGACGGCGTCACCGTCGAGCAGGCCAACACGCGCCCCGCCCCGGAGACGGCGCCGCGCATCGACTCCCTGACCTGGCTCGCCTGGCACGCGGCCCGGGAGATCGACCTGCAGGTCTCGGCCCTTGCCGGCGTCGAGCCGCTGTGGACCTCGGCCGGCTTCAGGGAGCGCTTCGCCCTGCCGCTGCCCGACGACACCGAGGACTGGCGCCACACGCCCGAGCAGGCCGCCCTGGTGCGCGTGAGCAGCCTTGCCGTCCTCACCGACTACCTCGACGCCGCCTACGCGCTCATCCGCGAGTACCTGACCAGTCTGAAGCCGGCGGCGCTCGCCGAGATCATCGACCGCTCCTGGCAGCCGCCGGTCACCCGTGGCTCGCGCCTGGCCTCGATCATCGACGACGCCGCCCAGCACTCCGGCCAGGCCGTCTACTCCCGCCGCCTGCTCGGCCTGGAGGGCTGAGGAGACCCTGGGTCTGCTCCTCATCGCTTACTACGCTCACTTCCCCCTTGCTGCGCCTCTTCAAGCCGTACAGGAAGGGGTGAATGAGCGCAGTAAGCGCTGACTATCAACCCGGCCGCCTCGAACCGGCGCATCACCCGCACCAGCGAATCAGTCGATGCGGACGCGCCCGACGACGCCTGTGGACCGGGGGCCTGTTCTACGTCAATCCGGAGGGTCCCTCGTTCCTCGTGCCCAAGCGGACGGGCATCGGCACCACGGACAGCTTCGGGCGGCCCGTCATCCGCGCGCGCGGAGGGCGGCGGCGGCGAGACCCAGGCCGAGGAGGGCGAGAGCCGCGCCCCCGAACCCGCCCCAGCGCAGCAGCCCGGCGGCGACGCCGACGCCGCCGAGGGCGGAGCCGATCGCGTTGGCCAGGTTGAAGGCGCCCACATTGACCGCCAGCGACAGGGTCGGGGCGGCCCCGGCGCGGCGCAGCACGAGCGACTGCAACGGGGCGATCGTCGCGGTCGAGAGCAGCCCCAGGACCAGGACGGCTCCGATCATCGCTGCCGGCCGAGCGGCCAGGAGGGGGAAGGCCGCCAGCGTGAGGATCAGTGCGAGGAAGACCCCGACGAGCGTCCCGGCCGGGGAGAGGTCGGTCAGACGGCCGGCGACCAGGTTGCCGATGAAGCCGCCGATTCCGTAGGCCAGCAGGAGACCGGGGATCGTCCCGGCGGCGATTCCGGTCACCTCGGAGAGCAGGGGCACGAGGTAGGTGAAGACGACGCCGACGCCGGCGAAGCCGATCGTCGTGGTCGCGACCGCGAGCAGGACCGGAGCTCGCAGCAGCGTCCGGATCTCATCGCTCACGCCGGTGGTGGGGGCCGGAGTGCGCTCCATGGCGGCCGCGAGCAGCAGCACTCCGAGCGCCGCGACCGCGGCGACGATGACGAACGGCGTCCGCCAATTCGTACTGCCTCCCAGCAGGGCGCCCATCGGGACGCCGAGCACGGTGGCGATGGTGAGCCCGGAGCCGACGATCGCGATCGCCCGCCCCTGCCGCGCCTGCCCCATCAGGCCGGTCGCGGTGGTCAGGCCGACGGCGAATAGCGTGGCCTGACTGCATGCCGAGGCCACTCGGCCCGCGATCACCCACGCGTAGGACGGCGCGATCACGGTGATCGCCGTGCCCGCGATGAAGACCGCCCCCAGCCCCAGGGCCAGACCCTTTCTCGGCAGGCGGGCGGTCAGCGCGGTGACGACGGGACCGCCGATCGCGACCCCGAGCGCATAGGCGGTCACGACCTGACCGGCGGCCGCAATGCTGACGGAGACGTCGACGGCGAGCTGCGGAAGGACTCCGGATACCAGGTATTCAGCGGTGCCCGTGCAGAACACCAGAAGCACGAATCCGGTCAGGACGACGGCGCGCCCGATGCGGGACCGAACAGCGGAGGAGGCGGACGGAGCGGACGGGGCGGATGGGGTGGACGGGGCGGATGGGGTGGACGGGGCGGATGGGGTGGACGGGGCGGATCGGTCGGGAGAGGACTGCTCGGCATTCACCCTGATAGGCTCAACCTTCACATCAATGTGAGGGCAAGACGCCCGGGCATCACCCGATCATCGCTCGGCAGGAGGCACCGCCCGCATGCGCATCTCCGAAGTCACCGACCGCACAGGCATCCCGGCCCGGCTCCTGCGCTATTACGAGGAGCAGGATCTCCTCGCACCCGCGCGCAGCACCTCCGGCTACCGCGACTACAGCGACCAGGACGTCGAGGTGGCCCGCCGCGTCCGGCGGCTTCTTGACGCCGGGCTCTCCACCGTGACCATCCGCACCGTGCTGCCATGCCTGACCGAGCGCGCCGGCCGCCTCGCCCCGATCTGCGCCGAGACCATCAACGACCTCAGGCGCGAGCAGGCCAGCATCGAGGCGTCGATCAGAACCCTGGCGGCCTCGCGAGACGCCATCTCCACGGTGATCGCCGCAGGACGGGACGAGGCCGGCAACGACGGTGAGGGCACCCCCGCTCAAGGACTGCAATCCACCGCCGCATCCTCTGCCCGGCGCGTCCCGTAGATCGTCGTAGATCAGCAGGTCAGCGATCTCTGCCCGGCGCGTCCGGGGGCCGCGCAGTTCACAGTAGCGCGGTCGGTCGCGCACAGCCGGACCCGGCGCGGGCCGGCCTCGCGTCACCCCTCCCCCGACACCCGCAGAACGGAGTCGAGCAGGCCCGGGAACCGGGCGTCGAGGTCCTCCCGCCGCAGGGTGAGAAGCTTGCTGGTCCCGTGCGGCTCGGTGCGCACCAGGCCAGATTCCCGCAGGATCCGGAAGTGCCGCGTCATCGCCGAAGGGGTCAGCGACGTGATGATCGTGCCGCAGGCGTGCGGCTCCCCGTCCGCCACCTGGCGGATCACCGACAGCCTGATCGGATCCGCCAGGGCGTGCAGGACCGCGACGAGCTGAAGGTCGCCCGCACTCGGGTGATAGTCGGAGCGCATAGCGTCATGATACTCTCCTGTTCACTTGTTCACTTATTAGCAAACAAAAGAACAGGAGATGAATCATGAGTGGCCTCCCTTGGCAGGACTCCGACGACTCCGCCGATTCCGACAACTCCGGGCCTCGCCACGAGAGCAGCAGCGCGCCGCTGGACCGCTACTTCGCCCTCTCGGACACCGCGGGCCATCGCGAGGCCGACTTCGACGAGCTGATCGCACTGTTCACCCCGGACGCCCGCCTCGAACCTGCGGGCGGACCGGTGATCCAGGGGACGACGGCGCTCCGCGAGTTCTTCCTCGACTTCTTCGAGCGCAACGTCGAATCCCGTCACCTGTGGCGCACGCGCACTCAGGAGGAAGACCGGGACAACCGGGGCGCCAACCGGGTCGTCGTGGACTGGGCCGTGGCGGTGAGACGATCCTCGGGCGACCTCGCGGCGCTGGCCGGAACCGACACCGCGGACCTCGCACCCGACGGGAGGATCGCCCGCCTGCGCGTCGTCGTGAGAACCTGACGCGCCCTCATCTCGCCCAAGCCGGACGTGAACCGATCTCGGCGCGGAATACGACCGATCTCGAGGCGGAACCGGACCGATCTCGGCGTTGGCGCCGCCTCTCAACCGACGTCAGCCGACGACCTCGCCGCGGCGCAGGACGCGCACGGGCGCGAGCTCGGCGTCGGCGACCACCAG
>ERZ772964.685-NODE-685-length-13962-cov-10.8958_pt1 | contig 13962 bp, 11 predicted proteins | sample MGYA00580675_ERZ772964 | MGnify/ENA primary metagenome ERZ772964 (study PRJEB29015, sample SAMEA2737941) | human oral metagenome | biome: human oral; feature: human-associated habitat; material: dental | place: China | collected 2139 ... | reverse complement strand
CGGTGCCGGTGGACCGCGCGATCTCCTGGTTGACCTTGATGTGACTCTGCTCCTCATCGGTGGTGAAGTCGTCCCGCCCCAGGCGCTCGACGACGGTTCCCAGTTTCATGGTGGTGGCTCCTTGGCGGTTCAAAGGGATCGCACCGCCTTCCACGCGATCACCATCAGCTGGGGGATCGTGAGGGGGGAGGCGCGGACTGCATCCAGCGCGGCGAGCACGAGGCGCCGGCGCGGCCTGAGATCGTGGTTGAAGACGTTGTGGAAGACGTCCGCGACCAGCGGCCCCACGTGGGTGTACATCGCGCTCGTCTCGAGGAACGCGGGCGCCCGCCTGTAGGTCGCCATGTCCTTGCCGACGAACGACGCGTCGAGCTCGGCCCGGTAGGCGCTGAGGGCCTCCTGCGAGAGGTCGCCGGCCTCGAGCGCCCGGTGGACGGCCGTGGCGGCGGCCAGCGCGCTGCCCGCCGCCAGGTCCATTCCGCGGATCGTCATCCCCGTGTTGAGGGTGAAGCCGGCGGCGTCGCCGATAATGACGAGACCGGGCCGAGTGATGTCGTGGGAGACCATCGCCGGTCCGTCCTCGATCGTGAGGTGGCACCCGTACTCCAGCAGCTCGCCGTCCTTCAGGAGCGGGGCGATCGCGGGGTGGCGCAGGAAGTGGTCGTGCACGTCGGAGGACCTCAGGCCCTTCGAGACCAGGTCGTCGAGCCTCAGGACGACGCCGACGGAGACGGAGTCCGTGTTCGTGTAGAGGAACCCGCCGCCCGCGCAGCCCTGGGTGGCGTCTCCGACAATGGCGTAGGCGACGCCCTCGTCCCCGGTGAGGCGGAAACGGTCCTCCAGGGTCTCGCGCGGGATCCGGAAGACGGACTTGACCCCGACGGCGAGGTGCTTCGTGGGCTCCTTGGCGCGGATCCCGGCCGCCCTGGCGAGGAAGGAGTTCACGCCGTCGGCGCACACGACGACCCTGGCGCGCAGCTCGTCCTCGTCGGCCCTGACGCCCACGACCCGGCCGCCGTCGACGATGAGCTCATCGACCTTGACCCCGGGCATCACCATGACGCCGGCCTCCTCGCACTGCTGGGAGAGCCAGGGGTCGAGGTGGGCCCGCAGGACGGATACCGCGTTGACCGGCTCCGCCAGGCGCTGGTCCCAGTAGTCGATGTCCACCGACGACGTGGGGTTGAGGAAGGACACGATGTTGCGGGTGATCCGCCTCTCCACGGGTGCGCGCTCGACGAAGCCCGGGAACACCCGCTCCATGACCCGGCAGTAGAAGACCCCGCCGGAGAGGTTCTTCGCCCCGGGCTCGTCGCCGCGCTCGATGAGGACCACCTCGTGGCCCGCCGACGCCAGCCGGTAGGCGCACACCGCACCCGCGACGCCACCGCCGACCACGATGACGTCGAATGTCTCCTCGTCCTCCTCCATCGCCGGCTCCGTCACCGCAGGGCCCGGGTGAGCGCCGGCAGGACCTCGTGGAGGTCGCCGACGATCCCGTAGTCGGCCTGCGCGAAGATCGGGGCGTCGCCGTCGGAGTTGATTGCGACGATAGTGCGAGCGTCCCTGGCGCCCGCCATGTGCTGCATCTGGCCGGAGATGCCCACCGCGACGTAGATGTCGGGCTTGACCTTCTGCCCGGAGACGCCCACGTACCTGGACTTGGGCATCCAGTCGACGGTCTCCGCCAGCGGGCGCGAGCAGGCCACCTCGGCGCCGAGGGCGGAGGCGAGCTCGTCGAGGAGCCCGAGCTCCTCCTTGGCCTTGAAGCCGCGTCCGCCCGAGACGATCCTCTTGGCCGTGCCGAGGTCGACCTCGGCGACATCGGCGGCGGAGACGGCGCTGACGGTCAGCGGGTGGGCCTCGGAGCTCGCGGCGACCTCGGCCGCGACGGTCTCGCCGTCGGCCGCGGAGCCTCCGGCGGCGATGACGACGGCGGGGCCGGACGCGCGCACCGTCTCGACCGTGATGCCCCCGTAGCGGGCGACCGTCACGGTCGAGCCGTCGACGGCCGTCACGCCGGTGAGCACCGGTGCGTCGAGGCGTGCGGCGACGGCGCCCGCGAGCACGCGCTCGGCGGCGCGGTCGGCGGCCAGGACGAGGTCTCCGGGGGCGGCGGCGACGACCTCGGCGACCGCCGGGGCGAGCGCCTCGGCGGGCGTGCCGTCGGGCAGCGGGACGGAGATGACGGAGTCGGCCCCGCGGACGGCGACGTCGCCGACGGCCACGGCCGTGACTGTCGGCGAGGCCCGGTGAGCGAGGTCCAGGAGTGCGGAGATCTGGGGGGTGGTGGTGATGATCCACGTGCTGGTCATGACTGTTCCTTCTCGGCTGGTGCTCAGAGCACGCCGTCCGTGCGCAGGACGGCGACGAGCTCATCGGCGTCGGCGACGATCTTGTTCTTGCGGCTGCGGGTCTCGGGGCGGGTGCGCTCGACCAGCTCGACGGACACGGGCGGGGTCCCGGCCTTGGCGACGGCGACCTTCTTCTTGCCCGCGGCCAGAATGTCCTTCATGCCGGGCACCTTGGTCTTGGCGGCGTCAGCGGTCACCGCGATGACCGCGGGGCCGTTCACCGTGACGGCGCGAGTTCCTCCGGACACGGACTGGGTGGCCGTCCAGCCCGAGTCGGTCTTCTCGACCGCCTGGACCTCTTGGAGGCAGGGCCAGCCGAGGTAGCCGGCGACGAGGGCCGAGGTCATTCTCGCGTTCTCGTCAATGGACGCGTCGCCGGTCAGCAGCAGGTCGACATCGCCGATGGTCCGGACCAGGTCGGCCAGGGCCCGTGCGACCGCAGTGAGGTTCCAGCCCGCGACCGCGTCGTCGGCCACGACGACCCCGCGGTCGAAGCCGCGCGACATGGCGGCCTTCTTGGCCATCGATCCTGACACCGCCCTCGTGCCGACCGAGACCCCGACGAGCTCGGCGCCCGTCTGGTCGGCGAGTGTCCGCCCGACCTGCGCGGCGACCGGGTCGTACTCGCTGACCGCAGGTTTGGCGCGGGACCAGTCCACGGTCCCGTCTGCGCCGACGGATGCGTCCTGGGGATTTGCTGCCCACTTGTAGGCCACGGCAATGGTCATCGAAGCCCTTCCTCCTGGTGACGGTGCTCTCGTGCTCTGCGGGCGCTGCATCGCGCCCTCGGACGGGCCGGGCCCGTCGAGCACCTCGCCAGCACTATTAACTGGCGAGTACAATCATGGCATGGTGAGATCGGAGTTACAGGGTCGAAGGTCCCGGGAGCCCGGCCGGCCGGACGGTGCGGGAGCCGCTGCGATGCTCACCCCGCCCTGCGAGATCGCCTGCGACGCGGGCGAGCCCGTCCGCGGCTGGCTGCACGCGCTCCAGGCCGATGATGTCCTCCGGGCCTGGAGGATGATCACGCGGATGAACCCGCTCCCGGCGTGCATGGGCAGGATCTGCTACGCGCCGTGCGAGCAGAGGTGCGTGCTGGGCGCGCGGGCGGGAGCGGTCGGCATCCGCGCCCTGGAGGCGGCCGTGGGGGAGCTGGCCCTGCGCGAGGGCTGGAGGCTCGACGAGCCGCGGGAGTCGACGGGCGTGCGGGTCGTGGTCGTCGGCTCCGGCCCGTGCGGCCTGTCCGCCACCCACCAGCTCGTCCTGGCCGGCCACGAGGTGACGCTGCTCGACGCCCACCACTGCCTCGGCGGGATGCTGCGCAGGGGCATCACCGAGCGGCGTCTGCCCAAGCGCATCCTGGACGCGGAGATCCAGCGCATCGTCTCGGGACGCGCCCGCGTTCAGACCTCGCGCGCCGTGCGCCGCATCGGGGAGGTCCTCTCGAAGTGCGACGGCGTGATCTGGGCCGCGGGAGCCTCCCGGTGCATGGCGGTGGTCGAGGGAAGAACGATCTGGAGGCAGCCGATCCACACGGATCGAAGCGCCAGGCGCACGGCCACGCTGTCGATCGGCCGTGGGGCCCGGGCGGCCGAGGCGCTGAGCGACCACCTGCTCGGCAGCGCCCCCTCGGGTCTCGACTCCGGCGCGACGACGGCCGCGGCAGCGCCGTCGGCGGCCCTGCCGGCTCCGCCGGGCTCATTGAAGGCTGCGACAATCAAAGAGGCAAACCGTTGTATCCTGTGCGGGTCCCGTGGGGCCCTGCGTCGTCCGCGCACCAAACTCGAGAACGTCTCGCTCATGCATGAACACCGGGCCCCCTGAAGATCGAGCAGAGGAGTGGCGAGTGTTGGATGAGAATCATGCCGCCCGCAGGCGGACGAGGAACTCCCGACGCGATCCTGAGCTGACTCGCTGGGAGATCCTGGAGGCCGCCGTCCAGGAGTTCGCCACTCACGGCCCCAGGGGCGCCCGCACCGAGGACATCGCTCATCGGACGAACACCTCCAAGCGGATGATCTTCTACTACTTCGGGTCCAAGGAGGGACTCTACCGGGCGGTGCTCGAGGAGAACTACCGCCGGATCCGGGCTCTGGAGTCCTCGCTCAGGCTCGACCACCTCGAGCCCGCGGCGGCGCTGCGCGAGCTGATCCGGGCGTCTCTCGAGCACTACGAGCGCAACCCGGATCTCGCCAGGATCGTCGCCATGGAGAACCTCATTATGCACGGCGGCGTCGCCGCCCAGATCGACGAGTTCTCTGCGATGAACGCGTCGGCGGTGGAGACGATCGCGGGGATCCTCGAGCGCGGCCGCTGCCTCGGCATCTTCCAGGAGGGCCCGGGCGCCCCCAGCGCCCTCGACGTGCACCAGGTCCTGTCCGCGCTGGTCCTCAACAGGATCGAGCACCAGTGGACCTTCAGCCTCGCTTTCGGGCGGGACATGCTTGGCGACGACTCCGCGCACGTGCGGGACCTCATTGAGGAGGCCGTCATGCGCCTGGTGTCCGGGGGCTCTCCCGGGGGGACCGGGCCCTCGCGGTCAGCGGCACGATGACGCGGGCGGCCGGAAGGATCCCGCCCGCCGTTTGAGCGTGACCTTGTCGACCTTGCCGGCGCTGGTGGTCGGCATCTCCTCCAGGTGCTCGACGTACTCGGGGATCTTGAACTTGGCGACACCCTGGGCGATGAACCACTCGCGCAGCGCCGGCACATCGACCGCCGTCGCCCCCGGCCTGCGCACGATGTACGCCAGGGTCCTCTCGCCCAGCACCGGGTCCGGCACCGGGACCACCGCCGCCACGGCGATCGCGGGGTGCCCCATGAGCACGCCCTCGACCTCGGAGGGGCTGATGTTCTCCCCGCCCCTGATAATGAGGTCCTTGCGGCGCCCGGAGATGCGGATGTAGCCCTCGGCGTCCATGACCGCCAGGTCGCCGCTGTAGTACCAGCCGTCGTCGTCGAGGACCTTTCGCGTGAGGTCGGGGCGACCCAGGTACCCGCTGAAGACCGCCGGGCCGCGCGACGCCTGCTCGCCCTCGACCCCCGTGGGCAGGACCGCGCGGGTGACGGGATCGACGATCCTCACCTCGGCTCCGGCGCAGGCGCAGCCGTCGGTGCTCAGGACCCTCTCGTCGGAGTCCTGGGACGTGGTCATGGTGTGGGGCGCGTGCTCGGTGGATCCGTACACCGAGTACAGCCGCACGCCCAGGCCGCGGGCCCGCTCCAGGAGCCGCCGCGGAACCGGCGCTCCGCCGCAGCACAGGAACCGGAGCCGGGCGAGGTCGGCCGCGTTCTCCTGGCAGCTGCACAGGATGGTGTCGATGACGGCGGGGACGGACATGCCGCAGGTCGCGCCGTGCCTGACGAGCATCCGCGACATCTCGGCGCCGTCGGTCGAGTCGCACAGGATCGAGGTGCCGCGGGTGAGAACGGGCATGACGACGCCGTGGAGGAAGCCGGTGGCGTGGCCGAGGGGGGAGGGCATGAAGATGCCGTCGTCCACGCCCAGCCGCAGCCCGTAGGCGAAGGCGTTCTCGGAGGCGATCATGTTGTTGTGCGACAGCATCACTCCCTTGGGCGCCGCCTCCGAGCCCGAGGTGAACAGGACGGCGGCGATGTCGTCCCCGCGCGATCGCCTCCATGCCCGCCGAGCCAGGGGAGGGCTCGTGCGCACGACGTCGTCGAAACGGGGCAGGCCGGCCTCCGGGGCGCCGTCCTCCCGAGGGCCCACCAGGAGGACGGACTCCAGGGCGTTGTCCTCCTCGAGCAGCTCGCGGGCCAGGGCGGAGTGCACGGTCCGGCGGAAACGGGTGGGCATGACGGCGACGCGCGGCGCGCACAGGTCGAGCGCGTTCGCCCACTCCGAGTGGCGCAGGTTGGGCGACAACGGGGTGATCGCCGCGCCGGTCTTCATCACGGCGATGAGCACGGGGAGGAACGGCGACCAGCTCGGCAGCTGGACCGGCACAATGTCCCCGGGGCCCGTTCCACGGTCCGCCAGCCAGGACGCGAGCCTGGACGAGACCTCGTCCGCCTGCGCGTAGGTGTAGGCCGTGCCCGCCCGGTCGACCACGGCCAGCGCGTCCGGGCACGCGGCAACGGCGAGCGACCACCAGTCGAGGAGGCAGTGGTCGCCCCACCATCCGCTCGCGCGCCAGGCGCTCCTCATCTCGGCGGGCGCGGCGGTCACGCCCCGCCGCTGCCACCGGTCCACGTCGTCCATCGTGGGTCCCCTCACGCGTCGTCGGCTCAGAGCCTTCAGAGCCTTCAGAGCCTTCAGAGCCTTGAGTCCTCAAGGCACTCAGAGCCTGGCCGAGTACTCCTTCTTGAGCCGCCGCGCGATGACGATCGACTGGATCTGGTTGGTGCCCTCCATGATCTGGAACACCTTGGCATCGCGCATGATCTTCTCGACGGGGTACTCCTTGGTGTAGCCGTTGCCGCCCATGACCTGGACGGCGTCGGAGACGACGTCCTGGAGCATGTCGGTGACGAATTGCTTGGTGATCGCCCCGTCCTTCTGGACGTCCTGCTCCTCGTCGACCAGCTTCATCGTGTGCTGGACCAGGCAGCGGCACGCCACGACCTTCGCGGACATGCGCGCGAGCATGTCCTGGACCATCTGGAACTCGAAGATGGGGCGGCCGAACTGCTCGCGCTGGAGCGCGTAGAGGGCGGCCTCGTCGAGCGCGCGCTGCATCATGCCGACTGCGATGGTGGCCATGAAGGGGCGGGAGATGTCCAGCCCTGACATGGCGATGCGGAAGCCGTTGCCCTCCTCGCCCACGAGGTGGTCGGCGGGCACGCGCACGTCGTTGAGGGTCAGGTCGCAGGTGTTGGAGGTGCGCAGGCCCATCTTGTCCTCGTGCCGGCCGTGCGAGAGCCCCTCGCGGTCCGCCTCGACGAGGAAGGTCGAGATCCCGTGGGCGCCGGCGTCGGGATCGGTCTTGGCCGAGATGAGGTAGATGTCGGCGATGCCGCCGTTGGTGATCCAGCACTTCTGCCCGTTGAGGACGTAGTCGTCGCCGTCGCGGACGGCGGTCGTGCGGATCGACGCCGCGTCGGAGCCCGCCCCCGGCTCGGTGATGGCGAAGCAGCCCAGGCCGCCGTCGGCGATGGTGTCGGCGAACAGACGGGCCTGCTCGGGGGTGCCCGCGATCAGGACGTTGCGGAAGGCGACGAAGGTGGACACGAGCGTGATCGCGTAGCCCGCATCGACCTTCCCGAGCTCCTCGAAGAGCATGGCGCCGGTCTCGTAGTCCAGGCCCGACCCGCCGTACTCCTCGGGCAGCTCGAGCAGGTGGAGCCCGAGCTCGAAGGCGGAGGCGAAGTCGGACCGCTCGCACTGGCTGTCGCGGTCGCGCTGGGCCACGTGGGGCGCGACCTCGCTCCACACGAACTCCTTGACCGAGTCGAGGAGGAGCTGCTGCTCGTCTGTCAGCTGTGTGCTCATGAATCAGGACCTTTCTTGCTAGGTGTCTCGTTGAGTGGTGGGCGGGGCGCTCTCGGGGCCCCGCCCGCGGGGCAGGGGCCCGGGTCATCTCGACGGCGGTCTCCTGGAGTAGGCGGCCGCGGCCGTGATGGCCGCCGAGCGCATGGCGGCGTACTCCTCGGGCGGCAGCGGGACCGCGCCGGGGACGCCCAGGTCGTCGGCCCGCAGGCGGTGCGTCTCGGGGGAGGCCCACGCCGCGACGGCGACCGCGCAGGTCACCGCGAGGGTGATGGCCCCCACGACGATCACAATGGTCGACCCCCGTGTGCCGGGAGGGCACAGGCCGGCGAAGACCATGGCCATGAGGGAGGAGGCGGCCGTGCCGATGTTCTGCCCGATGGCCATTCCGGTGACTCTGGTGGACGCCGGAAGCAGCTCGGGGAAGTAGGAGGGGAACACCGCGTTGTACCCCTGGTACAGGACGCCCCACATGGCCAGGCCGATGAGGATCGTCAGCCACAGGTTCGCGTGGGTGACCGCCCACAGGTAGCCGAAGGACAGGACGCCCGAGCTCAGCGCGCCGCCGATGATCATCGGGCGCCGGCCGATCCGGTCCGACAGCGTCGCCGCGACGGGGATGACGGCCACGGCGGCCAGGTTGCCCAGGACGGGGATCCACAGGAACACCTCGGGCGGCCACTCGATCCCATAGGCCTTCTGGGTGGCGAGCGACGCGCCGAACACCGTCGCCGTGACGGGGATGATGTTGGTCAGGGACATGACGAAGATCCTGAGCACCGTTGCAGGCGTCTCCCGGAAGACCTTGCGGATCGGGGGGACCGCCTCCTTCTGGGGCGGCTTGGACTCGACCGTGGCGAGCCGGATGCGGAACCCCACGATGGTCACCAGCGCCGACAGCAGGAACGGGATTCTCCAGCCCCAGGAGAAGAACGAGTCGTGGGGCAGGAGGGCGGCCAGGGGAATGAAGATCATGGCCGCCACGATCTGGCCCAGCTGGGCCCCCTGCAGGGTGACGGCGGCCCGTCTGCCGCGCAGCCCGATGGGCGTCTGCTCCATGATCATGGTGGAGGACCCGGAGATCTCACCGGCGACGGCGAATCCCTGGACCAGCCGGCACGTGACGAGGATGACCGGGGCCATGACGCCGATCTGGCGGTACCCGGGCAGGACCCCCAGGGCGACGGTGGAGACCCCCATGAGGGCCATGGTGAGGATCAGGGTGTGGCGGCGCCCGACCCGGTCCGCCAGGGCCCCCAGGACGAAGGCGCCCACGGGTCGGGCGAGGTACCCCACGCCGAAGGTGCCCAGGGAGGCGATAATGGCCAGGGCCGGGTCGTCGGAGGGGAAGAAGACCGAGGGGAAGACCAGCGCCGAGGCCTGGGTGTAGATGAAGAAGTCGTAGAACTCCAGCATCGAGCCGATGCCCCCGGACCGGGTGGCTCTCCGGCCGATCTCGTGCGCCTGGCGCCCATCGCCCTCGACCGGGGGCGCTCCGGGCTCAGCGGACTGCTCCATGGCGGTTCCGTCCTTCTCGCTGGGTGGTTCGGACTCGCCGCCGGCCCCGGCGGATCTCGGAGGGAACCGAGAGCCGTCGGTGGCTCGGGGCCGGGGCGTCCGACGCCGGCTACGCCGCCGGCCCCTCGGCCAGGCGGCGCTTCTCGCCGCGGTCCACGACGACGGCGACCGCGACGCCGACGGCCGTGACGGCGGCATTGAGCAGCACGACGTTGCCCGGGGCGTTCGCGACCCAGCCCTTGGCCAGCTGCTGGAAGCCGAAGGCGCCGACGGCGGAGGCGATCATGACCAGGGAGGTCATCAGGCCGCGCGACTGCGGGAACAACGAGTTCGCCAAGGAGGTGACGAGCTGGAGTACGCCGCCTGCGGCGGTCCACCCGATGAGGAAGCCGGCGACCGGGACGATCCACACGGTGCGGACGAAGTAGACGGCGAGCAGTGTGATGGCGGAGACCAGCGGGTAGAACACGATGATCTGGGTGACCCGGACCTTTGTCAGCAGCGCGGTGGACACCAGGATCGCCACCATGGCGCCGGCCGCGTACCAGCTCTGGGTGATGGCGGGCTCCGTCATCCCGTAGGCCTTGCCCAGCTCCTGGTTCGTGTTGCCCCACAGGGTGAAGGTGGTGATCGTGGTGGCGCCCAGGATCATCATCATGACCATGGTCGCGCTGATGCGGGCTCCGCCCGAGGCGCCGCTGTCCGCGGACTCGGCGGCCTTGGACGCGTTCGGCGGGAAGGGGGCGATCGCCAGGCCGACGATGACCAGGGCGAGGAGCACGGTGGCGCCGATGTAGATGAGCCGGAACCCGCCGTCGTGCTCCGATCCCCCCGTCCAGCCGATGAGGAGGGGCAGAAGGAACTGGGCGACCAGGATCGCGAACTTGAGGAAGAGGTTCGCAGTGTGCGCCTTGGCCGGGAAGATCTCCGAGAGCGCGGGGTAGACCGCGGGGTCGAGGAAGCCGTTGCCCATGCCGGCGACGACGCACATGACCAGGCCCAGGGTCGGGCTGCCGACGAGGATGATCCCCAGGAACGAGACGGCCAGGAGCACGGCCCCGATAATGGCGCCCAGGCGGCGGGAGACGCGGTCGGCGACGGGGCCGGCCAGGGGGTAGGCGACGAGGCGCCCGACCATCATCCAGGCGATGGCGGAGAAGACGCCCTCGATGGTGGTGGACCACTGGATGGCCAGCGCAGGCTTGAACTGGGCCTGGGCGAAGAGGGAGAAACCGAGGACGAAGTAGGACAGGTAGAGGAGCGCGGCGGTGAACCAGTACTTGCGGTTCGACGTACCCGCCACCTGGGTCTCTGGCATGACAAGCCTTCTGTGATCGGACGGGGCGCGCCGGGCGCGCCCCGCGGTGGTGGATGATCGGGGCCCTCAGCTGCGAGGGCTGGTGGCGATGACGGCGCCGGAGGCGAGGTGGGCGGCGATCTGCTCGGGGGAGTAGCCCAGCTCGGCCAGGACCTCCTCGGTGTCCGATCCCTGGGCGCGGGTCAGACGCAGCTCGGGATCGCCCTGCGACTGGAAGCGCACCGGGTTGGTCGGAATCATTCGCTGCGCCCCGGACGGGCACGTGACGGTGCGCAGCACGTCGTTGGCCCAGGTCTGCTCGTCCTCGTAGATGTCGGTCGGCAGCTGGCAGGCCTCGATCGGCACGTCGTTGGCGAGGAGGAGGTCGAGCCAGTACTGGCGGTCCCGGGTGGCGAAGGCCTCGTCGAGGATGTCGACGACCTCCCCATTGAGCTTGTTCGCGTTGATGACGTCGCAGATGTTGTACCGCGTGTTTCCGGCGAGGTCCTCGCGGCCCAGAAGGGTCATGACCTTGTCGAAGTCCCGGTCGTACTCCGGCGCGCACAGGGTCATAATGAGCCCGTCGCGTGCGACGTAGGTGTTGTTGAACGGGTTGATGACTTCGCGGCGGTCCTTCGGGTACTCGCTGCCGTACTGCGCCGAGATCATGGCCGTGTTGAGCATGAAGACGCCGGAGTGGAAGAGGGACGTCGTCACGTAGTCGCCGCGTCCGGTCCTCTCCCGGCCCATGAGCGCGGCGAGGATGCCGGCCGCCAGGACGAAGGAGATCTGGAAGTCGCCGTAGCCGTTCGGCGGGATCATCGGGCGGCTGCCGCGGTTGACGGTGGTGCCGAGCACCCCGCCCCTCGACATGCAGGCCGTCATGTCGAAGCCGGCGGCGTCCTTCAGCGGCCCCTTGGCGCCGAAGCCGAGGACCTGCGCCATCACGAGCTTGGGGAAGCGCTCGTGAAGGGTGTCGAAGTCGTAGCCGAGCTTGATCAGGGACTTGACCCGGGTCGAGGTCAGGAAGACGTCGGCGTCGGCGAGCAGCCGGTCCATGACCTCGCGGCCGGGCTCCTGCCGCAGGTCCAGGGTGACGAACCGCTTGTTCATGTTCGACATGTCGAAGCCGAGGTTCTCGTCGTCGGTGTACGGCGTGCCGAACACCGCGCCCTGGGTGCGTCCGGGGTCCCCTTTCGGGGCCTCGACCTTGATGACATCGGCGCCCCACTCGCCGAGGATTCGTGCGACGGTGGGGGCTGCCAGGAACGCCGTCATATCGACGACCTTGATTCCGCTAAGGGGGTTCATCTCTTCCTCGAGTGCGCTGGATGTGTGGTTGAGGGACGGGGCCCGGGGGACGACGCCCTTGTCGTCCCCCGGGCGTGGAGCTCCGCGGGTGGGTCAGGAGCTCCAGAGGTCGCCGCCGGTGGTGATCAGGCCGCGGGCGGCGGTGGTGCGCTGGACGGTGGGCGGGCCCTCCTCCAGCCACATGGCCCTGCAGTCGCGGTACAGGCGCTCTGCGGGGCCGTACTCGCACTCCTCGAAGTAGCCGATGCCGCCGAGGATCTCGAGCATGTTGTCCGAGACGATCTTGACGGTGTCGATCGATGCGAGCTTGCACAGCGAGGCCTGGGTCATCGGGTCCTCACCGGCGTCGTAGCGGCGGGCGGCGTCGTGGATGGCCGAGCGCAGCAGGTAGATCCACTTGCCGGACTCCGCGATCATCGACTGGATCGCCTGACGCCTGACCAGCGGCTTGCCGAAGGTGATGCGCTCCTTGGCGCGGGCGATCGACATCTCGAGCATCCGCTGGGCCATGCCCAGGTTCGAGTCGGCGATGTGGAGGCGGGACAGGCCCAGGGAGTACATCGCGACGTGCAGGCCCTCGCCGACCTCGCCGAGGCGGTACCTGTCGGGAACGCGGCAGTCGGTGAAGCGCAGGCCCGCGTGGCCGGCGCCGCGGCATCCCATCATGTGGGGCATGTCGACGATCTCGTACCCGGGGGTGTCCGTCGGGACGAAGAACGCGGTCAGGCGCTTGTCCTTGTCCGCATCCGGATCGGTCAGCGTGATGAGGTAGGTGCCGTCGGAGCAGTCCGTGTGGGAGATCAGGGTCTTCTCGCCGTTGATCACCCACTCCTCGCCGTCGCGAACCGCCGAGGTCTTGATGTCGGCGCCGGAGCCGGCCTCCTTCTCGGTCAGGGCGAAGTTCACGAAGAGTGTCTTGTCCTGGAAGCGGGGCATCGCCCACTCCTTGAGCTCCGGCTGGGCGAAGTCGTCCATAATGCGCCAGTTCAGGCCGGCGGCGTGGTGGAGGTGCATCCGCATGCCGCCCGGGCCGCGCGAGAACTCCTCCTGCACCTTCATGATCTCGAGGGTCGACAGTCCCCAGCCTCCGTACCGCTCGGGCATGTAGAAGCGGTAGAGGTTGTGCTCCTTGGCGAGCTCGTAGAACTCGTCGGGGAACTTGTTGGTCACCTCGATCTCGGTCTGCAGCTCGTCGAAGGGGCCCTGCGCGAGCTCACGGATCTCCATGAGGTACTGCTGGAACTCCTCTTCGTTCTTCGGCTTCTCTGTGATCATCTACCTTCTCCTTTGACGGTGGTGGTCCGCACAGTGGTGGTGCTCGGATGGCGATGTCCGGCAAGCCATGAACTAACCAGGTAGTACAAAGATATGAGAGTGTGACGCCGAGTCGAGGGACTCAAGTCCCGCACGCCGATCTTCTCACCGGAGAGGCGGCGCCGTCGTCGAGCCCGAGCCGGGAACCGGGGGCGCACGAGGCGGCGGGGACCGGAGCTGAGACCCTGCACTATCCGAGATGGCCGCCGGGGGCGCACGAGGCGGGCGGGGACCGAAGGGACGAGCCTCCGGTCCCCGCCCGCTGAAGGTGCTCAGGGGCGCATGATCAGTCGATCAGGACTCCCCGCCCTGAGCGCCGGAGCGTCCGGCGCTCACATTGCTCAGGTCGTAGCGGTCCACGGCGTGCTGCAGCACCGCGCGGTTGAGCCTGCCGTCGTCGGCGAGGGCCTGGAGAGCCTTGACGACGACGGAGTCCGCGTCGATGAGGTAGTGGCGGCGGGCCGCGGCGCGCGTGTCGGAGAAGCCGAAGCCGTCGGCGCCGAGCACGTGGTAGCTGCCGGGGACCCAGGGCCTGATGAGGTCGGGTACCGCGTGGTCGTAGTCGCTGGTGGCGACGAAGGGCCCCTGCGCGCCGGCGAGCTTGCCGGCCAGGTAGGGGACGCGCTGGGGGGCCGAGGGGTGGAGGAAGTTCTCCTCGTCGACGGCGAGCGCCTCGCGGCGCAGCTCGCCCCAGGAGGTCACCGACCACACCGAGGCGC
>ERZ772964.684-NODE-684-length-13963-cov-22.0786_pt1 | contig 13963 bp, 10 predicted proteins | sample MGYA00580675_ERZ772964 | MGnify/ENA primary metagenome ERZ772964 (study PRJEB29015, sample SAMEA2737941) | human oral metagenome | biome: human oral; feature: human-associated habitat; material: dental | place: China | collected 2139 ... | reverse complement strand
GCCGCCAGCGTTCATCCTGAGCCAGGATCAAACTCTCCATAAAAGATGTTTCATTACTGAAACGTCTATCTCACTCAGAAATAGACTGACGATGATAATTGCACAATCAAATTGTTAAATGACACACGCCTAGCTACGGCAGACGTAAATTTCATGAATTTTCCATCTCGCAACTAGACTGTTCATAATTGTAGCGCGTTATCTACAGTAAGTCAACACCATTTCGCTGTTATTTTGTAGCCAAAAAAACAACAATCCCGGAACACACGCCAACCAGCGCGCCAACCAGCACTTCGAGCGGAGTATGTCCTTTGGCGCTATGCGGCGGCGCCAGCGGTTTTTTTGCTTCATTTAACAAATGCCGAATAGCCGCGCCCTGCTCGCCCACAGACCGCCGAACCATCACAGCGTCGTACATAACTATCACCGCAAAAGCCAGTGCCAGCCCGAATGAACCGCCGTCTACCCCGTCACGCAAACCTATCATCGTCAAGATAGACACAACCGTCGCACTGTGCGCACTCGGCATATTACCCGACATATACAAGCGGTTAAACACCCGCACAGTCCGCAGTTTAACCGCAGCGACGACATATTTAGCGCCCTGAGACAAAATCCAACCGACAACCAGTGCTAGTATATACGGTGATATCACGATTTTTTCGCCTTGTCCTCGCCGTTATCGCGCATGATACCGACAGATGACACGACATCGCCGTCGTTGATACGCATCACTCTAACACCCTGAGTTGTTCGCCCGAGCATCGGAATATCTTTCAATGCAACCCGAATCGTTTGTCCGCTTTGGCTAATCATGATCGCCTCGATAGCGTCTTTTTCCAACGTTTGCACTGCCACAATCGGTCCGGTTTTCGCCGTTACAGCAGCTGCTTTGATACCAACTCCGCCGCGGCGGTGGCTCGGGAAGTTCGAAACTTTCGTCACTTTACCAAATCCATTCGCGCTGACCACCAACAGAGTTTGGTCGGTTGATGTCACGATATCCATGCCCACTACGCTGTCGTCTGGCCGCAACCGCACGCCGCGCACGCCACGCGCCGCACGCCCCATCGGTCGGCACTCCTCTTCGTTGAAGCGCACCGCTTGCCCCGCTGAAGTCGAAATAATGACGTCGTTTTTGCCAGTCGTTTGCTTGATCCAGCGCAATTCATCGCCGTCGCTCAGGTTAATCGCGATTAGACCGTTTGTTCGGATATTCGCGTAATCCGCAATCGGCGTCTTTTTGACCGTACCCTTGGTCGTAGCCATGAAGAGGTAGCCTTCATCGACATTGACGTCTTTTGCCAAATTGATAATTGACGTGATTTTTTCCTCTGGCTGCAACTGAAGCAGGTTGACCGCAGCAACGCCTTTGGCTGCCAAGCTCGCCGCCGGAACTTCGTAAGCTTTCAAGCGGAACACGCGGCCGCGGTTAGTGAAGAACAGCAGCCAATCGTGCGTACCCGCCGGCGCTAGCTGGTCGATGACATCTTCTTCTTTCGTCGTCATGCCGCGCTTGCCTTTGCCGCCGCGATTTTGCCGGCGATAATCGCTCGCCAATGTGCGTTTAATGTAATTTTCCGTTGTAAGCAGCACAACAGTATCCTCTTCCGGGATAAGCTCTTCGTCGCTAAACTTACCGACTTCATTGTTGATAATTTTACTATGACGTTCATCGCCGTATTTTTCTTTCATGGCGATAAGTTCGGTTTTGACGACGTTCAAAATCTCTTGTTCGCTGGCTAAAATCGCCTCTAACTTAGCGATGAGCTCGTGCAATTGTTTCAGCTCGTCTTCGATCTTGCTGCGCTCCAAGCCTTGCAACCGGCGTAGTTGCATCGCTAAAATCGCCGCCGCCTGAACCTCTGACAAGCCGAATCGCTCCATCAGACGCTTGTCGGCGTCGTCGTAGCTCTCGCGAATCGTCTTGATAACTTCGTCGATATTGTCCAGCGCGATTTTCAAACCTTCGAGAATATGCGCCCGTTCTTTGGCTTTGCGCAGCTCAAATTCAGTCCGCCGGCGAATCACGCCTTGGCGATGTTTGATAAATTCAGCCAAAATTTCCTTCAACCCCAAAACTTTAGGCTGTTTACCATCAATCAATGCCAGCACATTGTAGTGGAACGAAGTTTGCAAACCGGTTAATTTGTACAATTGATTCAAAATCTTTTTGGGGTAAGCGTCTTTTTTCAGCTCGACTACTACGCGAATCTTGCCGCGAGCGCTCTCGTCGCGCGCATCGGCGATGTGATCTAGCTTTTTAGCAATCACTAATTCCCGCACCTTGTCGACGAAACCTTCTTTACTCATGCCGTACGGCACTTCGGTGATTACGATACTATAACGGCCATTCTTGCGCTCTTCAATCGTTGCAACCGCCCGAATCGTCACCGAACCGCGACCAGTTTCATAAGCCTGGCGCATCGACGCGCCGCCGTACACTTCCGCACCGGTCGGAAAATCAGGACCTTTGACATGTTTCATAAGTCCATCAACCGTGATATCCGGGTCGTCAATTTGCGCCACAGTCGCATCAACCACTTCGCCCAAATTGTGCGGCGGAATATTCGTCGCCATACCAACAGCGATGCCCATCTGACCGTTCAGGAGAATATTTGGCACAGCCGCCGGCAAAACCGTTGGTTCTTTTTCGGTGCCGTCGAAATTATCGCGAAAATCCACCGTTTCTTTATCGATATCAGTTAGCAGTTCCGCGCCAATTTTGTCCATGCGCGCCTCGGTGTAACGCGATGCTGCCGCCTCGTCGCCATCCATCGAGCCGAAGTTACCCTGACCTTCGACCAGCTTGTAGCGCATCTTCCACGGCTGCGCCAGATTTACCATCGAATCGTAAATCGACGAATCGCCATGCGGGTGGTACTTACCCATCACTTCACCGACGATACGCGCCGATTTAACCGTGGCATGCGGCGCCCGCCAACCGTTCTTGTCCATAGCGTACAAAATGCGGCGATTAACCGGCTTCAAGCCGTCGCGCACATCTGGCAACGCGCGGTCGATAATCACCGACATCGAATATTTGAGGAATGACTCCTCCATCACGCTCTCGACTGTCAACTTTTCTACGCCCTGTTCTGGCGTCTCGTTCTCGATAATTTCCATTTCTGGCGCCTCGTTTTGTTTGCTGCTGTCGTTGTCTGCCATATCGCCTCCTTAAAAGTCCAGGTCGTCCAAATTAACTTTGCTTGCGTTTGTCTGAATAAAGTTTTTGCGCAATTCCACGCCTTCGCCCATAAGTTTAGTGAAAATCGCATCCGCTTTTTCGGCATCTTCGACATTCACCCGAACCAGCGTACGGTTAGCCGGATTCATGGTCGTTTCCCACAATTGAGCCGCATCCATCTCGCCCAATCCCTTAAAACGCTGCTGAGCCGTAAAGCCCGCCTGCTTGAAGCGCTCGGCTGATTCATCGACTTTCATGCCGGCAGCTTTGCGCTCCTCGATACGCTGCGTCAGAGTGCGCTCCAGCGCCGCTTCGTCGTAAACGTATTCAATTTTGCGGTTGCTACCAGTACCCTTTATCAGCCCAAACAGCGGCGGTTTAGCCAAATAAACGTGTCCAGCCTCAATCACCTCTGTCATATAGCGGAAGAAAAAGGTCATCAGAAGCGTCGAAATATGCGCGCCGTCAACATCAGCGTCGGTCATAAAGACGATTTTGTCGTAGCGCAAGCCGTTGATGTCGAATTGGTCGCCGATGCCGACGCCCATCGCTTTGATTAGCGAGACGATTTCAGCGTTCGCAAACATTTTGTCGAGCCGCGCCCGCTCAGTGTTTAACACCTTACCACGCAGTGGCAAAATCGCTTGGATTTTCGAGTCGCGCCCTTCTTTGGCGGAGCCTGCCGCCGAATTACCCTCGACAATAAACAGCTCGCAATCTTTACGGTTGCGCGACGAACAATCAGCCAACTTCGACGGCAAGTTCAGGCCCTCGAACGCACCCTTGCGAATAACATTATCACGTGCTGCCCGCGCCGCTTTTCGCGCTCGCGCCGCCAGTAACGCCTTGCCGACAATTTTCTTGGCAACCGCTGGATTTTCCTCGAGGTAGTAGGCGAAATATTCGTTCATCACCTGCTCGACGTAGCGACGCATTTCCGGATTACCGAGCTTGTTTTTGGTCTGACCTTCGAACTGCGGGTCGGGCAATTTCACCAAAATAATCGCCGTCAAACCCTCGCGAATGTCGTCGCCATTCAAATTATCTTCTTTTTCTTTGAGTAAACTATTCCGACGCGCATAATCGTTAATTACACGCGTCAAAGCCGAACGAAAACCCGCTAAATGCGTGCCGCCATCGGGCGTCAACACGTTGTTGGCAAACGGTTTAACAGTTTCGATGTATCCGTCATTGTACTGAATCGCCACTTCAACCATACAATCCTCAACCTGCCGCTCGACGTAAAACGGCGTGTCATTCAAAACTTCTTTGCCGACATTTAGCCGCTTGACGTAGCTTTGGATACCGCCTTCGAAATAAAACGCCTGGCGCTCGCCGCTACGGTCGTCAACTACCGAAGTATAGACGCCTTTCGTCAGATATGCCTGATGCCGCAGATAACTAACAACCCATTTGTAATCAAAATCGACCGTCTCTTTAAAGATTTCCGGGTCTGGATAAAACGTAATTCTCGTGCCGCGCGCCCAGCTAGCATCTGCCCGGCCAACCTTTTTGAATGGAACGACGGTTTTGCCGCGTTCAAATTCTATTCGATAAAGCGAGCCATTTTTCGCCACCTCAGCAATCATTTTGCGCGACAACGCGTTAACCACGCTAGAACCCACACCGTGCAAACCAGACGACACTTTGTAGCCGCCGCCGCCGAACTTACCGCCAGCGTGAAGCACCGTCAGCACTGTCTCGAGAGTGCTCAGACCTGTCTTTGGGTGCTTATCCACCGGGATGCCGCGTCCGTCGTCGGTAATCTCGATGCCGCCGTCCTCGAGAATTCGCACATCAACCCTCGTACCATGACCAGCAATAGCTTCGTCGATAGAGTTATCTGCAATTTCCTTTATCAAATGATGTACGCCGTCGTAACCGGTGCTTCCGATATACATACCTGGACGTTTTCGAACTGGATCAAGCCCCTCTAGTACCTGGATTTGCGAACCATCATAAGCACTTTCACCTTTTTGTTTAGCCATTTGGAATCTCCCTCATTAAATATACTGTCAATTCAGATTATTCGTTCTGTATCAATTATACCACAAAATTCGCACGCGGGATTATTGCTATCTGTAAATGCATATGCTAAACTATAAGCGAGTAAGAGTTTATATCCGAGGATTTAAACGCAAATTAACACAAAAAAAGGTCGTATTATGTTCAGAAAACTAGTATCAAACCTCGCTTTTAGTCCAGCGCTTGTTGGTCAGTTAGGGTTCTATGCCCGGCGACTAAGGAAAGAAGAGATCACGCGTCGGCTTGGATTGATTTTTACAGCACTAGCACTTATAGTGCAGGCGTTTTCTGTATTTCAAGCTCCTGAACCTGCCCACGCAGCCGACCCGAGCGACATGATCCACGGCGGCGTACATAGCTCGGACTGGCTCATGGCGCATTACGATGCTAACACCAACAACTTCCGCGACATGTTAAACGCAGCAGGTATCAATAGAAAAGAGCTCGCAGCTGCCGGAAATAACGTTCAGCGCGTCAGTAGTGCCAATGTCTATTCATGGGGCACGACACCGCATTTTGGCGCAGCCAATGGCGAGGGTTCTTATGTTGTACCTAACTCCCGCAGCGGCGGATCGCGAACCTTTTATTATCGACCTCAACGACTTTGGGGGAACTTCACATACAATGCCTTCGTAGGACACTCAGCAACTCTTGGTTGGTTTGCGATTATGCATAACTGCGGCAACCTCATCACTACAACTATTCCTCCAGCACCGCAATGTCCCCCAGGACAAGTTGGCACCTATCCGAATTGTTCAACACCTCCGAAACCAGTCGCCACTTGCAATACGCTATCCGTCAGCAAACTGAACGATATTCATCAGATTCGCGTAAGCGCTAGCGCAGCCAATGGAGCGGTTATAAAAGAATATACCTATGCTATTTATCGCAACAACTCCCTCGTAAAGACCGTCCGCACTACTTCACCAGTGATTGACTTTAAAGACAATACGCCTGGAGCTTACAAAGTGGTCGCAACCGCCAAAACCTCTCTCGGCGACATTACCTCTGCCGGATGTCAAAAAGCCTTTACAATCGCCGAACCAGAGCGTTGCCCGCAAAATCCAAAGCTTCTAAAGTCAGACCCTAACTGCCAACCTTGTCCAGCAGAGCCCACTCTCTGGATAAACGACCAAAAGTGTTCGGCATCTTTCATTCAAACAAAAATCGCCAACAATACAACCCAAATCAATATAGATGCCACGACCGCGAAAGCAAAAGCCAGCGATGTTATTGCTTACACTCTCACAGTTAAAAACAAGGGGTTAAAGGCAGAATCGTTTACCTTCCAAGACAACATTACCGACGTTCTACAATATAGCACAGTCCTAAATACCGGCGGAGGCACGGTCGCCAATGATACTAATAGTACAAATGGTGGCGCCAAGGTTATCAGTTGGCCGACCGTGACCATCAAACCAGGCGAAACCCAAACCCGGATATACACAATGAAAATGAACGACAGTATAGCTGCCGCGTCAACCGGCACAAGCAACCCAACGTCATACGACTGCCGCATTGACAACACCTTTGGTAATACTATCAGCATAGCCGTAGATTGCCCAGCTCCAAAAGCCGTAGAGAGAGTAGTTTCTCAGCTACCACACACCGGTCCTGGCGAAAATATCGCTTTCTCGGCAATCGTTTTCGCAGTAGTAACCTTTTTCTACGCCCGCTCGCGCCAACTCAAAAAAGAGGTGCGTCTGATACGCCGCGACTTTAACACTGGAACAATTTAGAAAGGATAAAGGGTGGATAATCAAGAAAAATCATCAAGGTCTATAGAGAACCGAGAATCTCTAAAAGAGTTAAAAGAGATTGCCGAGCAGCAACAAGAAAGAATAGACAACGCCAAAGAAAAAGAAGCTACAACCCCAGAAAGGCAGGCTGAAAAATTAAAGGAAGCCAGGCGCGAGGCACTCGAAACCGCTGCAAAAGCCGAAAAACGCGAGCGCAATCTGCTCAAAAAGGACAAAAAAACATCGCCCGAACGCCGCAAGGGACCAATTTCGAAAAAAGAACGCGACAAAGCCTTTGATGCGACCATGCGCGAAGTTCAATCTCAAATGTCAGCCCCTAGCCGCGCGTTCAGCAAGGTGATCCACAACAAAGTCATCGAAAAAACCAGCGAGGTCGTCGGCAATTCTATCGCGCGGCCAAACGCCATCTTATCAGGTGCTGTATGCTCGTTTATTCTCGTACTTGCCGTCTATCTCATTGCTCGCACCTACGGCTATCAGCTATCTGGCACCGAAACAATCGCCACTTTTGCTTTTGGCTGGGCTATCGGACTCATTTACGACTATATTCGCCTGCTAATTCTAGGCAAAGATAAATAGTCGCAGCAAGCTCAGATACACTGCTCGACATACGATAGAGCGATATTTTAGAGAGTTCCGAAACCGCCAAACAAAACCCACTACCCCTGTAAGATCGTAAAAACAACCTATTTTTTAGCGCAGTTTTATTGTCACTTCATCGTTTTGCTGCGCCGAAGCGTCCATGCGCCCATCAGGAGAATTTGTCGAACCTACACCATTACCTTGTGCTGGCGGCATAGTAGAGTCAACAGGATTAGACACAGAAACATCGCTTGCGGGCAAAGAAGTCTGCGGCGGCGCAACCTGAACCCGAGACTGCTCTAAAGGACTGGCGCTCATCGCACCACCAAAGGCAGGCTGCGTCTGCGTAGACATAGGCGCTGGCGACACTCCTCCAGCGGCGACATTTACTCCACTTGAGGGTTGGTTTCCTGGTGAAACATTAGCCTGCGGAGACGAGACCGTTCCTACAGAACCAGCATTTCCCGGTTGCGGCGGCGATGCGAGCTGCGCACCAGCAATAGGCTTTGCTGCCGCCGGCGATTGTCCGCCGCCCGTCATTTTCTTACGCTTCGCCAGCCACTCATCCAAGAACGAAGACCCGCCGCCAGTTTTCGGCGCGCCTGCGCCCGCGCTCACTCCTGGCGCAGCGCCCGCTGGCTTCGCTCCAGGCTTTGCTGGTCCCGTTGTCTTGAGACGTTCGAATATTTCTCGCTCTACCTGCGCACGCGGGTGACCATACTTCACCGATGACAGCCGCTTCAAAGCGTCGCCAAGCTGCTGATTACTTTGCCCCATTGGCGGAATCCAACTCATACTAAATGGCGCCGACGGCACACCTTCTATCTGCGCCACGCAAACTGACTCAAAGTTAGGCAATTTAGTTAAATCTTCCGCATCAAACACCGGAGTGTAGCGTTTCACCATAATCTCCGCGTCAGTGATACCGATACGCCCCGTAATTGTCGTACCTACGTTACCCAAAATCGCCTCGCGCAAACTTTCCTTTAGCTGTGTCATAAACTGATTACCGAGCACCAGACTCAATCGGTATTTACGAGCCTCGCTCAAAATCGTCTCGAAACTATCTGTCGCGAAGTTCTGAAACTCGTCAACATACAGAGTAAAATCTTTTCGCTCCTCCTCTGGTATATTGGCGCGCGCCATCGCTGCCGCTTGAAACTTCATCACAAATATAATACCCAGCAGCTTCGAGTTCAGGTCGCCCATCTTACCTTTCGACAAGTTCACTAGCAAAATCTTACGATTATTCATAACGTCCGCAAAATCAAACCCGCTTTTTTTCTGTCCAATAATATTTCGCATTGCATCGTTCGAAATAAACGGACCAAATTTCGATACAACCCAGCTGATAACCTCGCCCGCTTCGCTCGAACGCTGCGACGCCGGAAATTCTTTCGTCCAAAAATCAAGCACCTGCTGGTCGGTAACATATTTCAGCTTGCTCTTCATAAAGGCGTCGTCAATGAGCAATTTCGGAATATCTATAAATGTACCGCCGCCCGGGTCGCTCATCAGCAGCAAGGCGCAGTTTCGGAATATATGTTCGAGGCGCGGTCCGACAATACCAGTATGCCCCGGGTCGTAAAGCCCGTACAACATCCCAATAGCCTCTTGCACCAAAAAGTCCTTCTGGTCAGGGTGGTCAAATTCGAACATATTCAAACCAATCGGATTGTCCATATCGCTTGGATTGAAATACACGACATCTTCGACGCGCTCTTTCGGAACTTTACTTAACAGCGCCTCCGCAGAATCGCCGTGCGGGTCCACAAATGCAAAACCGCGACCATCCAGCATATCCTGATACGCCAAATTTTCCTGCAGCACAGATTTACCGACACCCGTCTGACCGATGATATGTATATGCCTGCGCCGGTCTTTATCGCTCAGTCGAATCGGCTTCTTTACGCCGCGAAACTCATTATAGCCAAGCAGCAACCCCGTTTCCATAACCTGCGTCGGACCGTCAACTTGCTTACTCATCTGCCGCTTAACTTGCGAAGTTGGAATACTATTCTGATCTGGCAAGTGAAATAATGTAGCCAATTCCACACTGTTCAGGATATTCTGATTAATTTGCTGCGGGAAAAACCGAAAGATGAAAGCTGACGTCAACTCCTCGATATTCTTCGACAAAGTAAACTTAAAGCCATTGAAGGTCGGCGAGTCAAACAACGCAAACGCCGCAACTATATTTTTCAAAACACCTTGCGAACGCGCAGCAGTATTCGACGACACAACGACACGAATCAAAACCTCATATCCTGGATAGCGCGTTTTTTCCTGAATAGCTTCTACAGCCGCCTGCTCGACCGCATTGAGCTGCTTTTTTTCGTTCGCATCGTTCTTTTTGTCGTCCGATATTCCTGGCGGTTTCCAAAGCGCCTCCATCAGCTCGTTGGGCGAAAATAGCGCTCCCAAACCAGATTTTTTACCGCTCTGCTTGTCTTTTACAATTTTTTCAGCTGTAGAAATCGCCACCTTCGACCAATTATCTCGCGCTGGACGAATCAAAAACTGTAAGCCGATACCATCTTCGCGCCCTGCTGCCGAAATCGCATTCAGCAAAGCCCGCGAAGCGTCGCGCTTTGATTCCATATACGTCGCAATCGGATACGAAAAATGTTTTTTCAACGTAAATTCGCCGCCAATCGTGCCGCTCATCTTGCCAACTTTACTGAAAACCGAATGCTCAGCAACCTCCTCGAGCCGCGCCGACGGATAAGCCGCAGCCACCGCCTGCTTCACGACACTCGTTAGTACCGTCGGAACCACAGCATAATAATAAACCAGCCCGTCTCGCGAAACGATTTCGAAAGACAAGTGGCGCTGTCCGTAAATTCTACTCTTGAAACCTTTCGTCGCGGTACTAGCAATTATGTTGTACATCACCTGCGCCTGCGACAATACTTCCTCGGTCAAGTCGCGTTTATCGCGGTTCTCGCCCATTATGTCGTCGCTCGCCGGCGGCAAGTGAATCAATATCGGCACCATTTTTAGTCCGCGCTCATAATTTTTCGCTTCGCGCAGCGTGTTGCGGTACACGAAAAATACGACAGTCGTCCCTAACACAATTAGCGCTGCGACAACGAAAAGCGTTATTAATGCACCCACTCTACCCCCATATCAATCCTCAGCCTGCCCTATAATTCGCCCATAACGCTGCCTAATATATTCAATCTGCAGTTTACTAATTTCATACTCCCGCTTATAAGGGTCGTCTTTTGTTTCGTCTAAAATCTTCTTCGCTCTATTGACCCATTCGGTTTCGATTAGATCATCATCGTTCGCGAGCATCGCGGCGCTATCATCGCCAGTAGCCGCCGAGTCATCGCTCGACGTAGTCGGTAAAATCGGCGCCGGCAAGACCGGAGCGGTTAGCATAGCAGCCTGAACGGCCTCGGCTCGAACATCACCAACCTCGCGGTTCGTCTCGCCAGAGTTCTGCATAGATTCTGGCGACGCCTGCACTACGCCAGTTTCGTACTGTGTTAAGTTTGGCTGAGACTCGTTTGGTCGCGGTAATTGTTCCTGCTGCCTGGGTTCCATATCAGTTAAATTATACCATAAGAATCATAGCCATTACTAGTGCGCGGAGGGCATTTAACGTTGCCTATAGAGGTAAAATAACACCACTGCCTCAAACACAATAATTAAGACCACTTCATACACACTTAACCCTCCGATAGACTGTACTGCCAGCACAATAATGGGCGCCAACGCCAAAACACTACCATATCTGAAGCTTCTAGCAAACCAAGCTTGTCTATCCTCCATTTTGTCTTCGTTTGTATGATAGAAGCGGGAAATTATACATTTCGCGCCATACAACAAAAAAGTTAGCACGCCTAGCGCTAACCCGTACAAAAGCAAAAATACTAGCAATATAGCGAGCGGATTTGAACTAGAAGGCGTGGACGACTGCATAACCGCAAGCACGCCAACAACCGAACAAATCGTCACAAAAGCTACTATGCGTCTCAACATAATAATATAATACCACCTAAACATGAAGGCATATAAGCAGTTCGCAAAAAAAACGAAACACCTTTTCAAACAACTATTAGGGTCGCTGCTAGCTGCTTATATTGCCTAATTGACCGCTCGCGTGACGCGAGCATTTGTCTTGCGATAGCGAGTCTATTCTACGCACCTGATTTTCATTGGCGAAATTTGCGTCAAGGATTTATCAGGTGCGCAGCGCTCAAGCTTCGCGCGCTACAACGCCGAGGTCTAGTCGGCGGAGCTTAGGTGGTATCACATTTCGTATAAAATACGAACTTTTTATTTTATGAAAAATTTCTTCACAGAACGTTCATAAAATAGTATTTGTGCTGCCACCTAGTTTCCGTCGCACATTCCTGCTACAGACTAAGTGTTGTGTTTTTTAATTGTTAATTTTTTCTTGCTTTTTGTTTTTGTAAAAGCTTACCCTGATACTATCATGTATCCTGACATAAGTCAATATATTTTCATATTTTTCTGTAGTTAAATTTACTATGTTGTTTTTTATACATCTTTTTTACCCCTGTATTTGTTTAATTATGTTTCATAGTTATGTATGTTGTTATATATACAACTGTATATAGTTTTTTACCCTAATAATCTGCTGCTTTGCTTCTCAATACCAAATAGTTGCGATTTATACAACAAAAATTATTCTGCATAGTACCAGCTGAACAATAGTTTTCTGCTTTATATTCTGCGAAATAAGCCGTGGCTCACGTACGCAATTGTTGCGCTATATTTGACTTGACGATGACGCGAATCACGCGGCCGGCACTAATCGCATACGCCTTGTCAATGCTCTTGAATCCAGTTGCAACTTTACGAGCAACCGAGCCGAGCCTAGCCTAGCCGAGCCCTACCTCACGGCAAAAGATGCGGCAGTATTTTTGTATATTTTGCCAGCAATTAGCGACTCGCTTGCCAGCATTCTTTGGACACGTTTGCTCTTTTTTGCTTTCAAATTAGCTAAGTAAATCAAGAAACAATTTAGCACTCAATGCACCCAAAAATAGGCAGCAAATCCTACGCCCGCCAAATAGTTTAATTCGTTACGCTCATAGCGTTTAATGCTTGGCGCGGTAAATAAAAAGACAATCGACGACAATAAAACCTCCGCCAGCATAAATCAAAGCTCGCGATTCTTTTATACAAAAGTTCCTAAACAGCTAGCACCAAATCATTATCATTGTCGGCAGCGCCGCCGCCAGAATCTTCAAAAAAATGACACGGCGATTGAAGCGACTTAGCTTGGCGCGAAAGCAACCCTTGGCTTATGAATTGGCTTTACACAGCCGCATAATTACATGCAAAAACATTTCAGCGCAACCAACCAACCAACCAACACGCCACCTTCCTCGCGCACCAAACCAAACCAAACCAAACCAAACCAAACCAAACCAAACCAAACCAAACCTGCCCACAACCAGCTAAATACCCACTAAGTGAAAACAGCCCAGCCCAGCCCAGCCCAGCCCGTGCTGCCATCTTCACATCAAAAACCTTCAAGCAAACTCATAGCCAAACCCGCCAAAAAACAAAAAGTCAAAAACTATAAAACACAGCCGCCCCAACCCACAAACGTTCCATCTTCCATTCACAAGCACCCATAAATCTATGCCGCAAAGTTCACTAAAAGATGCTCGCAGCCGATCGCGCAGAGTGCTTACTAGGGAGCGCCAGCCAACACAAAACATCGACAAGCTCCGACATAAACTCGCATATTTTTTATCGCCAACTAATACACAGCAACTTGTAGTATTTTTTACTTGATTAAATCCAAAAAAGTTATTGACTTAAGCGGTTTTTCGTCATATCATAGGGGTAGTTCCTGAATAAAAAAATTATGCAGGAACCAAAAATAAACAAAATCCTGAAAACTCCACGATAAAAACAACCACTACTCGCAGGTGGTTGTTTTTTATTATAGATAACAAAAAAACAACCGATAGGTCGCAAAATGCTGATGGTGGAGCTGCCGGGTACTGCCCCCGGGTCCGTTTGGTAACACACTATTCGTCTACGCACATAGTCTAGTTTGTGAATGACCGCAACAATTACCAGAAAAACCAGACAAACATGTAACTGTCGCGAGCTAACAAAGTTTTAGATCCGTCGCGCTTAGCTACGCAAGCGAATCGAGCTTGCAAAAATATGACACGCTTACTTTCTAGCAAGCATCGAAATTAAGCACGGCTGCAATAACTTAAGCAGCTAGCGCAAAAGCAGATTGTTTCGGCATCAAAGATGCAACAAACGCCTTCGCTTTGTTTGCAATACTTGCAATTATTAACTCTGATTACGTCAGAAGGTCGGTACGCAGAATAGCCTATTAAGCTCCAAACGTCAAGCGCTATGTCAGCCCCACGTCTATTCTTATTTTACATCATGAAAAAGTTCA
>ERZ772964.681-NODE-681-length-14025-cov-41.6913_pt1 | contig 14025 bp, 19 predicted proteins | sample MGYA00580675_ERZ772964 | MGnify/ENA primary metagenome ERZ772964 (study PRJEB29015, sample SAMEA2737941) | human oral metagenome | biome: human oral; feature: human-associated habitat; material: dental | place: China | collected 2139 ... | reverse complement strand
CCCGTGCACCGGGGAGTTCCCTCGCCACCCATCTATGGCTGGAATTAAACAAAACGGCATACTGGGGCGGTTGCTGCGGGATTCTTGGTTGGTATTTGCAGAGCATCTCGTATAGGATTGCTTCATGCGGATCGACATGACGGATGAGGAACGGGACATCCTCATCGGGTGGAAGAAGCGTTCGGACGCCCTGCAAGTTTGTGAGGACTGAAGGCGGAGGTGATTGTGTGCGCTGCCCGTGGTGTCGGCCTGGCCATCACGGTCGCGTTCTAACTCGGCCCGCCGAGGAGGAACGGCCGCGTCAAATGAACTGAGCGAGGGCGGGCCACCCCCGCTACAGATGAGAGGAGAGTTATGGACAGGAAGCGGGCCCGTCTCGCGGCGATCGTCCTCGCGGTGGTCGCTGTGGTCGGCGCAGCCCTGTGCTGGACTACCGCAGGCATCACCAGCCGGGCGCTGTACGCGGGCGTCTGGGCGGCCTGGGGCGTGAGCGCGGGGATCGCCGTCGCATCCCTGGCAGTGGCCCTGATCCGGCGCCAGGACTGACGCCATGGGGACTCCCCGGCACGCAGGAAGCCCCGCCACATGAGAACAATCGCCGTGCTCAAGATGAACACGTTATTGATAGTCCGAAACTTATCGCCAACGTCTTTAGTGCCTGGCGGGGACCCTCAGCGAGGCCTTCCGCCTCAACGGGGACCGCATGGCCAGTCACCTCGTGTCTCTGTGCGCGTCCTGGGACGTCGACACCGGATCATCCCCGCTCGCGCGGGATTTACGTGGTCGCCGCGGTGACCACCGAGGTGCAGGCGGGATCATCCCCGCTCGCGCGGGGTTTACCGCACCGTCTCATTGCGCAGAGCCGTAGCACCCGGATCATCCCCGCTCGCGCGGGGTTTACGAGGAGACTGAGGCAGACGGGCACCACGAGCACGGATCATCCCCGCTCGCGCGGGGTTTACACCGGATGACGACGCGTCAGTTAGAGAAGCATAGGATCATCCCCGCTCGCGCGGGGTTTACTGACACCTGGACTGGTAGCGCCCCCGCCGGGGGGGATCATCCCCGCTCGCGCGGGGTTTACGAGGACGATGTGATACGTCCACGGCGGCGGCGGGGGATCATCCCCGCTCGCGCGGGGTTTACATTGACGAGCCCGGTTCTCAGGCTGATCTTCAGGGATCATCCCCGCTCGCGCGGGGTTTACGCCTGCCAGTCGGCGGCGGTGAGGTGGTCGGTGGGATCATCCCCGCTCGCGCGGGGTTTACTACGAGGTCGCCGGGGCCGTCGGGACCGTCCCGGGATCATCCCCGCTCGCGCGGGGTTTACTAGTCGCCGTTCAGGTCGTCGAGCATCTGTTGAGGATCATCCCCGCTCGCGCGGGGTTTACATTATTCCGAAGCGGTACCGGAAACTGCGGAAGGGATCATCCCCGCTCGCGCGGGGTTTACAGGCAGTACAACCGGACTTTCATGACCCACCAGGGATCATCCCCGCTCGCGCGGGGTTTACGGGGCGGCCCGATGAGCATCCGCACCGAGAGGGGGATCATCCCCGCTCGCGCGGGGTTTACATAGCGGTCTTGATCCTGGGGAATACCGTGTCCGGATCATCCCCGCTCGCGCGGGGTTTACGGCGACTACTGGGTCGCCGTCCACACCTGGGTCGGATCATCCCCGCTCGCGCGGGGTTTACCCGTGCTCTGTGCCCGGTGCTGCTCCGTGCTGCGGATCATCCCCGCTCGCGCGGGGTTTACACGACGACGCACGGCCCCTCACGGCGCAGGATCGGATCATCCCCGCTCGCGCGGGGTTTACTGGATGGAGCCACTGACCGGTTGGTTGGTTTGGGGATCATCCCCGCTCGCGCGGGGTTTACATCTGACGGCCTCACAGGGGCGGGTCGGTGTGAGGATCATCCCCGCTCGCGCGGGGTTTACGGGTCCTAGCCACTGCCCCGCCGTAGCGGCTGAGGATCATCCCCGCTCGCGCGGGGTTTACACGACATCAGACAACACCCCGCCCACGGCCACCGGATCATCCCCGCTCGCGCGGGGTTTACCGCCTCGGTCTCAGTCTCCGGATCGAGACCGAGGGATCATCCCCGCTCGCGCGGGGTTTACTTGATTCCGGCAATCGCGTTGGCGTAGTCGCCGGGATCATCCCCGCTCGCGCGGGGTTTACGCGCCTTGAATGCGATGTCGTTGAGCAGGAGCCGGATCATCCCCGCTCGCGCGGGGTTTACACGGGGTATGAGGAGATGAGGTCGGTGATGCGGGGATCATCCCCGCTCGCGCGGGGTTTACCAACCTGCTTTACCAGGCCCGGCAGGACGGGCGGGATCATCCCCGCTCGCGCGGGGTTTACGTTGCGCTGTAGTTCACCATCACCGACTTATTCGGATCATCCCCGCTCGCGCGGGGTTTACGGTATTCGACTGGCTGACCGGCACACGTCGCCCGGATCATCCCCGCTCGCGCGGGGTTTACGAGAAGGGCGGGAACCGTGCTTCGACGAGTGTGGGATCATCCCCGCTCGCGCGGGGTTTACCGGCTGATGCGACGATGAAGCAGCGGCGGTTTAGGATCATCCCCGCTCGCGCGGGGTTTACCGGCTGATGCGACGATGAAGCAGCGGCGGTTTAGGATCATCCCCGCTCGCGCGGGGTTTACGACCACAGGGCGGACAGGGTCGGAGAGATGATGGGATCATCCCCGCTCGCGCGGGGTTTACGTCGCTGATGTAGCGGATCATGATGATCTCCTCGGATCATCCCCGCTCGCGCGGGGTTTACTCGACTCACTACTGCCTCCGCGAGCAGTCCGCGGGATCATCCCCGCTCGCGCGGGGTTTACGGCGCAAAGGTGAATTCTGAGATCTCCGCCATGGGATCATCCCCGCTCGCGCGGGGTTTACGTCGCTGATGTAGCGGATCATGATGATCTCCTCGGATCATCCCCGCTCGCGCGGGGTTTACTCGACTCACTACTGCCTCCGCGAGCAGTCCGCGGGATCATCCCCGCTCGCGCGGGGTTTACTGAATCCCAACGGGGGTGAGAATAATGGCTGACGGATCATCCCCGCTCGCGCGGGGTTTACGATGCGACGTCGGTCGCAGCCGTCGCATAGTCCGGATCATCCCCGCTCGCGCGGGGTTTACTTCGACGTCGACGACGAGTCACCAGCCACATCAGGATCATCCCCGCTCGCGCGGGGTTTACTCCGGAATCCTGTTCTGATAGTCGAGGGACGCAGGATCATCCCCGCTCGCGCGGGGTTTACAACAGTGGACCCGAAGGACGTGCCCGCGGAGAAGGATCATCCCCGCTCGCGCGGGGTTTACCTCCGCATATCTGGAGTCGTGCTTGAGAATGAAGGATCATCCCCGCTCGCGCGGGGTTTACTTATAATCAGCGGCATATGACTCCAGCGACGCGGGATCATCCCCGCTCGCGCGGGGTTTACGCACGTTCGTGCCGCCGGGAGGCAGGGTGAGCAGGATCATCCCCGCTCGCGCGGGGTTTACGTGCGCACAGGGGCGGTCAGGGTCAGGAAAGCCGGATCATCCCCGCTCGCGCGGGGTTTACTCAGCCACCTGCATGATCGGCGGGATCAGGAGGGGATCATCCCCGCTCGCGCGGGGTTTACTGGGTGAGGGCAGAGAGGAATCCCTACCATGCCGGATCATCCCCGCTCGCGCGGGGTTTACAACATCAGTCTCATCGCAGCCAAGATCGACGAGGGATCATCCCCGCTCGCGCGGGGTTTACGTCACGAACGTGCTCGCGCCTGCTCTGGTGGCGGGATCATCCCCGCTCGCGCGGGGTTTACTTGAGGACATGGATATGAGTGAGAACACTGACCGGATCATCCCCGCTCGCGCGGGGTTTACCGGCGGATGCGACGATGAAGCAGAGGCGGTTTAGGATCATCCCCGCTCGCGCGGGGTTTACTGGACGAGATCTCGTCCGCCTCTATCGCCGATAGGATCATCCCCGCTCGCGCGGGGTTTACGCACCTGAGGATGGGATGGTGATTGAGACGGGCGGATCATCCCCGCTCGCGCGGGGTTTACGGGATCATCACGAATCTTCAGGCCAACCCTGCGGGATCATCCCCGCTCGCGCGGGGTTTACTGGCATTCGCGCCGCCCTCGCCCTGGCGTCCGAGGATCATCCCCGCTCGCGCGGGGTTTACCTCTCAGAGGCCCTGAGAGCCGATCTGAGGGGCGGATCATCCCCGCTCGCGCGGGGTTTACGCACCGAGAACCTGGCCCAGAAGATTGCTGCTTTGGATCATCCCCGCTCGCGCGGGGTTTACAAACCTACTTTATCAGGCTCGGCAGGACGGCCGGGATCATCCCCGCTCGCGCGGGGTTTACTGAGACAACATTTAATTTCAAGGCATTGGAGAAGGATCATCCCCGCTCGCGCGGGGTTTACGGCGCGAAGGTGAATTCTGAGATTTCCGGGATGGGATCATCCCCGCTCGCGCGGGGTTTACATTCCTGAGCCCCTCGTTGACCCATTTCCGCAGGGATCATCCCCGCTCGCGCGGGGTTTACTTAATCGCAAGGCGCGCAATTCCGGCACGTGTGGGATCATCCCCGCTCGCGCGGGGTTTACGCCTTTACATGGGGGTTATGAATGCTGAGTGGGGGATCATCCCCGCTCGCGCGGGGTTTACCCCGCTACGAGACGTCCCAGAATAGAAGCGTAGGGATCATCCCCGCTCGCGCGGGGTTTACTTACGCTGGTTCCGCGCGCGCGTCCGCATGCCCGGATCATCCCCGCTCGCGCGGGGTTTACCAGAGGGAGGTTGGTTTCTGATGCGGTGGAGTAGGATCATCCCCGCTCGCGCGGGGTTTACACATTGTGGTGTTGTTTCACGTGGATCATTGTGGGATCATCCCCGCTCGCGCGGGGTTTACGGTGCGGTGGACCGGGTCGACCGCGATGTACTCGGATCATCCCCGCTCGCGCGGGGTTTACGTCCGCCGGGTGGACCGTGATGCCGAGCAGGGCGGATCATCCCCGCTCGCGCGGGGTTTACGGTGCGTCTGATTGGCGATAGGCATGGGGCGGGGGATCATCCCCGCTCGCGCGGGGTTTACTGCCGGTCGGCGTGCCAGACGCAGACCGGCTGGGGATCATCCCCGCTCGCGCGGGGTTTACCGGTGCCGATGACAGTCATGATCGTGTCCTCTCGGATCATCCCCGCTCGCGCGGGGTTTACGGCCGATTGCGCGGCTCATGCCTCCTTCTCCTCCGGATCATCCCCGCTCGCGCGGGGTTTACGGTGGTGACGTCGGTATCGACGGCTACCGCGGAGGATCATCCCCGCTCGCGCGGGGTTTACCGGGGGCCCAGAGGGCCGGTACGGCGGGCGGCGGGATCATCCCCGCTCGCGCGGGGTTTACCAGGCACTCAATGCTGCCGACGCCACCCTGAAAGGATCATCCCCGCTCGCGCGGGGTTTACTCTGAGGCCCTCGCCGACGCGAAAGCCGGGACCGGATCATCCCCGCTCGCGCGGGGTTTACGGCCGATTGCGCGGCTCATGCCTCCTTCTCCTCCGGATCATCCCCGCTCGCGCGGGGTTTACGGTGGTGACGTCGGTATCGACGGCTACCGCGGAGGATCATCCCCGCTCGCGCGGGGTTTACCGGGGGCCCAGAGGGCCGGTACGGCGGGCGGCGGGATCATCCCCGCTCGCGCGGGGTTTACCCGGTAAGGCTATCGACAATGTCGAGTTCGGCCGGATCATCCCCGCTCGCGCGGGGTTTACCTGCCGATGAAGGTCGCCGACGTCGCGCACGCTGGATCATCCCCGCTCGCGCGGGGTTTACGCGGTCAGGCGCGGCCACCCCCAGCCGAGCTGCGGATCATCCCCGCTCGCGCGGGGTTTACCCGTGTCGCGTTGACGGCCAGGGTGCCGCCCGGGGATCATCCCCGCTCGCGCGGGGTTTACATCGACGGACGCCCACCCTCCTCAGCCATCCTGGGATCATCCCCGCTCGCGCGGGGTTTACTGCGCATCGTCGCCCGCGAGGGCGCCCGCTACGGGATCATCCCCGCTCGCGCGGGGTTTACTGACCGACCACGGAGTGTCCACCGTGCCGACCGGGATCATCCCCGCTCGCGCGGGGTTTACGCGGCACGGATCGCCGCGATCTCCTGCGCCTGCGGATCATCCCCGCTCGCGCGGGGTTTACCGCCTTGTCCCTGATGGCGACGATGTCGCCCGGGGATCATCCCCGCTCGCGCGGGGTTTACCTCCTCGACCGTGAGGGGCTCTCCGTCACCGCGGGATCATCCCCGCTCGCGCGGGGTTTACGTGAGGACGGCGCGGATGCCCGCGGGGTTCATCGGATCATCCCCGCTCGCGCGGGGTTTACGACGGCGCCCGTCGGCGACTCGTTGTAGGCGGGGGATCATCCCCGCTCGCGCGGGGTTTACCTCGCGACCTGTGCGACCTGGTGGACACTGAGGGGATCATCCCCGCTCGCGCGGGGTTTACCTGCGGCTCGACTTCCAGTCGAGCAGCCACCTCGGATCATCCCCGCTCGCGCGGGGTTTACGTGATTGGTAGGTGATAGGTATGGGGTGTGGGCGGATCATCCCCGCTCGCGCGGGGTTTACTAGGGTGACGTCCCCGTAGCCGGCGGCCGGGTCGGATCATCCCCGCTCGCGCGGGGTTTACCATCCCGCTGATCAGCGGCGTGGAGGGCCTGGGGGATCATCCCCGCTCGCGCGGGGTTTACACCATGACCTCGTCCATTTGCTCCTCCTTGGGGGGATCATCCCCGCTCGCGCGGGGTTTACGACGGTCGGTTCAGGCCACCGACCGTCGGTCGGGGATCATCCCCGCTCGCGCGGGGTTTACGGTATATCTGATGGCCCGCGAGCGCAAGGCTTTGGATCATCCCCGCTCGCGCGGGGTTTACCATTCACGCGCGACGTGTGGACCGGAAACCTGCGGATCATCCCCGCTCGCGCGGGGTTTACTTATCGATCATTATTTCTATAATGAGATAGGACGGATCATCCCCGCTCGCGCGGGGTTTACGGGTGATATCACGGTGCAGGACTATGATCATGAGGATCATCCCCGCTCGCGCGGGGTTTACGCAAAATAGATCTCCGCCAAAGTCGCCGCAAACGGATCATCCCCGCTCGCGCGGGGTTTACTGCCGGTCGGCGTGCCAGACGCAGACCGGCTGGGGATCATCCCCGCTCGCGCGGGGTTTACCAGGCCTCACTGTCGGTGAGGTACGCATACCCGGGATCATCCCCGCTCGCGCGGGGTTTACGGTCATCGGTTCGAGTCCGATACGTGGCTCCACGGATCATCCCCGCTCGCGCGGGGTTTACCCCTCTTTCCTCTGCTTTTATTTCTGTGAGCGGGGATCATCCCCGCTCGCGCGGGGTTTACCTCACCATGTGGGGCGACCGCCCCGCCATCATCGGATCATCCCCGCTCGCGCGGGGTTTACTCCCACGGGTCGTCCTCGGTCCCCGACCCGCCCGGATCATCCCCGCTCGCGCGGGGTTTACGGCCACTTGACGGCCTCCACCGTGAGGGGCCGTGGATCATCCCCGCTCGCGCGGGGTTTACGACACCTGGACCGGGAGCGTCCCGGACGGAGGCGGATCATCCCCGCTCGCGCGGGGTTTACGACACCTGGACCGGGAGCGTCCCGGACGGAGGCGGATCATCCCCGCTCGCGCGGGGTTTACCTCGGAGGTGTCCCGAGGCGCAGGATAAGCGGGGGATCATCCCCGCTCGCGCGGGGTTTACTCATAGGCGCCGCTCACGGAGCCCCGCACTATCGGATCATCCCCGCTCGCGCGGGGTTTACCCACCAACGGCATTCTGTTTCACTTCCATCCACGGATCATCCCCGCTCGCGCGGGGTTTACCCTCGTCGTCACTCAGCCCCGGTGAGGCTGGCAGGATCATCCCCGCTCGCGCGGGGTTTACGTGACGGGCGCGAACAGGCGGAGAGCGGTGAGGGGATCATCCCCGCTCGCGCGGGGTTTACACCATCACGATTGGAGACAGATCATGACTGCTAGGATCATCCCCGCTCGCGCGGGGTTTACATGGACGAGGAGATCTACATCCTCGGGACCGGCGGATCATCCCCGCTCGCGCGGGGTTTACGAGCGCCACTTGTCGGCGCCCCTGTAGCAGGCGGGATCATCCCCGCTCGCGCGGGGTTTACCCTCCCCGCCCGCCCGTCCAGCCGCCCTCCGGCGGATCATCCCCGCTCGCGCGGGGTTTACATCGGATGACGACGCGCCAGTTGGAGAAGCACAGGATCATCCCCGCTCGCGCGGGGTTTACGCTGCCGATGAAAGTCGCTGACGTCGCGCGCGCGGATCATCCCCGCTCGCGCGGGGTTTACCTGTTGTCACACTTCGTGTGCTCCGACTTCGCGGGATCATCCCCGCTCGCGCGGGGTTTACGGTGAGAATCGTTTTCGCGTTTATTTTCCGGTGGGATCATCCCCGCTCGCGCGGGGTTTACCGGCGGCTATGGATGTACCTATTGACCGGTTGGGGATCATCCCCGCTCGCGCGGGGTTTACGCGCGATATCTCGTGGAAGAACCCGCTGGCGGCGGATCATCCCCGCTCGCGCGGGGTTTACGGTGATCAGACACGTCCGGGGCTGCTCCACAAGGGATCATCCCCGCTCGCGCGGGGTTTACGATGAACCCGTCGCCGAATCTCTGGATCTCATGGGATCATCCCCGCTCGCGCGGGGTTTACCCGGGCAGTGCCTTCGCCGTGTCGGACACCGCCGGATCATCCCCGCTCGCGCGGGGTTTACTTGCCTACGCTCAGGAACTGAAGATTGAGCACGGGATCATCCCCGCTCGCGCGGGGTTTACCGCCTCTACTGTCGCCAGTGTCGCGATCATGCAGGATCATCCCCGCTCGCGCGGGGTTTACGCGGCCTCTTCATACATTTGCATCAAACTGTCCGGATCATCCCCGCTCGCGCGGGGTTTACTCACCACTCCTGAGGTGAAGGCGAATATCGGCGGGATCATCCCCGCTCGCGCGGGGTTTACTCATTCGCCTGGAACATCGCGGAGATCTCGGAGGGATCATCCCCGCTCGCGCGGGGTTTACCGGCGTCTCAGGCGAATACGACGACTGCGAACCGGATCATCCCCGCTCGCGCGGGGTTTACGCGAAATATATCTCCGCCAAAGTGGCCGCGAACGGATCATCCCCGCTCGCGCGGGGTTTACTCCAGGTCATCCAACCGGTTGTAGACCGACTTCGGATCATCCCCGCTCGCGCGGGGTTTACGTCCCCGTCACCGTCAGCTGGTCCGTACTGATAGGATCATCCCCGCTCGCGCGGGGTTTACGCGCGGATGATGGCGCGCAGAACGCGCCAGTCGGGATCATCCCCGCTCGCGCGGGGTTTACGCCAGCAGGTAGACTTCGACCTCCCTGTCGGCCGGATCATCCCCGCTCGCGCGGGGTTTACTCCAGGGTATCTTCGAGGTCGTTCTTGGTGTGCGGATCATCCCCGCTCGCGCGGGGTTTACCTTCGCGCCGACGCGGCCTGCCGCCTCCGGGAGGGATCATCCCCGCTCGCGCGGGGTTTACCAGGTCCTCGCGAAGGTCCTGGGGAACGAGAAGGGATCATCCCCGCTCGCGCGGGGTTTACGAGGAGAGCCGCCCGATAGACCCCCGGATCCCGGGATCATCCCCGCTCGCGCGGGGTTTACTGCCGGTCGGCGTGCCAGACGCAGACCGCCTGGGGATCATCCCCGCTCGCGCGGGGTTTACTATGAGCATGATGACTCGCTCTACGTGGAAGAGGGATCATCCCCGCTCGCGCGGGGTTTACTCGCCGCTGGCGAGCCCACGGACGCGCTGGAAGGGATCATCCCCGCTCGCGCGGGGTTTACGCAGACCCAGTAGATCAGGTCGCAGGACTGCTTCGGATCATCCCCGCTCGCGCGGGGTTTACTCGCCGCTGGCGAGCCCACGGACGCGCTGGAAGGGATCATCCCCGCTCGCGCGGGGTTTACGCAGACCCAGTAGATCAGGTCGCAGGACTGCTTCGGATCATCCCCGCTCGCGCGGGGTTTACCTCATTCCCATCAAAAACCGCGGAACAGACATTGGGATCATCCCCGCTCGCGCGGGGTTTACGGCGGACAATCCGGTGAAAAAATGGTAGGGTGGAGGATCATCCCCGCTCGCGCGGGGTTTACAAGTTCTCTTTCGGAATCTCAACAAAGCGACCCGGATCATCCCCGCTCGCGCGGGGTTTACTGGTTATTATCAATACCCGCCTCCCCGAAACCCGGATCATCCCCGCTCGCGCGGGGTTTACCCCGCGACGAGGCGGCCCAGGATTGACGCGTAGGGATCATCCCCGCTCGCGCGGGGTTTACTCGGCAGCGAGAAGACCGTTGACGAGTACGCGGGGATCATCCCCGCTCGCGCGGGGTTTACGTCGTCACGTCCGGGAACGGCACGGATTTCACGGGATCATCCCCGCTCGCGCGGGGTTTACCATCTGCGGCGAGTCCTCCGTCCCAAAAGGCAGGGATCATCCCCGCTCGCGCGGGGTTTACTGGAGGTGATTCCGAAGACTGCTCTAGAGGCTCGGATCATCCCCGCTCGCGCGGGGTTTACTGCGACTGGCCCGCTACGCCGAGGCTATCGGTGGGATCATCCCCGCTCGCGCGGGGTTTACTGATGATCTCCATGAATCACCCCCTCTATGTAGGGATCATCCCCGCTCGCGCGGGGTTTACGCCGTGACGACGGCCCGGAATGTCTCGGAATTGGGATCATCCCCGCTCGCGCGGGGTTTACTCCGAGGACGCCGCAACGTCCGTGAAGGGCACCGGATCATCCCCGCTCGCGCGGGGTTTACGGACGCACCCGCCCCCAGGACCGCCCCGTACCGGGATCATCCCCGCTCGCGCGGGGTTTACTTGGCGATCTGGTCCATCTGGCCTGGCATGGCGGGATCATCCCCGCTCGCGCGGGGTTTACCTGACGGACCAGGTTCACGCCCGCGGCGGCGGCGGATCATCCCCGCTCGCGCGGGGTTTACCCCGGTGTCCCTGAGCGGGGGCCGTGGGTCGGGGGATCATCCCCGCTCGCGCGGGGTTTACGGGTGACTTCGATGCTAGCGGGCTGGACCAGGGGGATCATCCCCGCTCGCGCGGGGTTTACCTGGCCCCCGGGGGCTCGACCCACGACTCCCCGGGATCATCCCCGCTCGCGCGGGGTTTACAATGAGGCCAGGCTGATTCCGGCCATCACGGTCGGATCATCCCCGCTCGCGCGGGGTTTACCGCCTCAGTCTCCGTCTCCGGGTCAAGCCCGAGGGATCATCCCCGCTCGCGCGGGGTTTACAAGGACCATCTCACTATGTCGCCCGAAGACGTCGGATCATCCCCGCTCGCGCGGGGTTTACACACGGTCACCGTCAGCGGCGTCACTCTCACCGGGATCATCCCCGCTCGCGCGGGGTTTACGCCGAGTTCCTGGCACCGGGGGATATAGTCGTCAGGATCATCCCCGCTCGCGCGGGGTTTACGAGGGAGTTGAAGGAGTTTGAGGCGCAGGGTGGGGATCATCCCCGCTCGCGCGGGGTTTACTGTCTTTATGCTCGTCCACCGAATTGATCAGCGGGATCATCCCCGCTCGCGCGGGGTTTACGCCGGAGTACGCCTGCACCATCTTGATAAGCGCCGGATCATCCCCGCTCGCGCGGGGTTTACTTCCGGCGGTGCTGAGCGCCAGGAAGTAGCCAAGGATCATCCCCGCTCGCGCGGGGTTTACTGAATGTGAATTCTGAGAAGCGGGAACGAATGGGGATCATCCCCGCTCGCGCGGGGTTTACTACGCGGAGCGTCTGACAACAATTGCGCGTACGGGATCATCCCCGCTCGCGCGGGGTTTACATGAGGCTTATCGCGAGTATCTCAATGAGCGCAGGATCATCCCCGCTCGCGCGGGGTTTACGTGAGGGACCAGCGAGTACTCAGGCGGGTCGAAGGATCATCCCCGCTCGCGCGGGGTTTACGCGTTGACAAGGTTCCCGCAGCACTGGAACGAGGGATCATCCCCGCTCGCGCGGGGTTTACCGCCTCGGTCTCGGTCTCCGGGTCGAGGCCGAGGGATCATCCCCGCTCGCGCGGGGTTTACCCCTCGTCAGAGTCGAGCGCGGAAGAAAGAGCGGGATCATCCCCGCTCGCGCGGGGTTTACTGTCCAAGGCCATTGACCTCAATGCGAATGATGGGATCATCCCCGCTCGCGCGGGGTTTACACCTATTTTCACAATCTCGGGTTTGACGGCGTAGGATCATCCCCGCTCGCGCGGGGTTTACCATCTGCGGCGAGTCCTCCGTTCCAAATGGGAGGGATCATCCCCGCTCGCGCGGGGTTTACAAATAATGGTCGTCGCCTGCCACTCCGCGGCTGGGATCATCCCCGCTCGCGCGGGGTTTACCTACGGTGCCGGTGGACAAGGATAAGGCGGCTGGGATCATCCCCGCTCGCGCGGGGTTTACTTTTTCGTGACGGGTCAGCGGATTGAGTTTGATGGATCATCCCCGCTCGCGCGGGGTTTACCCAGAGAAGATGGACCGGATGCGCTGCGGCAGGGGATCATCCCCGCTCGCGCGGGGTTTACTGCCGGCCTTCAGCTTGCCGAACTCGCCCTCCGGATCATCCCCGCTCGCGCGGGGTTTACTCGCCGGGCCTGGTGACGGCCCTGGTTATCGCGGGATCATCCCCGCTCGCGCGGGGTTTACGCGCGACGCCTGTCTGCGTAAGTGAAGCCGCCCGGATCATCCCCGCTCGCGCGGGGTTTACCATTTCTTGTCGCCGATCAGGCGGGTGACAGCCGGATCATCCCCGCTCGCGCGGGGTTTACCGCATGTAATTTGACCAGATGGGCACGCAGTCGGGATCATCCCCGCTCGCGCGGGGTTTACTCGACTTCGACAACCGTGTGCTCGTCAACGGCCGGATCATCCCCGCTCGCGCGGGGTTTACTAAATGAATTGCTCACGCTTTGTGAGCGCATTCGGATCATCCCCGCTCGCGCGGGGTTTACTTATCGCGGCGTGGCGGCAGACGTTTATTAATAGGATCATCCCCGCTCGCGCGGGGTTTACCTGTGACACATATTGCGGGTCTGCCTCGTGACGGGATCATCCCCGCTCGCGCGGGGTTTACGCACGCTTGTCAATAAAACGCGTACGCGTGGTAGGATCATCCCCGCTCGCGCGGGGTTTACCGTGGAAGCATGAGGCTGATTTTACGGAGGCGGGGATCATCCCCGCTCGCGCGGGGTTTACTAGCGGTCCACGGTGGAGTAGAAGTCAAGGAACGGATCATCCCCGCTCGCGCGGGGTTTACTTGCCTCCGGCGCTCTCGGCGAGGTTCGTCGCGGGATCATCCCCGCTCGCGCGGGGTTTACCTTCACCACTGGGAGGTCATCTCCGCGTCTCTGGGATCATCCCCGCTCGCGCGGGGTTTACGAGAACCCCGGAGCGTTCTGCTCCGGGGTTTTCGGATCATCCCCGCTCGCGCGGGGTTTACGTGGTGGCGGTGGTGGTGCTACTGCAGAGGGCAGGATCATCCCCGCTCGCGCGGGGTTTACGTCGAACCACGCACCGAAAAAGTACGCGGCACAGGATCATCCCCGCTCGCGCGGGGTTTACGAGATAGTCAACGAACTCATATATCCCAAATACGGATCATCCCCGCTCGCGCGGGGTTTACGCTGGGATCACTTGCCTGAGGGCTCCCGGCACGGGATCATCCCCGCTCGCGCGGGGTTTACCCGCGGGTGGGGGAAGGCCCTTACGCTGCGGGGGGATCATCCCCGCTCGCGCGGGGTTTACCTCACGACCGTCTCCCTCCAGGACGGCGATGCGGGATCATCCCCGCTCGCGCGGGGTTTACCGTGATCGTGTTTCTCATTATCTGCTCCTGGTGGGATCATCCCCGCTCGCGCGGGGTTTAC
>ERZ772964.680-NODE-680-length-14027-cov-141.111_pt1 | contig 14027 bp, 14 predicted proteins | sample MGYA00580675_ERZ772964 | MGnify/ENA primary metagenome ERZ772964 (study PRJEB29015, sample SAMEA2737941) | human oral metagenome | biome: human oral; feature: human-associated habitat; material: dental | place: China | collected 2139 ... | reverse complement strand
GTCAGGCGGGGGAACTCCTCCAGGGAGAAGACCGACTCCACGGGCACGTCGAAGTAGCGGGCGATGCGCAGGGCCAGGTGGAGGGAGGGCGCGTACTCGCCGCGCTCGAGGTAGCCCACCGTCTGGTAGTGGACGCCCAGCGCCTCGGCGAGCTCGCGGCGGCTCACCCGCCGGTCGGCGCGCAGCACCGCGATCCGGTTGTGCACGACGTCGTCGGACATCACAGGCCCGTCTGGGAGCGGATGGTGGACTGCGCGCGGGTCAGGCTGCCGATCGTCTCCTTGCGGAAGCTGCGCCGCACGACGAACGAGGCCCCCGCGAAGCCGAGGACGGTCCAGGCCGCCAGGATCGCGAGAGCGAGCGCCGGGGAGAAGGCTCCGCCCACCTCCCACGAGGGGTCGCCCACCAGCGCCCACCGGGTCAGGTGCCCCGACCAGTACGTGGGCAGCGCCAGCTGAACCGCCTGGACCCAGGAGGGGAGCCGGTCCATGGGCATGAAGAAGCCGCTCGTGCCGATGAGGGCGAAGACGGGCAGGTAGGAGACCATGAAGCTGTAGAGGCCCCGGGCGAGGGCCCCGGCGAGGAACCCCAGCGGGGCCGTGGCGACGGCGGACATCACGATGAGGGGCAGGCAGGCCAGCACCCGGGAGGCGCTCAGGGGCAGGGCCTCGACGAAGAGGGCCCCGCCGAGCAGGATCGCGGCCTGGTAGGCGATGGTCTGCGTGATCGCGGACATCGTCTTGCCGATCGTCCACGTCAGGGGCCCGTGGGGCAGGATGCGCACCCGCAGGAGGGCTCCGCCGATGCGGTCGGTGTAGGCCTCGCCGGCGATCTGCAGGGTGATGAAGCAGCTGATCACGCCGATGCTGCTGGCGAGGAACATGGGGCCGAAGGCCGCATGGGCCTCGGCGGATGCCTGGGTGGCCCGGCCGACCAGGACGAAGCCGGCGGTGGTGATCAGCAGCGAGGCGCACTTTCCGGCGAGGCCCGCTCGCAGGTCCGTGACCGCCTGGCGGCCGGCGGCCCGCAGGACGGCGGGGGCGGTGCGGACGAAGGGAGTGCTCATGGACGGGACTCCTTGTTGACGAGGGAGAGGTAGGTCTCCTCCAGGGTTGGGCGGGTGATGGTCAGCCCTGTGACGGCGTCGAGGTCGAGCCCCTTGACGAAGCGCTCGGGGGAGCGGGTGGTGTGGACGTGGTGGGCGCCGCCTTCGATCCAGGTGATCTCGGCGCCGCGGTCGAGGCGCTCGCGCAGCGCGGTGACCGTGCCGTCGGCGATGATGCGCCCCTCGTTCATGATGAGCACGCGCGAGGCCAGGCGCTCGGCCTCGGCCAGGTCGTGGGTGGTCATGACGATGGTGGCGTCGTCGTCGACCCGGGCCAGGATGAGGTCGTGCAGGCGCGCCTTGGAGACCGGGTCCAGGCCGGTGGTCGGCTCGTCCAGGACGAGGAGCTCGGGCGCGGCCATGAGGGCGGCCGCGAAGTCGACGGTGCGCCGCTGCCCGCCCGACAGGCGCGACAGGCGCGAGTCGGCCTTGTCGGCCAGGCCGACGGCGTCGAGCACCTCGTCAACGCCGATCACCCGGCTCGCCGCCGTCAGCTGGACCGAGCGGATCCACTCCAGCTGGTCCTTCACCCGCCACTTGGGGTGGTCGGTCCAGCTCTGCTGCACCAGCCCGACCCTGGCCCAGAAATCGGCGCCGGCGCGGCGCGGGTCGGTGCCGAGCACGCGCACGGTGCCGCTGGTCGGGGTCAGCGAGCCGAGCAGATTCTCCACCAGGGTCGTCTTGCCCACGCCGTTGGGCCCGAGCAGGCAGACGACCTCGCCCGCCTCGACCGACAGGTCGAGGCCGCGCAGAACCGGGGCGGTTCCGTAGGAGAACTCGAGGTTCTCGACGGTGATGACAGGGGGCATACGGGCCTCCTCGTAGGTGCACTACTGCATGTAGCAGGTATGCTATGCATCAATGCAGTAGTTCGTCAATGTGCGTCGGTCCGGCCGCGCATGGGTCGACGCCGCACCCAGCAGGCCCGCTCGTCGGAGCGCCCGCGGCCGGGCCCCCGCCACGAGCCCGGCTCCGGGTCCGGGTCGCGGTGTCGGGAGGGTCCCGCCGCGGGCCCTCCCGGTCCGAGTGGTCAGATTCGACGGGCGCTCCGCACATTCGACGAGAGGCCGTTGCTCGCACCCCCAGCTTGTCTAGTCTGTTGGACTTGATTCATCCATGACGATAGACTTAATACCCTCGCCGAGGGTGGCAGTCACACCCGGGTTCAGATCGGAAGAACCGTCACCTATGTTCCTCGCCACTCGGAGATCAACGAGTTCACCGCTAAGGCCATCATCAAACAAGCAGGAGGTAGGGTATGAGCAACGATATCGAAGTCACTGCCACTCGCAGCGGCGGATGGTGGGCCATCGAGTTCGCCACCGGGGCCGGTATCAGATACACTCAGGCCCGCCGCCTCGACCAGGTTGAGGGCATGGTCCGCGATATCTGCAATATGGACGGCGTACCGGTGGACAACATCCATATCTCCCCCGTCGTGGATCCGGCCGCCCAGGAGGCCATCGCCGCGTACCAGGACGCCTCCCGGGCCGTTCAGGAGGCCCGGAAGGCGTATGCCGAGGCGTCCAGTCGTACGGCGACGCTCCTTCGCGGCGAGGGACTGACCGTCAGAGACATCTCCGTGTTCATGGGGATCTCGCCCCAGCGCGTCTCGCAACTGATCTGACTCCGAGTCGTGGAGGCGGTGAGAATTTTCTCACCGGGACCGGCGGAAAATGCACATCCTGTGGATGACTCGGCGCGGCCGGCCGCAGCGAAGACGCGCTCCAACCCCGATTCCGCGAGTAATACCCACTGCGTCCGCAGCAATGGGCGTTTCTCGCCAAAAGGGTCTCGGTGGGAGCCTGCCCCTTCCTCGTCCTCCTAGCCGAAACGTGCACTTTGCACTCGAAAGTGCAGTTCCAACCGTCGTTCTCGAGTGCGAAGTGCACATCTCGGCGAAGAAGCGGAACGGCCGCCCTGGAACAGCTCCGGCGACCCGGCGAGAAAGGCTCATTGAGCGTTTCTCATCGGAATAGTCCTGGACTTTCGAGGCGCGGCTCTTGGTGAGAGCATCTTCGGCGCTCCGCCGGATTCGAGTCTTCGGCGCGCCTCCGTCTCGGGGGGAGACTCGCGGGCGGACGGCACGGTCGACACGGCCGCGGGCGACCGGTCCCGTCCCCGGGCCGCCGGGGCGCCCGCCGCGCGCACGGGCGGGCCGTGTGAGGGGGCGCGTCTCGTAGTGTGGTGGCAATTCCCGCGGGCTCCCGCCCGGCCGGCCGCGCCGAGAGTCATCCACAGGATGTGCACTTTCCGCCGGTTTCGCGTGTCGTTTCCGCCGGTTTCGGCGAGAGAGGGGGTGGGGACCTGCGCGCGGGGCGCTCATGCGGTAGCCTCGTCCCCGTGCGAGCGACTGCGCGAGTGCGGACGAGCCTCCTGCTTAGTCGCCGCGGCGGGGCCTGACGGGCCGGCACCCCGACCGCGGCTGATCCGCGCTGCCGACCACCGGGACCGGGCGGCGCGCCCATGACGCGCCGTCGGACCCGAGCGACCACACCCCCACAGGAAGAAACCCATGCGCACCGCACGTCCCGCCCCCCAGCAGCCCTCCGGCATGCCCTTCACCAAGTACACCCCCTTCCTCGACACCGTCGCCACCGACCTGCCCGACCGCACCTGGCCCTCCCGGCGCATCACCGCCGCCCCCCGCTGGCTGAGCACCGACCTGCGCGACGGCAACCAGAGCCTCATCGAGCCCATGGGCCCATCGGCCAAGCGCGCCGTGTTCGACCTGCTCGTGGGCATGGGCTTCAAGGAGATCGAGGTCGGCTTCCCCGCCGCCTCCCAGACCGACTACGACTTCGTGCGCTCCCTGGTCGACGACGACGCCGTCCCCGACGACGTCACCATCTCCGTGCTCACCCAGTCGCGCACCGACCTCATCGACCGCACCCTGGACGCCTGCGTGGGGCTGCCCCGCGCCACCGTCCACCTCTACAACGCCCTGTCGCCCCTGTTCCGCAGGATCGTCTTCCGCATGGACCGCGCCGACATCCGCGAGCTCGCCGTCGACGGCACCAGGGCGGTCATGGCCCGGGCCGAGAAGGTCCTGGACGAGGACACGGTCTTCGGCTTCGAGTACTCCCCGGAGATCTTCGTCGACACCGAGCGCGACTACGCCCTGGAGGTCTGCGAGGCCGTCATGGGGGTGTGGCAGCCCGAGGGCGAGCGCGAGATCATCCTCAACCTGCCCGCCACCGTCGAGCGCGCCACCCCCAACGTCTACGCCGACCAGATCGAGTGGATGAGCCGGAACCTGTCCCACCGCGAGAGCGTGTGCCTGTCCCTGCACAACCACAACGACCGCGGCTCGGGCGTGGCCGCCGCCGAGCTCGGCCTGCTGGCCGGGGCCGAGCGCGTCGAGGGCTGCCTGTTCGGCCACGGCGAGCGCACCGGCAACGTCGACCTGGTCACCCTGGCCCTCAACCTCTTCAGCCAGGGCGTGGACCCCATGCTCGACATCTCCGACATCGACGAGATCCGCCGCGTCGTCGAGCGCTCCACCAATATGGAGGTGCCCCCGCGCACCCCCTACGCCGGCGAGCTCGTCTACACCTCCTTCTCCGGCTCCCACCAGGACGCCATCAAGAAGGGCTTCGCCGCGCGCAGCACTCAGGTCAACGCCAAGAAGGCTGAGGGGCTCACCGACGCCGAGGCGGAGATCGCCGTCCCCTGGGCCATGCCCTACCTGCCCATCGACCCCCACGACGTGGGCCGCTCCTACGAGGCCGTGGTGAGGGTCAACTCCCAGTCCGGCAAGGGCGGGGTGTCCTACCTGCTCAAGACGACCCACAACCTGGACCTGCCGCGCCGCCTCCAGATCGAATTCTCCCGCATCGTCCAGCGCCACGCCGACACCCGCGGCGGGGAGGTCGACGCCGGGGACCTGTGGACGATCTTCACCGACGAGTACCTGCCCGCCAAGGCCGCCCCCGGGGCCGACCTGCCCGCCTGGGGCCGCTACGAGCTCAAGGGCGCCACCCTGACCGCCGCCGGCGACGAGGACTCCATCCTCACCGTCACCCTGCGCGACGGCGGCCGGCGCCGACTGCTGACCGCCTCCGGCAACGGCCCCCTGGACGCCTTCGTCACCGCCCTGGAGCAGACCGGCGTGGAGGTGCGCATCCTCGACTACGTCGAGCACGCCCTGAGCCAGGGGCGCGACGCCCTGGCCGCCTCCTACGTCGAGTGCGAGATCGCCGGGCAGGTCCTGTGGGGCGTGGGCATCGACCCCTCCATCACGACCTCCTCCTTCAAGGCCGTCATCTCCGCCGTCAACCGGGCCCTGCGCTGAGCGGATCGACGGGCGTGGCCGCACAGCTCTACCGCGACGAGGCCGTGGTCCTGCGCACCCACAGGCTCGGCGAGGCGGACCGGATCATCGTGTCCCTCACCCGCTCCCACGGGCAGGTGCGTGCCGTCGCCAGGGGCGTGCGCCGCACGACCTCCCGCTTCGGCGCGCGCCTGGAGCCCTTCTCCCTGGTCGACGTCCAGCTGCGCACCGGGCGCAGCCTCGACGTCGTCGCCCAGGCGGAGACCATCGAGCCCTTCGGCCGGGACCTCGCCCGCGACTACTCCGTGTTCACCTGCGCCTCCACCATGGTGGAGACCGCCGAGCGCCTGACCCGCGACGGCGCCGACCTGGGCACGTCCGACTCGCCCCAGCAGTTCCTCCTGCTCTACGGGGCCCTGGCCGCCCTGGCCCGACGCCGCCACGCCCCCGGCCTGGTCCTGGACTCCTACCTGCTGCGGGCCCTGGCCCTGGCCGGCTGGGCGCCGTCGTGCTACGACTGCGCCCGCTGCGGGCGGGGCGGGCCCCACGCCGCCTTCCACGTCCAGGCCGGCGGGGCCGTGTGCGCCGCCTGCCGCCCGGCCGGGGCCGTCGACGTCGAACCGGCCGTCATGGCCCTGCTGGGGGCGCTGCTGAGCGGGCACTGGGCCACGGCCGACGCCTCCGCCCGGCGCGATCGCGCCCGGGCCTCCGGGCTGGTCTCCGCCTACACGACCTGGCACCTGGAGCGCCGCCTGCGCTCCCTCACCCTCGTCGAAAGGGCCTGATATGACCGACGCTGCACTTGGGCGCGTCCCCCTCCACCGCGAGGGCCTGACCCCGCCCGACCTGCCCGGGCGCGCCCTGCCCGCCCACGTCGCCTGCGTCATGGACGGCAACGGCCGCTGGGCCAACGCCCGCGGCCTGCCGCGCACCGAGGGCCACCGGGTGGGGGAGTCGACCATGATGGACGTCATCGCCGGCGCCGTCGAGCTGGGGGTGCGCGAGCTGAGCGTCTACGCCTTCTCCACGGAGAACTGGCGCCGCTCCCCGGCGGAGGTGCGCTTCCTCATGGGCTTCACCCGCACCGTCCTGCGGGCCCAGACCGACGACCTGCTGGAGTGGGGCGTGCGCGTCAACTGGGTGGGGCGCACCCCGCGCCTGTGGAAGTCGGTCCTGTCGGAGGTGCGCCGCTCCGAGCGCATCACGGCCGGCAACGAGACCATGGTGCTCAATATGTGCCTCAACTACGGGGGCCGGGCCGAGATCGCCGACGCCGCCCGCGCCATCGCCGGGGAGGTCGCCGCCGGTCGCCTCAAGGCTTCGGCGATCACCGAGGCCACGATCCGGCGCCACCTGTACTCCCCGGCCATGCGCGACGTCGACCTGCTCATCCGCACCGGCGGCGAGCAGCGCACCTCCAACTTCCTCATCTGGGAGGCGGCCTACGCCGAGCTGTACTTCTCCGCCCTGCCCTGGCCGGAGTTCGACCGCGTCCAGCTGTGGCGGGCGGTGGAGGCCTACGCCGGGCGGGAGCGGCGCTTCGGCGGGGCCGTCGACGCCGTGGACGGGCCGGGGCCGGCGCCGGCCGGCGAGCAGGAGGCGCACAGGCCGAAGAGCTCGGCGGTGTGCTCCACCCCCGTGAAGCCGTGCGCCGCCGAGACCCCGGCGATCCAGGCCTCCAGCTCGCCACCGGCGATCTCCACCGTGTAACCGCACCGGCGGCACACGATGTGGTGGTGGTGCCCGGGCCGCTCGCAACTGCGGTAAAGGGCCTCGCCCTCGGCGTTGCGCACCTGGTCGATCTCCCCGGCCTCGGCCATGGCGGTCAGATTGCGGTAGACGGTGGCCAGGCCCACCCGCGTGCCCTCCGACTCCAGGGCGGAGTGGATCTGCTGGGCGGAGCGGAAGCTGTCCGTGCGCTCCAGGATGTCGTGGACGGCGGCCCTCTGCCAGGTCGCCCGCGGGCGCGGCGAGGTGGATCCTGCGGTGGAGCGGGGCAGGTTCATGGCTCAGGACTCCCGGGCGGACGAGGGGCGGGCGGACGGGGCGGCGCGCCCTCTCCCGGCGCGGGGGCGCCGTCGCCCGCGCGCCCCCGCCAGGCGGACGGCGCCCCCGACCAGGGCGACGAGGGCGTACAGGCCCACGAGCAGGACCACGATCATAGCGCCGGGGGAGGCCGCCACGAAGTAGGTGATCGTCAACCCGCTCACGCAGGCCGCGACCCCGATGCCCATGGCCAGGCGCATGGTGCGCGCGAAGGAGTGGGAGACGAGCTGGGCGACGGCCACCGGCACGATCATGACGGCGGAGACCAACAGGGCCCCCACCACGCGCATGGACACCGACACCGTCAGGGCGGCGACGACGGCGACCAGCACATTGAGCGCCCCGGTGGGCAGGCCCATGGAGCGGGCGAACTCCTCGTCGTGGCACAGGGCGAACAGCGGCCCGCGCAGCCCCAGGCCAATGAGCAGGATCACGGCGGCCAGCACAATGGTGAACCAGGCGTCGCGCACCGAGACGGTGGCGATGGACCCGAACAGGTAGCTGGTCAAGTTCGTCGTCGTGCCGCCGGCGAATTTAATGAGGATGACGCCCCCGGCGATGCCGCCGTAGAAGAGGATCGCCAGGGCGACGTCGCCGCGGGTGCGCCCGCGGGCCCGGATCGCCTCAATGAGGACGGCGCCCGCCACCGAGGCGACGATCGCCCCGGGCACGGCCCAGGCGTCGGCGGGGGCGGCGCCCGCGGCGGCCCCGGCCAGCCAGCCCAGGGCCACCCCCGTCAGGGCGATGTGCCCAATGCCGTCGCCCAGCAGCGCCAGGCCCCGCTGGACCAGGTAGGTGCCGATGACGGGGGCCGACAGGCCCACCAGGACGGCGACAATGACGGCCCGCTGCATGAGCGGGCTGTCGAGCATGCGGCCGATGTCGGCGAGGACTTCGATCACGGCGGCGCCCCTCACGGTGCGCTCCGGCGGGGCAGCGGCGCCCCGGAGGAGGCCAGGGCGGGGGCGTGGTGGACGGCGGGGGCCGTGTCGCCGTGGGGGTGGGAGTGCTCGCAGTCGCCCGCCGCGTCGTGGCCGATCTCGTCGTGGCGGGCGTGGTCGTGGACGGCGGGGGCCAGGTCCGCCGCCGGCCCGTCCCAGATCGGGCGCCCCTCGCTCAGGACGACGGCGCGCTCGACGACGTCGGCCAGCTCGCCCATCTCGTGCAGGATCGTCAGCAGCGTGAGCCCCTGCGAGCGCAGCGACCCCAGGATGCGGGCCAGGGCCCGGCGCGAGTCGCGGTCGATGCCGGCCAGGGGCTCGTCGAGGATGAGCAGCTCGGGGCGGCGCACCAGGGCCCGGGCGATGAGGACCCGTTGGGACTGGCCGCCGGAGAAGACCTGGACGTGGTCGTCGGCGCGCTCGGCCAGGCCCACGGCCTCCAGGGCGGCCAGGGCCCGCTCGCGCGCGCGCCGCCCCCGGTCCGCCAGGGGGCGGCGGGGGTCGAGCAGCCCGGAGCGGACCACCTCCAGGGCGGTGGCGGGCACGCCCGCCGCCGCCCCCACGCGCTGGGGCACGTAGCCCACGCGCCGCCAGGGCACGGCGGAGCGGCGGGCGACGTTGTGTCCGAAGAGGCGCACGGTCCCCGTGCGGATGGGCAGCAGGCCCAGGATGGTGCGCACGAGCGTGGACTTGCCCGAGCCGTTGGCGCCCAGGAGGGCGACCGACTCGCCCGGCTCGATGCGCAGGTCGACGCCCGACAGGATCAGTCTCGACCCGAGGACGACGGACAGGTCCTCGACCTCGACGGCGGGCGCGGAGCCGGCGGCGCCGGAGCCGGAGCCGGGGCCGGGGGCGACGGGCGGGCGGGCGGGGGTCGGGGCGCCCTCCCGGTCGGGGCACTCGCGGGGCGTGGTCACTGGCAGCTCAGCGCGGTGCGGAGCTCTTCGAGGTTGGCCCTCATGGCGTCGGCGTAGTCGCCGCTCTCGGGGGCGGACTCGATGGGACTGAGCACGCGGGTCTGGGCCCCGGTCTCGGCGGCGACGGCCTGGGCGGTCTCGGGGGAGACGAGCTCCTCGGTGAAGATGGTGGTGGTGCCGGTGGACTCGACGACCTTCTTGACCGCGGCGAGCTCGGCCGGGCTCGGCTCGGACTCGGGGTCGACGCCGGAGATCGAGGCCTGGGTCAGGCCGTAGCGGTCGGCGAGGTAGCCGAAGGCGGCGTGCGAGGTGACGAAGGTGGTGCGCTCGCAGTGGCCCAGTCCGCTGGAGTAGCCGGTGTTCAGATCGGTGAGGGTCGTGGTGAGGGTGTTCAGGTTGGCGGCGTAGTCGTCGGCGTGGGCCGGGTCGGCCTGGGCCAGGGCGGCCTCGACCGCCTTGGCGGCCGCCTGCATGCGCACCGGGTCGAGCCAGAAGTGCGGGTCGAGGGCCGCGGCGGCGTCGTGGTCGTGGGCGGCCCCGGTGGCCCCGGCGGCCCCCGTGGCGTCGGTGGCCCCGGTGGCGTCCTCCTCGTGCTCCTCCTCCACGCCGTCGTGGTGGACCAGGTCGACGCTCCCGGCCAGATCGACCACCGCGGGGCCGGAGACCTGGGCGAGGGCGTCGTCGAGGGAGGGCTGGAAGCCGGAGACGTACAGGACCAGGGAGGAGGCGGACAGGGCGGTGACGTCCTTGGGGGACAGCTCGAAGTCGTGGGGCTCGACGTTGGTGGGGGTGACGCTGGTGACCGCGACGTGCTCGCCGCCGATGGCCTGGGCCAGGTACTGGATGGGGTAGAAGGACGTGGACACCGTCAGGGCGCCGGAGGGGGCCGGCGTCGGGGCCGCCCCGGAGGCGGCCGCGCTGGAGTCCGATCCGGGGGACAGGGCGGCGCAGGAGGCCAGGGAACCGGCGAGGGCGAGGGCGAGGGCGGCGGCCAGGTGGCGGCGCGCGCGGGCGACCAGTGTGCTCATGGGAATCATTCTCAACGCCGGTGCCGGTCGCGTCAAACCGGCCGGGTGGCGCCCGCATCACGTCGATCGGGTGACGCCTGCGTCACGCTTCGGCGGGCGCGCGGACCGCCCCGCCGCGCGCCCGTAGACTGACGCCACTCGTTCCCACCAACCAGGTGCGGACAACGACGATATCAGGAGAATCCGGTGGCACAGACCCCCTCCACGCTCGACCGCGTCATTAACCTCGCCAAGCGGCGCGGCTTCGTCTTCCCCTGCGGGGAGATCTACGGCGGCACCCGCTCGGCCTGGGACTACGGGCCGCTGGGCGTCGAGCTCAAGGAGAACATCAAGCGCCAGTGGTGGCAGTACATGGTCCGCTCCCGCGACGACGTCGTCGGCCTGGACTCCTCCATTATCCTCCCGCGCGAGGTGTGGGTCGCCTCCGGGCACGTGAACGCCTTCACCGACCCGCTCATCGAGTGCCAGTCCTGCCACAAGCGCCTGCGCCAGGACGAGCTCCAGGAGGCCCACGCCGCCAAGCACGGCATCGAGGACCCCGACTCGGTGGGCCTGGATCAGCTCGTGTGCCCCAACTGCGGCGTCCGCGGCCGCTTCACCGAGCCGCGCGCCTTCTCCGGCCTGCTCAAGACCTACCTGGGTCCGGTCGACGACGAGGCCGGCCTGCACTACCTGCGCCCCGAGACCGCCCAGGGCATCTTCATCAACTTCGCCAACGTCATGAGCGCGGCCCGCAAGAAGCCGCCCTTCGGCATCGGCCAGGTGGGCAAGTCCTTCCGCAACGAGATCACGCCGGGCAACTTCATCTTCCGCACCCGCGAGTTCGAGCAGATGGAGCTGGAGTTCTTCTGCGAGCCGGGCACCGACGAGCAGTGGCACCAGTACTGGATCGACTACCGCAAGGCCTGGTACACGGACCTGGGCATCGACCCGGCCAACCTGCGCGAGTACGAGCACCCGGCCGAGAAGCTCTCCCACTACTCCAAGCGCACCGTGGACCTGGAGTACCGCTTCGGCTTCGCCGGCTCGCAGTGGGGCGAGTTGGAGGGCATCGCCAACCGCACCGACTTCGACCTGACCACCCACGCCGAGCACTCCGGCAAGGACCTGTCCTACTTCGACCAGGCCAGGAACGAGCGCTGGGTGCCCTACGTCATCGAGCCCAGCGCGGGCCTGACCCGCTCCCTCATGGCCTTCCTCGTCGAGGCCTACACCGAGGACGAGGCCCCCAACACCAAGGGCGGGGTGGACACGCGCATCGTGCTGCGCCTCGATGCCCGCCTGGCGCCCGTCAAGGCCGCGGTCCTGCCGCTGAGTCGCAAGGAGGAGCTGACCGGACCGGCCCGGGAGCTGGCCGGGCGCCTGCGCCGGTACTGGAACGTCGAGTACGACGACGCCGGCGCGGTGGGCCGCCGCTACCGCCGCCAGGACGAGGTCGGCACCCCCTGGTGCATCACCTACGACTTCGACTCCCCCTCCGACGGTCGCGTCACGGTCCGCGAGCGCGACACCATGGCCCAGGAGCGCATCGGACTGGACGACGTCGAGCCCTACCTCGCCGAGCGCCTGGCCGGCTGCTGAGGCCCGCCCCATCCGGCCCGTCGCCGTCGAATCCCGGTCCGACGGCGGCGCGCCGGCGGGTACGTCGGCGGCCCGCCGGCGGACTGGGGTCACCCTGCTGACTGTCCGGGTCGCCGGGCCCGCCGCCGTCGGACCACGGCGATGGCGAGCGGCGCCGTCAGCGTCCAGAAGCCCGAGGCGGGCATGGTCGCCACCCCTGCGGCGGTCAGCGCCGCCAGGCCGCCTATCACCGGCAGGGGCAGGGCGGGATCGCGCTTCTCCAGTTCCGCTACGGCGGTGCTGAGCACCATGAGCGAGGCGCCGGTGACCAGGAACCAGTAGGCGGCTCTGCGCTCCGCCGGCGCGGCCCAGGTGCCCACGAGGCCCTCACTGATGGCGGCCCTGATGGTGTCCCGGCCGGTGACCAGGCCGAGTCCCGTGTGGAGGACCGCCACGGCCGCCAAGGACCGTGCGACGAGCGGGCGGCCGTCTGTGCTCATGTCAGGAGGCTATCGGGGCCAGGCCGGTGCGAAGGGCGCAGCAGCGTTCGTCCTGGGCGGATACCGCGCCGTACCTGGTGGGGTGCTGTGCGCCGTGCCGAGGTCCTGCGGCTGAGGATGGTCGTGATGTGTCCGGATCGGCCGGCGCCGCCCGCCCCGCCCGCCCCGCCCGCCTCCGGGGGGCGGGGCGCCGTCGGGCATGATGGGCCCGTGGCCAGCACCGATCCCTCCGCCCAGTCGTCCGGGCCCCGCCCCCGCGGGCACTCCCACACTCACTCTCATTCCCACTCCCACTCCGGCCCGCTGGAGCTGAGCGCCGCCGAGGCCCGCCGGGCGCGCCTGGTCCTGGCCGCCATCGTCGTGCCCCTGATCATCGCCACGCTCGCGGGACTGGTGGTGCTGTGGCCGGGCAAGAGCTCGCTCGTGGGCTCCCGGCCCTTCGCCGCCGAGGGGGCGAGCCTGGAGACCGCCGAGATCACCAGCCTGGACGTGGCCGACTGCGAGCAGGCGGCGGCGAGCCTGGGCGCCGTGTCCGACGGCTCGCTCCTGGCCGACGCCGTGTGCGCCCGCATCACCTCCGGCAAGGGCAGGGGCCTGACCCTGCCCGTGCACATCCCCGCCGAGTCGCGCCCCCCGGCCGACGTCGGCGACCGGCTGCGCGTCATGTACACCCCGCAGGCGCTGGCCGGGGGCACCCCCTACGTGTTCGTCGACTACGTCCGGCGGGCGCCGGTGGCGGCCCTGGCCATCGTCTACCTGCTCCTGGTCGTGGCCGTGGCCGGCAGGAGGGGGGCGCTGAGCGTCCTCGGCCTGGTCCTGGCCACCGCCGTCCTGGTGTTCTTCATGATCCCGGCCCTGCTCGAGCTGGCGTCGCCGATGTGGGTCACCCTCGTGGGCTCCATGGCGATGATGCTGCTGGCCGTCTACGTCGCCCACGGGGTCAGCGTGCGCACGACGACGGCGCTGCTGGGCACGGTGGCGGGCGTGGTCATCACCGTGGCGGGCTCCCTGTGGGGCGTGGGGGCGGCGAACCTGACCGGGGCCGTGGGCGACGACGTCCTGGCCCTGTCCTCCCTCGTGCCGGGTCTGAGCCTGCGGGCGCTGCTGACCTGCGGCATGGTCATCGCGGGCCTGGGCGTGCTCAACGACGTCACCATCACCCAGGCCTCGGCCGTGTGGGAGCTGCACGCCGCCAACCCCGCGCTGGGGTGGACGCGGCTGTTCACCGGGGGCATGCGGATCGGGCGCGACCACATCGCCTCGACCGTCTACACCCTCGCCTTCGCCTACGCGGGCACGGCCCTGCCGCTGATCCTGTCGGCCTCGCTCATTGACCGGGCGGTGGTGGACACGCTGCTCAGCGGCGAGATCGCCGAGGAGATCGTGCGCACCCTGGTCTCCTCGATCGGCCTGGTCCTGGCCATCCCCGCGACCACCGCGATCGCGGCCCTGCTGTGCCGAACCACCCCCGTCGCCTCCACCGCCCCCGCCGACTCCCCGCGGGGCCGGTCGTAGCGCGCCCGGAAGGGCTCAGGTTGTCCAAATCTGCCACAAAGGCCCGGATCGCGCCGGGGCGCGCGAGGAGAATCGTTGGTATTCCGCGCTTTTCTTCGCGGCCGATCCCGGCCCGGGGCGCCTTTGTGGCAGATTTGGACAC
>ERZ772964.679-NODE-679-length-14044-cov-16.7815_pt1 | contig 14044 bp, 9 predicted proteins | sample MGYA00580675_ERZ772964 | MGnify/ENA primary metagenome ERZ772964 (study PRJEB29015, sample SAMEA2737941) | human oral metagenome | biome: human oral; feature: human-associated habitat; material: dental | place: China | collected 2139 ... | reverse complement strand
TTCGAGTCCGTCGGGGGCAGCGACAAGCCCGGTCACGGGATCGCCATCTTCGAGACCGACGGCACCCTGCGTAAGAACAACGTCTCCAGCGTGGTCCGTGGTGCCGGCGCCGAGGCCTCTGTCATGAGCGTGAAGGCCGACGAGCAGGGCCTGTACGCCGCGAGCTACTCCCGGCTCGGCACCTTCGAAGGCGTCATGCGCCTGAACTGGACTACCGGGAACATCGACTACATGGCCGACTGCCACGGCGACTCCTACGACGTCCTGCCCGCCGGCGACGTCGTCTACGCCGCCAGCCACTCCCACGACTGCTCCAACATCGGCGGCTTCCCCGACGTCGCGTATCACTACCACAACGCGGTGGCCTACACGAACGCTGCCACCGGAACGGTCGAGGCCACGCATGTCCGTGGCTACAAGAGCTACGAGGGGCAGAACGCCACGACCAACCTCAACTTCTACCCCGACTTCACGCCGGGCAAGATCTCCGGCGCCATTCAGGCGACCTGGACCGTTGAGGGCAATGACAAGTACGTCGTCTACGGCGGTGAGTTCCTGGCCGTCAACGGCACTGCCCAGCAGGGTCTGGTGCGCTTCGCCCGCCGCGACATCGCCCCCAACAAGCAGGGCCCCATGGACAAGGGCGGTGCCTTCAAGGTCTCCGGCTCCTCGCCGCGCGCCGGCGTCGTGTCCTTGTCCTTCAAGGCCAACTGGGACCGTGACGACAAGACCCTGACCTACAACGTCTTCCGTGACTCCATGAACGGCCAGCCGGTCTCCAGCCAGTCGGTGACCGCCGGTTTCTGGGAGCGCCCCGACCTCAGCGCCACCGACGTCGTCGACCCCGGAAGCACTCACCGCTACCGGGTTCAGGTCACCGACCAGTGGGGCGCCTCCACGACCTCCGACTGGGTGACCGTCAAGGCCGGTGAAGGACAGGGTTTGAGCAAGTACGGAGCCCGCGTCCTGGCCGACGGCGCCGCCCACTACTGGTCCTTCGATGAGACCAGCGGTGACAAGGCCGAGGACTTCGTGGCCCAGCGCAACATGACGGTCCAGGGCAAGGCCTACAAGCGCGGGGGCGGGTCCGTCCTGGGCTCCGGAGCCTCGTTGACCATGACCTCGGACGCCAATAACAAGTCGCACGCCGCAACGCGCGTTGCCTCCCAGGCGCCCACGGCCTTCTCGATGGAGGCATGGGTGCGCACCAGCTCGACCTCGGGCGGGGCGATCATGAGTTACGGCTCCTCCGCGACCAACCAGTCGTGGAATCGTGACCGCATGGTGTACATGCGTAACGACGGCACGCTCAGCTTCATGCTCTACCCGGGCAAGCTCGCCACCATCACCACGCCCAAGAGCTACAACGACGGCCAGTGGCACCACATCGTGGCCTCGCTGAGCCCGACCTCCGGCGCGATGCTCTATGTGGACGGTAACCTCGCCGCCTTCGACGGCTCCATGACCGAAGGACAGAGCTACTCCGGTTACTGGCGTATCGGTGGGGATGCCCTGAACGGTGTCAACGGGCAGCCCTCCAACACCAACATCCAGGCCGATATTGATGAGGCCGCTGTCTACAGCACACCGCTGTCCGCCCGACAGATCGCCGAGCACTACACCGCCGCCACCGGCAAGCAGGTCGAGCCGGACAAGGGTGATGGCAAGGGTAAGGACAAGGACAAGCAGCCCGAGGGCAAGGCTCTGCTGGAGGACCCCTTCGAGCGCAGCGTGAACGGTGGCTGGGGCAAGGCCGCCACCGGCGGTTCCTGGAAGACTACCTGGAACGCAGCGGCCTTCTCCGTCGACGGCACCAGTGGCCGGATCGCCATGGCCGGTCCGCGCTCCTCGGCGTCGATCATCTCCGACGAGATCAAGTCGACCTCCACCGACGCCGTCGTGGACTTCTCCCTGGACGCGGTGCCCTCCGGCAACGGTGCGTTCATCTCTTACGCCGCTCGCTCGACCAAGGCCGGCCAGTACCAGGCCACGGTTCGGGTCGGCAGCGCTGGCAACCCCGTCATCACGGTCTCGCGCGTGGTCAAGGGCCGGGAGACCTCGCTGGGCAGCTATGTGCTGCCGCAGGGTTACACGGCCGGCCAGCCGCTCCACCTGCGCATGGTGGTCGACGGTGCGGAGTCGACCAACATCCAGGCCAAGCTCTGGGCCGGCAACACCGAGCCCGCCGAGTGGGGTGTTGAGGTCGTCGACAACGACAAGACCCTCAATGAGGCCGGCAACGTGGGCCTGACCACCTACATGTCCGGCTCGGCCGGGCCGGAGACCGTCACCCTGTCGGTTGACAAGGTCACCATCAAGCAGCACTGACACCTGCTGGCAACGGGCCGGGCCGTGAAGAAGCTTGTTCTTCCCGGCCCGGCCCGTTGTGGTGCGCACAGGGAGCCGCTGTCCGCGAACCGGGGACACCGTGGCGTCGATGTGATCCGCCTTCACCACAGGCATGGATTCGGCCGGACGCCCGTCGCTTCGCCGCTCAGCACTCGGCCACTCCCCGATATGTCACACGGCGGCAACACGGTCCGTCTCTAGGATCTCCCTGTAGCGAGAATCCACTAGGAGGAACCATGATCAGGGTAGCGATCAACGGATACGGCAATCTCGGCCGTGGCGCCGAGCAGGCCATCACCAAGAACAAGGACATGGAGCTCGTCGTCGTCTTCACCCGGCGCGACCCGGCCTCGGTCACCACCCAGGGGGCCCCCGTCGCCCACGTGGACGACATGGCCGCCTGGGCCGACAAGGTCGATGTCTGCCTGAACTGCGGGGGCTCCGCCACCGATCTGATCGAGCAGACCCCGGCGACGGCTGCCCTGTTCAACACGGTCGACTCCTTCGACACCCACGCCCGCATCCCCGAGCACTTCGCCGCCGTCGACGCCGCCGCCAAGGCCTCGGGCCACGTCGCCCTGATCTCCGCCGGCTGGGACCCGGGCCTGTTCTCCATGCTGCGGGTCCTGGGGGAGGCCGTCCTGCCCGACGGCGCCACCACCACGTTCTGGGGGCCCGGCGTCTCTCAGGGGCACTCCGACGCTCTGCGCCGCATCGACGGCGTCCTGGACGCCAAGCAGTACACCCGCCCGGTGGAGGCGACCGTCGCCGCGGTCAAGGCCGGTGACGACGTCGAGCTGACCACTCGCTCCATGCACACGCGCGACTGCTACGTGGTGGCCGAGGAGGGCGCTGACCTGGCCCGCATCGAGCGGGAGATCGTGGAGATGCCCAACTACTTCGCCGACTACGACACCACCGTCACCTTCATCACCGCCGAGGAGCTGGCCGCCGAGCACGCCGGTATCCCGCACGGCGGTTCCGTCATCCGTCGCGGGCACACCTCCGACGGCGTGGCCGAGACCGTGAGCTTCGAGCTGCAGCTCGACTCCAACCCGGAGTTCACCGGCTCGGTCCTGGCCGCCACGGCGCGCGCGGTGACGAGGCTGGCCGCTCGCGGCGAGTCCGGTGCGCGCACCGTCTTTGACGTGACGCTCGCCGACCTGTCCGCCATGACTCCCGAGGACCTGCGCGCCCACTACCTGTGAGGCGTACGGACAGCCTGAGGCGTCCCGCCGCCGACGCTGAGCCGGCGGCGGGACGAAGAATGCGTTGTCTCATGGCTTCTGAGAGTTTCGGATGTCATGACATCTGAGACACTGGTGGGGTGTATTGCCTGCGGGGTTCATGCAGCACGTACACCCGCTGGCCAGTGCCTCCCCACCCTCGTGGAGTAGGCGGACTCGGGGCGGCAGTGGGCCGGAGCCGGCGTCGAACCATGACCTCCGGGCCCCTGCGCGAGAGCCGGAAGGGGCTAGGCAGGGGAAGGCGAGGCCGGCCCCGGGGTGAGAGTGCCCGGTCCCGCTGCCTGGGCCCCGTGGAGCCGACGCCCCGCCAGGTCTCTTCCCTCGGTCCACCGTCCGCTCCAGGGCAACCAGCCCGCCCCGAGCTCCTGCCTGAGCGAGTGCCTCAGGTGACATGACACTCACGTGTCTCGGAAGCGAGGCGGACAGGACACGGCGGGATACGGAAGTGCCCGCTGAATCAGCCGCGGATGAGGGGCTCATCGACGTCCGGCAGCTCGCCGCGGCGAGCTGCCCGGAGCAGTCTCAGTCCGTCGCGGGTGGCCTGAGCGGCGGTGATGAGCGGGCGCTGGGTGCGCAGGAGCTGGCGCCTGCCGCCGCGCAGGACGATCTCACGAGCGGCCCGACCTGCGGTGGCCACCCAACGACGCTGCGTGGCCCGATCCAGGTGCAGGCCCGCGTACAGCAGCCGGTTGCGCACGTTGTAGTAGTAGTAGATGTCCGACTTGGAACGGTCCTCCTGCTCGGGGTCCTGCGAATCATGGGAACCCTGAGCCTCGGAGTGGGTGCCGCCCTCGTCGTGGACGGCGACGGCGCCGCGCGCCAGGTCCAGGCTGCCGCCGGCCGCCAGCACCCGGGCCGAGAAGTCCACGTCCTCCCAGTACAGGAAGTAGCGCGCGTCGAAGCCCCCGGCTGCCTCGAACAGATCCGTCGACAGGGCCAGGCAGGCCCCTGAGAGCCACGGCTGGGTACCGCCCGGGGGGATCGGGCGCGGCGAGCGGCGCGAGCGCATCGATCCATCTGCCAGGCACACGACGATTCCGTCGGAGACGATACGGCCGGTGGAGTCCTTGAGCATCGGCGCCACCAGGGCCGAGTGGTCCGCGTAGGCCCGGGCCGTCAGTCGGATGAGGTCGGCCCGGGCGATGACGGCGTCGGGATTGAGCAGGACGAGCAGGTCGGCACCGAGCTCGCGGGCCCGTGCCGCCCCCAGGTTCATGCCGCCGCCGAAGCCCGTGTTCGTCTGCGGCAGCACCGCCTCCCAGCCGCGTGAGGAGGCCAGCGCCACCAGCTCCTCGCGGGCAGCGGGGGAGGAGTAGTTGTCCACGACGACGATGCGGGCCTCGGGGGAGTCCTCGGCCACGCGCACCAGGGTGCGCTCCAGCAGCGCCGCCGAGTCATAGCTGACGACGACGACCGCCGTGCGGGAGAGCAGCTCGTGGCCGGAGAGTCCGCCGACGTTCTCGGGCGCAGCCGACTCCGCGGTCTCGGCGATGTCGGTGCGTGGGGTGGGCTCAGGAGTGGCGGTCATGGGGACAGGAGCCTTCCAGTGACAGGACGGGTCGAGAACCGACAGGGCGATTCGCGACGTCGGGCGGGGAACGGACCGTGGAGGCGTACCCGGCTCGTGATAGTACCGTTAGACCCTGATGTCACGCCGTGAGCCGCCGGTAGGCGGGAGGAAGGACGGGCTGGACGTGCACCTGACCATCGCGATGCTCACCTACCGCCGCAACGAGTACCTGGCGCAGGTCATCCCCCAGCTGCTGGAGCAGGCCGACGACGTCTCCGGGCCGGATGCGACGGCGGGAGTGCTCATCGTGGACAACGACCCCCAGGCCGGGGCGCGCGCCGTCGTTGAGGCCGCCCGGGCGGCGCTGGGGAGCGATCCGGCGGAATCGCCGGAACCGCTCGGGGAGGATGATTCGGCAGTCTCTGCACTGACGTCGCGGCTGGTCTACGTCCACGAGCCCGAGCCGGGGATCGTGGCCGGACGCAACCGAGTCCTGAGCGAGGCCCGCGGCTCCGACGCCCTCGTCTTCATTGACGACGACGAGATCCCCTCACCGGGGTGGCTGGCCTCCCTGGTGAGCACCTGGCGATCCCAGGAATGCGCCGCGGTCACCGGCCCCACGCCGCCCACCTTCGAGGTCACCCCCTCGCCGTGGGTCACCGCCTCGGGGGCCTTCGACTCCTGGGAGGCCGCTGACGGCGCCCAGGTTCGCAGCGCCGACACCGGCAACCTGCTCCTGGACCTGGGCGTCGTCGAGCGCCTGGGACTGCGCTTCGACCCGCGCTACGGGCTCACCGGCGGCGAGGACTCTCTCTTCACCCGCCAGCTCACCCGGGCCGGCGGTGTCATCCGCTTCGCGGCCGGGGCGGTCGTCACCAAGCGCGTGCCCGCCGCCCGAGCCAGGCGCACCTGGGTGCTGGAGCGCTCCCTGCGCTCGGGCTCTTCCTGGGCCCGGGTGCGCATCGACACGGCCGGACCCACCGACGGGGCGTTGGGGGGACTGGCGCGTCTGAGGCTGCGTCTGGGCTACGGGGTCAAGGGGCTGGCCAAGGCCGGTGTCGACGGGGCTCGCGCCGGCGTGGCCCGCATCCGCGGTGACGTGCCCGCACAGGCCCGCTACGAGGTCTCCTCGCGCGGGGGGCTGGGCATGGTCGTGGGCGCGCTGGGCGGGCACGTGCGCGAGTACAGCCGCCCCCGCAGCCGGCGGAATGCGACGCAGGCGGGAAGGACGGGCGCATGAGCCGGCTGACGATCGCCATCCCCACCTTCCGGCGTCCCGAGGACCTGAAGCGGGCCATCGGCGGGGTTCTGAAACAGGTCGCGGAGCAGGCTGCGCGCGAGCCCAGTGGCGGGACCGTCTCCGACGCCGAGGTCCTCGTCATCGACAACGACGCGCAGGGCTCTGGGCGTAAGGCCGCTCTTGCCGCGGCGGCGGATGCCGGGGTGCCGGTGCGTGCCTCGGAAGATGAGCCGGCGGCGGGGGATGTGAGCGTGCGCTACGTCGTCGAGGAGCGGCCCGGTGTGGCGGCGGTGCGCAACCGCGCACTGGACGAGACTACTGAGCGCGACCTGCTCATCTTCATCGACGACGACGAGGAGCCCGAGCCCGGCTGGCTCGCCGCCCTCGTGGGGCTCCAGACCTCGACCGGCTGCCAGGCGGTGGCCGGACCGGTCATCCCGGTCTATGAGGTAGAGCCGGAGGAGTGGGTGCGCCAGGGGGAGTTCTTCGTGCGCAAGACCTGGCCCACCGGCACTGTTCGCCCGGTGGCGGCCTCCAACTGCCTGCTGCTGGACCTGGGCTTCGTGCGCCGGGCCGGGCTGCGCTTCGACGAGGGCTTTGGGGCCACCGGGGGAGAGGACACGCTCTTCACCCGTCAGCTGTGCGCCGCGGGCGGGGTCATCCGCTGGTGCGCGGAGGCGCGCGTGCGAGACCACGTCCCGGCCTCCCGGCTCGCCCGCCCCTGGATCCTGCGCCGGCAGCGCTCCCACGCCGCCACCTCGGTGCGCGTCGAGCTGGCTCTGGCGGGAGGCGGGGCCCAGCCGGCCATCCGGGCCCGGGCCGCGTTCGGTGGCCTGGTGCGCATCGTCGTCGGCGGCCTGCGGACGGCCGGCGGCACACTGATCGGCAATCCGAGGCACGCTGCCAAGGGAGCACGGCTGCTGGCGCGCGGTCGCGGCATCCTGGCGGCGAGCACCGGCGGCGGCGTCCACCGCGAGTACGACCACTGAGCAGCGGGTCTGGGATCAGCTCTGCTGGACCGCCTCGGTCCACGGACGAGCCTTCAGGCTGAGAGATTGTGCCAGTGGGTGGTCTGAATCCGGCGTGGTTCGGGGAGTGCACAGCTGCTGGAGTGGTGCCTGGCGTGTACTGCACGAGGGTCGGGGGTCACTGGGTGGGGGTCGGGTGTGCTCCCCGAGGTGCGGGGGCTGGTGCAGTATGCACACCCCCATGGCCAGTGCACCCCCACCCTCGTGCAGTAGGCCGGCTCGGGCCGAAGCCGGCGCCGAACCAGCGCACCACGAGACTCCAGCACAGGAGCCAGCAGGGACCGGAGGCGTCCGGATCCGCCGCAAGGACCCCGCGGACTTGATCACGCACGCGGCCTGGTGTCCATGCAGCGGACATGAGCCCTTCCGCCGTCGATAGGCCCGGCGGTGATCCTTGGAACTCTGCGGTTCTCTCTCGGCTTGCGGCGCCTGCGTGGAGTTGATGTCCGCTGTGTGGACACCCGCACCTGCCAGACCCCCTTCATCGGCGCGCCACCGCATCCAGGACGACCAATCCCACCACAGGCCCCATCGAAGCGAGGAGGACAGTGGGGATGACCCCTGACCAGTACTCCTGAACCTTGTGGAGTACGCCGGTGCTCACGGCTACCGGGCGGGTGCCGCGGTATCCGGGTGAGGATCTGTCGCGGGGAGGGGATCGACGTCGGGGGTGAGTTCTGATGAGAGCGCCGCGTCGGTGTCGGTGGGCTCGTCCTCCGGGGCGTCACCCGGCTCGTCATCGGCGCCCAGCTGGGCGGCGTCGCGCAGGGCCGGTTGCAGCACGGCGGCGCCCAGCACGATCGGGAGGTAGGCCGGCAGCACCGTCCACGGCCCCACGAACACGTTCTGCACCACGGTCAGGGCCGCGAAGAACAGCCAGGGCGTGGCCTTGAGCCGTCCCAGGTCGCGCATCATCGCCGCCAGTGCCATCCCGGCGATGAGCAGCAGCAGGAGAGCCCCGGGGATCGAGGCCGCCGCCCACATGTCCATGACCCCGGAGTGCAGCTCGATGCGGCCACCGAACATGAAGTTCTCGACGTAGCCGTTCTCCGGGTCGTAGCCCAGGGCCGCCATTCCCCTCTTGGCCACCCACAGGTCCTCGAAGCGGGGCTTGACGCCTGCGCCGTACCCCCACGGGCGGTTTCGGAACAGGGCCCAGGAGGCCCCCAGCTCGGGCCGAGCGGACAGAAGCAGGCCCGCAGAGCTCGAGGACTGGGCGATGGTGCGGTTCTGGGCGTCCTCGCCCAGGGTCCCGGACTCCGAGGCGGCAACGACCCCGGCCATCGCCGTCACACCCACGACCGCCAGCACGATGATCTGTGAGACCGCCAGACGCCTCGGAGTGGGGACGTTCCACCGCGCCCATGAGGCCAGGGCCTGCCAGATGACAGTGCCCAGGATGATGGCGAGGAAGGCCAGGGTAGAGCGCGAGTCGGAGACGAGGAAGACACCGCTGAGCCCCAGCAGGGCCACGATCTGTACGAGCCGGCGTCGGTTGGCCACAAAGCTGAGGACCATGATCGTCACCGCCGCCCCAACCCCGAACTTCCACGGGTTGGGACTGGACTGAAGGAGCGGTAACGCGTCCAGGAACATGCCGAAGCCCACCGCCATCGCCGCGCGCCTCGTTCCCAGCCGGCGCGCTCCCCACACGAAGACGGCTACCGCGCACGGCACCGCCAGCAGGCTCAGGGTGGTGGCGCGGCGGGCCCAGGCCTCGACGACGAAGCTGTTCTCGGCCAGCAGGGACATGATGTAGGCCGTGCCCGCGGCCAGGATCGACAGGATGAGCAGCAGGGACAAGCGGTGCGCCTTGCGCACAGCCGTCCAGGTGACGGGGAGCGCGGCGAGCGCGACGCAGTCGCCGACGCTCAGGGCGGCCGCCAGCTCGCGGCGCACGCCCACGCAGACCAGGAGGACGACGGCGATCGTCATCTCCAGGCGTCGTCGTCGGGGACTCGGCTCAGGCCTCGACTCGAGATCAGTCGCCAACGACGTCTGCGAGCCGCTGTGGGACGCGGCCGGTGACCAGGGCTGGGCCACGGCCGGTCAGGAGTCTTCCCGAGATCGACGGCGCCCAATGATGAGCAACGGGTCCTCGACCTTGTCCTGTGGGTTCTTCTGGCTCAGGAAGTACAGAAGGATGGCCATGACAGCACCGGCGGCCAGGCCGATCGCGGCTCCGATGGGCGCGGTGGACAGGGCCGACAGGCTCGAGGGCGAGGTGGGAGTCGTGGGAGGGTTGTCCACCGCCAGAGTCAGGTCGCCACCGCCCGGAACCAGGTAGGACTGCCCTCGGGCCACCGAGTCCAGGGCGCCGATCTCAGCCTGGGCGATCGCGTGAGCCCGTTCCGGATCGGTACTGGTGGCTGAGATCTCGACGATGAAGGTCCCGGTCTTGGCGCTCACGGTCACCGACTTGCGCAGCTCGGCCTGGTCGATTCCCGTGCTCTTGGAGACCTCGGACAGGGTGCTCTCCGAGGTTCCGAGCTCCACCAGGGTCGGGATGATCTTGTCGAAGCTGCTGATCGGGGAGGACGCGTTGGGGTCCTCGGACCTGTTCTCCACAGCCAGCTTCGCGCTCGCGGTGGAGGTGTACTGCGCTGGCGTCAGCAGGCCGAAGCCGAGACCGACGAGGGCGCCCAGCACAACGTGCAAGACCACCAGGACTGCGTTCTTGCGCAGCGCGACAATGAGGGTTTCCGGGTCCATGGGTTCCGTTCCGGTGATTGCGGGAGCAACAGAATAGCGTGCCGGTGAGGGCGTGAGCCGGACGCAGGGGGTGAATCACCTCGTTCCTGGGCACTTCTCAGCGCCCGCTAGGCCGAGAAGCGCGTGTGGATTGCGAGTATGCCCGGGATGACCGGCCGGTTGAGGAGTGATGAACGTGACGGGAACCCGTCAGCCGGAGTGGGTTCGACGACGGTGAGAGACGTCACCAGGCAGCACCGGGCAGTGTCGGGCGGCGTGCTCAGGCATGGTCGGTGCTTCTCTCCGGGGAGGTGGCGCCGACGGAGCGAGAGCTGTTGGTCTGATCCGTGGGGCCGGAGTGGAGCGTGGGCCTCGCCTTCATGCCACGCAGGCCGTTCCAGGCGAGGTTGACCATGTGAGCGGCCACCTCCTCCTTGCTCATCGAACGGTTCTCCAGCCACCACTGGGCCGGCATGGCCACGATGCCCACGAGCATCTGGGCGTACAGCGGAGCCGTGCGCGGGTCGAGGTCGTGGGCGGCGAACTGCGAGGCGAGGATCCCGGAGACCTCGATGGCGACGTCGGCCAGCAGCGTGGAGTAGGTGCCGGCTGCGCGGTCCGAGCCCGCCGAGAGGATGCGAAACCCGTCGGGGGAGTCCTCGATGTAGGTCAGCAGGGCCAGGGCCGCCCGTTCGGCGATCTGTGAGGCTGAGCCGGGGGCGTCGGGCGTGCCCAGGTCCTCGGCGCCGGGAGCCACTGCGGTACTGCTGGCCGGGTCGGTGATCGCCGAGGAGATCGCGGCCGAGATCGTGGTGATCTCCCGGTCGACGACGACGGCGTACAGGCCCTCCTTCCCACCGAAGTGCTCGTAGACCACCGGCTTGGACACCTGGGCGCGGGCCGCCACCTCCTCCACGCTCGTGGCGTCGAAGCCGCGCTCGGCGAACAGTCCACGGGCCACGGCGATGAGCTGCTCGCGCCGTTCGCTGGCGCTCATGCGGGTGCGCTTGGCCGCCATGGTTCTAAGCCTCACCGACCTGGCCGACCTGCCCGGCGGCACGGCCGGAGCGGCGGCGCTCGGACCACTGGGCGAAGCGCGCCGAGGTCAGGGCCCCGGTGCGGCGGGCCAGCCGGTGGCTGGGGGCCTCGATGTAGCGCTGGAACAGCCAGGTAAGTGGCGCCGAGACCAGCGGTGCCAGGATGAGCAGCCACCACGGGGAGAGCGGCTGCGTCAGCAGCCGCAGCGAGACCACGACCGGCTCGTGCACCAGGTAGAGGGAGAAGGACATGAGCCCCAGGTACTGCACCGTGCGTGAGCGCAGCAGACCGCGCAGCGCCCCGGCGCGCACCACGAGGTGGACCAGGTAGGCGGCCGCTGCCAGGGTGACCGCGTTGGCGAGGCGCTGGGCCGTGTGGCTCTCCATCCCCGGCCACCAGGCCAGCGTGATGAGCAGCAGGCAGACCAGGGCCTGCGCCGTCGCCCAGGGGCGGGGGCGCTCCGGGACCGGAGCGGGGTTGTGCCCCCAGGCCCAGCCCATGACCGCACCGACGGTGAAGACAGGCAGGTAGCTGCCCGAGCCGGGGCTGGCTGTGATGACCGGCACAGCCAGGGCGGCCGCCACCGGCAGCCAGGAGAGCCGCCGGCGTGCGCACAGGGCCACCCCGAGGATCATCAGGGGCAGCACGAAGGAGAAGATCGCCTCGGCGTGCAGCGACCACAGCACCGTGTTGCGGTAGGCGTGCTTGGGAATGAGCAGGTACTCCATGAGCATCTGGCTCGCGCTGAGGCCCCTGGGATGCGTGACCGTCATCCAGTGGCCCAGCGCCGGGTTCTCCGAGCGAGGTACCAGCAGCATCGCGATGACCGCGAAGGTGGTGGAGGCCGCCGCCGGCAGCCACAGGCGCACGAAGCGCCTCGGGGCGTAGTCGACCCAGTCGAAGCGCCGCCCCTGAGCGTGGCGGCGGGCCACCGGGTAGGTCAGGGCGACGCCGGACAGGACAAAGAAGATGAGGACGGCCTCGTGGCCGGCCCACAGCAGGTGGAGGGGGCTCTGGGTGAGGATCCGGTTGAAGGCGCCGGTGGGGACGACCCCGGGGCGGGCGCCGACCTCGGCCAGCGCCGGCACGGTCTCCAGAGCGTGGTGGATGAGCACGACGACAGCGGCCAGCCCGCGCAGCCCGTCGAGCTCGACGAGCCTCACCGCCGCCGGCTTGCCGGAAGAGGGAGGGGGAGTGGAGGGGGAACTGGACATGGGGCCATCCTGCCCTGTCGCCCCGGCTCACTGAGAAGTCCTGTGAGTGTGGCATCGGTCCGCCCGCGTCCCCGGAGCTGTGTGACGTTCGGCGTGGAGCGTCTCAATGGCGCGCTGAAGCGCCTCGAAGGTGCTGAGGGCGACCGGGACGTGAGAGACTGTCCCGGCGTCACGCCCCTCGCCGTCCGACGAGGTCGGGACGCACCCTTCCGCCCTGGTGTAGCGGCAGCACGCAGGCCTTTGGAGCCTTGAGGCCCGGGTTCGAATCCTGGGGGCGGAGCGGCGTAGCATGAGGGCGTTGGGGTTCCCTCGCTCTCACGCCCATCGGCGGCCCGCCGGTCGTCTGAGGGCCGCGCGCCAATCGTCCGTCCATCCGTACCTGATCAGAATCCGTTGGAGTCCGTCCCCGGCTCCGTCCGGTCATCGGCCGGATCCGTCGGGAGTCCGGGCGCGAACCTGTGAGAAGAGGACACGTGACCCCCACCGCACCCGCCGCCGTCATCGTCATGGCCGCAGGCAAGGGAACTCGTATGCGATCGGTCACTCCCAAGGTCCTGCACCGGATTGGCGGTCGCAGCCTTGTGGATCATGCCGTCACCGCCGCCAGGGGGCTCGAACCCCATCACCTCGTCGTCGTCGTGCGCCACGAGCGTGACGCCGTCGTCGCCCACCTCGCCGAGGTCGCCCCCGACGCCGTCCCGGCCGACCAGGACGAGGTCCCCGGCACCGGGCGGGCCGTGGCCTGCGGTCTGGCCTCCCTGCCCGAGGACCTGACCGGGCCCGTCGTCGTCACCAGCGGGGACGTCCCCCTCCTGGACACCGCGACCCTCCAGGCCCTGCTGGCCCAGCACAACGAGCGCGGTGACGCCGTCACCCTGCTGACCACCGAGCTCGAGGACCCCAGCGGCTACGGGCGCGTCGTGCGCGAGGCCGATGGCACCGTCTCGGCCGTCGTCGAGCAGCGCGACGCCACCGAGGCCCAGCGCGCCATCCGGGAGATCAACGCCGGTGTCTACGTCTTCGACGCCGTCCACCTGCGCACCGCTCTGACGACCCTGGGAACGGACAACGACCAGGGCGAGGTCTATCTCACCGACGTCGTCGCCCATGCTCACCGCTCCGGCCGGTCCACCAGCGCACTGGTCGTCACCGACCACTGGCTCGTCGAGGGCTGCAACGACCGCGCCCAGCTCGCCGAGCTCGGCGCCGAGCTCAACCGGCGGATCCTGCGCGGCTGGATGTCTCAGGGCGTCGGCGTCGTCGACCCGGCCTCCACCTGGGTGGATGTCACTGCTGAGCTCGCCCAGGACGTCATCCTCGAGCAGGGTGTCCTCGTACGCGGAACCACGCGAATCGGCCAGGGCGCCCGGGTGGGTGCCTACGCGATCCTCACCGACGCCGTCATCCCGGCCGGTTGCGTCGTCGCCCCCTTCAGCCAGCTCGACGCCGACGCCGCCCAGGCCTGACGCATGAGCGCACCGGATCGCCGGTCCCGACCGGGTCGGCCGGGCCGATCACAGACCTCAACCTCCGTCTCCAACAGTCACACCGAGGGCCGCACCGGCCGTGAGAAGGGAACCACTTCATGACGGGCATCATTACCAAGGGTGAGAAGCGGCTGGTCGTCGTCTCCGGACGAGCCCATCCCGAGCTCGCCCAGGACGTGGCCAGTGAGCTCGGCACCGAGGTGCTGTCCTCCACGGCCTACGACTTCGCCAACGGGGAGA
>ERZ772964.676-NODE-676-length-14091-cov-41.5559_pt1 | contig 14091 bp, 14 predicted proteins | sample MGYA00580675_ERZ772964 | MGnify/ENA primary metagenome ERZ772964 (study PRJEB29015, sample SAMEA2737941) | human oral metagenome | biome: human oral; feature: human-associated habitat; material: dental | place: China | collected 2139 ... | reverse complement strand
CAGGCCGCCGCAGCTCTGGCGCAATTAGATCTATCAGCCGGGAAACAGTCGGAAGAAGGGGTGGGCGTATGAGCATGTTGCGGGATGATTGGCGTGCGGGAAATACCGCGTCGATGCGGCTCGGTTTTGGCCATGGGCTAGTTCACGCGGCAATGAACAGTCCCCAAATTGTGGCGCTAAGCGCCGACCTGGCAGATAGCGTCGGCTTTGGCGAGTTTACTGAGCGAATCGGTGCGCCGCGGTTCATTGAGGTTGGTGTGGCAGAGCAAAATCTGGTGACAGTAGCGTCGGGGCTGGCAGCGATGGGTAATATTCCGTTTGCAGCCAGTTATGCGGCGTTCAGTCCGGGGCGTAATTGGGAACAAATTCGGACGACGATTTGCCTGAATAACCAGCCGGTCAAGCTGGTCGGCTCGCATGCCGGGCTAAATGTCGGTGCGGACGGCGCGACGCACCAAATGCTGGAGGACATCGCGCTGATGCGGAGTCTGCCAAACATGGTGATCTTGGCACCGGGCGATGCCCACGAGGCCGAAATAATGGCGGCAGTGATGGCGACTGATCCGCGGCCAAATTATGTGCGGTTGCCGCGGGCCGATATGCCGCTGTTTTTGGATGGGGAAGTGGCTATCGGCCGAGCGTCCGTACTGCGCCAAGGCACTGATGTGGCGTTACTAGGTACTGGTACGATGACCTATCAGCTGCTCATGGCGGCAGAGCGATTGGTGCACACCGGCATTCAGGCAGAAGTCGTGCATTTTAGCACTATCAAGCCGCTGGATGAAGCAGCGGTCGTTGCCACCGCCCAAAAATGCGGCCGTGTGGTGACAGTAGAAGAAGGGCAAATTGCCGGCGGATTTGGCAGCGCGGTGGCGGAAGTGCTCGGCGAGAGATTGCCAGTCAAAATAAAGCGTATCGGCGTCCGCGACCAGTTCGGCGAAAGCGGTACGGTAGCTGAATTATGGCAAAAGCATGGGCTGGATGTCGAAGCGATTGTCCAGCAAATAAAAAGTATGTTGTAAAACGTGGTAAATAATTCCAGTGAACTAGCCCGCCGAACATCTCAAGCCGAACCGGGTCTCAACCCGGGAAATATCAAAGGAAGATATCTCAATCGGGGAGAGGTTGGCGAGTAGTTCAGCGGGCGTTAAGCCCGCTAGTGGGTGTCAGAGCTTCCCCTCCGTTCCGAGGATAAAAATAATGAGAAATCCGACGATGAGGCAAACAGTAGAGGTAGCGTCCATGATGCTACCCTCCTTTCTGGTCTCTTCCACTCAAGCTAAAGGGCAACTCTTGCCCTAGACTGTAGCTTGAGCAAAAGCTGATATATATATCATACTAGAACAGAAAAGTCAACATTTTTACCGCATTTTCTCCAAAAGCCAAATCACCCACCCCTGTAAAATTCGCTAAAAATTATTTGCCAAAATTCGCCTCTTTTCATTTTCCGCCGCCGCTGCTATACTTAAACATAAGTAGTATAAGAGGTAAAAGGGTATATGGGACTGACAATTTCTGACATTCGGCGCAATACCACGCATGCGCGCCATTTGATGCAGCGGACACGGGCGCAGCACTTTGCGGTCGGAGCGTTTAATATTGATAATCAAGAAACGCTGATCGCGGTGGCGCGGGCGGCGCAGAAGCTCCAGTCGCCAGTGCTGGTGGAAGTATCAGACGCCGAGGTTAAGGCTATGGGGTTGGAGAACGTACGCGATCTGGTGGATAATTATAAGGCTGAATACGGCATCGAGATTTATTTGAACTTGGACCACGGTCCGACGGTGGAGGGCTGCAAGCGGGCGATTGACGCGGGTTATGAGTTTGTGCATATTGATATTTCCCAGGCAAATCACGATGCCTCGGATGAGGAAATCATCGCCAAAACCCGCGAAGTTGTCGAGTACGCCAAATTTACTGGCGCGTTGGTGGAAGCCGAGCCGCATTATTTTTGGGGTTCGTCAAACGTCCATACCGAGGCGATTGACTATGAAGAAATTAAGAAAACCTTTTCCACGCCAGAGAGCGCGCGTGATTTCGTAGAGACGACGGGAATTGACACTTTTGCGGCGGCGATTGGTAATTTGCACGGGTTGTATCCGGTGCCGAAAGTGCTGGATTTGGAATTATTAGGGCGCATCCGCGAGGCGCTGCACTGCCAGATTTCGCTTCATGGCGGGTCAGGTACGCCGCTGCATTATTTTAAGGATGCGGCGAAAATTGGCGTTTCTAAGATTAATATCAATTCCGATATGCGTTACGCTTTCCGCACGACGCTGGAAAAGACCTTGCGCGAAAATCCGAACGAATACGCCATTGTCAAGCTGATGCCGCCGGTATATGCTGCTGTTCAGGAGGTAATTGAGGAAAAAATTCAGGCCTTCGGTTCGGCAGGAAAGGCGGTGGTGTAATGGCGAAAATTATTACTGTCGGTGCAGGCGTGCAGGATGTTTTTTTAAGCCAGTCGGATGCGCTAAAACCAGTGTGCGAAAGTCCGGAGCATTGTTTTGCCCGGTTGGATTTGGGAACGAAAGCCGATGTTAACCAGATTCATTTCGCTACAGGCGGCGGTGCTACTAATGCAGCAGTGACATTTGCGCGCCAAGGACATCAGGCGCTATTCATGGGTATTATCGGTAAGGATCCGGCTGGTCAGGCGGTGTTGGACGACTTAGACAAAGAAGGCGTCGGTACGCAACTGGTAAAATATTCCTTAAAGTATAGTACTGGCTATTCGGTGCTACTGTTGGCGCCAAACGGCGAAAGGACGATTTTAACTTATCGCGGCGCATCGACGCATTATCATCCGGCGGATTTTGATATCAGCGATCAAAAAGCCGACTGGCTGTACGTTTCTACCTTGTCAGGAAACATGGATGTGCTAAACAAGTTATTCCGCCAAGCCAGAGACCAAGGGATTAAGATTTGTTTCAATCCGGGTAAAAAGGAATTAGCCCAAAAAGACAAGCTAATTGGCTTACTGCAGGATGTCGAGATCTTAACTGTGAACCGCGAGGAAATGCAGTTGTTGGTGTCCGGTGATGATTTGGAATCTTTGGCGCGCAATGCTCTGAATTTAGTACCGGTTGTGTTGATAACCGACGGCGTGAACGGCTCTATTGCCAGCGACGGCAGAACGATTGTTCGCGCTGGCATGTATGATGATCGGCCCTCGATTGACAGAACTGGCGCCGGCGATGCTTTTGCGTCTGGATTTTTAAGCGCTTGGGCGGAGGATAGTAATTTGAAAAATGCAATTATTTTCGCCAGTGCTAACGCTAGCTCGGTGGTGATGAATATCGGCGCTAAAACTGGAATTTTACAAAAAGGAGTGCCGCTCCACGCTATGCCAATTCATGAAAAGGAGGTTTGAAATGCCGCGAAGTTTAAGCAGGCTTTTGGGCGATGATAGTAAGCAGCGATTAGCGCTAAACGAGTTGCAGCGAATGACGCGCGACGATAGTGACGTGCGGTTGATCGCAGAAATTTTAGCGCGGGCGCATTCGATTATTCGCTCGCTTGGTCTTGATCCTGGCGACACTACTGCCGAGGAGGTTTACCAGGCGCTGCAAGCAATCGCCCCGCGGGCGGCAAACTGGGCGCCGTTTAAGGCATCCGATTGGGTACTGATGGATATCGACGGGCAAGTTATTTCTTTTCATCCGGTCGATGTCATTGATAATTATCATCATCAATTACCGCTTGGACAACACCAAACATCTCGGGGGAGAAGGGGTTTGGGCTTTGAAATCGCTCGCCGTTATAAAGATCATCCGAAGACTCACAATTCGACAGTCGAACGTGTCGTCTGCGAGGGCGGGATTTGTTATATTGCCTCGGCTGTTGGCGAGCCAGTCAAGTCAGAATCCCCGTTTCAATTGCCGGTAGCTAATGCTAAATCAAAAAGCTGCAAGTCGGCTGATATACCTGCAAAGCCTAAAAAATCTGGCAGTAAAAAATCTAATAAAAAACCCAGTAAAACCTGAAAGTTTCTAAGAATTACCTAAAAATCCTGAAAGCTAAGAGTGATCGGGCGGGTTAATACGAAGTATGGTCAGCAGTACGTCTTATTTGCTTGTACCAGTTCAATGATTTCATCGACGCTGTCGGTGATAGTATAAATATCCAGGTCTTTTTCGACAATCGCTCCCTCGGCCAGCATATGGTTGCGGAAAAAGGCATCCAAATCGCTCCAAAACGCCGTATCAAACAGAATAACTGGTGCGCGGTTGGCTTTTTCAGTCTGGATTAGTGTCAATATCTCCGCCAGCTCATCCAATGTACCGAAGCCGCCTGGGAAATAAATATAGGCATTGGCAAACATGGTCATGACGATCTTTCGCGGCGCAAAGTGTTGAAACTCAAACACCTCGGTGGCGTATTTATTGACTTCCTGCTCGTGCGGCAGGCGAATGTTGAAAGCGATCGACTCGCCGCCAGCAGCCCGCGCACCCTCCTGGACAGCCTTGTTAGCACCTTCATTGGCAGCACCCATAATGCCGTGCCCGCCGCCGGAAACGATGGCATAGCCGAGCTTGGCTAGCCGTTCAGCCGTTTCTTTCGCGGCATGGTAATAGGCGCTATTCGGGTCGGTGCGCGCCGAGCCAAAGATAGTTACTGTTTTCTGATATTTCCGGAGAATTTCGTAGCCGCTCTGGATTTCATCTTCCATTTTACCGAGGCGAAACATCGCAGCCTGCAGCTGCACATCGCGCGGAACGCAAAAATTTCTAGGGGTCATGATTATCCTTTTGTTTTATGATATAACTCTTTTAATTATAGCATAAGCATTGCTATTTTGTCAAATAGCAATTTTATGGGCTGGCTATTTATGTGAGGAATTACCTGATAACGTCGGCTACCGCTGGTACAACACGCTCATCAAATGGCGATGGTATGACCTCGTCGGCGGTCGGGTGGTCGACGAGCGCTGCTAAAGCCTCGGCCGCCGCTAGTTTATGCTCGTCGGTGATTTTCTTAACGCTGTGATCCAATGCGCCGCGGAAAATTCCCGGGAAGGCCAGGGAATTATTGATCTGGTTTGGAAAGTCGCTGCGGCCAGTCGCGATGACAGCTACTCCCGCTTCTTTAGCAATGTCTGGCATGATTTCCGGTACTGGATTTGCCAAGGCAAAGACGACAGGATTTTTAGCCATTTTTGCTACCATTTCCGGAGTTAATAGTCCTGGCTTTGATACGCCGATGAAAATGTCGGCATCGGTAATTGCGTCGTCTAGCGAGCCGCTAATGTCGGTTTTCAGGTATTGTTTTAGGGCGGTTTTTTCGGCATTCAAATCATCGCGCTCATCGGAAATGATGCCGCGGCTATCAACAGCGTAAATATTGTGAACGCCATAAGCGTGCAGCAATTTGGCGATAGCAGTGCCGGCAGCTCCCGCGCCAATCATCACTACTTTACAGTCAGGCAGGTTTTTACCAACGACTTTCATAGAGTTAATCAACCCTGCTAATACCACGACTGCCGTGCCGTGCTGATCATCATGAAATACGGGGATATCCAGTTCGGCTTTCAGGCGTTCTTCAATTTCAAAACACTTCGGTGCGGCGATATCTTCCAGGTTAATTGCTCCAAAGCTCGGCGCTATCGCCTTAATGGCAGCGATAATTTCTTCTGGCTGGTGGACGTCCAAGACGATTGGCACAGCGTCGACATTAGCGAAATGCTTGAACAGCAGCGCCTTACCTTCCATGACTGGCATGGCGGCTTTCGGCCCCAAGTTGCCTAAGCCTAAAATCGCTGAACCGTCAGAAATCACGCCGACCAAATTGTTCGTCCAAGTGTATTTCGGCAAATCCGCCGGGTTCTCGGCGATGGCTTGGCTAACGGCGCCGACGCCCGGGCTGTAATAAGCGCTAAGTTTATCGCGGTCGATTTCGCCATTATCGCGCAGCGCGGTGGTAATTTTACCTTTATATTTTTCATGTAGTTCTAGTGCTAATTTATTGTAGTCCATATCAATATTATACGCCATGATAGCGGTTTGTTGTTATATATCTGGAGACATGATATGATTTGGACAGTTTTAATAGATAAGGAGGAGATGTAATATTATGAGTAGTGTCGGACATGAAGGTTCTTGTGGTGGTAATAGGGAAAGAAAGAAACCTGGTTTTTTGCAGCGCGCGGCGACGGGACTGGCGAGTATTGCATTAGCTGCTCTCGGCGCGGGCTGCGGTATTGGCGAAGCTGGCGCAGGAGCTAGCTCTAGTCCAGAAGTAACTGCCACGCCAGATACTACGTCCACCGCGAAAACGGTCGCTCCGGGCGAATTGCCGACAGTCGAGCAATTATCAAATTTAGGGAAAGACGAATGTTTAATGCTAGTGGCGGGAGCGTTTGAGACCGAAGACGGTACATCAGTCTCTAGGGCAATCGCAACGGTCGATGGTCGGCTTACTGTATTCGGCAAGGAGGCGTGCAACGGCGGAAAAGTGGATATAAAAGAGGGAGATGAAGTACGTTTTTTCGCTATGGACTGGAAACGAGAACCAGAAGAAACCGGAATTAGAGAGGTGCGTGCTAAAAATGGCAAGGCGGCTATTGTCTATACGCGGAATGGCGGTGCGCTAATGGGTGATTCTGTTCAGGGGGTGAGTTTTGGTCCTGAAGATATGACAGATCCGAGGAATGTTGTCGTTATACTTAGGTTGTCAGACGGAAAGCTTTATCCGCTTGGCTGTGAGAGTGAAGAAGTTGATGTGCAAACCCTGGCTAGGTCTAACGATCCTGGGATTTGTCGATAGTACGTCATAAGATTAAGTAAGTATCGCAGATAATTTGTTGTATTTTACGGCGGCATTTTGCTTGCTTTTATCTTCTAATTGTGGTATAATCTGAAAGCTTATTACTATTTAATATTTTTGAGGTAAAGATATAGCAAAAATGAGTAAGTGTGCATTAAGACATTGGAGCGGTTATTCTGGCGCTCGTCGTGCAGGCGAATCTGGTAAACATACGCCAAGGCATGCTACTGGAGAATTAAGCCGTGAAGACTGCTTTTCTGGTGGCGATGTAATAAAAGCAATAGCTGGTCTTGCTGCAATCGCTGTGACAGCAGCCGGTGCTGTTTCTGTCGGCGCTTCTATCGACGAGAGCTATGAAAGGGCAAATACGAGCATCCAACAGCCAGCGGAAGAAGAGCCTGATGAAGGTACTGATAAATCATTGCAGCCAACGGGGTTGGACAGTGTTGACGATCAATCTCCAGAAGAACGCAGGATAGTGATTGATGGAGCGTCTCGCGTGTCAGCTTGCGATATAAGATCGCAGCAAGGAGAGCTTGGAGAAGATGTAATGTGCGTTCATCATGATATTTTTGCCTATCTAGGCAGCAACCCGGCAGACGAATCCAACAATAATATATCACCAGCTAATGTTGATAGCCGCAAGCAGCCAACATCAGCGTAAACTATTTTCGGATATTTTATGAAAAACTAGGATTTAAGTGTTAAGCTGGTGGTCTGCTCGTTTGCGTGTCGCTTTTGGCTTCGCGACTATTGTTTATCATCTAATATTGTGCTAAAATTAATTGCATTGTACTAGAGTTAATTATTCGGGCTTTGTTCGGTGTGGAGCCGCAGGAGTACAGCTGCGTGGCCAGCCAGAGCTGGTTTGAAAGATAGGAAATATTATGAGTTTTGAGTTAATCAATAAAGTCAACCAAGCACAGAAAAAGCAGGCAGTTGTTGACGCTCGCAGCGGCGACACCGTGCGCGTGTATCAGAAAATTAAAGAAGGCAACAAAGAGCGTATTCAGATGTTTGAGGGTGTGGTTATCCGCACTTATAATAAGCAGTCGCATACCTCGCGCATTATCGTTCGTAAAATTGCGTCAGGTGTTGGCGTGGAAAAGTCGTTTTTGCTGCACAGCCCGCTGATTGAAAAGGTGGAAATCGTCCGCCGTGCCAAGGTTCGCCGCAAGTTCCTTAGCTTCCTACGCAAGCGTTCTGGTAAATCAGCTCGCTTGACCGCCAAGAACTTTGACCGCGCTGCTGTCAATGATGTGCATGATGCTAAGGCCGAGGCTGAGGCGGAGCGTCTGAAAGAAGAGGCTGCTAAGGAAGCTGCTGCCAAGCAAGCTGAAAAAGACGCCGCCCAGGCAGAGCTTGACGCTAAGGCTGCTGAGGTCGCAGCCCGCCATAAAGAAGCGTAATTGATTTGAGACATATGACCGCCCTCTCTGGGGGGCGGTTTTTCATGGTATAATGCCAATATGTCGATCTTTCATTATATTTCCGTTTTTGTTCCGGTGACTTTGGCGTTTGCGGTGCCGTATATGTTGCGCAGCCAGGGCTTTACCGATGAAGTAAAGTGCCGCTGGCTGCTATACGTTGCGTGCGTGTTGTTTTTCATCTCGTGGTATTTGCCATCGCCGCTGATTGAGGGGCGAGATACTAGTTTTACTACGCATTTTGTGGGCGGCGGATTGTTTACTGGGCTGTTGTGGATATATTTAGTGCTGGCGACGCGCTGGCGGGCGCACTGGTTGGTCATGGCGTTTTCATTGTATGCGCTGGTGTCGGCGCTCGGTTGTGTCAATGAATTGGCGGAATTATTTATGGTCAAGGTTGGTTTGGCGCACATCACGCTGGACGATACCAATTGGGATATTTTGGCAAATACGCTGGGTGCAGCGGCGGTGTGGATCGGCTGGGTGTTCATACGTTCGGGCGTAAAAAAGGATGTGAAAAAGGGTCAGCGCGCGCATGATCCTCGGCATTGATGAAGTTGGACGTGGGCCGTGGGCGGGGCCGCTGGTGGTGGGCGCGGTGATTTTGGGTGGTGCTGAAATTGAGGGCCTTAATGACAGTAAAAAGTTGACCAAAAAACGCCGCGAGGCTTTGGATGAGGTGATTCGTGAGCAGGCGGCTGCGTGGGCGCTAGGCTGGGTGAGCGCTGGAGAATTGGACGATGTTGGTATGAGCCAGGCGCTGCGATTGGCGACGCGGCGAGCGGTCAAACAAATTCAGTCGCAATGCAAAGAGAAGAATTTGGCATTTGATGAAATTATCATTGACGGGACGGTCAATTTTCTGGCAGATACAGCACTGGAGCGATACGTGACGGTGATGGCCAAGGCCGATGGTTTGATTCCGAGCGTATCAGCGGCATCGATCATCGCTAAAGTAGCGCGCGATCAGTTTATGGCCGAGCAAGATGTGATTTATCCAGGGTATGGCTTCGCGTCAAATGCCGGCTATGGCGTGGCGAAGCATCGGGCGGCGATTGAGAGGCTGGGCGTGACGCCGCTGCATCGGCTGAGTTTTGCGCCGCTGGCGAAGTATGCGAATATAGCAAAAACGGGTGGTACTTCTTCGTCTATTGAGGAGACTGAGGTAGATTCGCTGTCTCCTCCGACAGAGGCTGTGAAACGTTCGCGAGGAGCGGACGTTTCAGCCGAACGCTCACGAAGTATCTCCGGTGGAGATACGCGTGGAGAGTGTACTCTGGAGGAGGATGACAGCGAACCCGCCATCTGTTCGTCTGCATCTTTCACTACACGCGCCATCGGCGACGCAGGCGAGCAGACGGTCGCAGACTGGCTGTCGGCGGACGGACATGAGATTATTGCCCGCAACTGGCGGACGCGGTACTGCGAGATCGATATCGTCAGCATAAAAGACGGCGTCCTATATTTCACAGAGGTCAAATACCGGAAAAACGATGACTTTGGTGGCGGACTGGCGGCTATCACCGCCAAAAAACAGCGTCAAATGCGCTTCGCGGCGGAATTGTTCATAGCAAAAAATCCGCAATACGAAGGTCGTGATATGCGGATGTTGGCGGTGGCTGTTGATGAAAATCAGGGCATTCAGCAGCCTGTGGTCGTGGATTAAATTCTGAATTAGTTATTTTGAAACAGTTGCCTCCGTAACATCGCAGCCATTATTGAAGGCTATCACAAAAGTTTTTCGTCCTGCTTCATCATGACTATAACGTGCCCAGTCAACTATACTCTTACCGTCAAGTGAGACTGGGCAGTATGCCGCTCCTGTTACTAGATATGTTGTTGCAGGGTCTTTTTGATTATCTGAATCTGATGGGCTATTGAGTGAGCTATTGCTGGTAGGGTCAATTCCGCCCACTGACATATCTGTGTCTACAGGGCAGCCGAATTCTATTAGCGCTTTTCTGTCGTCTGGTGTATTTTGCTGTACGCTAATTATATCTGGGGCATAGTTAGCGCCATTTTGATCGCTGCAGGTTACGGCAAAACCTGCTTCTCTGGGGGTCTTAGCTTCTTCAGTACAGCCAGTTGATCCAAAAGCGCTACACACAACCAGTACTCCTGCTCCAATTTTTTTTGCACGATCGCCGAAACTTTCAAGCCATTCTCTAATAGTGCCTATTCTTTCCTTTGTTTCCATACAACCTCCTTATCTTTGTTGTAAATTAAAATATTCCACCGGTAAATCAGCGTATATATTCTTATATCATGCCATTGTTTGCGAGTCAATAATATGTGTCTATAAAACACATTTGTCTTTCATGAGCGCGTCAATAACTGCCGCCTGATCTCGCTCAATCAATGCCACTCTGCCAGCGATTTCGCGGACACCCAGGTCGATGGTGCGGGTCAGGGCTGGTTCGGCGCGCAAGGGTGCGGTAAATTCGGTGAAGTCGTTTAGCTCATCGCGTGTCAACAGAGCGCTGGCGGCGTAGCGGATAAAATTATCGTAGCTTTTATCGCCGCCAAAGGTATTTTTTACCCACGACCAATTTTCTTTCAGCCAATTCCAGGCAATTTGCCGATTTTCCCGCGTACGGATCAGATAAATAAACCAGCGGCTGGCATCTTGCGGGCGGATAATGTTAGCGTCCTGAATCGCTGCCAAGATTCGTTCGGCGGTTGCTGGATTCTTCGTCGAGGTCAAGCTTAGCGCGATATCAACTTGCAAGTCGGCTGACGGCGTATTCTGGTATATCGTAAAAAGCTTGTCAATCATTTCTGGCGTCTCGAAGTATCTGACATTGGCATTGATGATAAGCGGGCGAATTTCTGCTGGTAAATCATCTGGGTTAGTTTCATTAAAGCGTCGTTTGGCTTCCGTGAGCGCTGCTGAGTCCTCGCCGTATAACATTAAGCCTAACGCTGCCGTGCGCCGCTCGCGGTCGTCATCAGACTCGCCGTCCTGCTCATCCCAGCCAAGTTCCATGAATGTATCGCGGGCAAATTCAGCAGAAATCTGCTTTAGCCGAGCGCGTCCTGCTTCACTGTCATCGACGAATTTGCGTAATTCCACCAAATTTGTCCCAGCTTTATTAAAGACTCTTTCGTTAGTCTCGTGCTGAAAAACGCGTGCCAGCGACAGCAGCGTCGCCGAACTTTCTCGTCCAGACCGCGCCAACAACGTCATGTCTTGTAATAAGCAAATTTTATCCAACGTTGGTAATTCTGCCGCCTTTTCGATCAATCGGTCTCGCGTTGCTGAGTCGTAATGCGTTACGAAATGTCCATTCAGTCCACAGTTCAGTCGGACGTCGCCATTTATCGTAAATGTTTTTTCGCGCTCGGTCAGAATATCATCAAGCGGTTGATTGGCGAACAGCGGAATTGGCCACAGGGCGTCGGACGGTTGATGATCGCCAATGAAAAAGCGTTCTTGGTTTAACGTGACAGTAGATTGCTCAGCCGAATTGTCTTGTTCGACTTGCACAATCGGCAACCCCGGCTGAGAAATCCAGGCATTCATCAATGTAATAATTGGCTGACCGCTGGCAGTTTCTAATTCCTGCCATAAATCATTGCCAACAGTGTTTTGGTAGGCAAATTTTTCAAAATATGCTTTCAAACCAGCCCGAAATGCCTCCTCGCCGATTAGCCGCCGTACCATCACCAGCAGCCGTCCGCCTTTGGCATAGACAATCGCTGGGTCAAACAAAGTACTAATCTCATCTGGGTGATTAACGTCGGCCTGCACTGGCTGCACGCCGTCTAGGCTATCGCGCCGCAGCGCCGCCGTGACTTCGCTCGTTGCAAAATCCTCCCACATCCGCCATTCGGGGTGTAGCGCGTCGACCGCTACGTATTCCATCATGTTAGCGAAACTTTCGTTTAGCCACAGGTCGTTCCACCATTGCATCGTTACTAGGTTGCCGAACCATTGATGGCTGAGTTCGTGGGCGATGACAGTAGCGATGAAGCGCTTGGATGATTCCGGTGTTAATTTCGGGTCAGCCAGCAGGCAGCTTTCGCGGTAGGTGATGAGTCCCCAGTTTTCCATGGCGCCTGACGAGAAATCAGGTAGTGCGACGTGGTCAGACTTTGGTAGCGGATATGGCACGCCAAAATACTCATCATAAAAATCAATTGAGCGAGTGGCGATGTCCAGCGCAAAATCCAGGGTATCCTCGCTCTGAGCTGGTGTAGCCCAGACGTTTACCTCGACGCCGGACGTGGTGTGAGCGGTTTTCTTATGTAATTCGCCGACGACAAAGGCAAGTAGATAACTACTCATGCGCGGCGTAGTGGCAAAGGTGGTTGTCAGCGCGCCGTTCTTTTCAGATGATTCAGTGATGGGCATATTGCCAAGGACGGTTAACTCCGGAGCAGTGACGAGCGTGACGTCATAGGTTGCTTTGGCAGCTGGCTCATCAACGCATGGGAATACCTCGCGGGCGTGGTGTGATTCAAATTGGGTGGCAAACAATTGCTTTTTGACGCCGTCGTGGGTAAAGTAGCACGGATACAGTCCGTGCATAGCATCGGTGATAGCGCCAGAAAACTCAATGCGAACGACATGCTGGCCGCTAGACAACTCTGGGCGCGATAGGCGTAGCTCATCAAATTCACCAAGAGAAAACTCAGCTGGCTGGTCGTCAATCAACGCTGAATGAATAGTTAATTCTTTGGAATGTAGTGAAATTGACTCGCCAGTTGACTCGCCAGAAATAATCACTGTGCCAGAAAATGATTTTTCTTCAGCCCGTGTTAGGTCGAGGGTTAATGCGTAATGATTTGGTGTAAATGTGTCGATTAAGCGTGGAACTGTTTTCATATTTTCATTATAATATAGATATGGCAACGAGGAAAATCAGACGTCGGCAAATAATGGTACTGCTCGTCGCGGCGGTGGCTGGCGCAGCGGTGTGGGCAATGCAACTGCAACAGCCGCAAATTGCGCCGACTTCGCCGTCCATGCAGCGGCAATTGTTTGGCGATTCAAATGCTCAGGCGGAATTAGCTAAACTGGAGGTTAAGGGTCGCGCACCCAAAACAGGCTACGCTCGCAAGCAATTTGGCGATGGCTGGGGTAAAATTGACGGCTGCTCGACACGCGAGGTGATTTTAGCGCGGGATTTGGCTGATGAAAAACTCGACGATAAGTGCCGTGTGCAATCAGGCAGGCTGGATGATCCATATACCGGCAAGACGATTCAATTTCAACGCGGCAAGGAAACAAGCCAGCGAGTGCAGATTGACCACGTAGTGGCATTGAGCGACGCTTGGCAAAAGGGCGCGCAGCAGCTACCGCGCGAGGAACGGGAAAAGTTAGCGAATGATCCGTTAAATTTGCTGGCGGTTGACGGTCCGGCTAATCAAGCCAAAGGTGATGGCGACGCGGCAACTTGGCTGCCTGCCAACAAACCGTTCCGCTGCCAGTACATTGAACGCCAGGTAGCGGTCAAGCGCAGATATCACCTATGGGTAACAAGCGCGGAAAAAGATGCGATGGCGCGGATACTTTCTTCATGCGGCGGTTAAGCGGTTGTGTTTTAATATAAATAGAATATGAAGGCTTGCAGAAAAAATGCTTTGATTCTTCTCGCGCCAGGCGGGTTTTACGGACAGCAGAGTGTAGATTATAATAATTTATATGAACCCTGAGCTTATCGTATTTGACTTAAATAAAACGCTTATTAAGGAGAACTCATGGCGCGATTTGAATTTGGCGATGGGTGTGACGCCCGCTGAAGATGCTGAGTTGATGGATCAGGCGCGTCGCGGTGAGATTACTGACGCCGAAGGGCAGGCGGCGCTTCTTAAGATTTATCAGCAGCGCGGCGACGTATCGCGTTCAAATATCGAAAAGATCCTATGGCAATATACTTACATGCCGTATGCTCGC
>ERZ772964.673-NODE-673-length-14110-cov-30.7641_pt1 | contig 14110 bp, 5 predicted proteins | sample MGYA00580675_ERZ772964 | MGnify/ENA primary metagenome ERZ772964 (study PRJEB29015, sample SAMEA2737941) | human oral metagenome | biome: human oral; feature: human-associated habitat; material: dental | place: China | collected 2139 ... | reverse complement strand
GGAGCGCGGCACGGGCGTGCTCCACCTGCCCGGCGGCAGGACCCTCGACCTGGGCGAGGCCGGGCTGACCCTCCAGCAGCCGGGCCCCGCCTCCGACACCGTCCTGGTGGCCTCCCGCACGCATCTGATGTCCGTGAACCTGGACGGCTCGGGCTCCACGAGTCTGCCGGCGAGCGAGGATGGCGAACCGGTCGACGGCGTGGCCGCCGCCCCGGTGCGCCTGGGCGAGTGCGCGTACTCCGCCTGGTCGGGGTCGGGCCAGTTCGTACGCCAGTGCGCAGGGGCCGTCGAGACCCGTCACGACGACAGGCTCGCCTCGTCCGCCGCCCCGGTCTTCCGCGTCAACCGGGACGCCATCGTCCTCAACGACATCGCCGAGGGCACCGTATGGCTGCCCGACGACGAGCTCGTCCTGGTCGAGAACTGGACGGACGTGACCTCGCAGACCGACGAGACGGCGGATGACAAGGACGACTCGGCGCAGACCACCGAATCCCAGACCCTGCCTGAGCGCACCGAGGAGAACCACGCGCCCGAGGCCGTCGACGACTCCTTCGGGGTCCGCCCCGGCCGCTCCACCGTCCTACCGGTACTGGCCAACGACTCCGACCAGGACGGCGACGTGCTCACCGCCATTCCCGGCGAGGGGGCCGCGAACGCCCGGGTGGATCAGGCCCAGGAGGGCCTGGCCCTGCGCATGGAAGTCGCCGACGACGCCGCCGGCACCATCACGGTGCCCTACACGGCCGACGACGGGCGGGGCCTGAGCGACTCGGCCGTGGCCACCGTCGACGTGCACCCCTGGGACGTCAACACCGCGCCCGAGCAGATCACGACCCCGAAGATCGTGGTCTCGGGCTCGGCCTCCGCCTCTGCCGGTGTGCTGAGCGCCTGGCAGGACCCCGACGGCGACACCCTCTACCTGGTCTCCGCCCAGGGCGAGGGCATGGATGTGCGCACGACGAACGAGGGCACGGTCGCCGTGCGCGACCTGACGGGCGCGCCCGGCACCCGTCCGCTGACGGTGGTCGTCTCCGACGGGCGCGAGACGACCGCGGGAACGGTCGACGTGGACGTCCAGCCCGCCGAGGCGGCCGAGCCGATCGCCAACGCCGACCACGTTCAGGTCGTCGCCGGCACGCAGGCGCTCTTCTCCCCCCTGGACAACGACACCTCCCCCAGTGGCGAACCGCTGAGCCTGGCCGGTCTGGACGACCCGCCCGCCGGCACCACCGCCGAGATCAACCGCCAGGCGGGGACCGTCACGTTCACCGCCGAGGCGGCGGGAACCTACTACCTGGGCTACGACGTCACGGCCGGCGCGGCGGTGGCCAAGGGGATCGTGCGCGTCGACGTCATCGCCGCTTCCGACTCCTCGGTGCCGCCGGTACCCGAGAATGACACCGCTCTGCTGCGCGAGGGCGGGTCGGTGACCATCGCCCCGCTGAGCAACGACTTCGACCCCTCCGGAGGCATCCTCGTGCTCCAGTCGGCCTCGACCCCGGCTGATTCGGGCGTGACGGTCACGGTCGTCGACCACTCGCTGCTGGAGATCACCTCGGCGGGGAACCTGCCCCAGAGCGTGGACCTGGAGTACACGGTCTCCAACGGCGCCTCGACGGCGACCGGGCGGGTCTCGGTCGTCCCCATCACCTCGGGCGAGGCCCAGGTGCCGGTCACGGCGGCCGACACGGCCGTGGTGCGAGTGGGCGACGTCGTCACCGTGCCCGTGCTCAACAACGACACCTCGCCGTCGGGTCTGGCGCTGTCCCTGTCCGATGAGCTGGGCACCGCCGGAGACGCGCTCGGCACGGCCTGGGTCTCCGAGGACAGCGTGCGCATCAAGGCCGGCGACGTTCCGGGGCGTACGACGCTGACCTACACCGCCACCGACACGCTGGGTCAGACCGCCACCGGCCGGCTCGACGTCGAGGTGCGCGATCGCGACGACGCCGCCAACACCGCCCCCAGCCCGCAGAGCCTGGAGGCGAGCACGGTGGCCGGTTCGCCGGTCAACATCACCGTGCCGATGGACGGTATCGATCCCGACGGCGACTCGGTGAGTCTGGTGGGCCTCAACCAGCCTCCGACGGGCGGCACCGTGCAGGTGGACAGCACTTGGCTGACCTACACGCCCACCGACGGCACAACGGGCACGGACACGTTCACCTACACCGTCCAGGACCGCTTCGGCGCGCAGGCGAGCGCCACGGTGCGCGTCGGCGTGGCGCCGACGTCGGCGACCAACACGGCCCCGACCGCCACCGACGACACGGTCGTGGCCAAACCGGGCCGCACGGTGGCCGTGGACGTCCTGTCCAACGACCTGGACGCCGACGGGGACAACCTGGTCCTGGAGGGCACACCCGTCTGCGACGACGACGCCCTGGGGGTGTCGGTGCGCTCCAACCGCGTCATCCTGAACCTGCCCGCCACCGAGGGCGTGCGCACGGTGCGCTACATCGTCTCCGACTCCCGCGGCGGCACCGACACCGGCACGCTGACGGTCGACGTGAGGGCCGACGCTCCCCAGGCCAGCCCGGTCGGCGTGGACGACTACGTGACCGTGGACAAGGTGGAGGCCGACGGTTCGGTCACCGTCCCGGTCCTGGACAATGACTCCGACGCGGACGGCTCGCCCTGGGATCTGACCCTGACCACCGACGACCCAAGCGCCCAGGTGATCGACGGCCAGTCGATCCGGGCGACGGTGGGCGACCAGAGGCAGTTCGTGCTGTACACCGTCACGGACGTCGACGGGCTGACGGGCCATGCCGTGGTCGTCGTGCCGGCACGCTCCGAGCTGCGGCCGCGGCTGAACTCCTCCGCCGTGCCGGTGCGCATCCCGCCCGACCGCACCAGCGACGTGGACCTGTCGTCCTTCATCCTCTCGCGCGCCGGCACGTCGCTGAGCGTCACGGACCCCTCCGCTCTGCGTACGGGCACCGGTCTGGAGGCGGCCGCCGTCGGAGGCAACGGCGGCGCGCTATCCCTGACGCCGACGACGGGCTTCACCGGGCAGACCTCGGTGACGCTCACGGTGGCCGACGGCACCGGTGACGACGCCCTGAGCTCGACGCTGACGCTGCCGGTTCTCGTGGAGTCCTCGACGAACACCGCCCCCGTGCTGACCCCGACGCAGATCTCGGTGGCGCCCGGCGAGGGCGCCGTCACCGCCGACCTGGCCGCCATGACCAAAGACGCCGACGGCGACCGGCTCAGCTTCTCAGCCAGCTCACCGTCGGCCGGCTTCGATGCGGACCTGTCCGGCTCGATCCTGTCGGTCAAGGCGGCCGATGACGCCTCCATCGGCACGACGGGCAGCACGACGGTCGCCGTCGACGACGGGACGAACCCTCCGGTCAGCGCCGAGATCCCGCTGCGGGTGGTCGACTCGACCAAGCCCCTCATGACGACGACGCCGGTGATGCTGGTCTCGGACGGCTCGCCGGTGACGGTGGACGTGGCCTCCTTGGTCACCAACCCCTTCCCCGACAAGCCCATCACGCTGTCCGGGGAGCCGAGCATCACCTCCGGTCAGGGCACCGTGACGACGTCGGGCACGACGCTGACCATCAGTCCCGCCGCGGGCTTCACCGGGCGCCTCGTCGTGGGCTACGGCGTGCTGGACGCCACCGGCAGCGCCGCCCGCGGCGTCAGCGGAACCGTGACGGTGACGGTCGCGGGCGTCCCGGAGGCCCCGGTCGGGGTGAGCGCGGAGCCGCAGGGCTCGAGCGCCATGACGGTGACCTGGTCGCCGGGCGCCGACCACGGGGCGCCGGTCACCTCCTACACGGTCACCGAAGTCGACGGCGCCGGCTCGTGGACCTGCACGGGCTCGCCGTGCCTGGCCTCCGGTCTGAGCGCCGGCGGCAGCTACTCCTTCCAGGTGGTGGCGACCAACGCCGCGGGCAGTTCGGCGCCCTCGGCCGCATCGGCGCCGAGGGCACTGTCGGTCACGCCCTCCGCACCCACGGGCGTCACTCTCGCCGGCGGCCAGGGGCAGGTGACCGCCTCGTGGGCGCCCGTGAGCGCCGGCGGCTGGGACGTCGCCTACGAGGTGGAGCTCTCCGACGGCCAGACGCAGACGACGGCGGGGACCTCCGCCTCCTTCTCCGTGAGCCCGGGCAGTTACGTGGCCGCGGTCCGCGCCGTCCTGGCCTCCTCGGGCGCCTCGCAGTGGGCGATGTCGAACGCGGCCGGGCCGTGGAGCCCTCCCGGCAGGCCGTCGGTGAGGCAGGAGAGCGGCGGGGTCACCGTCTCCTGGAATTCGGCCGGAGCGGGGTCGGGCGTGATCTACACCGTCAACGTCTCGGGTGACGCCACGACCTCAGTCGGAGCGGGCTCGGGCTCCTCCGCCTTCGTTCCCCTGAGTCCCGGTTCCTACAGTGTCACCGTCACCGCCTCCCAGGGCGGCAGCTCCGCGACATCGCCGTCGGCGGACGTCCAGATCACCGGCGCCCCGCCCGCGCCCTCCGTGCCCGTCATCGCGGCCTACGGCGCCTCGGGCACGCTCGAGATCGCCACGCCCGCCACTGCGGTGGCCGGCAATGGCTGGAACGCCAACGACCTGGACGTGCAGTACTCCGTCGGCAGGGGGTGGACCTCCGGCACGACCCTCACCGGTCTGAGGAACGGCACGGAGTACACCGTGTACGCCCGCACCGTCGCGTCCGACGGATCGGTTTCGGCATCGGTGACCGGCAACTCCGCCACTCCCTACGGGCCTCCCGGAACGCCGTCGGTGACCTGCTCCCCCTCCGGAACCAGTGTGAGCTGCTCCTTCACGCCGGCGGACACCGGCGGGCGTCCCGTGTCCTATCAGCAGGCGAATTCCGCCGCCGGGGACGGCGCCACGTCGGTGCCCGCGGGGGGCACGGGCCCCCTCTACGACGTCGGCCCGGGCGAGAGCGCCACCTGGTGCGTGCGCGCCTTCAACGACGCCGGCTCCTCGGGCTGGTCCTGCGACTCGGCCACGGCGAACGGGGTGGACATCGGCACTGAAAGGAGCTTTCAGATCACGACGAATACCCCGGAGGCCGTCTGCTCCGAGCAGGATTACCAGGAGACCGGCTTCTTCCGCGGCTGGTGCTGGAGAATCGTCCTGGACGTCTCGGGCTTCAACCCGAACAGCAACGTCTCGTGCTCCTACCAGTACCGGGACCGTCAGGACGGGGATCTCAAGTCCTACACCGGGACGTTCACCGTCAACAGCGGGGGCGGGGCCCGGCACGTGTTCCCGCACCGGAGCCCGAACCCCGATCTGGGGGTCACCTGCACTCAGCAGTAGATCGTGTACCCTCTCTTGCCGCGTCCACACATCCGACTTTCTAGGAGGCCCCTTCGCTCATGGCCCTCACGCAGGACAACGCGGCCTGGTTCGCCGACACCTTCGCGCGCATCGTCGACAACGTCGGTCAGGCCCTCCTGGGCAAGCGGGACGTCGTACGCCTGGCGCTGACGACCATGCTCGCCGAGGGTCATCTCCTCCTGGAGGACGCACCCGGCACCGGCAAGACCGCCCTGGCCCGCGCCCTGGCCGCCACCGTCCAGGGGACCCATTCGCGCGTCCAGTTCACCCCCGACCTGCTGCCCAGCGACATCACCGGCGTGACGATCTTCGATCAGAAGACCGGCGAGTGGACCTTCCATCCCGGCCCCGTCTTCGCCTCCGTCGTCCTGGCCGACGAGATCAACCGCGCGAGCCCCAAGACCCAGTCCGCCCTGCTGGAGGTCATGGAGGAGTCCACGGTCACCGTGGACGGTGTACGCCACGAGACCGGACGCCCCTTCATGGTCATCGCCACCCAGAATCCGATCGAGCAGGCGGGCACCTACCGCCTGCCCGAGGCCCAGTTGGACCGTTTCCTGATGAAGACGACCATCGGCTACCCGGACCGGGCGGCCCTGACCCGAATTCTCGCCGGCTCGGCCAATCCGGACCGCTCGACGTCGCTGAGCACCGTCATCACCGCCTCGGCGGTCGCCCAGATGGCGGACCTGGCCGCCGGCAATCACGTGGACGACTCGGTGCTGGACTACATCGGCGCCCTGGTCGAGGCCACCCGCGAGTCCCCCGACACGCGCCTGGGCGTATCCACCCGCGGGGCCATCGTCATGACCCGCACTGTCCGAGTGTGGGCGGCCTCCCAGGGACGCGCCTACGTCCTGCCCGACGACGTCAAGGATCTCGCCGAGACCGTCTGGGCCCACCGCCTGGTCATGGATCCCGATGCTGAGTTCTCCGGCGCCACCGCCCGCGGGGTCATCACCCGCGCCCTGGAGGAGACGCCCGCGCCCACCACCCGACTCTAGAACCCGGAACACGCCGCATGACCATCCCTGACGCCACGCCAGCACCGCCGCGCACGGAGCGCGGGCGCGCCCGCCGGCGCGGCATCGCACCCGCGTGGCACGGGTCGATCCCACTGCGGCGCATTATCAACGGGGTCCCGGCCTCGGGCCGCGCCCTGGGTATCGTCACCCCCACTGGATGGGCCTGCCTGGCGCTCCTGGTCGCCACCGGCCTGGCCGCGCTCCGCCTGGGCTGGCAGGAGGCGCGGGCCGCGGCCGCCGTGCTCGCCGTCATCGCGGGCACCTCATGGCTGTGGCTCCTGCCGCGCGGAGCCCACCGCGTCCATCACGAACTCCTCGAGCCGCGGGTGACGGTCGGCGACGAAGCGATCATCCACCTCTCCGTGCTCAACCCCACCTCCCATCCGCTTCTGCCGGCCCGCATGGAGATGCCGGTCGGCCCCGGCACTGCCGTCTTCGCCGTCCCCACCCTGCGGCCGGCCGCCGTCCACGAGCGCGGCTTCGTCCTGCCCACCGCTCGTCGCGGCGTCGTCACCGTCGGCCCCGTCGTCTCGGTGTCCGCCGATCCCGTCGGGCTGCTGCGCCGCGAGCGCGAGCGCACCCGGGCCCAGCTCGTCCACATCCATCCGCGCACCGTTCGCGCGGGCTCCACCATGCACGGCCTCATGCGCGACGTGGAGGGGGCCGTCACCCAGGAGCTGTCCAGCTCCGACGTCTCATTCCACGCCCTGCGCGACTACGTGCCCGGCGACGACCGCCGCAACATCCACTGGCGCACCACCGCCCACACCGGGCGCCTCATGGTCCGCCAGTTCGAGGAGACCCACCGCTCCAGCCTCCTGGTCCTCCTGGACTGCCTCATCGACGACTACGAGGTGGAGGAGGACTTCGAGACGGCCGTGTCGGTGGCCTGCTCCCTGGGCCTGAACGCCATCCACGACGGCCGCGAGGTCGCGCTGGCGACCCAGGACGACGAGCTGTCCACCGCCACCGGGCTGCAGCTGCTCGACGCCTCCTGCCTGGTGACCGCGACGGCGGAGGCGGGCTGCGACGACCTGGCCCGCCAGGCCTCCGCCCGCCACCCCGAGGCCTCCGTCATCATCCTGGTCACCGGGCAGCGCTGCGAGAAGCAGACCCTGGCGCGCGTGCGCACCCTCACTCCCCTGGACGCGGTCGTCCTGGCGCTGCGCTGCGGCTCGCGGGCCATGGAGCGCCACTCCGTGGGCGGGCTGACCGCCTACGACCTGGACCGGGTCCAGGCCCTCCCCCGCATTATGAGGAGGGCCTCGTGAGCGCCCCGCGCCCCGGTCCCGGAGGCGGGGACGGTCGGGCCGGCCTGCGGGGCCTGCCGCCGTCGCGGTGGATCGACCTGGTGCTCGTCGTCGTCCTGGCCCTGGTCGCCGCCGTCCTGTTCGTGCCGCCCTTCGGCTCCCCCATCGGCGCACAGGCCGCGGCCTGCGGGATCGGGACCGGGGCGGTCGTGGCCCTGGTGTGCGCGGCCGCCCGACTGGGCCCCGCCCCCACGCTGGCCCTCGCCGCGCTGGCCCACGTGGGCCTGGCCCCGTGGATCCTGCCGGACGTCGGCAGCGGGTGGAAGGCGGTGCGCGCGGTCCTGGCCGCCACGGTCACCGTGTGGCGCGACGCCCTGACCCTGCCGGTGCCGCTGACCGCCTTCCCCACCATGACGGTGCTGCCGTGGCTGGCGGGACTGGCCACCGGCGTGCTCGCCACCCGGGCGGTCCTGTCGGGGCGCGTGATCAGCGCCGGCACGGCCGTCCTGGCCCAGGCGGGGGTGGCCATCGCCTGGGGCGTGCGCACCGCCCTGGCCCCGAGCGCCCTGGGGGCGGGCCTGATGGCGGGAGTGCTCCTGCTGTGGGCCATGACGGCGCAGCGCGGCCGGCGCGAGCGCGTCGCGGAGGTCCTGGAGACCAGGGACGCGGGCGTGGGCAGGGGCTCGCGGCTCGGGCTGGCGCGCGCCGTGGCGCTGCTGGCGGTCACCGCCGCGGTGGCGGCGCTGGCGATCCCGGCGGCCCCCCACAGCCGCACGGTGCTGCGCGACCTGTTCGAGCCGCCCCTGGACCTGACCGAGTACGCCACGCCGCTGTCCCTGGTGCGGACCCTGGAGACGGATATGGCCTCCACCCCCCTGATGACCGCCTCAGGCGCGGACGAGTCCACCCGCATCCGCCTGGCCGCCCTGGACTCCTACGACGGGCTGTCGGCCCGTATCAGCGCGTCCGCGACCGGTGCGGCCCGCTTTCAGCGCACCGGGCACGAGACCCCGCTGACCGCCGACGGCGTGATCAGCTCGGAGGACTCCCGCGAGGTGACCGTCGGCATCGCCGACTACAGCTTCCCGTGGGTGCCCACCGTCGCCGACACCCTCAGCCTGGAGGTCTCGGGGGCCCGCGCGGAGCAGGTCTCCCAGAGCCTGTACTACGACGTGTTCTCCACCACCGGCATCACCACCGCGTCCCTGAGCAGCGGCGACGTCCTGACCGAGCAGGTCAAGGACCCCCCGGTGGCCTCCGACGCGCAGCTGACCGAGGCCGGCATCGACAACGTCGCCCTGGGGCCGGTCGAGGACGTGCCCCCCTCCGTGCAGACCCTGGCCACGACGCTGGTCGGGACGACCTCCGAGCCGCTGGCCCAGATCCGCATGCTGCAGCAGGCGCTGCGCACCGGCTACTACTCCGACGGCACCAAGAGCCCCTCCCCGCCCGGGCACGGCGCCGCCCGCATCGCCTCCATGGTGGACGCCGGCTCGCTGGTCGGCGACGACGAGCAGTACTCGGTCCTCATGATGCTCATGTGCCGCTCACTGGGGATCCCGGCACGCGTGGTCATGGGCTTCAGGCCCACCATGGACGGCAATGCCGCCAACGTCACCGGCCAGGACGTCAGCGCCTGGGTGGAGGTCCCCTTCCGCTCGGTGGGATGGGTCACCATCGACGTGGTCCCCGACCGCGACCAGGTGCCCCAGCAGCAGACGACCGAGAAGGTCTCCAACCCCGAGCCCCAGGTGCTTCAGCCCCCTCTGCCCCTGCAGGACCCGGCCGAGCTACCGCCGACCTACGAGGATGAGGACCGCAACGACTCCGACGATGACAGCCGGCACCGCAGCGCCGCTCTCGTCCTGGCCGTGGCCGGCGGGCTGGGGGCCGTGCTGCTGCCGATCGCGGCGGTGCTGGCGGCCAAGGCGCTGCGTCGGCGGGTGCGCCGACGGCGCAGCGGGGTGGCCGGCGTGCTCGGCGCCTGGGACGAGGTCGTGGATCGGGCGCGCGACTTCGGACGCCTCGCGCCGCCGCGCGCCACCCGGCGCGAGGCCGCTTCGAGTCTCGCGCCGGCCTTCCCGACCGCCGATCTGGGCCGCTTCGCGGCAGCAGTCGACGCGCAGGTCTTCGGTCAAGGCGTGCCATCGTCGTACGCTGTGGGCACAATCTGGGAATCGGCCGACGTCATGGTCCCCGCCATGGGTTCGGAGCGCTCCCGACCGCGACGCCTTGTCGCACGCCTGTCGCCGCGCTCCCTGCGGCGCTCGGGCAGATCCCGATCCCGCTCATTCCGACGATTCGCGAATCGTCCCGCATCCAGGAGGAAGCGCCAGTGACCTCGACGCCGTCGCCCCGCGAGGCCGTTCCCCCGCCCGCCGCGGTGCGCGATCGCATCATCGCCGGGGTGATCGATCTCGTCAGCGGCGGCGTGCTCTGGGCCGGTCTCGTCCTCCTGCTGACCGCAGTCCTCTCCAAGGATCTTCTCGTGTGGGGCGCGGCGACCGTCGTCATCGCGGCCCCCCGCGAGCTGGTCTTGGCCCGCACCGGCTGGAGCCCCGGCGGCCGGCTCATGGGGGTGCGCCTCGTGGACGCCTCCACCGGCGGTCCGCCCATGACGCGCCTGTTCGTCCATGCCGATCTGCTGTTCTTCGCGATGATCTCCACGGCGTGCCTGGGAGCGATCGCCTTCATGCGCTCGTCGGCCGCCGACCCGAACGGGCAGGGCTGGCACGACCGCATGTCCGGGATGATGGCGGTGACGACGCGGTCCCGTTCCGATCAGCGGCCCGAGCACCAGGGCCATCAGACCCCTCGGAGGCAGTCCCCCAGACGGCAGGTGCCCCGGCGTCAGGTGCTGTCGCATCAGGGGCCCCAGCACGCGGCTCCTCGGACGACCGGGCGCGACCGCGTCTTCCCCGAGAACACGTTCTTCCTCGCCCCAAACGATTCCACCGCCTCGGACATCGGCAACACGGTCGACACGACGAGCATGGTGGCTCCCCCTCCCAGCGCCGACCGTGCCATTATCGACTCGGTGCCCTGGTCGTCCGTGCCGACCCACCTCGACACGCCCACCGGGGACGAAGCTCCTCTGGCATCCGCTGCGGCCGAGCCCCTCGCCGTGACGACGGAGACCATCAGGTCCGTCCCCGGCGGCGTGTCGTCACCGTCGCCGCACGAGACCGTGGTCACCTCACCACTGACCGCATCCGCATCATCCCCCCATCCACCATCAACCGAGGAGCCCGTCACCGTGTCCCCGTCGTACGAGCCCACGCCCTCCGTCCCCCGGACGCGCGGCCGGCGCGCGTCGTCCCACTCGTCCGCGTCATCACCCGAGCTCATCAGTACGGACTCCGTCCCGGTCGCCCCGCCGGTGATCTCCGCCTCCTCCCCCGCGGCCGCTCGGGGCCGGCACCGTCACACCGAGGATCCGCGCGCGAGCCGACTGATGCCGCTGACCGGTGGCACCCCGATCGTGCTGGACTCGACCACCGTCGTGGGCCGCGACCCCGATAACATCTCCGAGTACCGCGACGCCACCTGCGTGGCCCTGGGCGACGCGAATCGATCCATCTCCAAGACGCACGCGGCATTGGCGCCCGTGCCGGGCGGATTGTGGATCACCGACCTGCACTCGACCAACGGCACCCGGGTCGAGGAGGAGGACGGCTCCGTGACCACGGCTAAGCCCGATGAGCCGGTTCCCGTGCCCACCGGCGCCACGATCGTCCTGGGCAGTGCCGCCTTCCGGGTGGAGGACTGACTGAGCGGCTGGGCGGTCCGGCCGGTCAGGGCCGGTCAGGGGGTCGGTACGCAGGTGCGGGTCGCCGCCGAGATCTTGCCGTCCTGGCGCACGCTGAAGACCTCGATGCAGGTGGAGCCCGACTGGGCGGGCAGCGATGCGCTCGTACTCCCCGTCGGCTCGAGGGTTTCATCGTCCTCACCAGCGATATCGCCGCGGTAGAGGTAGGTGCCGGTCCACCCGTCCTCGGGAACCTCCCATGTGAAGGTGACCCGTCCGTCCGCGCCGAGGGCGCCCTCGAGGTCGCGCGGTTCGGGGACCGTGGCGCCCAGGGGGTCCGAGCGCGCCGGAGCCAGCGTCGCGAAGGACGACGCCGGGCGGGCCTCGTCCATGGACCGTGAGGCGATCACGGCGCCCGCGACCACGGTGGCCAGGACCGCGACGGCCGCCGCGCCGATAAGGCGGGCGGGAACCCGGGAGCGATGGTCCTCGGCGCCCGCCTCCGGCTCCGCGTCATCGGTCGTTCGGGGCCCAGCGGGCACGACGACGGGCTCCTCGACGCGGGAGAACACGCCCAGGCGGGTCGCCTCGGGGTCGTCGACGTCGAGCGGCGCCCGGTCGGGGCCCTCGTCCTCGCCGTCGTCGTAGAGGTCGACGGCGGTGGTGGGCAGCCCGAGCTCGCCCTGGATCTGCTGGAGGGCCCGGGCGAAGGAGAGCATGGTGGGGTAGCGGCGGGCGGGGTCCTTCTCCAGGGCGACCGTGAGGACCCGCACGAGCGAGAGCGGGACGTCGGGGCGCCCCAGGGGCGGGACCGCGTCCTTGACGATGCGCCGGGCCAGCTCGTAGACGCCCTCGGACGACCCCGGGGTCTCGAAGGGGCTGTGGCCGGTGAGCATCGCGTAGACGGTCGCGGCCAGGGAGTAGACGTCGGTGGCGGGCTCGGCGTTGCTCGACCCGACGAGCTGCTCCGGCGGGGCCCAGGGCACGCTCATGCCGCGCAGCTCGTTGGGGGTGTCCCGCGGCCCGCTCATGGCCGAGATCCCGAAGTCGGCCAGGACCGGACGGCGGTAGACGGTGAACAGGATGTTCGCGGGCTTGATATCGCGGTGGATGATGCCCGCGCGGTGCGCGGTCTCGACGGCCCCGGCGATGCGGATGGCCGTGTCCAGGGTCTCGGGGATGGTCATGACCTTCTGCCGCAGCCGCATGCCCAGCTGCGGGGGAGGGCAGTACTCCATGACGATGAAGGGGCGCCCGTCGGAGGACACGCCCGCGCCGAAGACGGACAGGATCGCCGGGTGGGAGGAGACCTTGGCCATGAGGTTGGCCTCGGACTCGAAGCGGGAGGCCGAGCTGCCGGCGACGTCGGTGTCCATGACCTTGACCGCCACCTCGCGGCGGGGCATGTGCTGCTCGTAGAGGTGAACGCGCGAATAGCCGCCCGCCCCGAGCTCGTGCAGGTAGGTGTACCCGGGAATCTCGGGGTGGGCGGCGCTGGTATCTCCGCTCACGGAAGATCCTCGAGCACGAGCGACTGGTCGTCGCCGAGATCGAGGATGTCACCGGTGCGCAGCACGACGGAGTCGGCGCTGGGGAGCTTCTGGGGGGCGGCGCCGTCGCGCATGAGCATGGTGCCGTTGCCCGCGGAGAGGTTGCGCGCGAGGACGGACCATTCGTCGAGTTCGATGAGCACGTGGTTGCGGGAGACGAGTCGCTCGGGGCTGGGCAGCGTGACCAGGGTCGGTTCCTCGTCCTTCAGCTGAGCCACGTCCTCCGGCGTGGGACGGCGACCGACCAGCACCGGTCGGTCGAGGGGGATGGCCTGCCCGGAGGGAATGCGCAGACGGCCCAGGGGCGGGCAGGTGATCATGCGGGCGGGCTGGGACAGCTCCGCGCCGCAGGTGCGGCAGCGCACGTAGTTGGTCGGGTTGGCGTGGCCCTCGGGGCAGAGCACCGACAGGGCCTGGCGGCCCGACACCGGCTCCTCGGGCTCCTCGACGACCACGGCGATGGACAGCGGGGTGTCGGTCGAGGACTCCTGCTCCTGGGCGGAGGTTGTGCTCCCGGGGGCCGACGGCGCACTCACCGAGCTGAACGGCACGCTCCCCGGGGTGACCAGCGGGCCGAGATCATCGACTAGGTTCTCGGGCAGGGCGGCCCTCGTCCAGCCGTCGTGGTCTCCCGGGAGCGGGCGGCCCGATCCCGTCAGCGCGGCCATCTCGGCCTCGTCGTCGAGCGCGGAGCCGAGCCCGGGCCGGTCGTCGGACGCCATCTCGTCCTGGACGGAGACGCCCGGGACGGAGGCCGGGTCGTCCTGCGCGACGGGGCCATCCGTCTCCCGGGCCTCGTCGGCCTCGGCGGGGTCGTCCGAGGAGATGGCGGGCTCGGCGGACTGGGCAGACCCCACGGGCTCGGCGGACTGAGCAGGCTCGGCGGACCGGCCGGGCTCGAGGGGCACGGAGTCGGAGTCGACGGGTTCGGACCACTCGGCATCGGTCATCTCGACGACCTCCGAACCGTCCACCGGCACGTCATCGACGTCGATGTCGGGAGCCTCGGAGACGAGCTGCTCGTCCGCCTCGGTCATCTCGACGACCTCGGAGGCGTCGGAGGCGCTCACGGCGGGGGCCTCGCGCTCGGCGAGGAGCGTGCGCCCCGCGGCGGGCGCGAAGGACTGCGATGCGGCCGAGGCCAGGCCCCCGGGAGCGGCCTCGCGCTGCCACCCGAGCGGAGCGGCGCCGGTCGCCTCATCCACCGGGGCCGGCGCCGCGGCGGG
>ERZ772964.668-NODE-668-length-14215-cov-24.7145_pt1 | contig 14215 bp, 11 predicted proteins | sample MGYA00580675_ERZ772964 | MGnify/ENA primary metagenome ERZ772964 (study PRJEB29015, sample SAMEA2737941) | human oral metagenome | biome: human oral; feature: human-associated habitat; material: dental | place: China | collected 2139 ... | reverse complement strand
GGCAGGCGACGCGCGATTATCTAAACAGCCACGGCTTTACTGAGGTGAATGTGCCGGTGTTGGAGCATACGACTGGCGGCGCTGACGCTAACCCATTTGTGACGCATATGGACGCGCTGGACAATCAGCGGTTCTACTTGCGCATTTCTCACGAGTTGCCGCTGAAGCGCCTGATTGGTGCTGGGTTTGAGAAAGTGTACGATCTCGGGCCGCGTTTTCGTAATGAGAATTATTCCGATGAGCACTTGCCAGAGCACATTGCCATGGAGTGGTATGCCGCGTATTGGGACTGGAAGCAGGGTATGCGCTTTATGGAGGCAATGTATAAAGATGTGCTTCAAAAGACGTTTGGTACGCTGCAATTTCAGCTGGGTAAATTTAATGTTGATATGAGCGGCGAGTGGGAAGTCTGGGATTATGCCGAGGTGATCGACAAGCATTATGGAATTGATGTGTATAATACAACGATTGAAGAGGTAGCTGCCAAGTTGAAAGAATATGGTTTGGAGGTCGAAAAGACCGATTCCATCCCGCGCGGTATTGATAAATTGTGGAAGAATATTCGTAAAGATGTAGCGGGGCCAGTGTGGTTGGTTAATACGCCAAAATTCATTAGCCCACTGTCCAAAACCAATCCTGACAATCCGCAGACAGTGGAGCGTTTCCAGCCGATTATTGCCGGGTCAGAGCTGGGCAATGGCTTTTCTGAGCTGAATGATCCGATTGATCAGTTGAATCGCTTTGTTGAGCAGCAGCAGATGCGCGATGCAGGCGATGACGAGGCGATGATGCTGGATATTGACTTTGTGGAGATGCTGGAGTACGGTATGCCGCCAGCTTGTGGTTGGGGTTATTCTGAGCGGGTATTTTGGATTTTTGAAGGTGTAACTGCCCGCGAGGGCGTGCCATTTCCACAGCTAAGAAGCGAGATCGACGAGACGACGCGGGCAATTTATCCAGAAGTGAAGTTATAGCTTTTGAGCTGTCGATACTATCGGTATCTTGGCTTAGGCAGCCATTTTCTCGCTATCTTCAGCTAGTTCGCCGAGCAAGATATCGATTTCATCAGACACAATGTCTGCAAAGTCTGGCACATTGGCGCGCACCCAATCGACGATTTGGTCGTCGCTGGCTTCTTGCATGTGTGATAGCTCTTCGGCTTGCTCTGGCGATAGCTCGAGGACGATTTCGTTGATGACACGTTCCTCTAGCGTCGATTCAAAATGGTCGGCAAGCGATTGGAAATCTTCGTCTGATAGATTGATTCCTAAATCTGCGAGGAGACTACGGCTTAAAATTGGCATGATGTTATCCTTTCTTTTTCTGTTTTAACTTTAGACAAAGGTATTTTCGACGCTACGGTCTCTGGCTTGCTGGGTTGCTTCGGCTTTCTTCTTTGCAGCAATCTCGTTTTGCACGCTGGCTTCAAGGGCTTTACCGGTATTTTCGACGTCTTTTTGAGCTTGAATCAGCGACTGCGCAAGTTGCGTCTCCTGTCGCTGCAGCTCAGCTAGACGCTTATTGTAGTCGGCGATTGCTTTCTCCATATTTTCTTGTTGTTGCTGAGCCTTGATGGCTTCGTACGTTGCTGCAAATTTGTTGGCGCTATCATCGGATAGCGAGTCGGCTTTTTCTTGAAGCTTAGCCGCATTCTCTCTGACCGAAACCAGGTCTGACTCCATGTTGGCGATTTCTCCAGCTTGCTGGCGCATACTATTTAGCTCGGTTCTGGTCTGCTGAAGCTGTCCGCCAATTGATTCAACTCGATTTTGTGCGTCAGCAGAAGCTCGCTCGGCGTATCGCGCTTGCCAGCTAGCATCTTGCGAGTTTTTGTTGGCTTCGACGGCGTTCAGAAGGGCGCTAGCGATGCGGCGGCGTTGATTTTCTGGTATAGAGTTGACGTGTTCTTTGGCAGCTTTACGAGCCTCAAGCCAGCCTGCACCTTGTTCGCGTAATTTTCTACGAGTTTCTTTGCGAGCAAGAGCCTCATCTCGACGTTTTGATAGTTCAGCAATAGTAGCTTCGCGGCGTGCTTCATAGGCGTTTTTGACGGCTTCTACGCGCCCAGTCATCCGATTCTGTCGTATTTCGAGATTTGCTTTGCGTTTGTTCAGGCGAGCCTCAGCTTTTTGAAGCTTCCTCATACGGAATTTTTTAAGCGGGTGATTGTCGCTGAGATGAGCAACCTCGTCAAGCTTTGCCTTGCGCCGGTCATACGAGCTCTGGGCTAGGCCGTGCATAAACTTATCCATCAAGAGGCCTGGCTGCTCCATGGCATTATTCCAAGCTGCTGCAGCTCTTTCCTTGCCCCATTGTAGTGTATTACCAGCGCCTTTTATCATTTGACTAACTGGGTAGCGATTGCCTAGAATTTCAGCGTCAGTGCGCAGTGTCTCGTTAGCCTGTACCTCGGCGGCGTCTTCAGCGCTTTCTTGGCCGGGTTCGACACCTTCGTATTCGGCGGCTTCCGCAGTGTATTGTTCTGCTTCAGCTGCGGCGCTATATGTAGGCGATTGCTCAGACTCGGCAGCTTGTCTAGTGAGTTCTTCGGCCCCATTTATGACATCAGCTATTTCTTTTGGCGTAGGCGATCGTCCAGGACCTTCGTGTTCGGCCGTACCTGTTGCTCTTGGCATTCTTTCTCGCCACATTTTGTTTTATTCCTTTTTTATTTTTGTCTGACTTTCTATACAACTTATAGCAAAAAATCACGCTTATGTCAATATTTTTAGCGTAAAATGGGTAAAAATAGCTGAGATTTTTGCCGAGACGGCTGCAAATGCTATACTATTAAATATTATGGAATGGTGGCAGGCTATCATATTGGGTATTGTCGAGGGAGTAACGGAGTTTTTGCCAGTGTCGTCGACCGGGCATTTGACAATTGTCGAGAAGTTGATGGGTATGCGGATCAACGATCCAAGTTTGACGGCTTTTACGGCTATTATTCAAATTGGCGCTATCGCTGCAGCGATAATTTATTTCCGAGATGATATTTGGCGGGTGATGAGTGCCTGGTGGCGCGGCTTGTGGTGGAAACGGGCGCGGCGGCAGTTTGATTACAAATATGGCTGGGCAATTATTATTGGATCGCTGCCGATTGCGGCTATCGGTTATGCTCTCAAAAATGAGGTCGAGACAGTGCTGCGCAGTTTATGGTTTGTGGCCTTTGCGTTGATTGGCTGGAGCCTGGTGATGTGGCTAGCCGACAAATGCAGCGCTGTGCGGCGCGGCGAGCGGCAGACAACTTGGCGGGATACGCTGGCGATTGGTTTGGGGCAGTGTTTAGCGCTGATTCCAGGCGTGTCGCGCTCAGGAGCAACGATTTCAGTGGGACTATTCCGCGGTTTTGATCGGGTAACGGTGACGAAATTAAGCTTCTTCCTGGGTATTCCGGCTTTGGTGGCGGCAGGTTTGTTGGAGGCGATGACTGCTTACAAATATATTGGCGGCGGCGTCGGCTGGGTGCCAACAATTTTGGCGACGGCGGTGGCTTTTGCGGTTGGCTATTGGTCGATTGCTTGGCTGTTGAAATTTGTCGCCGGCAATGACTTTTCGTTGTTCATCCGGTACCGCATCGGTTTGGGCGTGATAATTATGTTATTGCTAATGACTGGCGCGATAACGGCAATATAAGCAGGAGGGCTGAACGATTGAAGTCAAAAACATTACTAAGATATACGGTAAAAAGAAAAATGCTTTTACGGCGCTGGATAGAGTCAGTCTGAATATCGAAGAGGGTTCGAGCGTGGCGGTTCTGGGTAAATCTGGCAGCGGTAAATCGACACTGATGCATGCGATTTCTGGGTTAGACAAGCCGCAAAAGGGCAAGGTGCTAATTGACGGCGAAGACATTTTGCGGTTGAGGCCGCGGGCGACTGATAGGTTTCGGGCGCAGAAGATGGGTTTTATCTTCCAGAGTTTCTTCGTCGAGGGCGGCGAGAGTTGTTACGATAATGTCAGTTTGGCGTTAGAGACGGCGGGCGTGGCGAGAATCGGCCGCAAGAAACGGATTATTGAAGCTCTGGAAGCGGTTGACTTGGGCGATAAGATTAAGTCGCGCGCCAAAGACCTTTCAGGTGGGCAAAAGCAGCGTTTGGCGATTGCTCGAGCGATTGTCGGCCGGCCGCAAATCCTATTTGCTGACGAGCCGACGGGCAACCTAGATTCGGCAACCTCAAAGGTAATCGAGGATTTGTTATTTAATTATTGTAAAGAAAACAACGCTACGCTAATTATCGTGACCCACGATGAAGATTTAGCGCAAAAATGCCAGCGGGTGATTCATATCAAAGACGGCAAAATTGAATCAGACTCTGCCGCTAGGAAACTGGCCGCTAAAAACCAAAGCAAAGCATTAACCAAAACTGCTGCCAAAAATAAATCGGCCGGCAAGCCAGCAAAGGAGACAAAACAATGAAAACAACTGATATTATCGCCAGAGCCGGCCGCAATTTGCGCCGCGCTAAAATGCGAACGATTTTGACTAGCGTAGCTATTGCGGTGGGCGGTTTTGCGATTATGGCTAGCTTGATGGTTGGAGAGGGCGCTAGGCAGTACGTTGATCGGATAATCAGCAGTAATATTGATCCGAATGGCTTGATTATTGCCAAAGATAAGCGGGTTGTTGCTGCCGGTGCAGCCACTGGCAGCAGAAATGAGCTAACCGAGTACAATCCGAATGCAAAATCATACTACGGCCAAGATTACGACACACTCACCCAAAGCGATATCGAAAAGCTGCGCCAGCGCAAGGATCTCAAAAATGTTGAGCCGGGTTATCAACTGCAGCCGAAATACGTGACTTTTAGCGTAAAAGGCGACAAAAAATACGTCGCTCAAGTCATGATGCGCGATAATAGCTTGCAGTTAGAGACTGCGGCTGGACGCGAGATTAAGTCGGGAACAAAGCTAGCGCCGGGCGAGGCGATTATACCAGAGAGCTACACTGAAAAATTAGGTAAAACAGCGGCAGAGGTGGTTGGTTCGACGCTAACGATTACCGTTAGCCAGCAGCCGCAGCAGGTAGATAGTGCGACAATTCAGCGGGTATATGCCGAGGAAGGCGAAACTGGCGTGAAAGAGTTGCTAAGCGGTAAAACGCTAAATAAACAGTTTAAAATTGCGGCAGTTATCAAGAAATCGCCAGATCAGATGGTTAACCGGCCGAATTTGTACATTGACTCGAGTGCTGCTAAGGAGTTAACTGATTTTAGCACCGCCGGAACGGATTCTTATCAGAAATATATTTTTGCTAATGCGACTGCCACTGGCGGTAAAACTCCCGAGGAGGTTCGCGACAGCTTGAAAAATGCCGGTTATCCGTCGATGACTTCGAAAGACGTGCAGAGTATGATTTTTACTTTTGTGAATATATTGCAAACCATTGTCATGGGGTTTGGTATCTTGGCATTGGTAGTCAGCGTGTTCGGTATTGTTAATACGATGTATATCTCGGTGTTAGAGCGGACGCAGCAGATTGGTTTGATGAAGGCTCTGGGCGCGTCGAAACGCGACATTGCCCGGCTGTTCCGTTACGAGGCGGCATGGGTCGGTTTCTTGGGCGGTATGCTTGGCGTGCTGAGTGCCTGGGGAGCTGGTACGCTGGCTAATCCGGCAATTTCTAATGCGTTGGGTCTGGGCAAATATAGTTTGCTGATTTTCCAGCCGATAAACGCTGCCGTTGTAGTGTTGGCGCTGATGCTGGTGGCGATCGTCGCTGGTTGGTTGCCGAGTCGCAAGGCGGCGAAACTTGACCCGATTGAGGCACTGCGAACAGAGTAATTTACAGCGAAATAAGTTGGTTTGATACGATTAATAGATTTGTTGGCGTACGGTATTACGAGATGATATACTAATGCTATGCTAGATATTCGCTATATTCGAGAAAACGCCGATCGCGTGCAAGAATCGGCAAAAAATAAAGGTTACAATGACGTATCGATTGCTCGTTTGCTAGACACTGATGAGCAGCGACGGCAATTGCAGCAGCAGGTTGATGAATTGCGCATGCAGCGTAACGAGATTGCTGGCCAGATGAAAGGCGGTAAACCAGCGCCGGAGCTGATTGAACAGGGCAGGGCGTTGAAAGAAGAGCTAGCAAAACTAGAGAACGATTTGCGCGATGTTGAAGCGGACTTTCAAGCGCAAATGGACGCAGTGCCTAATGTAACGCTCGAGGACGTACCGCTGGGCGGCGAGGAAGATAGCGTCGAAGTTAAGGCGTGGGGAAACAAACGCCAATCGGCAGAAGATCACCTTGAGTTTGCGACGCAGCGCGGCTGGCTAGATTTTGAGCGCGGCGCCAAGGTGGCTGGCACGAAATTCTACTATATTAAGGGCGATTTGATGCTGCTGGAGAATGCGATTTATCAGTATGCGCTGAATTTGTTGATTTCTAAAGGATTTACACCGATGACAGTACCGCATATGGTGTCGGGCCGGGTAGCTCGTGGTTCGGGATTTGCTCCTAAAAGCCACAAAGAAAGTAACGAGTATTTTATAGATGGCGAAGACACGATGCTAATCGGTACGGCCGAGGCGCCGCTGACTGGCTTTCATGCCGATGAAATCATCGATGAGAAAAAACTGCCGCTGCTCTATGCTGGCTATAGTCCTTGCTATCGTAAAGAAGCGGGTGCGGCTGGTAAGTTTAGCCGCGGACTGTTCCGTGTACATCAGTTCAATAAGTTGGAAATGTATATCTTTTGCACGCCAGAGCAATCAGTTCAAATGCACGAAAAAATCCTGTCGATTGAGGAAGAGATTTGGCAAAACTTAGGCGTGCCGTACCATGTGGTGAATATCGCGGCTGGCGACCTCGGTGCGCCAGCAGCCAAAAAATATGATATCGAGTACTGGTCGCCGGTTGATGGCAAGTACCGCGAGCTGACTAGCTGCTCGAATTGTACTGATTTTCAGGCGCGTAATCTCAATATTCGCGTGCGCCGCAGCGACGGCTCGCTGCAGGTACTGCACACGCTAAACGGTACAGCGGTGAGCTTGGCGCGCTCGCTAGTAGCAATCATCGAGAATTACCAGACCAATGACGGTAAACTGCGCGTACCAGAGGTACTGCGGCCATATCTGGGTAATCGCGAGGAATTGTGATGAAGCGAGTGGTGCGCCAAGTTTCGCGCAGCGGTTACCAGAAACTTGCTAAACCGTTGCTTTTTCGACAACACCCAGACAAAGCGCATGAGGGTATGATCAAAGCGGCGCGAATGTTGCACCGAGTGCGCGGCGAGAATATTTTGCGGGTGTGGAATTATCGCAATTCGCGGCTCGAGCAGGAGATTTTAGGCCTAAAATTCAAGAATCCGCTAGGAATGTCAGCTGGGCTGGACAAGAACTTTGACTTGCCGCCAATAGCTAAGCGGATTGGCTTAGGTTTCGAAATTGGCGGCTCGACTACTGCGCAGGTTTGTGCCGGTAATCCGCGGCCGTGGTTTCGCCGCTTACCGAGCGAGAAATCGATTGTAGTTAACGTCGGCTTGGCAAATAACGGAGTCGCTCGCAATATACAGCGAATTAAGCGGTATCCGCGGCGGCTGTGGCGCGATTTCCCGTTGAGCGTGTCAGTTGCTAAAACCAATAATCCCGAAAATGTTAGCGATAGTGAAGCGATTGCTGACTATTGCCAAAGTTTGCGCCAGCTAGAGGCGGCTAGTTGCGCGCCGCTGTACGAAATCAATATTAGCTGCCCGAATACTTATGGCGGCGAGCCGTTTACGACGCCAGCGCGGCTGGATAAATTATTGACGGCGGTAGATAACTTGCGTTTAACGCGGCCAATTTTCGTTAAGATGCCGACAGATAAAAAGTGGCCGGAATTTATGAAGCTGCTAGCAGTAATTGATCGGCATGAGATTGCCGGCTTAACGATTGGTAATCTAGTCAAGGACCGCTCGGCGCTGCGTAATTCAAAATTGCTAGATAACGAGATCAGGGGAAATCTCAGCGGCCAGCCGGCGCGGGAGCTTACTACTGGCTTAATTTTCAAAACTTATGCCAAATACCGCGATCGTTTTGTGATTATCGGTGTTGGCGGCGTGTTTACTGCCGAGGATGCTTACGAGAAGATTTGTGCTGGTGCGAGCCTGGTGGCTATGGTGACGGCGCTAATGTTTGAGGGGCCGCAGGTTGTCGGCGAAATTAACGAAGGCCTGGTTAAGTTGCTCGATCGCGATGGCTTTCAGAATATTACTGAGGCGATTGGTAGCGCTCACCATGGCTAAATGCTATAATTAAAATACATTATCGGTTTAACGAAAGGGGTCAAAGTGATTGCAGATATTGATATAACTGGCGTAGGCGGCTACGTTTTGGATGAACCGACGAAAAAGTATATTAGCAAGAAAATCGGCAGATTAGATCGCTTAGTGACGCGGCATGCTCGCAAAACTATGAGTGCTTCGGTGAAGATCGAGGAAGTCAATCGCGATAACGGCAACAAATATGAAGTCGAAGTGATTATTAACGTGCCGGATCAGGTTATCAAAGCCAAAGATTCGACAATGAACGTTATGGCGGCAACTGACATCGTCGAGCGCAAGCTAGCCGGGCAGCTTCGCAAGTATAAGCAAAATTTGTTAGCTCACGTTGGTCGGCGCGATATACTGGCGCGGTTCAAACGCGGTTTTGACCGCGAAACGCAGTAGCGATTTAGCAGCAGCCTCTTCCAAAACTCCCCGAAAACAGTTATAATTAGGGGAGTTTTTGGAAAATACCTGAAAGTGAGGGAAATTTGACGTTATGGCGATAACACAACAGAAGGTGCTGACGAAGGTTTTTGGTGACCCGCAGAAGCGGATTTTGCGGCGTTTACAAAAGAAAGTCGACGAAATTAATGCGCTTAGCCCGAAATACAAGAAATTATCTGACGAGGAATTGGCTAGCCAAACCGATGTTTTGCGCAAGCGTCTGCAGAAGAAATCTGTGACACTTGATACGATTTTGCCAGACGCTTTTGCGGTGGTACGCGAGATGGCTGATCGGACAATCGGCGAGCGCCATTACGATGTGCAGCTGATTGGTTCAATGGTGTTGCATGAGGGTAGCGTGGCCGAGTTGAAGACTGGCGAGGGTAAAACTTTGATGTCGACGTTAGCGGCCTACTTGAACGCTCTCGAGGGCAAAGGCGTACATGTTGTGACTGTCAACGATTATCTGGCGCAGCGCGATGCTGGCTGGATGGGGCAAATTTATAATGCGTTAGGTTTATCGACTGGGGTGATCATCAATGAGGCTTCATTCTTGTATGACGAAAATTATGACAATGAGGCGCATACTGATCCGCGCATGAAGAAGCTTCGTCCGTGTACCCGTAAAGAAGCCTACCAGGCAGATATTACCTATGGTACTAATAATGAATTCGGCTTTGATTATTTGCGCGATAACATGGTTAATGATATCGAACTTGTGCGCCAGCGCGATTTGAATTTTGCGATTGTCGATGAGGTGGACTCGATTCTGATTGACGAAGCGCGGACGCCGCTAATTATCAGTGCGCCGGCCTCTGAGAATCCTGACAGCTATTATCAATTTGCCAAGATTGCAGCGAAGTTAACGCCAGATGACTATACCTTAGAAGAGAAGCGCAAGCAGGTAGCTCTTACTGACGAAGGCGTCGAGAAGGTTCAAAAAATGCTGGGTATAAAAAACTTATACACGCCAGAGTATGTGCGAAGCGTCTACCACATGGATCAAGCCTTGCGGGCTCAGACATTATTCAAGCGTGACAAGGATTACGTGGTGACGAATGACGGCGAGGTGATAATCGTTGACGAGCACACTGGTCGGCTCAAGCAAGGCAACCGTTATAGCGAAGGCTTGCACCAGGCGATTGAAGCCAAAGAAGGCGTACCAGTGCTGCAGGAAAGCATGACGCTGGCGACAATTTCTTTCCAGAATTACTTCCGTTTGTACAAAAAGCTTAGCGGCATGACTGGTACTGCTTTCACTGAGGCTGAAGAGTTTCAACAAATTTATTCGCTTGACGTAGTGGTGGTGCCGCCGAACAAGCCAATTACTCGCCAGGACCATCAGGACTTGATCTACAAGACCGAGAAAGGCAAACTGAAAGCAGTAGCTCAAGCGATCAAAGAGTATCACGATGAAGGCCGTCCGGTGTTGGTTGGCTCCGGTTCAATCGCTAAAAACGAAATGATCGCCAAATATTTGGATAGCGAAGGTATTAAGTACGAAATTCTAAATGCCAAGAACAACGAGCGCGAAGCAGAGATTATCTCGCATGCTGGCGAGAAAGGCGCGATCACTTTAGCGACTAACATTGCTGGCCGCGGTACCGACATCAAACTCGGGCCGGGCGTCAAAGAACTGGGTGGTCTAGTGGTCATTGGCTCAGAGCGCCACGAATCGCGCCGGATTGACAATCAGCTGCGCGGCCGCGGCGGCCGGCAGGGAGACCCGGGCGATACGCAGTTTTATGTTTCGACCGAGGACGATTTAATGCGTATCTTTCAGGGCGAGCGGATTGCTAATGTGTTAGAACGTTTAGGTGTCGATGAGGAAACGGCAATCCAGAATCGTGCTGTCAGCAAGACATTGGAAGCAGCGCAGAAGCGAGTCGAAGGCTATAACTTTGATACGCGCAAAAATGTTGTTCAGTACGATAATGTTATTAATCGCCATCGCAAAGTTGTCTACACGGTGCGCCGCAAAATCCTCGAAGGCGATAATATCAAACCAGAAATTCAGCGTTTGCTACGGGCGATGGTTAATAAATTAACAGAGGTGCCGGCCAAGAATAATCCAAAATTTGTCGAAGAATTTGCAGAGATTATCCCGCTAGAGACCGACGAAATTGAAAAAATTGGCGCGATCAAAAAAGATAGTCAGCGCCGCGATAAAGCGTTAGCTGCCGCACAAAAAATGTATACAGCCAAAGAAAGAGAGCTCGGCGACGATCTAATCCGCGGGGTTGAGCGCGAAGTTTATCTGCAAGTACTTGATACGCTGTGGATGCAGCACCTCGAAAATATGCAGCATTTGCGCGAAGGCATTCACTGGCGCAGTGTCGGCCAGCGCGACCCGCTGGTTGAATACCGCAGCGAGTCGCAGAAGCTGTTTGATAGCTTGCAAGCGACATTGCGCGAGGAAGTTTTGCGTGCTATTTATCATGTGCGCGCCACTGACGCTATTAGCCGCGAATCAATTGACGATGATCACCAAACGGAATTAACGAAGCTTGCCGAGACCTCGGTCGAGCATGGTGTCAACGAAATCACCGGCGGCGAAGAGAATCGCGATCACGATTTCGACGGTTCAATAAAAAGAGCCGCCTCGACCGCCGAAACTAATCATAGGCGCAACGTTGCCCGCAAAAAGAAAAAGGCCAAACGCCAGAATCGAAAAAAGAGCCGCTAGATGAAACACACAGTAACAGAGGTACGGCTCGACAATGGTTCGCGTGGGCTGCTTATTGACGTGCCTGGCGCGACGGTGATGAGCTTCCAATTTCAATTCCGTGCTGGCAACCGCTATGTTGGACGCAAGGATATTTATGAAACTGCTCATGTGATGGAGCACATGTCGTTTGGTGCTAATGCTAAGTTCTCGAGCGAGCACGCTTACGAAGCAGAATTCACTAAAAATGGCGCGTACCACAATGCTTGGACAAGCGACTTATCAATGGTGTATGTGGCTGATTGCGCTGATTTTGAATGGGATCGGATTTTAGAATTGCAGCAAGTGGCGATTTGCCAGCCGCGCTTTCAGCGAGAATCGCTAGAGGCTGAAAAGGGCAATGTTCGCAGCGAACTAACGGGGTATTTGAATAATCACGGCCGCGTGCTTTGGCCGAAAGTCCAGCAGCTGCTGGGCGAGGATGTTTATACCTTTCGGCAGCGTTTGCGAACGATTGATAATATCAAGCTCGAGGATATTCAGCGCCACCATCGAAAAACACACACTTCGGGTAATATGCGCTTTGTGATTGCTGGTAAGCTCGATGGCCGGCGCGAGCAGATTAAAAGTATGCTTGAGGGCTGGGAATTGCCGCGCGGCGAACGTTTCACAGTGCCGCGCGATGTTTTGAAAAAGGCCGCTCCGACCCTTATCAAGCGTAAAGAAGCGACTAATCTGACCTTTGGTTGGAGCATGTCGCTGCCGCGCGAAATTAATGATGCCGAGTTAGAGGCGATGTCGTGCTTGAATCATATCCTGACCGGCACGATGCATTCGCGTATCTTCGGTGCCGCTCGCAAAAAGGGCTTGGCGTACGGTATGTTTAGCGAAGCGAGCGCTGGTTTTTATGATAGCAGCTGGGATTTTGGCGGGCAGGTCAATGTCGAAACGGCGGATCGGCTATTTGATATTATTGCCCGCGAAGTGCGAGCGGTGCTTGATGGGAAAATTAGCGAGAAAGAACTGGCGGCGGCGCAATCTTACGCGCTCGGCCGTCATCAAATGGGGGCGCAGACAGTCGCGCAGATTAGCAATTTCTATAGCGGACGCTATTTTGGCGACGGTTTTGTTAAGGATTACGAGCGCGTGCCCGAGGCAATTCGCAACATCACCCGCGAACGGATGATTGCGACGGCGCGCGAATTTATCGGCGCGGACACCTGGGTGCTGGCTGGTGTCAGCGCCAGCGACAAAGCGATGCTTGTTCAGCTCAATGATAAACTCGAAAAGTTATTCTAATTAGCTCTCGAAAAGTAAAATGCTCCGCCGCCGACCCAGCGGAGCATTTTACTCTCAATTCTGGGTGGGCGACGGAGTTGGCGTTTCCGTCTCTGTGGCGCTACCAGCGGAGCCGAGGATCTGTCTATACTCAGCTTCGGTCACGCTCATCACGATAAACTTGCCAGGGTTACTGGCAAGCGCCTTTTGAAGAAGGCCCGCCACCCCCTCGTTCGTAGACGAGGTGACTTTCGTGTCAATGGTTGCGCACTCGCGCGTCCACCAGCCCCACCGAATATGGGTGTGGCAGTCGCCGGGAACATCCTCGGCGGTGTATTCGGGGACTGACCCCGAGACTGCACCGAAGTCAATTGTCATCGACGACATCTCACTGTCACTGATGAAATTGAACTTAACTTTGGATAGAGGTACTTCCAGTACCTCGTGGCTACCGTCAGGATACTGGTGGTCTACCAGAATGCTAGTTCCCGCCTGTACTCTGATGTACGCGCTAACAGCAAAAGCTCCACTGCTAACAGCGGCTTCGCCATTGGCGGAGACCGAGCGTCCGCCAATCTCTAGCGGGTACTCAGACCCGCTTGAGAATCCATATAGCGATGCCGCTTCGGCATACGTTGCTATTCTGGGCTCGCTCTCAGAAGTTTTATAGTACGTCATTGAATTTGCGATTGCGTAAATGACTATCACAGTCGTGGCCATAGACACGACAAACATGCCTTTGTTGTCTCCATAACCGGAGATAGCAAAGGCAAAGCAGGTAGCGAAAAAGAGTCCGACGATGGTGCAGACCACCGCCGTAATGAGCCACCACATAGCGACCCCTCCTTCAATCAATAGACGGAAACGTTCTATCTCTTGCGGGTCGGCGCAAAAGATTAATATATATCACTAAATGAATATGTAGTCAACTTAAATTTGGTATGCTATCAGATATCGCTCGTGCTATAATGGGTAATATGAAAATAATCATAGCGGGCTACGGCGTAGAAGGTATATCAAATCTGATATATTTCCGGCAGAAATTTCCTGACGCGGAGTTTGTGGTGGCTGATGAACGTCCGGCGGATAAACTGCCGGCTATTCCGAGTGGCGTTAGGTTGATTTCTGGCAAAAACGTCTTCAGCGAACAGCTGGACGGCGCTGATTTGGTGGTGCGGACGGCTAGTCTGCCGCCGCGCAATATAAAAACTAACGGTAAAATTTGGTCGGCGACCAACGAGTTTTTTGACAAGTGTCCGGCGCCGATTATCGGCGTAACAGGGACGAAGGGCAAGGGGACGACGTGCAGTCTTATTGCATCAATATTGCAGCAAGCCGGACAAACGGTGCATTTGGTCGGCAACATCGGCGTGCCGGCGCTGGATGTCTTGCCGAAAATTAAAAAAACCGACATTGTTGTTTACGAATTGTCAAGCTTCCAGCTGTGGGATCTCGAGAAATCACCGCATATTGCGGTGGTGCTGATGATCGAGCCGGACCATCTGAATGTTCATACGGATTTCGCTGACTACCTCAATGCTAAGAAAAATATTCGCCGCCATCAGGGTAT
>ERZ772964.667-NODE-667-length-14225-cov-30.3173_pt1 | contig 14225 bp, 13 predicted proteins | sample MGYA00580675_ERZ772964 | MGnify/ENA primary metagenome ERZ772964 (study PRJEB29015, sample SAMEA2737941) | human oral metagenome | biome: human oral; feature: human-associated habitat; material: dental | place: China | collected 2139 ... | reverse complement strand
GTTCCCGCCCACCGGCCGGTGCGGTCGAGCGCGAGCGCGGGGGCGTTGCCCATCGCAAGCCCCAGGCAGGCCACATGCGCCAGGAACAGCGCGACAACCGCCACCAGTAGCGGCATCCGCTCCGGCCCGGTCACCGGCTCTCGCAGCCACATGAGACAGACCGCGGCGAAGACCGTGTCGACGACCAGCACCGCGATGAGCCCGACCCGCACCTGGCGGACCTGGGAGAAGCGGCGTACCAGGGAGGCCGCCACCGCGATCGTCACCGTCACCGTCGCCCCACACAGTCCGAAGACCGCCGTATAGGCCACCGTCCCCATGCCCAGCACGTTACGCAGCACGAAGGGCGCCGCGGACAGGTAGGCCATGAGCAGCCCGAAGGACAGGGCATTGATGAGCAGAAGGCACACGAGGACATGGTCGCGGGCCAGCTCGCGGGTGCCGTCGAGCAGCATCCGCAGGCCGCCGTCGTGGCGCTGCTCGACGGGAAGGGACTCGGGCACCCAGAGAACCACCATGACCACGAGCAGCCCGGTGAAGGCGGCCACGACCCCCAGGATGCCGCGCCACCCGATGGGCTCGACAAGCACGCCCCCGAGGATCGGCGCCGCCACCGGAGCGATCCCCTGAATCGCCATGACGACGCTGAGGGCCCGGGCGGCGGTGATCCCGCGGGAACGGTCGGAGATGACCGCCCGGCCCAGGACCATGCCTGCCGCTCCCCCCAGCCCCTGGAAGAAGCGGGCGACCAGGAGAACGGACAGGCTCGGGGCCAGGGCGGCGCCGATGCTGGCGACCAGGGCGAGCACGCTGCCCCATAGCAGAAGGGGGCGCCGGCCGACGCGATCGGACAGGACCCCGATGCCCAGCTGGCCGAGCGCGATGCCCACGAGGAACGTGGTCATCGTCAGCTGAACACTGGAGGCGGAGACACCCAGGTCATCGGCCATCTGGGCGAAGGCCGGCAGGTAGGCGTCGGTGGCCAGAGGCGCGACGGCCGCGAGCGCGGCCAGGGCGATGAGGAGCGTGGCGGGGAAGGCCATCCTCAGCCCGTGGTCGGACGGGGCGGCCGGTGAAGCTGTCATGGCCTGAGAGTAGGGAGATTTCCGGCCGACACGTCAGTACGCGGGCGCGTGATGCGGTGCACGCCCGGCGACGTCGGACACCAACCGGACGCCAGAGCGACGAGCCGCCGGCTCAGGCCTCCTGCTCGGTCTCGGGGGCGACCATGACGTGGTCGCCGTCGGGCACGATCCGCACCCGCAGCCCGTAGACCTCGGCGAGGGTATCGGGCTGGAGCACCTCGGCGGGCGGCCCCTCGGCGAGGACCGTCCCGCCCGCGAGGACGGCGAGGCGGTCGCAGAAGCGGGCGGCCAGGTTGAGGTCGTGCAGGGCGACGACGGCGAGGCGCCCGGTGTCCCGGTGGCAGATCCGGCGCACGTGGGAGAGCACCGAGACCTGACGGCGCAGGTCGAGGGCGGAGGTGGGCTCGTCGAGCAAGATGAGTCCGGGCTCGCGCACGAGCGTCTGGGCCAGGGCCACGAGCTGGCGCTGCCCACCGGAGAGCTGGCCCAGTGGCCGGTCGGCCAGCTCGGCCACACCGAGCTCGTCCAGAGCGCCCCAGGCCAGGTCGATGTCGGCGCGGCTCGTGTGCCAGGTCATGCCGCGTCGCGAGGCGGTGAGAACCGACTCCAGGGCGGTCAGGGCGGCATCGCCAGGAAGGCCCTGCGGCATGTAGCCGATCATGCCGCGCAGGTCGCGGCCCCGGTGCCCCTCGAAGGTCACCTCCCCCAGATAGCGGCGCAGCTGGGCCACACAGGTGACCAGGGTGGACTTGCCGGCACCGTTGGGGCCGAGCAGGCCCACCATCTGTCCCGTCTCCCAGCTGGCGTCGACGCCCTTGAGGACCGCGCGTCTGCCGTAGGAGAAGGTGAGATTGTCCAGCGTCAGGGTCATGAACCGCTCCTGACCGCCGAGCGCTGGCGTCCGAAGATGATGGCGAGGAACACCGGCACGCCCACCAGCGCGGTGAGGATGCCGACGGGCACGGCGACCCCCGGCACGATGACCTGACTGGCGGCGTGGGCGCCGGTCAGCAGGGTGGCGCCGGCCAGGATCGAGGCGGGAACGAGGAAGCGCTGATCCTCCCCCACCAGGCCGCGGGCCATGTGCGGGCCCACGAGTCCCACGAATCCGATGATGCCGACGAAGGCCACGGACAGGGCGGCCAGCAGCGCCACCCCGACCAGGGTCCAGGAGCGCACGCGTGCAACGTTGATGCCCATGGCGGCGGCACGAGCCTCCCCCAGGGTGATGGCGGTCAGGCGCCAGCCGTTGACCCAGAAGACGGGTGTGGCCACGGCCAGTGCCGCTGTCACGGTGATGACGGCCGGCCAGGTGGCGCGCATGAGGGATCCCATCGACCAGAAGACGATCTGCTGGAGGCTCTCGGTGGAGGCCCGGTACTGCACGAGCGCCAGGAGCGCCTGGCAGCTGAAGACCAGGGCGATGCCCAGCAGGATCGTCATCTCCTTGGTCACCGCGGGCAGCCGGGAGACCATCGCGATGGCCAGGGAGGCGGCCAGCCCCGCCGTCATGGCCGCGATCGGCAGGGTCGCCCCGGTGGCCACGGGCAGCACGAGCCCGGTGACGATCGCCAGCGCGGCGCCCAGGGCGGAGGCCGCGGAGATCCCCAGGGTGAAGGGCTCGGCCAGCGGGTTGTCGAGGATCGTCTGCATCTGGACGCCTGCCAGTGACAGCGCCCCGCCCACAAGCATCGCCAGGAGCGCCGGGGGCAGACGCAGGTTGACGACGATATTGGCGACCCAGGGGTCGTAGTCGGCGTAGAAGAGAGAGCCGAGCACCTGGCCGGGACTGAATCCCAGCGGCCCCACCATGAGTGCGGCGAGGAAGACGGTCAGGAGCAGGGTCGTCAGTCCCGTCAGCAGCAGCACTCGCCGCAGGGTCCGACGCCGGTAGGAGGCGTAGGCCGACGACGCACTGTCGGCCCCGGCTGCGGCGTCGTCGGCAGAGGCCTTGGAACTCGCTCCCATCAGACGGAGGTGAAGAAGACGCCCTCGGCCTTCCAGGGCATGTACTGCTCGTGGAACTCCTTCCAGACCTTGCCGGGGTCGACGTCGGAGAAGGCCTCGGGGTTCTGCCACTTGGCGAAGGTGAGGTAGGCGATGAAGTTGTAGGGGGCGTCGTAGAACTGGTGGTAGATGCCGTAGACGTGCCGGTTGGTGAAGGCCTGGATCTGCTCGAAGCCGGGCTGGTCCTTCAGCTGCTCGAGGCTGGCCTTGGCGGAGGCCTCATCGGCCTTGTAGCCGAGGTGGACGTAGCTGGTCTGGGCGGTGTCCTTGATCTTCTGCTTCTGCCACTCGCCACCGGTGGCGATGATGTACTGAGGGTTGGAGGCGATGACCTGCTCGGGGGTGAGGACGCCCTCCTCGCCGGACAGGAGGCTGTCGGCGATATTGGTGCCGCCGGTGGCGGTGACGATCGCGCCGAGGTTCGCGGTGGAGTAGGTGGAGCCGGGGTCGTTGACGCCCGGACCGCGCCACAGGAAGGTGGTGGGCTTGGAGGTCAGGGACTTCACCTTCTCGACGATGGGGTCGACCTGCTTCTTGTAGAAGGAGACGAAGGCCTCGGCCTCCTTGCGCTTGTCGAACAGGGCGCCCAGGAGGGTGACCGAGGGGACGGTGTTCTTCACCGGGTCACGGCGGAAGTCGGTGACGACGTAGGCGATCTTCTGGCCGTCGAGCTTGTCGAGGTAGCCCTTCTCCTTCGCGGAGTTGTAGACGTCCAGGGTCATGATGAAGACGTCGGGCTTGTACTTCACCAGGGTCTCGATGGGCAGGTTGTCCTTGGCGATGGAGCCAATGATCGGTAGATCGGCGGCCTTCGGGGCGACGGAGAGGACCTTGTCGTAGAAGTCCGGGGCGGCCTTCTGCAGGTCCTCGCCCCAGGCGACCACCTTGTCGATGGGGTTGTCCTTGTTGAGGAAGACCAGGGAGTAGACGTGCCGGGACTCGCTCAGGACGATGTTCTTGGGCTGGGCATCGAAGGTGACCTTGCGGCCAACGATGTCGGTGACCTCGAAGCCTCCGTGAGAGGCGCCCGAGGAGGCGCCAGCGCTGGATCCCTTGCCGGCGCGGGAGGTGACCCCACAGCTGGCGAGGACGGCGGTGAGCGGGAGGGACATGAGCAGGGTACGACGGCGCATAGAAGTCCTTCGGTGAGGCGAGGGCGAACACGAAGCACCTAGGACTTTAGGACCACCTAAGTTAATTTGCCAAGAAGTTTTCACAACTTTAGGTAAGGCCATACAAACCTAAGGAGATGACTTGGAGGATTTCCACCTGTCGACAACGCGCACCACGCCGTCGAGGGTTCTACGCCACGAGAGACCCGACAGCCCGGACCGCCAGGACGGCGAACAGCGCGGCGGCCGGCGGAAGGTACTTGCGCGGGTGGCGCATGACGTCGCGCTCAGACTTCCAGCTCGTCAGCGGCCGGTAGACCTCCAGGAGGACCGCCGTCGTCGCCCCAGCGAGCGAGGCCAGCACTCCAGCCGCAACGGTCTCAGCAATGCCGCCGCCCAGCCAGACGATCAGTGCCCCCACCAGACAGTTGGACGCCATGTACAACAGCGTGAGGTCTCGGGCATAGGCGACGAGGACGCGCCGCGATCTGGGCGCGGCCAGCACCACGGTGCGGGTACTGAGGTAGCGGGAGAAGTAGGCGTTCAGTGGCGTGTTGACGACGACGAAGGCCATGGGCAGCGGGATCGTCAGGCCTCGACCGGTCATGGTGTAGGTGAAGACCAGAGCGACCGCAAGCATCATCAGAGTATTGACCTGCGTGGTGCGCACGGTCGCCAGCTCGCCCAGGACCAGGCTGTGGCGGCCGCCTCCAACGGTACCCACCTGCCTGCGGCGCGCCCGCAGATCACGGGAATACGTCGTCACAGCCAGAGCGCAGGCCGCGAAGAGGAGGGTCGAGGCCACGGGAGCGAGCCACCAGAGGAGCGTTCCGACGGCGAGGGCCCCACCTGCCACCCAGCGCAGGCCGGCCCGCTCCCCCGCCCACAGGATCAGCCCCAGTGCCCCGGCCCCCAGCCCGACGACGATCATCTCCACCGCCGTCGTCGCAGTAGTGCCTACGCCAGGACTCCGACCGCCTCCTTCACCGCCGGCGAGCAGGACGAACAGGACGATGGGCACAACCGCCTCCAGCAGGACGACGGCGTCGGCCACGAGGTAGGTGGCCCGGGCGAGCTCGTCGCGTCGGAGCAGGAAGCGGGCCAGGTCGTCCCAGCGCCCGGAGCCGATCCAGGTCGAGGCGATGGTGGCCGTCAGGCCGACGGCGGCCAGGACCAGTGCGGTGACCGCGACGTGCGGGTTGACGCGGAGGTCGGTCAACGCCCCGAACCAGGCGGCCAGGGCGCACAGGATGACAGCACCCAGGGCGCTCTGGCGCCCCACAAACTGCCCCATCACCGCTCTCAGGGCGGCTCGGCTAACTGACCAGCGCCGCCACAGCATCGGAGTCCTCGGGGGTGGTGAAGGGACCGGTCATTCGGCCGGCGGAGAGCACGTAGAGGCGCCGGGTACAGCGGGTGAAGGACTCGGCGATGTGGGAGCTGAGCAGGATCGAGCGGCCGGATGCGGCGGCGTCGTTGATGCTGCGGTACAGGAACTCGGTGGCGGTGAAGTCGAGGAAGTCGACGGGCTCATCCAGGAAGAGGAGCGGCGTATGCACGTAGAAGGCGGCGATGAGATTGGCCTTCTTGCGTGAGCCGCTGGAGAGCCGGGAGAAGGATGTGGTCCGGTAGCGGCCGTAGTCGAATCCCTCGATCAGCTCCTCGAGGCGGCCGCGGTCCGGGCGCAGGCGGTAGGCGCGCTCGAGGAAGCCGGTGAAGGCCTCCAGGTTCCAGGTGGGGAAGGAGTCGTCGTCGGCGAGACTGAGATAGCGGGCGGCCTTGAAACGCTCATCGCCAGGGTCCACGGCCCTGCCCTGGTAACGCAGGGCACCAAGCCGCGCTCCGCGGTGGACGTCGCACAGGGAGGTGAGCATTGTGGTCTTGCCGGCGCCGTTGAGGCCGATGAGGCCCACGGCCTCGCCGGCCTCGAGGGCGAAGGAGACGTCGGTGAGGACCGGGCGGTCGCGCTCGTACCAGGCGGACAGCCCCTCGACCTCAAGGAGGTGGGTGGCGTCGTCGACGGCGCTCATGAGCTCGGGGGCATTCGGTCGTCGTGCTCGGTGCTCTGGCTGCCGAAGGCCGGGCGGATCACCTGGATCAGGAAGAGTGCTGACAGGAGACCGAAGATCACCACGCCCGTCGTGTCTCCCCGACTGAAGGACATGACTGCGGAGACAGCGCTGAGCACCACCACAACCAGCCGGAGGATCCAGAGAGCCCGCTCAGTCAGCATGGTCATCATCGTCGTCGCCGCGAGAGGCCAGGCGGATCAGCTGAAACAGAACGAGCACCGCAGCAGCGGCGAAGAGGATCGCGATGATCGTGTCTCCTCGTCGGACGGAAAGGACCGTGACCACGATGTTGAGCACCACGATGAATAACAGGAAAATACGTCGGTTCCGACCCGATAACACGGTTGTCTCCCCCTTTTGCAGACTCACGTCGCGGGCACCGACCGCTCGCGCCTCCCACCACTGTAGGCGCGGATGAGGCCGCGTCGGGGCAGTTCGCGGGCCATGTCGGGCAAGAATTCGACCTGTCGGAGCATTGACCATTCTCCTGCGCCGCTCCGCCCTGCACGGCTTCACAGGAGACCCACAAGGTCAACCTACGCCTGGCACACACGGCCCCGACACGGTTGAGTCATGCACAGCTCCAACGCTCTCAGCCCGACCGAGCCTCCTCAAACCGGCCAGAACCACGAGTCCGGTCGGCGCGGCCGCCCCTCGAAGTCCCGCAAGCACCCGCGCCGTCGCTTCCTCCTGGGCGGTGCCGCGGTCCTGGGCCTGGCCGCCACCGGCACCAGTGCCTGGGCGCTCAACCGCTTCGTCATCGACCACGTCGAGGTGGGCGACGTCGCCGCCCTGGAGGCCAAGGCACAGAACGCCGCCGCGAACTCCTCGGCCACCCCGGCCACCAACGTGACGGTCGGCGAGAACTCCTACTCCTCCTCCAACACGAGCATCGAGATCCAGCAGGTCTCCACCGGCTCGGGTAACGACACCGTCACCTACTACGTGGCCGACGTCAAGCTCACCAACGCCACCGACCTGCGCAGCGCCTTCGCCAACAACTCCTACGGCACCAACATCACCGCCAAGCCCACCACGATGGCCTCCGAGCACGACGCCGTCCTGGCCATCAACGGCGACTACTACGGCTTCCGCAGCGACGGCATCCTCATCCGCAACGGCGTCATCTACCGCGACAGCGGCACGCGCGACGGCATGGCCTTCTACACCGACGGGCGCGTGGAGGTCTACGACGAGACCACCACCAAGGCCCAGACGCTTCTGGACGCGGGGGTGTGGAACACGCTGTCCTTCGGACCGGCTCTGGTCAACGGCTCCAAGGTGCTCTCCGGCATCGACCAGGTCGAGGTGGACACGAATGTCGGCAACCACTCCATCCAGGGCCAGCAGCCGCGCACCGCCGTGGGGTGGGTGGAGAAGAACCACCTCAAGCTCGTCGTCGTCGACGGCCGCAGCGAGGGCTACTCGCGCGGCGTGACCATGACCGAGCTCGCCCAGATCATGGCCGACCTGGGGTGCGCCTGCGCCTACAACATCGACGGCGGCGGCTCGTCGGCCATGTACTTCAACGGCTCGATCATCAACCAGCCCTCCAACGGGGGCGAGCGCGACACCTCCGACATCCTCTACATCGCGAACGGATCCTGAGATGAACGGCACCGACACAGCCCTTCAGACCTCGCCGCGGGTGCTGCCGCGGGTCATTGCCCCGGCGAACCGGATCGCCACGAACCGCACGGCGGGCAACCGGACGGCGCCGCGGGCCGATAGCGGGCCCCGCCCCCGGAAGGCCGTGACGCTCGTGGTTCTCATCCCGGCCTACAAGCCCGACGAGCGCCTGGCCGTGCTCGTGGCCCGCCTGCGCGGGGCGCGCCGGGACTGCGCGGTGCTCGTCGTCGATGACGGCTCGGGGCCGCAGTACGCGCCCTTCTTCGCCGCCGCCCGTGCCCGCGGCGCCCAGGTGGTCAGCTACCCGGACAACCAGGGCAAGGGGTGGGCGCTGCGCACAGGGCTGGCCCATGCGGCCGCCACCTGGCCCGATGCGGACGTGGTGTGTGCCGACGCCGACGGGCAGCACACGCCGTCGGACATTGAGGCCGTGGCAGCGCGGGTGCGCGAGACCGGGCACATGACCCTGGGAGTGCGGCGGTTCACCGGGCCGGTACCGCTGCGCAGCCGGATCGGCAACGATGTGACCGCCCTGCTGTTCCGCAGCGCAACGGGCTGGAAGCTGGGCGATACCCAGACCGGCCTGCGCGGCTACCCCGCCGGGCACCTGGCCTGGCTGCAGAACGTGCCCGGCGACCGCTACGAGTACGAGCTCTCCGCCCTGCTGCGCGCCCACGACCTGGGGCTCGTAGTGGAGCAGGTGGAGATCGCCACGGTCTACGAGCCGGGCAACACCTCCTCGCACTTCCGGCCGTTGCAGGACTCGGCGCGGATCTACGCGCCGCTGCTGCGGTTCATGGGGACATCGCTGGCGAGCTTCGGGATCGACTGGCTGGGCGTCATTATCATCTTCGCGATGACCGGCAACCTGCTGGCGGCGGTGGCGGGGGCGCGGCTGATCTCCGGGACCGCGAACTTCTTCATGAACCGCCGCGTCTTCCGGGCTCGGCGCGGCACCGTGGTGCGCACGGCGGTGCGCTACGGGGTCCTGGCGGTGAGCTTGCTGGCGGCCAGCTACCTGTTGCTCAAGGCGCTCACCACGATCGGGATCCCGCTGGGGATCGCCAAGGTTCTCGGCGATGGAGCCATCTACGTGGCCAGCTATGTGGCGCAGCGCCGGCTGGTCTTCACGGAGCGGGGGTGAGATCAGCCCGCCGGGGCCGGCGGGAAGCTCCTCGGACAGCCGTGTCCCCAGAGGCGATGTGCCGGCGTCGTCCCCGAGGGCACGGCATCGCCGCCCTCTCGATCGCACCCCGCTGACGGTTTCCGCACAGCACCGTCAACAAGCCGCACTTAAGCACAACGGCGACAGCTCTTGAGCAGATTTTGTCCGTATGGGACGACTTTGAATGCCCCAATCGCCGGAACGCAACTACCCAAAATGCCCTGACCTGCACAAACACAATTCTGTTTGTGCGAGTGAGCCGCCAAAGTCGTCCCTTATGGACACTTTTCAGCCGAAGACGCCACTCGCTTCAAGCAGAGTCGCGGGCAGCAGCCTCAGCGGGGGTTGATGAGGCCGGACTCGTAGGCGGCAATGACGAGCTGGGCCCGGTCGCGGGCACTCAGGCGGGCCAGGAGTGCGGTGATGTGGCTGCGGCACGTGGCCCGGGTGATGCCGAGCTCGGACTCGATCTCACTGTTGGACAGGCCCTGGGCAATGAGCAGCAGCACCTCGCGCTGGCGGGGCGTGAGGGCCTCGACGGCATCGGCCCGGGTGCTGCCGGAGCCCCCGGCCGACACCGCGCGCGGCATGCGGGCCACGAGGCGAGACAGCACCTGGGGGCTGAGCAGCGACTGCCCCTCGTGGACGGTGCGCACGGCGTCGACGAGGGACTGCGGGTCGGTGTCCTTGAGCAGGAAGCCGCAGGCGCCGGCGCGCAGGGCGCCCAGGACGTAGTCGTCGATCTCGAACATGGTCAGGACGAGGACGCGCGTGGCCGCGAGCGCCGGGTCGGCGCAGATCCGGGTGGTGGCCTCGATGCCGGTCAGTCCGGGCATCTGGATGTCCATGAGGACGACGTCGGGACGCAGCTCGGCAGCCAGGGTGACCGCGCGGGAGCCATCCTCGGCCAGGCCGACGACGTTCATGCCGGGCTCGGCCTCGAGCAGAGCGGCCAGGGTGGTGCGCAGGAGGGCCTGGTCCTCGGCGATGAGGACCCGGATGGGGGCGCTTCCTGGTCCGGGAACGATCTCAGTCATGGGGCCTCCCGTGGGGTTCGACGGGCAACGTCGCCTCGATGGCGAAGCCGGGGGCGTCGGCGCGGGGGCCGGCGGTCAGGGTCCCGCCGAGCGCTGTCAGGCGCTCATGGAGTCCGCGCAGTCCTTGCCCGGCCCCGGGGTGAGGCTCCCAGCCGGTCGCGGGCCCGTCGTCGACGACGGCGATGCGCAGCCGTCCCGGCTCCCGGCGGAGGGTCACGCGGGCGCGCGTGGGGCCGGCGTGGCGGGCGGTATTGGCCAGGGCCTCGTCCACGACCCGGGCAGCGGCCTGCGCCACCGGGGCGGGGAGGAGATCGGGTGCCGCTGAGCCCGGGACGGCGGCCTCTTCTGCACGTGTCCCGACATCGGCGTCAAGCTCGACGGTGACGCCGGATCGCTCGGCCCGGTCGATCGATTCGTCGATCGATTCATGGAGAGTCTCGGTGAGGTCGTCGGGAATGCCGGTCTTCGCCGCCGGTGCGCCCTCCGCCGAAGTCGCAGAGGTCGCAACGGTTGCAGAGGCCGCAACGACCGCTCCCGGCGTCGGGGGCCTGCTCTCGTCGCGCAGGACGGCGAGCATGCGCCGCAACGCGTCGGTGGCCTCGCGGGAGGCGGTCTCGACGTCGTCGAGTGCGGTTCGCAGCCCGTCGGGGGTGGTCTCGAGGCGCCGGGCCACGGCGCAGCGCACGGTGATGGCGCCCAGGTTCCCGGACACGGCGTCGTGCAGCTCGCGGGCGATGACGAGGCGGTCCTCGGCCACCGCGCGCGCCGCCGTCTCCTGCGCCAGGCGCCACTCGTAGACGCGCCGGTCGCGCCGTCGCAGCCACAGGGCGGCGGCGACGAGACCCGTCATGGCGAGAATCGTCGTCATCTGGATGCGCGGGGAGGGGTACGGGTAGACGCCGATGAAGAGGCCGGTGCCGACGATGAGTGCGGCGGTGCCCGTGATGGCGCGTCCGAGTGCGGAGTGGCGCGGGAGGGCGTCGAGGGCGGGCACGCAACCAGTCTAGGAGGGCGGTCCGGGCGCTTCATCGGACCAGGGTTCGACGGACCTGGGTCTGAGACGCCGGCCCGGTATTCGCCCCGGCGGCCGATGCGCGCCGCGGCCCGGCGCGGCGAGGGTGGGCCCATGATCAGTATTGAGAACCTCGTCAAACGGCACGGTTCGCGGGAGGTGCTCCACGGCGTGAGCCTGGAGGCCCGCCCGGGCCGCGTCACCGGCTTCGTGGGCCCCAACGGCGCCGGGAAGTCCTCGACCCTGCGGTGCCTGCTGGGGCTGGACCGGGCCGACGGCGGGCGCGCGCTCATCGGCGGGCGCCCCTACCGCGAGCTGCGCGAGCCGCTGCGCACGGTGGGCGCGATGCTCGACGGCTCCGGCGCGCACCCCTCCCGCACGGCCCGCGGGCACCTGGCGTGGGTCGCCTCGGGAGCGGGCATCGGGCGGCGCCGGGTGACCGAGGTGCTCGACGCCGTCGGCCTCGGCGGGGCGGCCGGACGCCGGGTGCGCACCTTCTCCCTGGGGATGGGTCAGCGCCTGGGACTGGCCGCGGCCCTGCTGGGCGACCCGGAGGTGCTCATCCTCGACGAGCCGGTCAACGGCCTGGACCCGGAGGGGATCCGGTGGATCCGCACGCTGCTGCGCCGTCGGGCCGACGCCGGGGGCACGGTCCTGCTGTCCAGCCACGTCCTGGCCGAGCTGGCCGAGGTGGCCGACGACGTCGTCGTCATCGCCGACGGGCGGGTGCGGGCGGCCGGGACGCTCGATGAGATCGCCGCGGGCTACTCGAGCCTGGAGGAGGCCTTCTTCTCCCTGACCGGGGGCGGGCTCGGCGGCCGGGCGGGCCTTCGCCGCCCGGCGCGCGCGGAGGGGGTCCGGGCATGAGCGCGGCGACGGCGCTGATCCGCTCGCTCAGGGCGGAGGCGCGCAAGACGGCCGGTCTGCCGGGCGTGTGGCTGGGGGCGGCGCTGGCGCTCGCCCTGCCGGTCCTGGTGGAGTACTACGTCAATCACAACCTGGCGGACGGGCTGGCCGCCGGTGACCCGCGGGCGTCGGCGCGGCTGGGCGACGTCGGCGTCATCGGCCTGTACATGGGGACGACGGGGATCGTGGTGCTGGCGGCGAGCGTCGTGGTGAGCGAGTACGTGAGCGACCCGCGCACGAACGTCGACTCGCGGCAGGTGACGACGACGATGCTGGTCCAGCCCCGGCGCGGGGCGGCGGCGGCCGCGAAGCTGATGGTGGTGCTGGCGGCCGCGCTGGTGCTCCTGGCGCTGGCGTGGGCGGCGACGTTCTCGCTGTGCCGGCACCTGCTGGGGCCGCGCATGCCCCTCGGTCCGGTGCCGTGGTGGATGCTGACCGGGATACTGGCGTGGTGGCTGTTCTCGGCGGCGGCGGCGATGGCGCTGGCCGCGGCCACGCGCAGCGCGATGGCGTCGATGACGGCGCCCATCGCCATGTCCACGATGATCTCGCCGGGAGTGCTGCTCATCAAATCCACCGATGCGGCGCGGTTCCTGCCGGATGCCGCCGCGGTCCGCCTCATTGCGGACCCGACGACGCTCAACTACGACCGGCTCGTCGAGCTGCTGTCCGTTCCCATGGCGGCCGCGGTCTGCGCGGCGTGGGCGGGCGGCTGCGCCGTGGCCCTCTGCTGGGTGTGGATGAGGAGGGACGCATGAGCGGGGTCGATGCACGCAGCGGGGCCGGCGCCGGGGCGCCCTGGGGGCGCGCGCTGCGCGGCGAGCTGATGAAGGCGGTGACGCTGCCGTCGATGTGGTGGACGGCGGCGATGACCGGCGCGGCGGGGATCGCCATCATCATGTCGGTCCTTCAGAACAGTGAGAGTGGGCAGTCGTTCGGCTTCGAGGACATCGCCCCCATGTGGACGCTGGCGGTGCAGATCGGGTTCGTGACCGCCGGGGTGATCGTGGCCGGGGCCGAGCACTCCAGCGCGCAGGGGATGACGAGCCTGCTGGTGACGCCCGTGCGCGGGCGGCTGGTGGCGGCCCGGCTCGCAGTGCTGACCGGCGGGGGACTGGTGGCGGCCGGCGCACTGGTCGCCATGGGCGTGGTGGCCTGTCCGCGGACATCGTCGGCGGCGCTGTGGGCCGGCGGCAGGACCGTCGTGTGGCTGACGGCGGCGCTGCTGCTGGCCGAGGGAATCGGCGAGATCGTGCGCAGCGCGACGGGGGCGGCGACGGCCGCGGCGGTCCTGGTGGTCCTGGCGCCGCAGCTGGCCTCGATCCTGGGCGACGCCGTCGACTGGCTCCCCGGTCGGGCGGGTCAGATCTGGGTGGCGGGCGGCGCTTCGCGCGACGGCGTCGTCACCGCCGGGCTCATCGCGCTGGCGTGGACGACGGCGGCGACGGCGGGCGGCGCGGCGCGACTGGTGCGCGCCGACGCGTGAGGGCGCGGGGAGAAGTGGGCTGCGGGCATGCTGGGCTCGCGGGTCCCCTTCTCCCCGCCCCACTGGCGGCGGCCGGTCTGCTGTCGGCGACTCGCTTCCGGGGATGTTGATCACCTTTGCGCCGCCGTCCAGGGTCTCCGATTCTCCTGTAATCGATATGGAAATCGTAGCGGTCGATGGCACAGTTCTCTATGAGAATCGGAGGCGCGTCCCAGGGGACCTCGGAGACCTCGGAGACCTCGCCGTCATCGGCCCTGAGGGTCGGCTCCCGCTCCGGGGTCACTTCTTGCCCGGGGCGTACGCCGTGATCCTCCCGCTCGCGGAGTCCGATGAGATCATGAGGGAGGGGCCGGCGAGGCGGAAGACATTCTTCTCGATGTCCGAGCCGGGGAACTCAATCGGTTTTTGATCGGCGATCGTCCAGGCGCCCATAATACTGGCGGATTCGGGGGAGAATGGCTTCTCCCATGCGGCCACCAGAATCTTTTCGTCATCGGAGACGATGTAGAGGGAGGGGTATGCGAGGCAATTGGATATCGACTGGACCTTGCCCTTCACGATGGTTCTGCCGACGGCAATGGTGGCCTCGCACCCATCGGCTCCCAGGCCGACGTAGTTCACGGACACCTCGGCCCAGGACAGGTCGCCGTCCTCCAGGAAGGTTATTCTGGGTGTGTCCTGGGTCATTTCCGGGGGGCGATATGATGATGGCCC
>ERZ772964.666-NODE-666-length-14229-cov-146.119_pt1 | contig 14229 bp, 11 predicted proteins | sample MGYA00580675_ERZ772964 | MGnify/ENA primary metagenome ERZ772964 (study PRJEB29015, sample SAMEA2737941) | human oral metagenome | biome: human oral; feature: human-associated habitat; material: dental | place: China | collected 2139 ... | reverse complement strand
CCCTCCAGGACGACTACTACGAGCGCTTCGCCGGGTTCGTCGAGATCGTGGCTGACAGGTCCTGAAGGCGCTGTCCCGGCACCGGCGAGACGGGAAGGTGATTCGGGGGTGGTTTTGAAGACGTGGGGCGTGAGGGTCGTGGTGGCGGTCTGCTCGGGCGGGTCCTCCCCGTCCGGAGGGTTGTTGCGAAGGCGTTCGAGTGCGTCTCCCCGCTTCGCCTCGACGGCGCATCCCGCATGGTGGGACGGCGTCTCGCATGTCGTGACGCGGCCGACTCGCGAGCACGTCACTTAACCCGCGAGATCGTCACTTAACCCGCGAGCACGTCTGCCAGAGTGACGTGCTCGCGGGTTAAGTGACGATCTCGGCGATTACCCGACGATCTCGCGGACCGCGGCGCCCGGCGCCGCCGCGCCCCGGGCGCCGAGATGCGCATTTCACCCTCGAGAACGACGGTCGGACGGTGGTCAAACGGCATTCAAGCAGACTCCACGCCGACGAAGGCGAACCCGGCGGCCATGAGCACCGAGAACGTGCCCGACCACCCCTTGACGAAGGGGGCCTCGCCGATCGTCCAGTTCGTCAGGCCCGCCTCGTGACCGCCGATGAGGCCCACGATCATGGCCGTGCCCAGGACGAGGAAGACGATGTAGGACACGACGGCGCCTCCCGGCCGCCCCTCCAGGCGCCCGGAGGCGGCCGGCGGTTCGCGCCGAGTGGAGCCTCACTATAGCGTTGGGGCGAAGAGCGCTCGAACACGTCGCGCATCTCCTCCCAGGAACCGGAGCCATCGCATGGAGACCACGGAGATCGCCAAGGCACTCGTCCGCAGGCCGAGCCCCCGACTCGCGCAGGGGCTGGTGACCCATATCGAGCGCAGCGCGATCGACCTGGACCTGGCCCGCAGCCAGTGGCAGGGCTACGTCGACGCCCTCCGCTCCCAGGGCTGGGAGACGATCGAGGTGGACCCCGCCCCCGACTGCCCCGACTCGGTCTTCATCGAGGACGCCGTCGTCGTCTACGGGCGCACCGCCGTCGTCACGCGCCCCGGCGCCGATGAGCGCAAGCCCGAGGTGGAGGCGGCCGAGCGGGCCGTGGCGGCGCTCGGCTACGACGTCAAGCGCATTGCGGCGCCCGGCACGCTCGACGGCGGAGACGTGCTGAAGCACGGCGGAAGGGTCTGGGTGGGTCAGGGCGGCCGGACCAATGAGGAGGGGCTGCGCCAGCTGCGCGAGCACCTGGCCCCCGAGGGCGCCGAGACGATCGGCGTGCCCCTGACCAGGGTGCTCCACCTCAAGTCCGCCGTGACCGCCCTGCCGGATGGCACCGTCATCGGCTACGAGCCGCTGGTGGACGACCCGTCGGTGTGGGACTCCTTCCTCGCGGTGCCCGAGGAGAGCGGCGCGCACGTCGTCCTCCTGGGCGGCGACCGGATTCTCATGGCCGCCGACGCCCCGCGCTCGGCCGAGCTGTTCCGCTCGCGCGGCTACGAGGTCGTCGAGGTCGACATCTCCGAGTACGAGAAGCTCGAGGGCTGCGTGACCTGCCTGTCGGTGCGGCTGCGCGGCTGCCCGGCCTGAGACCGGGCGGCCGCCGCCGGCGGTGCTTCGCAGGGCTCCGGGCGCGTCAGCGCGGCTCGGGCGGACGCACCACCCGTAGTCGCCACGCGCCCAGCAGCCAGGTCAGCGTCGTCAGTCCGACGGCGAAACCGGCCCCGTGGGTCAGTCCGCGCCACAGGTAGTCGCCGGCCCCGGACCCCAGCTCCTCGACAATGTAACTGGACAGTTCGCGCGTCGACCACAGGGGCAGCACCCGCGTCCAGTCGGCGGCCGGATCCACGAGGAGCTGGAGGGCCATGACCGCCAGGAGCAGGAGCGCCCCCTCCAGGTCCCTCGGGACGAGGGCGGCGGCCACCGGCCCGAGGGGCGCCGCCACGGCCACGGTGACGAGCAGCATGGGCGCCACGGCGGCCGGGTGGATCAGCTTATCGCCGATGGTGAGCTGGACGAGGACGGCGTACAGCCCGGCTATCGTCCAGCCCAGCGCCAGGATCGCGACGAGCCTGCCCGCCACGAGCGCCGTCGGGCTGGCCCCGCTCGCGGCGAGCCGGCGGTCCACCGGGCGCGAGGAGACCGCGGTGAACAGGCCCAGGGTCGCGGCCGCCCAGCCCAGGCCGATCGACAGCAGGCGCAGAGCCGTCCAGTGCACGTCGATGCGCGCCAGGTAGAAGGTGAGCGGCAGCAGGAGGGCGAGGGCGAGCGCCCCGCGCCGTCGAAGGATCTCGCGCAGGGTGATCAGGGCGACCAGTCCCGCGGTGCGCAGGAGGCGGGGGCGGTGCGCGGGCGCCGGGGCGGGGGCGACGTCGGATGGCCGCGTCGTGGTGACGGCGCTCATGCGGCGCGCTCCGCGACGGCCCGGTGGGCGGAGGCCTCCGGGGTGGGCAGTTCGACGACGCGGTCGACGAAGTCGATGTCCCGCAGCAAATGGGTGACGAGGAGGACCCCGGCGCCGGAGGAGCGCCAGGCCGAGATGAGCGCCCACAGGTCCTCGTAGGCCAGGGCGTCCAGGCCCTGGTAGGGCTCGTCGAGGAGGAGCAGATCCGGGGAGGCGAGCTGGGCCAGGGCGAGGTTGATCTTCTGCCGGGTGCCCCCGGACAGGGCGCCCACGACCTGGTCGCCGTCGGGCTTCCAGCCCAGGCGCTGGAGGATCCGGTGACCCGTGGACACCGCGCGGCTCCGGTTCGCGCCGTCGAGCGCCCCGAACAGGCGCAGATGCTCGTCGACCGTGAGCAGCGGGGCGAGGGCGTCGAGCTGGGGCGCGTAGCCGAATCGGGAGGTGCGCTCCACGGTGCCGGAGCCGGCTCGCAGCAGTCCGGCGCACACCTGCAGGAGGGTGGACTTGCCGGCTCCGTTGGCGCCGACGACGGCGACCACCTCGCCTCGCCGCACCGTCAGGTCGAGATTGGCGAGCACGGTGCGGCGGCCGCGGCGCACGCTCACGCCGCGCAGCCTCAGCACGACCGGGCCGAGCGCCCGCTCCGGGTCCCTCCGGCGGGGGTCGGGGCCGTCCTGCGTGACGTCCTGCGTGAGGGCCGAGGCGAGGTCGCGGGCGTACAGGACGGCGGGGCCGAACAGGTCCGCCGGGGCGAGACCCGCGCAGGCGGCCTCGGCGCGGGCGTCGGCGACGGCGCGATCGACCTCCCGGGGGATCACGCCCCGCGAGGCCAGTTCGGTGCCCAGACCGCGGTACCAGGCGTCCTCGGGGCTCATGCGTTCACCTCGGCGCTCATCGCCGCGCCCTCCAGGACGGCGGAGAAGGCGGCGCGGAAGGCGCGCCACTCCTCGCGGCGATCGGCGAGCTCCGCATGTCCGGCGGTGGTGAGTTCGTAGTACTTGCGGGCCGGACCGGTGGTGGAGGGGCGGGTGGAGGTCGTCACGAGGCCGCGACGCTCCAGGCGGGTGAGCGCGGGGTAGAGGCTGCCTCCGGGGATCTCCCGGAGGCCGGCCGCGGACAAGCGCCGGGCGAGGGACAGGCCGTAGTCGGCGCCGCCTTCGAGGAGGGCGAGGAGACAGGGTTCGAGGAAGCCGCGCAGGAGACGGGCGGTGGAGTCGGACATGTAGATAGGCTATCTGATTACCAGACGGTCTGACTAGTGGTGGTTGTCGCATGCTCCTGCCACCGATTTGCGACGAAACCTGCCACCGTTTTACGGCGAACCCCGCCACCGATCCACGGTTGACCCCGCCACCGTTTTGCGACGGACCTTGCCACTGATCCTCTGACGGATTCCGTCACCATGCCCGCCGCCCAGCCCGCGGGGGATAGCCTGTCCGATCCGCGGCGGCTGCGCTCCCTGCTCGTCGCCCTGGCCGCCGCGCAGGGGTCCGAGACCGTGGTCGCCCGTCTGGGCGGCGCAGTCGATCTCAGCGCCTCGACGACGGCGTCGTACCTGGAGCTCCTGCGCGCCCTTCACCTCGTGGAGCGGCTGCCGCCCTGGAGACCGAACCTGCTCAAGCGCGAGGTCGGACGCTCCAAGTACATTCTGACCGACTCCGCGCTGGCCATGCGACTGACCCGGACGACGCCCGACGTCCTCAAGGACCTGGTGCGGGGCGGCGCCCTGGGAGGGCTGCTCGAGGCCTTCGTCACCGCCGAACTCATGCGGCAGAGCACCTGGAGCGGGGAGCGGTTCACGATCAGTCGCTACCGCTCCCCGGACGGGCGGGAGATCGGCCTGATCCTGGAGCTCGATGACGGCCGGGTCGTCGCCGTCGAGGTCAAGGCCTCCGCCTCGGTGTCCGCCGCCGACGCCAGGCACCTGCGGTGGATGGAGGGGAGGATTGGCGATCGCCTGGTGGCCGGCGTCGTCCTCACCACGGACGACCGCGCCCGCCACCTGGGCGGCCGCCTGCGGGCCCTGCCGGTGTCCGCACTGTGGGAGCTCGGCTGACGGGGCGGGTCGGCGGCGGCCGACGGCGCGGCCGACCCGCCCCGGAATCTCGCCGAATGTTGATTTAGGGTACCGCTAATTCAACACGGTTGGCGCATTCGGGTGGATCCGTGATGATTTCGGATCGGCGATCCGGTAGGCGGTGGCGCGGCCCGACCCGGTGCGACGCAGCTCACCCCGCCCGGTCATGGTCGTCAGGACCTTCTGCGCCGTACCGCGGGAGACTCCCGCGAGCCGCATGAGGTCGCCGGTGCTGATCGGCCCGAACGTCTGGCACCACAGGCGGATGGTCGACCGGCACTCATCGAAGCGCGTCGACGCGTAGGCGACGACGTCGGCGAACCAGGGGGCCCTTCGGGCCGGCATGACCGCCTCTCGCGCCGTCGCCCCGAGGAGCCAGGCGTCGTCGTACCTGTCGATGAGCGGCGCGTCCGGGGCGGTGCACTGCGCGGCGGCCCGCAGCGCCGCCCCGGCTCCCTCCGGGTCCGTCTGCAGGGCCGCACCGACGGCGTCGAGCGAGGTGAAGGGCGCATGTAGCAGAAGATCGACGATCACGACGACGCGCGTGTCGCGCTGGCGGGGCAGCGGGCGGATCCGCTTGAACAGGTCCGCGATCGGCGCAATGGGGTCGCCGCCGATGAGCGTGCACGTCACATGCGGACCGGGCTCCTCGATGATCGTGGGCGGCCGGTGCCCGAGGGGGATCATGGCCGTGTACATGCGGTCGACCCCGAGCCCCTGCTTCTCGACCAGCGACAGGGCGCGGAACAGGTCCGCCAGCGCGGGGTGGCGCGCGTGCCGGTTGCTCAGGACGTTCGCAGAGTTGATTCCGCCCGTGAACCCGCCCGGACTGCGCACCACGAGCGTGGAGTCCAACGAGATCCAGCGGACCTCGGTCGGCTCGCCCGAGTTCCAGTCGCGGTGAATGACCCCGTTGAGGATCGCCTCGCGCACCGCCGTCTGCGGGATCAGGCGCTGCGGGGACAGGGCGAAGCCGTCGGTGGTCTGCGTCGAGTAGGTGTTGAGCACGGCCAGGGCGCGCTCGATGACGTCGATCTGTTCGAGGAGGGACATCGCGGGGTCGGCCACGACTCGGTTGATGACGGCTCCGCCCGGAACATCGAGGACCGTGAGGTCGATGAGCGTCGCCCGCGCCGGCGTGAGGGTCAGGCGCGCCGCCTGCGAGAGGTGGTCGTCGGAGCGCAGCGCCGCGATCCTGTGCAGGATGTCCGTGTCCGTCTCGGAGTCGTCGGCCCGGAGATCGGTCCTCACCAGGGCCATGGCCCCCGCGGTCACGGCGCGGGCGGTGAGGGCGGAGCGATCCGCCATGGAGTCGTGATCCTGGGCCCGCTCGCGGTGGAGCCACCACTCGGCGCGGTCCACCGGCGCGCAGGAGTCGCCCACGCGCCACCGCAGGCGGCCCGAGGTGTCCGGCACCGGTTCGCGCGACTCGGCCACGTACAGGACGAGAACGCGCTGGCCCCCGACGCGACGGACCTCGATGTCGGGCGCTATGTCGATCGCCTGATGAATGCGCCGGCGGAGCCAGTCGATGTTCAGTTCGGTTCCGAGGACGACGCCGGTTCCGTCCTCGACGCCGAGAATGAGGGCGCCGCCGCCCGGAGAGTTCGCCATACAGGCCACCTCGTCCGCGAGCTTCGTGGCGGCAGTGGGGTTCTGCTCGCCACCGGGCTCGAGGTCCGGGCCGTTGCGCCGTCCGGCCTCCTCCTTGAAGTCGATGGAGGATGTCTCGGTGACTCGCGTAATGGCGCCGTTGCGCTCCGAGGCGAGGATCTCGTCGACGTCGCGGCGCAACTGATCCCGACGGTCCAGGCCGGTTGAACGCATGACGCCCCTCCCCCGAAGCTCTGCGATCTCGCAGAATGTTGATTTAGCCTACCCCTAATTCAACACGGTTGGCGCATTCGGGCGGATCCGTGATGATTCCGGCGACGGAGTCGGGGCCGCCGGGCGGATCGGGCGGGCGCTCACCGGGGCCGGGCGGGACTCCGAGCGCTGCGCCGCCGTGTCCGCGCACCGCGGGGCCCGCGGCTCAGCCCCGGTACCAGCCCTGGTAGACGTAGGGGAAGGGGATGTTGCCGCGCATGCCGATGGAGGCGGAGACAACGTTCTTGGCCGTCACCGCGGCCTCCAGCGGCGTCGCCCCCTTGGCGAGCTCGGCGGTCACCGCCGCCGCCAGCGTGCAGCCGGCGCCGTGCACACGCTCGGTCCCCACGGCCGGGACCTCCAGGACCTCCAGCGTGCGGCCGTCGTAGAAGACGTCCAGGGCCGTGCCGGTGCCCAGGGAGGGGCCCGCCTTGGCGAGCACATTGGGCGCGCCCTGGTCGTGGATGCGCTTGGCGGCGTCCTTGAGCGCCTCGACGCTGGTGATCTCCTCCACGCCGGCCAGGGTCGCCGACTCGAAGAGGTTGGGGGTGACCATGGTGGCGCGCGGCAGGATCTTGGAGCGCAGCGCGTCGTCCACCGCGCGGGCGGAGGCGAACTCCTGGCCCTTGCAGATGAGCACCGGGTCGAGCACGACCGTGGGGAACCGGTACTCCTCCAGGGCGGCCTCGACGACGTCGATGGTGGGGGCGGTGCCGAGCATGCCGATCTTGACGGCGGCGATCGCCGTGTGCACGCCCACGCAGGCCTCAATCTGGTCGTGGATGACCTCGGGATCCACCGGCACGAAGCGGTGGTCGAAGCCGGCCCCCGGGTCCATGGACACGATGCAGGTCAGGGCCGTGCAGCCGAAGACGCCGAGCTGGTGGAAGGTCTTGAGGTCGGTCTGGGCGCCCGCGCCTCCGGAGGCCTCCGAGCCGGCGATGGCCAGGACGACGGGCGGGACGGGACGTTCGGGAGTTGCTGTCATGACTCCTAGGGTGCCCCCGATGGGGCTTCGCGGCCAAGCGGCGTCCGCATCGGCCGCCATTCGAGACGGCGTGCCCCTGACGGCGTCGGTTCCGCGAACGCGCAGGTTTCCAGTCGAACGCGCATCTCCCAGCCGCGCGTTCGACTGAAAACCTGCGCGTTCGCGGAAGGGGCGGGGGCACGCCGGCCGGGACGCGGGTCCGGCGCAGCTGAGGGCGAGGAGGCGCGGCGGTCGCTCCGCCGGGCGCGGCTCGGTGCGGCGAACACCTGTTAAACGATGGGTCGATCGGTCACCATAGGAGTATGAGCTCCTCCACTTCCGCGCCCCCCGCCTCAGACTCCACCTGGTCCGCCCGCACCGACGACGCCGTCGTCCCCGCCGAGGTCCGCGACGCCGTCGACACCGTCCTCGGTCCCTCCGGCCTGTCGCGCCCCGAGCGGGAGATCTTCACCACCCGCATCGAACGCTGGTACCCCGACCTCATCGACGGCCTCGTCACCCTCTACGGCGAGCCCGCCGCCACCCGCGCCGCCGCCGACGTCCTGACCGAGGCGGCCGCCGCCTACGTGGAGCGCGATCCCGAGCTGCGCCACCTCGACCTCGCCCGCACCCTCGACCCCACCTGGATCCAGGACCCCTCCCGCATCGGATACGCCGGTTACACCGAGCGTTTCGCCGGCGACCTGCGCGGAGTGGAGAAGCGCATCCCCTACCTGCGCGAGCTCGGCGTGTCCTACCTCCACCTCATGCCGCTGCTCACCCCCCGGCCCGGCGACTCCGACGGCGGCTACGCCGTGGCCGACTACCGCTCGGTGCGCCCGGACCTGGGCGACATGGACGACCTGGCCCACCTCACCGGCGAGCTGCGCAAGGAGAACATGAGCCTGGTCATTGACCTCGTCCTCAACCACGTCGCCGCCGAGCACGAGTGGGCCCGGCGCGCCCGGGCCGGCGAGCAGCGCTACCGCGACTACTTCTTCGTCTACCCCGACCGCACCGAGCCCGACGAGTACGAGAAGACCCTCCCCGAGATCTTCCCCGACTTCGCCCCCGGCAACTTCACCTGGAACGACGAGATGAACGGGTGGGTGTGGACCACCTTCAACTCCTTCCAGTGGGACCTCAACTGGCGCAACCCGGACGTCATGGTGGAGTTCGCCTCCATCATCCTCAACCTCGCCAACAAGGGCGTCGAGGTGCTGCGCCTGGACGCCATCGCCTTCACCATCAAGCGCAAGGGCACCGACTGCCAGGGCCAGCCCGAGGTCCACGCCATCACCGAGGTCCTGCGCGCACTGACCCGCATCGCCTGCCCCGCCGTCGACCTCAAGGCCGAGGCGATCGTCGCCCCCACCGAGCTCCTCCAGTACCTCGGCCAGGGCAAGTACACCGGCAAGGTCTCCGACCTGGCCTACCACAACTCCCTCATGGTCCAGATCTGGTCCATGCTGGCCACCCGCAACGTCGTCCTGGCCGCCCACGCCCTGGACGCCCTGCCCGTCGAGCCCTCCACCGCCACCTGGATCACCTACATCCGCTGCCACGACGACATCGGCTGGGCCATCGGCGACGCCGACGCCGACGCCGTCGGCCTCAACGGCTACTGGCACCGCGTCTTCCTGGCCGACTGGTACCGCGGCTCCTACCCCATGAGCGACGCCCGCGGGCTGGTCTTCCAGTACAACCCGGTCACCAACGACCGCCGCATCGCCGGCACCGCGGCCTCCCTCATCGGGCTGGAGGCCGCCGCCGAGGCGGTGGAGGGCATTGACGAGTCCACGCCGGAGTGGCGCGAGGAGGAGCTGCGCGCCTGGCTCGAGGAGCGCTTCAACGCCCTGCGTCTGGCCAACGCCATCATCTACGGCTGGGGCGGCGTGCCGGTCATCTGGAGCGGCGACGAGCTCGGCCAGTTCAACGACCCCAACTGGGACACCGAGCCCGGCCACGAGTCCGACTCCCGCTGGGCGGGCCGCCCCGTCCTGGACGAGGCCGCGATCGAGCGCCGTCACGACACCTCCACCGTGGCGGGCCGCGTCTTCACCGACCTGGTCCGCATGGGGAAGGTGCGCGCCTCCCTGCCGCAGCTGCGGGCCGACGTGCGCACCGTCGTCGCCCCCGTCGACGACGAGGGCGTCCTGGTCACCTTCCGCGACCACCCGCGCGGCTCCTTCGTGGGCGTGTACAACGTGACGCCCGAGTGGCGGAGCGTGCCCGCGTGGCGGCTCGCCGAGTACGGGGTGCTCGGCGCCGTCGACGTCCTGACCGACACGGTCCCCGCCGGGTCGACGACGCTGGAGGGCGCCGGCGACGGCCAGGTCCCGGTCCCGCCCTACGCCGCCTGGTGGCTCGTGCGGTCCACGGACTGAGACCGGGGCGGAGTGGGTCGGGGGGCCTCACGACGAGTCGGGCGCGGAGGGGCCCAGAAGGTCCTCGCGGCGGTCCGGGTATGGCACAATCCTGACCGGGCGCTCGCGCCCTTCGTCAGGGGGCTCCCCGGGCCCCTCCCATACTCTTGATCCTGAGGTTGTCATGGAGCGTCTGGGCTCGGTTTACATTCTTGAGGAGCGCATTGGAGCCGGTGCGCAGGGCGATGTGTGGAAGGGGCACAAGGAGGGGTCGGAGGAGCCTCTCGCCTTCAAGAAGCTGCGCCCCGAACTCGCCCGGGAGCGCAATGTCATAGACGCCTTCCTCAAGGAGCGCGACACCCTCGAGCGAGTGGACAGCCCCCACGTCGTACGCCTGCGGGACATGGTCACCGAGGGCGAGACCCTCGCCCTGGTCATGGACTACGTGGGCGGCGGCGACCTGGCGGACGTGATCCGGAAGCAGGGGACCCTCGCTCCGGGACTGGTCGCCTCCTACGGCGCCGCCATTGCGGCGGGGCTGAGCGCCATTCACGCGGCCGGCCTGGTGCACCGCGATGTCAAGCCGGCCAATATCCTCATGGATGACGCCGCCACGCCGGCGGCGCCGCGCGTAGCCGACTTCGGCGTGGCCCGAATCTGCGACTCGGCGGCCTCGACGCGCTCGACCGGCGGCAGCGCGGGCACCCCGCTGTACATGGCCCCCGAGGTGGCCGACGGCCTGCCGGCGGCGCCCTCCATGGACATCTACTCCCTGGGGGTTGTGCTCTACGAGATGTGCTGCGGCGTGCCGCCGTTTATAGGTGGCCCGGCGGCGCTGCTCAAATCTCACATGATGATGGATCCGGGGCGGCCCGACGGCGTGCCCGATGTCCTGTGGGATCTCATCGGACGGATGATGGCGAAGGATCCCGCCGCAAGGCCCACGGCCGACCAGGTGCGGCAGGCGCTGACCGACGCCGCTCCAGGCCTGGGGAGCCTGCCCGCGGCCCCGCGTCTGAGCTCGCCCCCGGCGCCGGTCCCCGCCTCCGCCGTCGCCCGGACCGTTCTGGGCACCCCCGCCTCGGCACCCAGCGCGCCGCCGTTCAGTGCGCCGTCGGCCGTTAGCGCCTCGACGGCGACACTGCCGCCGTTCTCGGTCCCGCCCGCCCCCGCGATGAGGCCGGGTGGGCCCGTGCCGCCCCCCAGTGGCGTCGCGGTCGACCGGAGTGCCGCGCCGGGCGGGTCCGGCGCCAGCGCGAAGTCGGACGAGGGAGAGAACGGCAAGAAGAAGGGGAAGAAGAAGCGCAGCCGGGGCCCGATCGTCGCGCTGGTCCTCATCCTCGCCATTGCCCTCGTCGCCGCGGGCGCCATCGGTGCGAACTATGTGCAGCGCCTGTTCGGGAACCGGCCCGTCGCCGAGCCGAGTCAGGTCGGGCCCGCCCCCACGTCCGAGGCGCCGCCCTCCGAGACTCCCTCCGCGTCGGACGACGCCACTGCGAGGGCATCGGCCAGCGCGTCGGCCAGTGCCTCGAGCTCTGCGACGGCGACGACCATGCCGGACCTCGTCGGCCTGACCGTCGACCAGGCCAAGGCCAAGCTCCCGGGCAATGTGAAGGTCACCGTGGTCAAGGCGAACGCCCCCAACGGGGAGAAGGAGGGCACAGTGCTGTCCACCGACCCCGCCGCGGGCGAGAAGATCCCCGACGCGGTGACCCTCACCGTCGCCGGTTCGGCCGCCTCCGTCGCGATGAAGACCGTCTACCTGTCGGACCTCAAGCAGCTCGACTCTTTCAACGGCTTCGAGGCGAAAGCGATTGAAATGAGTGGGAAGACCTATGCCCACGCTGTGGTCACCACCGTGTATTCCGGTTCTAGCAACCAGATCACAAGAACCACGGAATGGAATCTGGGACGCTACTTCTCCACGCTGAACGGCACCATCGGCATCACTGACACCTCTAAGGAGGCCGACGCCACCTTCACGGTCGACTTCTACATCGATCAGGTGCTCGTTAGGAGCGAGACGCTCCAGTTCGGCGAGTTCAAGGACATCTCCCTCGACGTTCAGAACGGACTCCGCCTCAAGATCGTCGTCACTCGCACCGATAAGAACTCGGACAGCGCGTCCGTGGGCTTCGGCGACTTCCAGCTCCAGGGCGACCCCGATAAGGTGCCGAGTCTCGACGACCTCAATAAGAACAACTGACGCCGTCGACGTCCTGACCGGCATGGTCCGGCTGGCTCGACGACGCTGGAGGGCGCTGGCGACGGTCCGTCCGGTCCGCTCTGCGCCGCCCGGCGGCTCGTGCGGTCCACGGGGCCGCAGAGGCGGAGAGCGCCGGCGACGGCCGCCTTGTCGCCGCCTGCGGGTGCGATCCCCGGGCCGGGGGACCCCGAGGGGTCTCGCGGCGGTCCGGGTGTGGCACAATCCTGATGGGGGGCGACCTTGCATCAGGGGCTCCCCGGGTCCCTTCCGTCTGTCATCCTGAGGTTGCCATGGAGCGTCTGGGCTCGAGTTACATTCTTGAGGAGCGCATTGGAGCCGGTGCGCAGGGCGATGTGTGGAAGGGGCACAGGGAGGGGTCGGAGGAGCCCCTCGCCTTCAAGAAACTGCGCTCTGACCTGGCGCGGGAGCGCAATGTCGTCGACGCCTTCCTCAAGGAGCGCGACACCCTGGAGCGAGTGGACAGCCCCCATGTCGTGCGCCTGCGGGACATGGTCGCCGAAGGCGAAACCCTCGGCCTGGTCATGGACTACGTGGGTGGCGGCGACCTGGCGGACGTGATCCGCGAGCAGGGGGCTCTCGCTCCGGGGCTGGTCGCCTCCTACGGCGCCGCCATTGCGGCGGGGCTGAGCGCCGTCCACGCGGCCAGTCTGGTGCACCGCGATATTAAGCCGGCCAATATCCTTATGGATGACGACGTCACTCCGGCGGCGCCGCGTGTGGCCGACTTCGGCGTGGCCCGGATCTGCGACTCGGCGTCCTCGACGCGCTCGACCAATGGTGCGGGAACGCCGCTGTACATGGCTCCCGAGGTGGCCGACGGCCTGCCGGCGGCGCCCTCCATGGACATCTACTCCCTGGGGGTTGTGCTCTACGAGATGTGCTGCGGCGTGCCGCCGTTTATAGGTGGCCCGGCGGCGCTGCTCAAATCTCACATGATGATGGATCCGGGGCGGCCCGACGGCGTGCCCGATGTCCTGTGGGATCTCATCGGACGGATGATGGCGAAGGATCCCGCCGCAAGGCCCACGGCCGACCAGGTGCGGCAGGCGCTGACCGACGCCGCTCCAGGCCTGGGGAGCCTGCCCGCGGCCCCGCGTCTGAGCTCGCCCCCGGCGCCGGTCCCCGCCTCCGCCGTCGTCCGGACCGTTCTGGGCGCCCCCGCCTCGGCGCCCAGCGTGCGGTCGGCCAGCGCACCGTCGGCTAGCGCACCGCCGCCTAGCGCGCCGCCGGCTAGCGCCCCGCCCCCCAGTGCGCCGTCGGCCAGCGCGCCACCCCCCAGCGCACCGTCGGCCGTTAGCGCCTCGACCGGGTCGGTGCCGTTGGTCCCGTCGCCCGGCATCGTCCTGACGCCTGTCCCCGGCATCGCCATGGCGTCGACACCGCCGCCCGGCGTTGCACTGAGATCGATCCCTCCCGTTCCGCGGCCGAGCGGCGGAACGGTCAGTCGGGGCGCGCCAGTCAGGTCCGGCGGGGGAACAAGACCCGGCGGCGGGAAGAAGGGCAGCAGAAGAGACCAGGTTCTGATCATTACGACGGTCTTCCTTCTTGCCGTCGCCCTTGTTATTGCGGGCGCCATCGTCGTTCAATACAGACGGTCCAGCACCGGGACGGGTCCGAACAGTTCCGGTTCCAGTACTCACTCCTCGGCGCCGGAGGTGACGACCATGCCGGATCTCGTCGGCATGACCACCGAGCAGGCCAGGGCCGAGCTCCCCGGCGTGAAGGTCACTGTGGTCAAGGCGAACGCCCCCAGCGGGGAGAAGGAGGGCACGGTGCTGTCCACCGACCCCGCCGCGGGCGAGAAGATCCCCGACGCGGTGACCCTCACCGTAGCCGGTTCCGTGAAGACCATCTACCTGGCGGATCTCGACTCCACGTCGTCGGCCTTCTCCAACGACGTCGTTGATATGAATGGCGTGACCTACGACCACGGTATGAGGGTCTCATTCTCCTATTACAATTCTTCGCAGACGAGCGAATGGAGTCTCGGACGGCATTTCAATACGCTGAGCGGCACCATCGGCATCACCGATGACTCGAGTCAGTCCGGCGCCGCCTTCGCGGTCGATTTCTACGTGGACCAGGAGCTCGTCCAGAGCGAGACGCTCCGGGCCGGCGAGTTCAAGGACATCTCCCTCGACGTCCAGGACGGGCTCCGCCTCAAGATCGTCATCACCCGCACCGATAAGAAAAACGGCGGTGCAACTGTCGGCTTCGGCGACTTCCAGCTCCAGGGGGATTCCGATAAGGTGCCGGACCTCGACGATTAACCGGAAAGGAAGGTTATTCTGGGGCGTCCGAGTGGGACTGGTGGGGCTCCTGGGGCGACCCG
>ERZ772964.665-NODE-665-length-14250-cov-10.5625_pt1 | contig 14250 bp, 20 predicted proteins | sample MGYA00580675_ERZ772964 | MGnify/ENA primary metagenome ERZ772964 (study PRJEB29015, sample SAMEA2737941) | human oral metagenome | biome: human oral; feature: human-associated habitat; material: dental | place: China | collected 2139 ... | reverse complement strand
CCGGTGAGCCGGCGCGAACTGCCCGCCCTGTTCGACGCGCCCCACCGACCGGTGCCCGACGGCGCGCTCGCCCACCTGGACGCCCTGGCGCGCGCCGAGGCCCGCTTCGACGCCGCGCTGTCCCCCGCCCCGCCCTGTCCCGCCACGCTGCGGGTCCTGGCCGGTCTGGACGGGGCCGGGCTGGCCCGCCGCACGGCTGCGAACTCGCAGACCCTGGCCAGGGCGCTGGCCGGCTCCGGGGTCGGGACGATCAACCCCGGGGTCCCCGCCCCGCTGCTCGTCCGCGTCCGGGACGCCGCGGCGATCGACGTCGAGCTCGCCGCCCGCGGCGTCTTCTCCCCCATGGACTGGGCCCGGCCGGACTCGGTCGACGGGACCCTGTGGCCGGAGGGGGTGCTCGCCCTCGACACCCGCCCCGTCCCCGGCCTGGCGGACGCCGTCACCCGCGCCTGGCTCCGCCGGACGGCCGGGATCGTCCGCGGTGCCGGGCCCCGTGGCCGACCCGCCGCGAACCGGCCCCGGAAGCCCGTGCAGAACCCCGCCTCCGCAGTCCCCCCGGTCAGGGGCTCCACGTGACGGCGCCCGCCTCCGGCATGAACCTCCCGGCCCGGTGGAACGCGAACCGGTTTTGCCCCCAGGAATTCATGCGCTACCGTTCAGCGCATGGTCCACCTCGTCGTCCGGCGCCACGTCGACATGATGCGCGTCGCCTCCGCGATGGTGCGCTGTTCCTGTTCCCGTTGATGACGGTCCCGCCGCCACGGTCCTTCTTCGCACGTGCGCCGGGCGGGACCACCGATCGCCCCGCCCCGACCAGTCCCCTGCTTGCACTCGCGGGTCCCGGCCGGACCCGCGCGGCGGATCGGCGGCACCCCGACCGAACCGATTCGACCCGGGAAGTCCTCCGTACCATGAAGCTTGTTCACAGCATAATGGAACGAAGACCTGACAAGGAGAAACACTCTCGCGAACAACTCCTGTGAATAAGACTCCATTTCCCAGATGCCTCAAGGAACCATCATGCCCGGAATTCATTCCTCCATCACCGAACTCATCGGCGGCACCCCGCTCGTCCGCGTCCCCCATTTCCTGGCCGCCAACGGCGCCGAGGACGCCAACATCGCCCTCAAGCTCGAGTACTTCAACCCGGCCGGCTCGGTCAAGGACCGCATCGCCCTGGCCATGATCACCGACGCCGAGGAGAAGGGTCTGCTGAAGCCCGGCGGCACCATCATCGAGCCGTCCAGCGGCAACACGGGCATCGGCCTGGCCGCCGTCGGCACCGCCCGCGGCTACAGGGTGAAGGTCGTCCTGCCCGCCAGCCTGTCGGTTGAGCGCCGCGCCCTCATCCAGGCCTACGGCGGCGAGGTCATCCTGACCCCCGGCCCCTTGGCCATCAAGGGCTCCATCGCCTACGCCGAGCAGTTGCACGAGGCCGATCCCGACTCCGTCCTGCTCGGCCAGTTCGACAACCCGGCCAACCCGGCCATCCACCACAGCACCACCGGCCCGGAGATCTGGGCCGACACCGACGGCGCGATCGACATCCTCGTCGCCGGCATCGGCACCGGCGGCACCCTCTCGGGCGCCGGGCGCTACCTCAAGGAGCAGAACCCGAACGTCCGGGTGATCGGCCTCGAGCCCGCCAAGAGCGCCGTCCTCAACGGCAGGCCCGCCGGCCCCCACGGCCTGCAGGGCATCGGCACCGGTTTCGTCCCCAACACCCTCGACACCTCGGTCTACGACGAGGTCCTCGACATCACCGACGAGGACTCCATCGAGCAGGCCCGCCGTCTGGGCACCGCCGAGGGCATCTTCACCGGCATCAGCTCCGGCACCGCCCTGGTCGGCGCCCTGCAGGTCGCCGCGCGCCCCGAGAACAAGGGCAAGCTCATCGTCGCCATCCTCCCGGACTCCGGCGATCGCTACCTGTCCACCGCGCTCGGACAGTTCCCCGAGCTCGAGGTGCATGACGTCGAGCCCTGAGGCCGGACGATTCCTCACCTCCTTCGCGCGCCGTCGGCGGGAGCATCACCCTCCCCGTCGGCGGCGCACTGCGTCCCGGCCCCTCGCCTCTCCGCCGGGCCGGCCGGCGCCACCGCGCAGCCCCTGCGATCCCCCGGGCCTCCCGGCCCAGCGCTCGGCCGCACTCCTGCCGGAGCCCTGCGGACCCGTCATGTCGCCGATCACGGTGTCCAGGAAGTCCCCGAGTGCCCTTGCCGCGCCCCAGCCGGAGTCCTGCGGACCCGCGCTCCGGGCCTCCCGTCCGGCCCGCAGACGCAACGGCGATCCGCGGGCGGCCGGGAGGCGGCGCGCCGTGGGGCTTCCCCCTCCACACAAAAAGTGATATCACTTTGATAACAGTTTTCGAGAGGGGAGACCGTCATGAGCACCGACCGGATCACCGAACCCGTCCCCGCCGACCCGGCCTACACCGAACGCGTCACGGGGGTCGACATCACCGAGCACGGGGCCCCGTCGATCAACGGCGGGCTGGGCCTGCTGGTCGTCCTGGTCGTCCTGGGCGTCGGGGCGCTCCTGCTGGCGCAGAGCCCGGTCCCAGGCATCGTCCTGGTCGTCCTGGGGGCGCTGCTGGCGACCGGCATCACCATCGTGAACCCCGGCGACGCCAAGGTCGTGCAGTTCTTCGGCCGCTACCTGGGCACCGTGCGCCGCGCCGGCCTGATCATGACCGTGCCCCTGTCGACCACCAAGAAGGTCTCGGTGAAGGTGCACAACTTCGAGACCCACGAGATCAAGGTCAACGACGCCGACGGCAACCCGGTGGACATCGCGGCCATCGTCGTCTGGCAGGTCTCCGACACGGCCAAGGCGGTCTTCGCCGTCGAGGACGCCGAGGAGTTCGTCGCCGTGCAGTCGGAGTCGGCGCTGCGCCACATCGCCGGCGCCCACCCCTACGACAACGCCGAACCGGGGCAGGAGACGCTGCGCGGCTCCACCGAATCGGTCGCCGCCGAGCTGGCCGACGAGGTCGCCGCCCGCATCGTGATCGCCGGGCTGACCGTCATCGAGACCCGCATCAGCTCGCTGTCCTACGCCCCCGAGATCGCCCAGGCGATGCTCCAGCGCCAGCAGGCGGCGGCGGTGATCGCCGCCCGGGAGAAGATCGTCGAGGGCGCGGTGTCGATGGTGAGCAACGCCCTCGACCGCCTCGAGGGCCAGGACATCGTCCAGCTCGACGACGAGCGCAAGGCGGCCATGGTCTCGAACCTGCTCGTCGTGCTGTGCTCCGACTCCCGGGCCACCCCCGTGGTGAACGCGGGGACCCTCTACACCTGATGCCCGAGCACTCATCGGGCGCCGGGCGCAAGCAGGTGCTCGTCCGTCTCGACCCGGCGGTGCACGACGCGCTGCTGCGCTGGGCCGGCGACGAGATGCGCTCGGTCAACGCCCAGATCGAGATGGTGCTGCGCGATGCGCTGCGCGGGGCCGGACGCCTCCCCTCCGACGCCGGACCGATCCCCAGAAGAGGGCGCCCGCCCAAACCGGAGCGGCACTGAGGGCGCGAGGCCCGTCCTGCGGCCCCTCGCCGAGGGAAGGACGCGGGTTCCGGAGCAGCGGGTTCGGACGCGGCGCCGAGAGCCGGACGGTCAGGGGACGATGCCCTGGGCCGGCAGCCAGTCCCTGGCGATGTCGGCGCTGGAGCGCTGCTCGACCGTCGACCGGCGGTTGAGCCCGCGCAGCTCATCGGTGGTCAGCCGGGCATTCACCCGGCCGATGACCTCCGCCGCGGCGTCGTCGATCCTCGACGAGACGAGCGGGGTGACGCGCTGGGGCAGGATGAGGTTCTGCGGGTCGGCCAGGACGACGAGATCGTTCTGCTCGATGGCCGGGTCGGCCGTGTAGATGTCGGCGGCCTGCGCCTGACCCTCGGTGAGGGCCTTGACGGTGAGAGGGCCGCCGGAGTCCTCGACGCCGAGGACGGTGATGTCGATGCCGTAGGCGTCCCTGACGCCATCGGTGCCGTAGGGACGAGTGGCGAACTCGGAGTTCGCGGCCACGGTGACGGTGCCGCCGATCCTGCCCAGATCACCGATCGAGCCGAGCGAGTACTGGTCGGCCGTGGCGCGGGTGACGGTGTAGGAGTCCTGGTCGGAGGCCTCGGCCGCGTCGAGGACGCGCAGCCCGGCGGGCAGGGCATCGGCCAGGGCCCGGGCGATCGCCTCGGCGTCGGAGGCGGTGCTCGACTTGTCGTAGTACTGCAGCAGATTGCCGCCGTACTCGGGGATGAGGTCGATCGAGCCGGACTCGAGCTCGGGCAGGTAGAACTCGCGCTGGCCGATCTGATATTGACGCTCGACGGTGCGATCTGCGTTCTCGAGCGCCTGGGCGTAGAGCTCGGCGATGATCTCGTTCGAGTAGTACTGCTGCGAGGCGACGACGATCGTCGAGCCGCCGCCCGTGGAGGACGAGGAGCCCACGGGGTTGTCGGACGAGCAGGCCGCCAGGGCCATGAGCCCGCCCGCTGCGAGGAGGGAACGACGTGCGATCTGCATGGGAGGGCCTTTCCGCACCGGGGTGCCCTGGGCCACCGGAATGCTCGGGATCACCGGGGTGCTCTGGATCGATCGGCTCGCGGGTCACACTAGGGCCCCGGTCGGGGCCGAACAATCACCCCCGCGGCCTTCCACCATGCGGTTTCGCCGTCGGCGTACTCCCCGGGATCCGCGGGAGCCGTCGCGGGCCGCTCACGGCTCGGAGCGCCAGAGCGCCCGGGCCGTCTCGGCGGGGCCGTCGAGCTCGGTGAACCCGGCGTCGACGATGCTCACCGGGCGGGGGCGGGCGGCCCACTCGTCCGGGCCGGGCCAGCGCACCTCGACCCGGAAGCCGTCGGCCCGCCATGATGCGCGGCGGGCCTCGTCGGCGGTCTCGTAGAGGCGCTGCGCGGCATGGGCGCACTGGGCGGCGAGCTTGCCGCTGGTGATCCGCTCGAGCGGGGTCGCCTCGACGATGGCCAGGGCGTCGGCGCTGGAGCTGACGCGCTCGGGCGGGAAGCTCGTGCCGCTCACCTGGAGCTTGGCGAGGGCCCGCGGCAGCGGGCGCACCGGGCCGGGCGGGAGGGCCCGCACTCGGGCCGGGCCGAAGCCGTCGGGGCCGTCCTGGGTGACGAGCACGCCGGGCAGCGCCTGCACGTCGTCCCAGCGCTTGCCGTCGGCGCGGCGCACGAGCTTGCGGATGCGCCCGCCGTCGACCCAGCGGCGGACGGCCGCGTACCAGGGGCCGCCGGGGGCGCAGCGCTCGTCGTCGAGCAGGCCCACGACGGCGCGGGCCGCGGCCTCGCAGACGTCGACCTCGCGGGCCATGGCGTGCTTGTCGCGCAGGACGACGAGCTGCATCGCCCAGGGGATCTCCTCGGGCCCGGAGGGGCGCTCTCCTGCGGACAAGGCGGTGGGCTCGGCGGTCATGCATCCCAGGGTAGGGGCGGGCCGTGACGGCCGGGCACGCCCGGCGCCCACCGGTCCTGCCGCTGTTCGTCGTCGGATTCATCACCGTGATGGCCGTCGCGACGACCGGGGTCGTGCCCGCCGCGCAGCCGGCCCGGATCAAGGTCCTCCAACAGTTCCTGCTGACCACGGCCACGTTCGCGCTCGGTCTGGGCGTGCACGTCAAATCGCTCATGAGGCTGGGTCTGCGCCCGGTGCTGCTCGGCCTGTGCAGCACACTGGTGATCCTGGCCGTCGTGCTCGTCGGGATCATTCTCGGCGCCGGCGCCCGGGTGCGACCCGACACCCCGCGGGGACGACCCGCCTCCGGGAGCCGATCGGGTCGCGCGACCCGACGGCGGGACGGGCGATGCCGTCGTCTACCTTGAATCCGTGAGCACCCGGGCGCTGTGGAGCGCTGACCGTCCCGACACCGTCATCGAGGGCGACAACCTGCCCGTCCTGCGCGGGCTGCCGGACGGGGCCTTCCAGCTGGTCTACATCGACCCGCCCTTCAACACGGGGATGACGCAGAAGCGCCGCGCCGTCACGACGCACGTCGCCGAGGGAGGGTCGCGGCTGGGCTTCCGAGGGCACAGCTACGAGACGGTCCGCGGCACGGTGCTCGGCTACAACGACGTCTTCGAGGACTACTGGGACTTCCTGGAGCCCCGCCTCGAGGAGGCCTGGCGCCTGCTGACGGACACCGGGACCCTCTACCTGCACCTGGACTACCGGGAGGCGCACTACGCGAAGGTGCTCCTCGACGCGATGTTCGGCCGCGACTGCTTCCTCAACGAGATCATCTGGGCCTACGACTACGGGGGCCGCGCCAAGCGCCACTGGCCGGCCAAGCACGACACGATCCTCGTCTACGTGAAGGACCCCCGGAGCTACTGGTTCGACTCGAACGAGGTCGACCGCGAGCCGTACATGGCGCCCTCGCTCGTCACGGCCGAGAAGGCTGCGCGCGGCAAGCTGCCCACCGATGTGTGGTGGCACACGATCGTCTCCCCCACGGGCAGGGAGAAGACGGGCTACCCGACGCAGAAGCCCGAGGGAATCCTGCGGCGCATCATCGCGGCGAGCTCCCGCCCCGGCGACTGGGTGCTCGACTTCTTCGCCGGCTCCGGCACGACAGGAGCCGCCGCGGCAGCGCTGGGCAGGCGATTCCTGCTCATCGACGAGAACCCCGAGGCCATCGCCGTGATGCGGGCCAGGCTGGGCGAGACGGTCAGCTACGTCCGGGGGCCGGGCCGGGCCCGGGAGGCAGCGGCCCGAGGCCGTCCGGCCCGTTCCGGCCGCGGGGCGTGAGGCGGACGCCGCGGGAGGGCACGACGGGGCGGCTGGCGCGCTGGGCGTGGCGCTCTTCGGCTCCGTTGCGGGCGGAGCGCGGGACGCAGGACTCACCGCACGAGTGCCCGGCGTTCGGAGACCCGCCGCAACCAGAATGGCTGTCAGGGGAGTGACGGACGCCGCACCGCGCTCACGCCTCCTCGATGCACATGTGCTCGGCCAAGGCATCGTGCAAGCTGGGGACGAAGCAGTCGGTGACCTCGAACGAGTCGAGCGGCTGCATCAGCTCGAACGAGGGATGCCAATCTTCTCGCCAGGGACGAAGCGGTACATTCGAAGACCGCCACCGAACGACAACATGCGATTCTCCTCGTCGTACCCTGCCGAGGCGCTTCCGTCGAAGGGGACGGGAACCGCACGTCCATCCAAGTCGCGGTACTGACCCGCAGACCAAGCGCCCGCGGGTGAGAAGAAGCAGTAGAATTCCTCGACTGCGATGCAGGCTGATTCAGACTTGCGCAAACCCGGAGGGTTATTAAAAACTAACTCCTTGTCAAGGAAAGACCCTAGTCAGGCATGGGTCCGACAAGGGTTTTGAATAGGCCTCCCGTGCTGTCGGTCAGAACTTGGCGCCTATGGCTGGCATGAAACGGAACCGTGTTTTTCGTGGGTTCCCTGTGCTGTTTCGGATGCGGTGGGGGCGTGCGGGTCGGGGTCGCCCCGGAGGAGACCGCCGTCCTGGTCGGGTGGAGGAGGCGTTCCGGCAGTCGCGTGCTCGCCGGGATGAAGGCCGAGGCGGTCCTGCACGCCTCCCGTGGCGCCGATGCGGGCATCATCGCAGAGACGGTCGAGCGGACGGAGAGGACCGTGCAGGAACGGCTGGCTGAGTGGCGGGGCACCAGGATGTGCTGGGTCCCGGCCGGGCACGCCGGGAACCAGGGGGACGGCGCCGGCGGCGGTCCCCTCGCTGACGGTCCCGGCCGGGCATGCGGGGAACCAGGACGCGGCGGAACCCGCCCGCGCCCAGAAGGAAGACCTCAAGGCCATCCTCGCCCGGCCGCCCTCCCGGACGGGCGTCCACGCCGGGTTCCGGGGCGCCCCGGCCCTGCGTGACGTCGTGAAGATCCTGTTCGACGGCCGGTATGGCCGTCATGGAACAAAATCGTTTCTGGTTTCGCGGGGTGGGAGGTGTTCGAAGTCGTAGTCGACGGCGCGGCCGGTGACGTGTGAGGCGGACGCGCCGAAGGTTTCTTCGGGGGTCTCGTGCTGAATGTTCGCGATGTTGTTCTTGGCCGCGTTCCAGACGTGCTCGACCGGGTTGTGATCGGGCGCGTACGGCGGCAGGAAAACAGGGGTGATGCGCTCCAGCAGCCGGCCGGGCTCGTAGAGGGCGGTCAACGCTTTCGCGTGGTGGGATCGGGCGTTGTCCAGGACGACCGCGATCTGCTCTGTCTCGGTTTCGCGTTGGAGTCGTTCCAGCGCGAGGATTGTCTGCTCGGTGTTCTGGTTGCCCTCGATCGGGTACAGTTTGACTTTTTTGCTGGTCAGCGAGAGGGCGCCGAAGAAGGACTGGGACGTCTTCTTCCGGTCCACGGACAGCTTGGTGCGCTGCCCTCTGGGGAGCCACATGCGGCGGGTCTCGGCCTCGTGCTCCAAGCGGACCTCGTCTGCCGTGTAGACCTCCCAGCCGGCGTCCAACAGGGCATTGACTTGGGTCTTCACCTCGGCCATGCGTCTGGTGATGGCTTTCTCGTCGCGGTGCTCGTCGAACGGGTCCGGCAGCTCGAAACTCAACCCGCAGAAGCGCAGGAGCAGCTGGTACGAGGGGTCCGACTGGTGTTCGGCGTCGGACAGGGTCTTCACGACCTCACGTATCGCCGGGACGTCCCAGAACTCGGCGTGGACGCCCGCCTAGGAGGGCGGCTGGGCGAGGATTTTCTTGAGTTCTTCCTTCTGGGTGCGGGTGGGTTTCGCCGCGTTCTGGTTCCCGGCGTGCCCGGTCAGGACCGAACACATCCTGGTGGCCTGCCAGTCGGCCGGCCATTCCTGTGCGGTCCTCTCGGCCCGCTCGACCATCTTCGCGATGATGCTGATACTGACTCCTTCGGAGGCGTACAGGATCGCTTCTGCTTTCGTCCGCACCAGCACATGATTGTCGGAACGCTTCTTCCACCTGATCAGGACGGCTGTTTCTTCCGGGGTGACCCCGACCTGCATGCCTCGATCATATCCGAAACGGCACAGGAAATCCACGAAAAATACGGTTTCGTTTCATGCCAGCCATAGCCACAAGAAACCAAAAAATACTTTTGAATAATCCTCCGGGAATACCTTCACCGAGCCTCTCGCGAGGACCGGCTCCTCGGAGCCTCAATGGAGCCCGGTCATGAAGACCAGGAATACGTGCTCGCCCAGAAGCCCCAGGGCGGCACCGTACGGCCTCAATGGAGCCCGGTCATGAAGACCGGGAATACGCGGAGCGGGTTCACGGTCTTGGGTAGGGGGACGGTGCCTCAATGGAGCCCGGTCATGAAGACCGGGAATACGCCCCACACGAGCCACAGGCCGCCGCCGATGATGGCGCCTCAATGGAGCCCGGTCATGAAGACCGGGAATACGCACGGGGCCGTCCGGGTGAACGTCGACCTCAACCGGCCTCAATGGAGCCCGGTCATGAAGACCGGGAATACTGAACAGGGGCTCAGGGCGCGTAGCTTGGAGGCATCGCCTCAATGGAGCCCGGTCATGAAGACCGGGAATACACCGAGCAGGCCCAGCGTGCCGGCCTCAGTGGGCGGCGCCTCAATGGAGCCCGGTCATGAAGACCGGGAATACCATCGCGTATTCTCCTTCCGCCGCGAAGCAATATGCGCCTCAATGGAGCCCGGTCATGAAGACCGGGAATACGCGTAGCTTGGAGGCATCGAAGTTCCGAGAGCAAGCGCCTCAATGGAGCCCGGTCATGAAGACCGGGAATACCTGGGACATGCGGCTGCCGTTCAGCCTGCCGCGGGACATGCCTCAATGGAGCCCGGTCATGAAGACCGGGAATACGAGTGCGTCGGCAACCAGCTGCCATGTGGGGTCGTCGCCTCAATGGAGCCCGGTCATGAAGACCGGGAATACCGGCGTACGCCTGGACTACAGCCGCGGCCTGAGACCGCCTCAATGGAGCCCGGTCATGAAGACCGGGAATACCCGGATGAGAGAGGAATGAGATCATGATTATGAGTGCGCCTCAATGGAGCCCGGTCATGAAGACCGGGAATACACGGCTGCCGTGGCAGGGGCCGCCCACGAGGCAGCCGCCTCAATGGAGCCCGGTCATGAAGACCGGGAATACGCGGATGCGGGTAACGCTACGGATATCATTTGGGTGCCTCAATGGAGCCCGGTCATGAAGACCGGGAATACCTGCGGTATTGACCCGGCGATCCTGCTGGCCTACACGCCTCAATGGAGCCCGGTCATGAAGACCGGGAATACCCGCTCCGTCTACTGCCGCATCTACCAGCACTACGACGGGCCTCAATGGAGCCCGGTCATGAAGACCGGGAATACGGGCTGATGCGGGCGGCGAAGAAGTCCACCGGGGAGCCTCAATGGAGCCCGGTCATGAAGACCGGGAATACGTGGCCACGCGCATGCGGGCGGACGTCAGTCAGGCGCCTCAATGGAGCCCGGTCATGAAGACCGGGAATACCAGGACAAGAGGGAAAAACAGTCACCGACCAAAACGCCTCAATGGAGCCCGGTCATGAAGACCGGGAATACAAGGTCGCCCTGAACCTGTTTGTTGCGCCTGACGTGCCTCAATGGAGCCCGGTCATGAAGACCGGGAATACCCGGACAATGCAAAAAGGATATTCCGCGCGGCGGTGGCCTCAATGGAGCCCGGTCATGAAGACCGGGAATACCCGGACAATGCAAAAAGGATATTCCGCGCGGCGGTGGCCTCAATGGAGCCCGGTCATGAAGACCGGGAATACCCGGACAATGCAAAAAGGATATTCCGCGCGGCGGTGGCCTCAATGGAGCCCGGTCATGAAGACCGGGAATACGTCACGGCCAGCCGCGCTGGCACCAGCATCGCGATAAGGCCTCAATGGAGCCCGGTCATGAAGACCGGGAATACCTCCTCAGCCCAGCTGAGCAGAGCCTCGACCCAGGAGCCTCAATGGAGCCCGGTCATGAAGACCGGGAATACGTCCCGCATTTCCTCTGGGCTTCCCGTCGAGAAGGCGCCTCAATGGAGCCCGGTCATGAAGACCGGGAATACCTGTAGGCGTCGCCCCAATTCGCGAACACCCCATCGGGCCTCAATGGAGCCCGGTCATGAAGACCGGGAATACCCAACTGGTCTCGTAATCTGGCGAGTCAGATGTTGTCGCCTCAATGGAGCCCGGTCATGAAGACCGGGAATACCTTCCGCGCGATGCTCTCGAGCTCTCTGGGGATGCAGCCTCAATGGAGCCCGGTCATGAAGACCGGGAATACTTCGAGGCCCCGAAGCCTCCGGTCTCCATTTCCTCGCCTCAATGGAGCCCGGTCATGAAGACCGGGAATACTTCCCGTTCTGCCTGGGGACGGTCAACCCGCACTGGCCTCAATGGAGCCCGGTCATGAAGACCGGGAATACCCAACTGGTCTCGTAATCTGGCGAGTCAGATGTTGTCGCCTCAATGGAGCCCGGTCATGAAGACCGGGAATACCTTCCGCGCGATGCTCTCGAGCTCTCTGGGGATGCAGCCTCAATGGAGCCCGGTCATGAAGACCGGGAATACTTCGAGGCCCCGAAGCCTCCGGTCTCCATTTCCTCGCCTCAATGGAGCCCGGTCATGAAGACCGGGAATACTTCCCGTTCTGCCTGGGGACGGTCAACCCGCACTGGCCTCAATGGAGCCCGGTCATGAAGACCGGGAATACCGGACCGAGCGCCTTGATCGCCTGCTGCACGTTCGTGCCTCAATGGAGCCCGGTCATGAAGACCGGGAATACCCACGCACGCCAGTACGACGCCCACAACCTCGGGAAGCCTCAATGGAGCCCGGTCATGAAGACCGGGAATACCCGTGATGACATGCCAGATGGTGTGGACGTCATATTGCCTCAATGGAGCCCGGTCATGAAGACCGGGAATACTTCCGCGCGATGCTCTCGAGCTCTCGGGGGATGCAGCCTCAATGGAGCCCGGTCATGAAGACCGGGAATACCGGCTGCCGTCCCGGATGATCGGCAGCCCCTCGATCTCGCCTCAATGGAGCCCGGTCATGAAGACCGGGAATACCAGCGTCTCGTCCTCCAGCGGTGACCAGACCGTCTCGCCTCAATGGAGCCCGGTCATGAAGACCGGGAATACCCGTCCGGAGCCGTGAACCGTTTGAGCACGACACGCCCGCCTCAATGGAGCCCGGTCATGAAGACCGGGAATACGCGAATGTTTCTTCGCAACGCCGACGATGATCTGTTGCCTCAATGGAGCCCGGTCATGAAGACCGGGAATACCCGGGACGCCATCAGGCTCATCATCGAGTCCAGGGAGCCTCAATGGAGCCCGGTCATGAAGACCGGGAATACGTACAGGTCATCCCCGCTCCGGTACACCTTCGTGTCGCCTCAATGGAGCCCGGTCATGAAGACCGGGAATACATTGAGACTGTCGGCCGGCACCCACCGTGCGCGGTTGCCTCAATGGAGCCCGGTCATGAAGACCGGGAATACGGGGGGTTGCGAAGCTCAAGGCACAGGTCATCGGACAGGCCTCAATGGAGCCCGGTCATGAAGACCGGGAATACGAGGAGGGCTGACCGATGGCCAGGATCAGGACGATGCCTCAATGGAGCCCGGTCATGAAGACCGGGAATACGCCCATCGCACATGGAACCGTCATTGCGACAGCATCGCCTCAATGGAGCCCGGTCATGAAGACCGGGAATACGAATAGTTGCCATCGCAGTACCCATTGAGAAGTTTGCCTCAATGGAGCCCGGTCATGAAGACCGGGAATACAACCAGCTGATCGAGGACTTCTGCATCCCACGAGAGCTGCCTCAATGGAGCCCGGTCATGAAGACCGGGAATACAACCAGCTGATCGAGGACTTCTGCATCCCACGAGAGCTGCCTCAATGGAGCCCGGTCATGAAGACCGGGAATACAAGGACGTCCACTACAGCCCGACCGCCAACAACGCCAGCCTCAATGGAGCCCGGTCATGAAGACCGGGAATACCGGGGCGAGGCGGGTGTGGCCGAGAAGATCCTCCGCGCCTCAATGGAGCCCGGTCATGAAGACCGGGAATACCTTCGAGACGATCCTGAGCACAGCCGTACGAAGCGTGCCTCAATGGAGCCCGGTCATGAAGACCGGGAATACAAGTTCGAGGATCTGTGTATCGCCAAGAGTGTGAGGCCTCAATGGAGCCCGGTCATGAAGACCGGGAATACTCGTGGCGAAGAGGGGCGCCCTGTTCATGGTCTGGTTGCCTCAATGGAGCCCGGTCATGAAGACCGGGAATACGTACCGTCCCGGACGGTCTCCCCGTCGGTCTTGCAGCCTCAATGGAGCCCGGTCATGAAGACCGGGAATACTCGAGGACTCCATCTTCGGTCCTCCCGGCGAGATGCCTCAATGGAGCCCGGTCATGAAGACCGGGAATACATGAAGTTGCCGGCGGCCACCAGGGTAAAGTACAACGCCTCAATGGAGCCCGGTCATGAAGACCGGGAATACCCGGGTTGCAGTGACAATTCTGTCATCGTCCATGCTGCCTCAATGGAGCCCGGTCATGAAGACCGGGAATACGCGCCTGCGCCGCCGCAGCATACTTCTCGGACACAGGCCTCAATGGAGCCCGGTCATGAAGACCGGGAATACCCGCCGTCCAGGACGGCGCCGTCACCATCACCCTCACGCCTCAATGGAGCCCGGTCATGAAGACCGGGAATACTGGGAACTCGTCGACGAGGCAGACTACCCCGCCCGGCCTCAATGGAGCCCGGTCATGAAGACCGGGAATACCCGAGACAACAACATCACCATCGACCGCTTCACCAGGCCTCAATGGAGCCCGGTCATGAAGACCGGGAATACCAGCAGTACGCCGACAAGGCGAAGTTCATCTATGAGCTGCCTCAATGGAGCCCGGTCATGAAGACCGGGAATACCGTGGCCGAACTCGACCAGGTCGAACGGGAACGGCGCGCCTCAATGGAGCCCGGTCATGAAGACCGGGAATACAGAGAAAGGACTCATCATGTACCGATACGATTACCGCCTCAATGGAGCCCGGTCATGAAGACCGGGAATACCCGCGAAGAAACGCGATTCTCTGGAATGGGAACAAGCCTCAATGGAGCCCGGTCATGAAGACCGGGAATACTTGGACGGTGGTGACCGTGGAACTCAGCGAGTACGCGCCTCAATGGAGCCCGGTCATGAAGACCGGGAATACATGGAGGGTTATGCAAAACTGTTTTTGAAGAATTCTAGGGCGATGATGGCCGTGATGG
>ERZ772964.662-NODE-662-length-14322-cov-4.21182_pt1 | contig 14322 bp, 9 predicted proteins | sample MGYA00580675_ERZ772964 | MGnify/ENA primary metagenome ERZ772964 (study PRJEB29015, sample SAMEA2737941) | human oral metagenome | biome: human oral; feature: human-associated habitat; material: dental | place: China | collected 2139 ... | reverse complement strand
AAACATAATCAGGGCACACAAACACCAACCACCACCCACCCACACAACCCCAAACACAATCTCACCACCCTCACCCCGAGCCAACCCCCAGCGAAAACATCATCAGGGCACACAAACACCAACCACCACCCACCCACACAACCCCAAACGTGATCTCACCGCCCCTAGCCCGGGTCAACCCTCACCGAAAACATAATCAGGGTAGGTGCCACTGCGTTTCACTCATCCCCGCCCACATCGCCGATTCGGAAACAACGCAACAGTCCGATCTCCACAGCCAGAACACGTATCCACAACACGCCCCGCATCCGCCAACACTCCCGCCCTCGGCCGCGTCCTCGACACTCAGACGCTCAGAGCTGAGACAATGCGATCATGTCTGGTCCGAACGGAAGTCTCAGTCCAAAGCCCTGGTGGAGAAGTCGTCGAGAGCACTCTGCCGCAGGAGACGGAGGTGTCGTCCTCGCATATTGCGATCGAGTGACTTCAGTTTCTGATGCGGGCGCCCACCTCATCGATTCAGTGACGCTGGGATTTCGCACAAAGTCCTACAGCGCAATCCTTGACCCAACCCTTGCGCGCTCGCGCGCCCTGTTCCTTCTGCTCGCAGGTCTTTCCCTTGCAGATTCTGGCCGCGTCACCGTGAAGCTTCCGGCTTCGGCGCGCAAACCTGGTCGGACCGCTTCCGTCTCCCTGATCCACGAGCATTCCCCACTGGATCCGACGATGACTGTCAACCAGAATCTCATTCTTCCCCTCGCAGAGACGGGAACCTTCGCAAGTCACAGCCAGTTTCACGCCGCTCTGGCCGTCACTGGCCTGAAAGACAAGGCCGCGATTCCGGTCTCGGAATTGTGTGCACTGGACCGCTTCCGACTCACGATTGCCCGTGCGATCGTCGGCGGCGGTGATCTGATCCTCATTGAGGATCCAACACACCTGCGAAACGCTCAAGATCGCCGTCAGGCGCTTGATCTTCTGCCGATTCTCGCTTCGCTGGGTTCGGCTGTTGTCCTCGCGACCGCAGATCCTGCAGCTGCCGCTCAGGCAGGACGCGCGATCCTCTTGACGAATGGGCACTTGAGCGCAGACTTCGTGCGCCCCAAGGAGGAGGATCTTCGTCAAGCCCTCGGCGATGGTGTGGAGGATCCGACAACTCTGCTCGGCCCCATCCCTCTTGCTCTTGCGCGTATCGAGAACGAAGACTCAACTCCGGCACCGAGCGCCTCTCTTTTCCCCGCCGACGACGAGAGTTCAATTGTCGAGGTCGACGAGGGGACGCACACTCGTGACCTTGCGTTCTCTAAAGCTCTTGAGCGGAGCGAAACCACGCCCCAGGAAACCCAGGAAACCCAGGAAACCCAGGAAACCCTGGAAACCCTGGAAACCCTGGAAACCCTGGAAACGGTGCAGGAATCCAAGGCAGAGACAACCCCTGGCGAGGCAGCGATTCACGACGCAACACCGGGCGACGCCGCCAATCAGAACACAGAACCACCCCGAGAAGAGGAGAGCACTGCGCTTCCTCCCACTCCCCCTTCTTCTGCAACCCCGCCGCGGCGACGCCCGAATTTCCATCCACTGACCGCAGCAACACTTCCAGCTGCTGAGCAGACGCCCCCTCACGCGAAAGCGGAAGAACCGCTCCCGAGTGACGCCGAGCAAGCGTTGGAGACCGCGCACGAAGACTCGGCCGATACGAGCACGGCGCTGGATGACAGTGCCCCCTTCGTCTCCCTATCGCTATCTGAGGTTCTCGCAATCTCCCAGCCCCAGGGAATGCACGCCAGTGCCAAGATCTTTGACGCTGCACAGCCCAAGGCAACACCCACCGAAAGCGTCACACCCGACGCTGCGCAGTCGGCCATCTCACCATCTGAAAACGAGAGTCCCTCGCAATCCGAAACGGCACCAGCCGAATCACAGGTCCCCGTTCAATCCACCACGGTCCCCTCAGATGCTCAGCCATTTGAAACCGACGAAGCTTTTGCCTCCTCACGCTCACCCCACGACGTTGGAGGGCCAAGGGAAGACACCCCGCCCAGCTCATCCCTCAATGACCGCCCCTCAGCGGATCAATGCCCCGTCCTCGACGATGAATCAGATCCGATTACGCGAGCGATTCGCACCCTCGGGCTTGATGATGTCTCTGCCCGACACGCCCGCCCCAGAGCGAACGATGCGCGCACCACTCATCTTCCGCAATCCGCACCTGTCCCCCTTGCGCCAACACCCGAAACTGCGGCGGTCATCGATAAGGCTCGCAGGATCCTCAAAGACCTTCCGGGCCCAGTCGTGCCGGAAGAATAGCGACTGCGAGCGCGCCGCCGACCACGCACACCCGGGGCCCAGTCGTGCCGGAAGAGTAGGCTCAGCGCTCCAGCCAGCAGGATCACCCCGACGGGGAAGGACTCAGCTTCTGAATGTGGAGCTTTCGTTGAAGGCAAGGACGATCCGCAGAGCCTCTCGACTTTCAAGCTTTGAAGGCGGGGATTGCGAAGCCCCTTCACTTTTCGGCCCATCGGAGGCTTTCGACCCCAAAGGGGACTTTCGCGGGTTAGCGGCGCACGTCTGTACAGGATTGACGTTTTTGGGCATCATTCCACCAAAATGAGCGTGCGAACATCCTCTGAGAGGATATTCGATGAGCGTTACGAAGAAATCGCCGTGTCGTGATGATGCACGTCAAGCGAAGACGATCAAGAACGCTCAGGCGAGCTCGGGCATGACGTGACGGCGACGCAAGGGCTGCGACGCATCAACTCTTCTGCATCGCTCCGACATCACCAGATACACCGGGGCTGTTTTTTCGCCACTCGACTTGTGGATTCCACGCCCCGACCTCGTGATTCGCGGGTCGTCTGCAGATGCATGCGAGACATGAGAAACTGAGGTGAAGCGCGGGACGCCCGCGACCATCGAAAGAGGAAGCGAGTGCCTCCGATGACGACACCGATCGAACCGGCCTCCACAGCTCCGCGCACCCAACGAGCAGCGACTTGGAGCGCCGAGCCTCAACGCCCTGCGAGCATGGGAGAGCTCTTCTCCGCCTTATCGACGCAGGTGACGACCCTCGTCAATGGTGAGATCGAGCTCAACAAGCTCAAGGTGAAGAACTTTGCGAAGAAATTCGGTGCGGGCGGCGCACTCCTCGCAGTTGCACTCGTTTTCTCTCTCTATCTTCTCGCCTGGGTGTTCCACACAATCGAACTCGCGATCGCCATTGCCCTCCCCGTTTGGGCGGCTTCGCTCATCACCACTGGCATCCTTCTCATCATCGTGGCTGTCCTCGCGGCCGTCGGCGCGTCCCTCCTGGGGAAGAGTCAGGCGGACGTTCCCGATCCAAAGGACGGCCTCACTCGTGACATTGACGCTCTCAAGAAAGGTCTGGGGAAGTGAACACTGACAACCTCGAACGCACAGAAGACCAGATCCGCGCCGAACTCGAAGCGGTGCGCGAGCAGATGACCCAAACCGTTGACGAACTCTTCGGCCGAGTCCAGCCCGACTACATCGTCGGTCAGGCGAAAGACAACGCGAGAGCGAAGTTCGACGAACTCAAGTCTTTCGCGGCACAGACCGTTGATGACGCGAAGGACGGCGACTCCGAAGCGCTCAAACGTGTCGGATACGTCGCTGCCGGTGTTGCCGCATTCGTGGGACTCGTCGTAGTGAAGATTGTCCGTTCGAGGCACTGAGTTCACATTCACTGCGCCTCGCAGATCGCCAGGATTTAGCCGATCTTGCTGGGTTCATCACCCCGTGCCATACGCAGATCACGCTCTTCGGGTACGTAGCGCCGCTCGAGGTATGGCTATGATGTTCTCACGACACATTTCTAATCATCCAGGGCACCGCCTCGCGCGGACCCGAACGACGCGGAGGGGGTCGACGCCATGGGGCGCGGCCGTCAAAAGGCCAAGCAGACGAAAGTCGCACGGAAGCTGAAGTACTTCAGTCCCGACACCGATCTCGATGCGCTGCAGCGAGAACTCGCGTCGTCGGAATCTCACTCGTACGAAGAGTACGAGGACGAGGTCGAGAACCCCGAAGAGGACGAAGACCTCTACTCGAAGTACGCGGACTTCGCGCAGGAGGAACCAGAAGACGACTCTCCCGAATTGGACGAGGAATTCTGGATCTCCCCGAAGAAGTGATTACACGCTGATCGCAGAGCCACTGCTCTGCTGAGACTGACTGGGGCTGGGCGCACGCGAGTGCACCCAGCCCTTGTCTCATTACGAGGACACGGCTCTCAAGCGAACACGGTCGCCGATAGCCGCAAGATCTCTGCGCGGGGTCAGGCAGAGGCTGGTCCGGGTATGAAGAGGCAAGTGAGGATCTCCCTTAAGCTTGTCGACTCGGCGACTTTCATCAAGGATTAAGGTTTAAACTTGATGAAGAGAGGGGGGGACAATGGCGGGCTGGGATGAGCAATTCTGGGAATCTCGAATCGAATCGGGGCTTCCCCGGCGTGCACGCCGCTCAGGCGCCTACCGTTCATATGTCCCGGACCTACTCGTCGGATCCCCTCTTGTCCTCACTCCACCCCTCGATACCCTTGTCGCCGACGCCGAACGCGCAGTTCGCGCGGTCGCGACAAGCGATGATCTTGCTGGAATCGCCCGTTTCCTCCTTCGCTCCGAGGCAATCGCCTCGTCACGAATTGAGGGATACGCCCCCTCGTCCAGACAGGTCGCCTTCGCCGAGCTCGAAGAGTCCGAGGGAAGGCTCACAGCGTCAGACCAGGCGCGTCTTGTCGTCCACAACATGACGGTCGTCGAACAAGCCCGCAGAACACTCGTCACTAAGCCTCGAATTGACGCGGAAGACCTTGTGCACCTTCAAGAGTCCCTCCTCGCTGATACGCCAGAAGTCGCTGGTCTTCGAAGAGTGCAGAATTGGATCGGAGGGGACTCCTACACGCCTCTCGATGCGGATTTTGTTCCTCCAGCACCAGAACGCATCAAGGCACTCCTTGCGGATCTCGTTGACTACGCGAACGGAGCAGCGCACTCTCCTATCATCCAGGCCGCTCTCGTTCATGCCCAGCTTGAAACGATTCACCCCTTTGTGGATGGGAATGGACGGGTCGGGCGCGCCCTCATTCATACGATCCTCATGAGGAGAGGACTCACTGAGAAGGCTGTGCTTCCAGTAAGCCAGGTTCTTTCAACAACCAGAGACGGCTATGTCTTTGCCCTCGGTGCATACCGCTACAGCGGCCCCGTTGGAGGAGAGGCCTTCCACGAAGGACGCGCCAACTGGATCTCTTTCTTCGCTCAATCTGTCATAACCGCTACTGAACAGGCTCAATCGATCGAGGCAGAGCTCGGGCGCGTCCGGGATGAATGGGACGAAGAACTGGCTCGCTATTGGAATGCGAGCGGCCACACCCGTGCAATGAGGTCGGATTCTGCATCGGCACGAATCCTCACAGATCTGCCTGCAACCCCCGTGCTCACAATCACCTCGGCAAGTCGCATTCATTCCGTGTCACGGCAGGCGGCACAGCAAGGCCTCACTCTTCTCACCGAAGCGGGGATTCTCGAGCGCCGCGAGATTCAAGGAAGGTTCTTCTACTCAGCTCCTCGGGTTCTCGAACTCGTCGATCTATCCGTGCGAAGGCTTGCGAGTACGGCCTTCGACACAAGAATCAGTCCACCTGCCGCTCCGGTTCCCGTCATCCCTCGATAGAAGAGTTCTCAGATGCTCCTCCTCTTCCCACTCCTCTGCAGCCGCAGGTGAAGGATTCGCCTTAAGCTTGTCACCCCGCCAGCTTTCATCAAGGATAAGGATTTAAACTTGATGGTATTTCTGCATAGAACTCTCGGCAGGCCCCTCAGGCAGTCCGAAACGCCCCTCAGGCAGTCCGGAAGGCTCTTCAGTCGATGCGCAGGGTTCTTCAGACAGTCCGACAGTTGCCGCGCGGGGGCGCTGAGCGCTCAGACGATCCCCACCGTCGCTCGGGCAACCCCGACCGTCCAGCCCGCCCGACACCTCAGGGTCCCGACCACTCGGTCAACCCGACCACTCAGCCGAACCCCAATTCCAGGTTTCCCTGCGCAAACACCGTCAATACGACAGGAATCAGACGGGAACCCTGGAATACAGGTGCAAATGGTGGCGCAGGCGAGGCAAGTAACGGACACACGCGCGACAAGCGATGGGCGTACGGGCGGCCAGCACTCAAACGGGCCAACCATCCACTCGGTCGATTCCACACACCCAGCGAATCCTGCCCACCCGGGGAATCTGGCCGCCCAGCGAATCCCGCCCACCCAGGTAACCTGGCCGCCCAGCGAACCCCTGCGTTCAGCCCACCCGGTAGTCGCCCCTCAAACGCACCGCGCCAGCGGTGACTCCCTTCGTACCCGAAACGACGCGTCCCTCAAAAGTCCCTGAGTCCACCGGGAGCTCAGAGGGGAAGGAGACTTCGCCGAGCACCCAGGCATCGACCCCCGCTGCACGGGAAATGCGCAGAACTTCCTCAGCGGACTGTGCACCGACGACACCGACCATGCCGACACCGAGGTTGAGGGAGTCCTCCATGCCTGTCCAGGTCACCGAACCTCCACGGCGGACCCAGTCGAACACCGACGGGACGATCCACGAAGCGCGGTCGACATCGGCGACGGCACCAAGAGGCAGGACTCGCGAAAGATTCGCCCCCAGGCCACCACCGGTGACGTGCGAGAAGGCGTGAATCCCGCTCGCCCCCTCGCCCGCGCCCAAGGTGTCCACCATGTCGAGGCAGAGCTTCGTGTAGAGACGGGTCGGTTCAAGAAGCTCTTCACCGAGGGTACGGCCGAACTCCTCGACCTTCGCTTCTAGGGGCAGGCTCGTCCTCGCGACCACTGAGCGCACCAAGGAGTAGCCGTTTGAATGCAGGCCCGAGGAGGCCATCGCGATGAGGACGTCGCCGTTCGCAACCCGGTCAGGGCCGAGGAGCTTCGAAGCGTCAACGACGCCGGTCGCAGCACCTGCGATGTCGTAGTCGTCAGGGGCCATGACACCAGGGTGCTCTGCGGTTTCGCCTCCGACGAGGGGAGTGCCAGTTGCTTCGCAGGCTCGGGCGATGCCGGTCACGATTGCCGCGATGCGTTCAGGGATCACGTGGCCGCAGGCGATGTAGTCAGTCATGAGGACGGGACGCGCACCGATGACGACAATGTCGTCAACGACCATGCCGACCAAGTCCTGGCCGATCGTGTCATGGATGTCCATCTGCTGCGCAATGGCGATCTTCGTTCCGACGCCATCCGTCGAAGTCGCCAAAAGTGGACGCTCCATACCCAGCAGTGCGGAAGCATCGACCAATCCAGCGAATCCGCCCGTCGCGCCGAGGACGCTCGCGTCATGCGTACGCGACACGGCCTCTTTCATGAGTTCGACCGCGCGGTCACCCGCGCAGGTGTCGACTCCAGCGGAGGCGTAATCGAGGGGGGTGTCGTCGCTCATCGGGGCTCCTTAATCGGATTGGGCGGAGAGATTCTCAGGATAAAAGGAAAGGAAAGACGAAGTGTGGGGTGAAAGACGAGGTGCACTGCGGTGGACAAATGGGGGGAATTGGAAAGACGAATGAGAAGCGGACAAGAGGGGACGGAGCGGAAGGGCAGTATGACCGGTGGTCCAGCAGGATCGGAAAGACACGTGCGAGTCGAAGGAAAAAGAGCGGGAACCGTCAAGCCAGCAGAACCGGTGGTCCAGCAGGATCGGAAGGACAGGATAGGGAGAACAGAAAACGCAATGACGAGAAAGGCATCAGCCTCGGGCTCAACAGGCGAAGGCGCCGGGCGTGCCCGGGATCGGAGTGCCTTTGGGGATCTGCTCCGGGTATGCGCCGTTGAAACAGCCCAAGCACAGGCTCGAACCCTGACGGGTTGCGCGGACCATCCCCTCCATTGACAGATACGACAAGGAATCAGCGCCAATCGAGGCTCGCACCCCCTCCACATCCATTGAAGAGGCGATCAGCTCCGCCCTCGTTGGAAAATCAATACCGAAGAAACACGGCCAGGCGACCGGCGGGGAGGAGATCTTCACATGGACCTCGGCGGCCCCGGCTTCGCGGAGCATACGGACCAGGGCCCGCTGCGTGTTCCCACGAACGATCGAATCATCAATGACGATCAGACGCTTGCCCGCGATCACTTCACGCAAAGGATTGAGTTTGAGACGGATGCCGAGCTGTCTGAGGGACTGAGTCGGCTGGATGAAAGTGCGACCCACATAGGCGTTCTTCACTAGGCCCTGAGCGAATGGGATCCCCGAAGCTTCGGCGTATCCGATGGCGGCGGGAGTGCCCGATTCAGGGGTTGGGATCACAAGATCCGCATCGACCGGCGACTCCTGGGCGAGGATCGCCCCCATTTCTCGCCTGGCTGCAACGATCTGGCGATCCCCGATCACCGTATCCGGGCGGGCGAGGTAGACGTACTCGAAAACGCACGTGTTCGAACGCCTCACCGCGAAGTGACGCGAATGAACGCCAGTAGAGTCAATCGCGACAAGCTCACCGGGTTCAATCTCACGGACGAAGCTCGCACCACACAGGTCCAGGGCCGCAGTTTCGGAAGCGAGGACCCAGCCCGAGTAGAGGCGCCCGAGTACCAGCGGACGATACCCGTGCGGGTCGCGCGCCCCATACAGCGTGTTCTCATCCATGAAAACCAAGGAGAAAGCGCCCTTCAGACGGGGCAGGACTTTCAGTGCAGGGGCGACGAGGGCGGCCGGTTCAGCTTCAACACTGACTGAAACCAGCTGCTCACCAGGGGTTGCAGACGACGCATCGCCCTCTCCGATCGGATCGGCGAGGGCGACAGCAGGAGGGATGAAGGGGACGGGGCCGGGAATCCGTTCGGCAAGACCGAGCAGGGCCGTCACAACGGAAGTGTCGGTGGAGGCGCCCCTTTCGACGTCCTCGCCCTCGTCCGCGATTGAACGGGCCAAGTCTCGAAGCTCGGCGGTATTCGTCAGATTCCCGTTGTGGCACAGCGCAAGAGTGCCGCTCGGTGTCGGCCCGAGGGTCGGCTGCGCGTTCCTCCACGTGTCCTCGCCCGTTGTCGCGTAGCGCACGTGTCCGAGGGCGAGATGCCCCTGCAAGCCCTGCAGGGTTTGTTCAGTGAACACCTGATTCACTAGGCCCTGGTCCTTGTAGACGAGGATCTGTTCCCCATTCGAGGTCGCGATCCCCGCGGACTGCTGTCCACGATGTTGGAGGGCGTAGAGGGAGAAGTAGGTAAGGCGCGAGACGTCCTCGCCCGGCGCCCACACGCCGAACACTCCGCAGTGGTCGTGTGGGCGGTCGTCCTCGAAGATCTCGCGGTCGGTCAGTGTCTGGTCCATGTTCACGGATTCAGAGAGCACGGGACCACTGTCTCACACAAGGGCGAGATGACGCTACGGGCGCCCACGGAGGAAGAAGGCGAGATACACGACTGAAGCGAAACGCACGACTGGCCGCGATGCGCGAGTGAAGCGAAACGCACGATCGCGGAGAAAAGCGCGACTGAATCGACATGCACGAGTAAATCGGCAGACGAGGACGAGGGCGAAGGCAAAGTCCGGGCGGAGGGTGAGGTGACGGCACAGCACGGGACGGAGCCCATCGCCCCATATGGCGAACTCCATCGCTCACACGGAGCGGGCGACGGCGTTGACAACGGAAAGAACGCCAGGAGCCGAACTCCACCCCTCGAACTTTGCGAACTCGACCTCATGCACAGGCCGGCACCCACCCCACCAATCCGAAGCGCCATAATTGAGGGGGCGCACGCCCGCGCGAACCGACTCGAAAACCCCTTGGAGGAAGCCCATGGCCTCGCCCGTCCTCAGCGTCGTGAGTTGGGCGTTCTCACTGCTCGTGACCCTGATCGGCATTCTCGCTCTGACGCGCGGTGTCATCTCCTTGGTACGACGAGTCCGCGAGGGCACGCCCGAGCCCGGGCGCATGCGCCCCGTCGGGAAACGCACGTGGATGCTGCTCACGACTGCACTCAGCCACCGCGAGTTCAAGGGGCGCCCCTGGGTGAGGCTCGCGCACTGGTTCGTCATGATCTCCTTCCCACTGCTGTTCCTCACGCTCATCACGGGCTACGGGCAGCTGCGCAATCAACACTTCACACTGCCCCTGATCGGCCATTTCATCCCCTGGGAGTGGCTGACGGAGTTCTTCGCATGGGGTGGGCTCTTCGGAATCATCGCCCTGATGATCATCCGCGCCAGATCAGGCCGAGGCTCCGCCGCAGAAGCGGCCCTTTCGAATGACGAGCCCGATCAGGCCGCAGCATCCCTCGGCGCCCGCAAGGGCGAACTCCCCTCAGATTTGTCGCGCCCGCATCCGCGCGATGGCTCCCCCAAGGGCACGGCCTCCCGCTTCCTCGGTTCAACCCGCTGGCAGGCGCTTTTCGTCGAGTGGGTCGTGCTCATCGTCTGCGCCTGCATCATCACACTGCGAGGCCTCGAGTTCGCCCTCGAATCTGTGACGCCCGGGGCTGCCCTCGGAGTAGGACTGGTCTGGCATTTCCCCCTCACTTCGTGGATTGGCACTCTCCTGATCGGAGCGGGCGCAAATGCAACGGGCATCGCGAACGGCGTCGTCCTCGTCGCAACTTTGAAGATCATCACCTCAATGCTGTGGATGATCGTCGTCGGCGTTCAGACCTCCATGGGCATCGCCTGGCACCGCTTCCTCGCCGTCATCAACGTGTATGCGCGCCGCAAAGCCGACGGAAGCAAGTCCCTGGGCGCCGCCGACCACATGCTCATCAACGGCAAGCCCGTCACCTCCCCGGACGTCTTCGATGACCTGGACGAGGACGCAGTGCTCGGAACCTCGAGCCTGGCCGAGCTGTCCTGGAAAGCGCGTCTTGACCTGTACGCCTGCACAGAATGCGGCCGCTGCCAAGAGCTATGTCCGGCGTGGAACACCGCTAAGCCCCTCTCCCCCAAGCTCCTCATCATGTCAATGCGCGACCACATGGAATCCGCATCGAAGAAGGAGATCGTCTCTCAGCAGATTTCAGACGCTCAAGTGCCCGGGGAGCGTAGCGCCGAAGAGCTCGCAGCCTCTGGTGAGATCATGCTCGACAAGGGGGTCGACCCAAGTCCCCACTCCCTCGACCTACTGAAGGTCTTAGCCGCTTCGGGGGCAACAGGCCCGATGGGCGTCGCCGATGTTGATGCTCCCCTCGTTCCCGAGGTTGTCTCCGAGGAAGCCCTGTGGGACTGCACCATGTGTGGCGCCTGCGTCGACCAGTGCCCTGTCGATATCGAGCACATCGACCATATCCTCGACCTGCGTCGCCACCAGGTCCTTATGGAGTCCGCTTTCCCGCGTGAACTCTCCCGAGCTTTCCGCGGCATGGAGTCCAAACAGAATCCCTACAATCAGCCCGCGCGCAAGCGCCTCGACTGGGCGAAGGATCTTGACTTCGATGTTCCCGTCGTCGGCGAGGACCTCGAGGATGCTTCTGAGGTTGACTACCTGTTCTGGGTCGGGTGTGCGGGAGCCTTTGACGACTCGGCGAAGAAGACGAGCGCCGCGATCGCCGAGCTCCTCCACACTGCGGGAGTGTCTTTCGCGGTCCTCGGTTCTGGTGAGTCCTGCACGGGCGATCCTGCGCGCCGAGCCGGGAATGAAGTGTTGTTCCAGATGCTTGCCGCCCAGGCCATTGAGACTCTCCACGAAGCGAAGCCACAGAAGATCGTCGTCTCCTGCGCGCACTGTTTCAACACGATCGCAGGCGAGTTCCCCGAGCTCGGTGGCCATTTCGAGGTCGTTCACCACACCCAGCTCCTCAACCGCTTGGTCCGGGAGGGACGCCTCACCCCTGTCGCTGCCCCCGGCGCTGCCAAGCCCGCTGCTGGCACCCCCTCCGCTGCCAAGCCCGCTGCTGGCACCCCCGGTGCCGCGAAGCCCGTTGCTGCCGAGCCCGGCGCAGCAGCCCCCTCCGCCGCTGCCGAGCCCGGGGAGCAAGGCAAGACGCTCAGAACTCCCCTGCACGTCACCTACCATGACGCTTGCTATCTCGGACGTCACAATAAGATCTTCGCTCCTCCCCGCGAGCTCCTTGCTTCCCTTCCCGGAGTGGAACTCGTGGAGATGCCCCGTCATGCAGATCGCGCCATGTGCTGCGGCGCGGGTGGTGCCCACGCCTGGTTCGAGGAGTCACGCGGCACCCGCATTGCGGATGCTCGTATTGCCGAGGCCGCGTCCACCGGCGCGGATGTTGTCGCGACCGCGTGCCCCTTCTGCTCTCAAATGCTCGGCTCTGCTTCTGGCGCATCCGCCGGGCTGTTTCCCGTGCTTCCTTCCGCTTCTTCTGCCTCCGCTGGCGTGGGGGATTCAGATTCGGCTGGCCTTGCTCCTGACGCGAGCACAGGCGAGTCTGGCGGTGCAGGGGCTCAAGCTTCAGCGGGTGTGGGTGCGGGCGCGCCGAAACTTCCTCTCGTCAAAGACGTCGCGATCATGCTGCTCGAATCCGTTCGCCGTGGACAAAAAGAACACCCTGGCGAAGGGGAGTGAGTGCCCCGGCCATTGCCAGGAGTGTGCACGCTTCCCTTGAGTTGATCGGCAGCCCCGGGCCTGTCCCATGTGGCGGCCGATCCTCCGTCGAATCAGTCGACACCCACGACCTCGTCCACCTCGTGGCCTGCGAACTACCGAAGTGCCCCTGAAGCTGTGAAGGAGTAGGATACGCCGTTGATGCTCTGTGTTCCGGTCACCATTGCGCCCGAAGAATCCAGGTAATACCAGGTGTTGCCAAGCAGCAGCCACCCGGTGCGCATCGCACCCGAAGCATCCAGGTAATACCACCTGTTCCCAAGCTGCAACCAACCGGTACGCATCGCACCCGAGCCGTCCAAGTAGTACCAGACATCCCCGAGCTGCAGCCAGCCGGTACGCATCTGGCCGCTGTCCGGCTCCATGTAATACCAGGTTCCATTCACGGCCACCCAGGTGGTGAGCATTGCCCCGTCGCTGGGATGCAGGTAGAACCAATTGCCGTTGTAGGCGTACCAGCCATATTGGAGTTGCCCGTTTCCGGCGAGGAAGTATGTGACCCCATTGATGCTCAGGCGTCCGCTCTTCATCACGCCGGTTAGCGGATCGAGGTAGTACCACTCGCCCTCGACTTTCGCCCAGCCTCCGACTTGGGCACCGTCGGCCCCGTAATATCGCCAGCCGGATTCGTCCTTGACCCATCCGCTCGCCATCTCGCCACTCGAATAGAGCAGGTAGGTCTTGCCCGCGATTGTTAGGCGCCCGGTTTGCATGATCCCGCTCGCAGGGTCGAGGTAGTACCAATTGCTTCCCACGGCGGCCCAACCATAAGCGCGTGCACCGTCGGGCTTATAGTAGCGCCAGCCCGCTCCTTCCAGTTTCCAGCCGGTGAACATGGCACCCGTACTCTCGTCGAGCATGTACGTGCCGGACTGAATGGACAGCTCACCTTTGTGCAGCGCCCCAGACGGGTCAAGGTAGTACCAGTTCCCTCTGAAGGCATACCAGCCGGTGAGCATCCTGCCGGACCAATCGAAGAAGTAGACCTCGTTGTCGATCAAGGCCCAGGTATTCGACACGTAAGAGTTCGAAGAGCTCGTGCGGAAATACCAGGTTCCGCCGTCGGAAACCCACTGGCCCGTCACAGCGATGGGCGCGGCGGGAGTACCTTCGATAGCGCTCGAGGAAACTTCCAAGGCGGCCTGACGAACCCTCCACAGCAACGGGTAGGCGGCATCGCCCGGACATGCGGTGTAGCCGTTATCGCGGTGACCGGAGATGCGGGGAAGTGTCACCGCCGTACCCCTGGGGTACTTCCCATTCCCCCGTGAAACGTACACTCCCGATGAGGAGGGAGACACCCCCGCCTTATCGAGGTGCCAACCTGCGAGAGCGCCGACGCTTGAAAGAGTCTCATTACTCGGAGCAACCGAGGTGTAGTTCCCGAGCATTGAAATGCCCATTGTTCCGGTGTTGAAACCCAGAGAATGACCTGCGGCGACCATGTTGCCGCCCGAGGAGTTCAGGCTCCCCCAGCGGCCCTCGAAGGCCTGACCGCATTTGTCGACGAGGAAGTTGTAGCCGATGTCTCCCCAATCCAAGGAATAGGCGTGGTACTGGTAGATACTCCGGACGATCGAGTGCGACTGAGAACATGTGTAATTGTTCGTCCCCGCCGTGTGGTGGACGACCACGAAAGGCGCATACGAGTATTCGGCCCCCCAGTCGTAAGGTTCGGATGTGCTCCCACCCCATTCGCTGCGCGTCACGACGGGAATCGGAAGGCCATTCGCGGTCGTCGTCGCAGGGAAAAG
>ERZ772964.661-NODE-661-length-14350-cov-7.52578_pt1 | contig 14350 bp, 14 predicted proteins | sample MGYA00580675_ERZ772964 | MGnify/ENA primary metagenome ERZ772964 (study PRJEB29015, sample SAMEA2737941) | human oral metagenome | biome: human oral; feature: human-associated habitat; material: dental | place: China | collected 2139 ... | reverse complement strand
TGGCATTGCCGGGTGCCAGATCGGCGATGCGCCTCATCGACAGGCCCGGCAGGTAGGCGACCGTGATACCCATCGCCTGTGCCACCGCGACGGCCAACGCACCGATGGTGGCGGGCTGGTCCACGACCACCAGCAGTCGACCATGAGCCCCCAGCTTCTCGTAAAGACCGCGCAGCCGGGTCTCATCGTTGGGCAGGGCCTTGTCGAACAAACGTTCGCCGCCGGCGTCCAAGGCTGCTGCCCAGTGCTCACTCTTACCAACGTCGATACCGACGAAGACGCCGACGTCGTCCACCTGCATGACACGCTCCCTCGCTTCGCAGGACGGGGGCCATCTCTTGACGACGAGCCCCGCACCCACGCGTGCGTTAGACCTCGCCAGCAGCAGTAGCAGGTGGTGGGTCGTTCCCCTTATCAGCGGTCACACGTCGCCGTACGACGGCCGGTGACTTTCGCCCCCCGGATCATTCGATAGACAGGGGCAAGACATCATGCCAACCGCCGCTGGCCCAGCCGCGGGATCGCTCCCCACGACCACCAACAAGGTAACGGGGTGCGGTTCGGTGAGTTGATCGGGCGACAGGACCGGTCCTGCATCGCCGCGCGGCCACCGGCACGGTAACGGGCCACCCATTTGGAGACCGTGCCCCGACTCACCTGGAACTGTTCCGCGACGCGGGCCTGGGCCCACCCCTGGTCGATGACCAGCCTGGCGATCTTGAGCCGCCCTTCAACACTCAGAGCAGCACGAGCATGAGTAACGTAAGACACGAGGACCTCCGTGGATCGAGTGAGCGTGGTAACCTACATCGACGCCGGAGGTCCTCGCCTACCCCCTCACACCACGCCGCCCACAACCTCCATGAGAAGAACAACTAGGTCACATCGGCAGCTGTGTGATGGCGGGGTTATGAAGGTAGGACAGGCGTGGGCGATCATCCGCTCCAGCTAAGAACCGCCAAGGGAGGTACTGTGGTGTCCGATGGCCAGAACCTGGATCTGAATGAACTGCGCGACCGGCTGCTCAGGGGCCAAGACGCGCACACCGAGGGACGAGCGGAGAGCACCACCGATCAGGTTCGTGTGACGCCCACGGGAGATTTCGTCGTCGGTCCACCGGGGGGCGACACGCGCGAGCTCTCCAAGGTTCCTCCGACCGTGTTTGCGCTATGACAGAATTCATTGACACCTTGATTATTCTCGCCCTAATTGGCGGGGTTGGGTATTACTTTTGGTCTCAGAACAATGGCGGTAGTTCCGCTGTCTCGACACAGTCACAGCCAACTCTGCGCTCCCAGACGCTCGTGGCGCCCTCGACCACGGCGTCATCCGCACGCTTAGAGCGGGACCGAGTGACAGCGAACAAAAAGTTGCCATCGAACACTCGCGAGCTCACCCTCGACGGCACAACCTATTGGACCTATTCAATTACCTGTAAACTCGGTCGCAAGTATACCATGACCCTCTACTTCGATGGTCACGAATATCAGGTCCGAGTCTTGTCGCCGAAGATTCCGAGCGAAGTAGGTCTCAAGGACAGCGACATCGACATCCACAAGTGCCATTATTTCTCTAATGGAACGTTGTGTCTAAACCCTCCCGCCAATGGCGCAAAGAGTCTCGAAGAAGCTTTCGCAAAGTCGGTTGTCTGGGCCACTGGCTTCAGCATCTACGCGGCTACTGGGCAGTTCGCTTTTTCGAGGTAGCTGGATCGAGATCAAGGAATTGGTAGACGAATGACGTTCGCGATTACCGACACTGCGCTACGTAAGATCGCGGGCACCGTCGGACAAAGGGTGCCAGAGTCCGGCGGAGCACTGATGGGGCCAGCTGGTGCCGACCTCGTCACAGACTTCATCTTCGATCCTCGAGCTTCGGTGACGGGAGCTTCCTACGTTCCGTCCGACTGGCTTCAGAAGGCGGTCAACCAGGCAGAGTCCTCCGAAGGAACCTTGAAACTCAAAGGCATATTGCACTCCCACCCAGGAGGCATGAACAGGCCGTCGTCAACTGATCTTGAGTCATTTGAGACGTATCTTCAAGAGAACAGTAGCCTGGAGGATTTTGCAGCAATTATCTGCACTTTCGTGCCTGGTGGGCAGAATGGTTCGTCAGTGTTGCAGTCTCATGAACTCATGACCCCCGACGGAATTCTCCGCTACTCCTTCTTCAGAGCATCGGCTACGGGGAGTCGATCGGCGAAGCTCCGAACCGACCGACCTCGGGTTGTTAATGTTGGCTCGTTCCTTGGCTCGTTGGTTGATAACCTGGACGGTGACTGGGCGTACTCTGAGCCAGTCGCCACGACAATCGACGGTGTCGGCGGCTTGTTAGCCGAAGTGCAATTGTGCGGGCGAACGGAAGCACTGTTCTTCTTTACTAGTTCGTTTCCTGTCGCTCCTCCCACAGTTACTCTTGGGACTGCGCTGTCAGGTGGTGAAGGCTTCCATGGTTTGCCGTGGGATCTTTCGCAGAGCTTCCAGAAGCGAGTCATCTCAGTCTCCGAAGCCATAAATGGGCGACTCCGTGGTCGCCGTAGAGCGGAGCATGCATCTCCCGAAGCAACTCAGCAGCGCCCGGCGAATGCCGAGTCCTCCACGGCCTCATCTATTGACCAGTCGTCAACTCAGAGACGCAAAGTAGCTCGTCGTTCAGTGAGCCCCTCAACCACATCAGAACAGGACTCGCCCAGATCGCGAGGTTTGGGCTTTTGGGAATGGTCACTGGTCTGCATGGCCCTCCTCGTTATCGCAGTGGCCGTTGTTATCTGCACATGGAAGTTGGGTCCCTGGTGGATGCTGCTCATTGTGCCTGGCCTGGGAGTTGTGGTCGCGCTGCTCCGATTGTTGCGGAGGCGCCGCCGGCGGAAGACTGTCTTCCAGTCCCACGTAGAGACCGGCCACACGGAGCTGCTTCTTAGTAGATCCGCAGGGTTCCTGGACGCACATATCGCTGGAGAATCAGTGGTCGTGCTCGGTTGTGGCTCTGTCGGGTCCACAGCAGCCTTAATCCTAGCGAGATCTGGGGTTGGGTCGTTCACTCTTATTGATCCTGAGGAGGTAGAGAAACACAATATCGGACGTAGCGTCTACGGAAGGAGCGATTCAGGTAAACCCAAAGTTCGATCGCTCAAAAGGATCATCCACGAGGTCAATCCGGAGGCGAGAATCCGCCTAGTTCAAGAGAACTTCCGTGATATTTCCGATGCGAGAGTCCGCGAGATTCTAAACGATGCAACAATCGTTTTCGGTGCCGCGGATGACCATCAAGCGATGGTCCGCCTTTCGCGATATAGCTATTCGCTTGGTGTGCCAGCCGTATTCGTTGGAGTTTACGCGAAAGCTCGAGGTGGGGAAATTATCATTAGCGCTCCACCGCTCGTTTGTTATGAGTGCGCCGTGCATGCGCGTGCTATGTTGGACGAAAGCGGTGCGGGCCTCGGATCACCCACGCAGGACTACGGGACCGGACGTCTCGTCGCGGAACCAGGGTTGTATGCTGATGTTGCTGTATTGAGCACCTACGCAGCTAAGCTACTTCTGGCGTTCACAAGAAGCTTGCCCAGAAACTCGAGCCTCCGACGCGATTTTTTCGAGCCACTGCATTCCAGCCATCAGACATTCGGATTGTTCGGCCTATCTCCTAAGTTTGCTTTCTTCTCCGATCCTGGCATCCTCGGTAACGTGCCGAGCCAGCTGGCCTTCCAATCCGTTTGGGTCGAACCGACCCGAATCGATGACTGTTCGACCTGCGGAACGCTGCGGACCATCCCCAAGGATTTTGTCACGCCCGATCTTGATGCGCTTCGCCACGCTGTGGCGACGGCCGACGAGGGATGACAACTGGTGTCGCCTTTGAGCGCCGGGAGCGAGGTGCGTATTGGCCACCGATGAGCCCAACACGCTTGTTTGGCTGGCTGCGACGGCGGGGCAACAATATGTAGTTTTTCCCAAGCTTGCGAGGCCACGCGTGCCATCAGGATGGAGTCTGGTTGACTACGGGCCGACAGTTATTGTGGATTCGGTCGCCAGTCAGGTAATGGATGGCTACTCTATCCTCTTCGAAGCGACCTGGAACGATCGGTTGGGGTACGATCCTGTTGTGTTGGCGCGCGCGTTGTCTGCGATGGCGCCAAGCCCGCATGCCGCTGTCGCGATAGTGTCACCGACCCTGGCTATTTCTGCCGAAACCCAGCATGCCCTCGCATTTGAGGTCGGCCAGGCGCTGGGCGTCACGATCCGCGTCGTCAGCCAGGTAGTCAGCCAGTCGCCGCAGAGTATCTCTAAAGCCAAGAAGCAAGATACGTCGTCCGGGAGAGAACCACTGTCAACGCTGCACATGGCGATGGAGGCAATCCTTGGACGACATGCGGGGGAACCCGTCGATTCTCTCGCCAGTACGGTTGCCTACGCATACACGTCCACCCAGAGGCGACGAGAGCCTTTCCGTTGCACGCCGCTGCAGCGCCAGATTTTGCAGGTTGTGGCCACTGGCGAGATAGTGAGTTCGACGGCAGGTCTAGCAGCATCCATTGGATACCCTGAAAAGAAGGTAAGCGAGAGCATCACCGAGTTGGTAGATGCGCTTGATGTCCCCAGGGCGGAGGGAAACCCGAATGCGCGCGATAGTCACGCTCGGCTCTCATGGCTGATGCAACGTTTTGCCCTATGGATCAAGATTGTCGATCAGCGATAGCCGTCGCTGGTCAAGATGCCTCGCCCTCCCCATCCTCGACATCGTTTTGCTCGGTTACGTCCTGATCCTGATCGGTGTGGCCATCATCTGTGTCTAGAGCGATAATGTCCGAGAGAGCCCACATCTCCTCAGGAGAGTTCTCAGACCTGGTGCCGTCCATAGCGAGAAAATATGCGCCGAATGAGTCTCCAGGGATGTCGATGTAGAACAGGTCGGTATGGACCTGGCCTTCCTCAGGACCGATATCGTCAGGTTTGGCCTCCACACCCGCGTCACTGAGTCGCGATGCGACCCAATCTTGATCCATTTGACGCCCAGACTGAGTCGTTGCGGTGCTGGGTTGGTGCCACTCGCCATAGGCGATCGTCTTGGACTCACCCGCGTGGAGATCTCCACCGTCGTCGAGGAACAGCGTGTCGATCCCCTGTGGCGCGTCGCCAGGGTTGTGCTGGAACACAACATTCCCATCGGCAAGTTCGTTGACATAGAATCCCGTCACTGCTTCCCCGAATTCGCCAGCCGCTCTCCTAGCATCGGCAAGGTTACCGTTGTCGATTTCTGTGGCGATGGCGTCCAGTTGCTCTTGGAGCGTGCGTTCAAACTGCTGGTTCATCGTTTCCCCATAATAGAGACCGTGACTTCAGGCGTGGTGGATGTGCCAAGTTCATTGATCGCTGCGATCCAGGCAGCTAGGGCGAGGGGTGCATGCGGACGCACCGGAGCATTCAGAGGCGAGGCCTGGTCGATATCGATCTGTACCAATGCTCGGTTCCCATTCTGGTCTTGAATGACGTTGGGAGGGGTGAACCGGAGTAAGTAGTCACACCACTGCGCTGCAGCGTGGAGGAGGTGCAGGATAGTGTCTTCGACGGAGTTACGCTGCCGAACCACAATCGCCTTCAAACCATCTGGATCATCGATTGTCCCGACTCTGCGATCCTTTCCGGAGGCGAGGACTGCAACGCGTTGAGGGCCGTGCGGACCTTCGATCACGGCGCTACCAAGAACCAACTCGCTGATTCCCACCTGTTCAAGGCAGCGTGCAGTCGAGGAGTCAAGCGTCCAAGGGATGGAACGCGGCCTAGGGCGAGTGTCGAGTTGTGCGTGATTCACGAGAGCAGGTTGACGATGGTCTCCATCCGATAGCGTGCCGGTAACCCCTCTGGAAGACGCGCTCTCGAACATGGCAGTCAGGAACTGCACAGGATTGCCGTTGCTCAGTTCAACCAGGAGGGGCAACACATCGGCGTTCTCTGTGAGCACTGAACGAACTGCCTCGGCGATCACTTTCTGTCGGTCTTGGTACACTCCTGGGTACGCGACATCGGCAGGAGATACTCCGTAGGCCGCCGCTAGCGCTTGGTTGATCGTAACCTCGCTTACGGCTCTGAGTTTCCCCAGATCAAGCTCCCCTTCCGTTCGTACGCGATCAATTTCATTTGCATGGGATGCGCGCATAAATTCAAGTCGCCGGCCCAGCTGGAATCGGATTTCCTCAGCTTCGGCTTGCGCCTTGTCGACCATGGTGCTGTGCTGTAGATCGCGGACCTCGCGAACGTGCGGGTCTTCCGTACATGTGACCCGAAGCAGATGGTCGATTGCCAGGAGGCCACTTGGTTGCGGGAATACCTTGAGGAGCCTCCTCTTGTCAGTCGCAGCCTGAACCTGGTCATGAGTCAAGTGATTGAGACTGGCTCTGACAATGGACTCGAAGTCAGAATCCAGAGCGCGCTCGGCAGCTTGCTCAATGGTGGCCGGGTTGGCACCGTAGCGTCGAATCCAAGTGAGCAACAACGAGTCGTTTGCTTTCCAGGCTGGGCAGACTTCGAAATCTGCTTCAACCGTGATCATAGAGTCATCGACTAGACGGACATCCGCGTATGCCCGGTGGTTTACATCGACGGCATGACGAAACGTAAGGAGAGAAAGGTCGCCAAACTGGGGTACACTGCGGTCTTCGGAGAACAGGTTGACAAGGCCGCCATTGCGTCCCGCCTTGTATACCTTGTCTTGGATCCTACCATTGACCAAGAGGACGACAGAAGTGCCTTCCGTGACGTTGAATCTCCTGGCACCTGTTATAGCTTCGGGTCCACTAACCCAACTCATTTGCAGGCTCCCTTTTTTGTGCGCTGTTCATATCAGGTTCCCTGGGTGTTGTTGGACTGGCCCGTTTGGTCGTGTCTGCGTTGGCGTGCCGAAGTGGTGATACTGTCGGTGACGACCCGGACCCGGCGAATGGCCCGCAGGGTGTCGATCTGGGCCGGGTAGAGCGCAGCCATCGATGATGCGGCCACGCAATAGAGATTCTCTGCTTTGGGGCGACCGTATCCGGTGGTGGCAGCGGCTTGTTGAGCGGCTTGCATGGCGCTGACTATTTGCTGGTCCAGTGAGTCAGATTGTCTTGCTGCTGCAGTAGCTTGGGGTCTGAACTGTAGCCAGTCTCGTCCTGCACAAGGACGTGGACATTCGTCGCACCACGGTCTGTGTGGCTTAGACGACGTGACCAGTTCCTCTGCTCTATAGTTTGGGACACTCTCGCTGCTATCTCGGTCGGGCCAAACTGTAAGCGGGGGCGTCAACGCACGGACACGGGTGGCTCTGGCCGAACTCGGGCCGACCCGCACAAGCGCTTCGCCTCGCTCAAGGTCGGACAGGTCGTTGTCGTCGACGCCGAGGGCTTGCGGCAGTCCCAGCCCCTGCGTGTTGAGCAACCGGTGAGTGATTATGTTCGGGAACAAGCTGGACGCGAGTGTGGAGAGTTGATCGGGCCGCTGACTGACAACGGCATAGCCTTGACCGGTTGCACGCATGGTGGCCAGCAGGCGTTGAAGTAGGGCATCGGCTGGCTTGTTATCTCGACCGAAAACCAGCTCGGCCTCTTCGAGTACCATGATGTGGCGACCAGCCGTGGGGTTGACCTGCCGCCAGGCACTGTGGTCGGCAATCAGAAACGCATAGATTGTGCTCAAGGCGGTTTCTGGGAGTGTCTGGGCGAAGGTGATGACCGTTGGTTCCTCAGCCAGTCGGCCCCAATCGATTCCAGCCTGAGCTCCGCCAGCTAGTGCTGTTCCGACGGCCCCTCCCGTTATGGCCCGCAAGCGCGCCGAAAGCGATGCGCGTACATTCCTACCATTCTCGCCGACCATGTCTCCGCGGTGGGTCTCGGCCATAAATGCCGCAAAGAGATCCGCCATGGTGGGGGCGGATGTCTCGAGGTAGAGTCTGTCGAACGCGGCTTGTGCAACCGCAGCACCCAGAGGGTAGGCGTTACCGAGGTCACTGGTGGAGTCAAACGCCTGGCACATGATCGCTGCAAATACTTCCGGGGCGACACCTGCCGGGACTGCCAATGGGTTGATCGGTATCGAGCCGATCGACAGGTGTCGCACCGGATGCTGACCTCGGTCACCGAGCCCGGTCACCTGGAGCTTGGCGTACTCGTCTTTCAACGGGTCTATGACGAGGAATGGGATACCGAATCGCGTCCATGCTTGGTGAAGGAAGCCCCCGACTGTCGTTGACTTTCCGTATCCAGTATCGCCGAAGATTACGACATGCTGGTTGACGGTGGCCGCAGGCAGGCCCACAGGGAGCCCCGCGTCGGTTACTCCGATGATGATGTCAGCATCCCCTGTCTCAGGAGCATGCTGGTGCGCATGATAACGGTGACGCGGAGCGGCGATTGCGGAATGCGAATCAATGAGGGGAATGGAGATCATCCGGGTTGCCTGTGCAACAGTCAAGGCCGTGGTGAGGAGCATTTGGATCTGGGCTTCCAGCCCACCCTGGCGGTACTCATAGCGTCGAACGCTGTGGACTGCCACAAGCTCAGTCCCTGTGGCCTCCAACCATCTCTGCTGGAGTGAACGTATGCCGACATCGCTTCCGCCAAGGAAGAGCCGGACATTGTAAGCATCACCGCCGGCCAGTTGAGCAGTCAGCGGGTCGCCAAGGCCGCCAGACCTTGCGGCGCGATCTCGACGTCGCTCGGCGAGGGGGAGCGCTGCTCGGCTTATGGGCTGCGGTTTGTGGACCAATGTGAGGATATCAGTGGTGCCCCTAGAATTCGCCAAATCTTCCACGCACGTCTGCCAAAAGTCATCCGTGATGGCCCATCGCGTCGGCGTGATGGCCGGCAGCCCAGCGTGAGTCCGCGTGGCTGGCACGTACTCTAGTAGCTGAGTTACCTCTGGGGGGCTGTCGAGCGAGAACCAGTCTCCTACTTTCGCCACAGTCCCGAGGGAGCCGCTGGCGGGAGCTTCCCGACTGGACCGTGCCATGAAGGCACCTTCGATGCGTCCGTTTCCCATCTGGACTCGAAGAAGGAATGATTCACCGTAGTCGAGGTCGCCGATGTCCACGCTGAGGGCCGACTGAACGGCCGTGGTCAGCCAGACCCTCTGTTCGGTATCTCCGTGCGGGAACTCCGGAAAAGCAAGCACCCCTCGAGCCCACCACGTCGTTGACGCCCGCGCGTCCGTAAAACTAGTCATGTTGCTCTGGCCCCTCATTGTCCGTTTCGGCCTGCGCTGCATGAGCCTGGGACTCGATGGCCTTATCTGACAGATAGTCTCCGACTTCAGTAGCACTCTCATCAGGGTCATCAATAGGTTGAAGTGCAGAGAGGTTCGGACCCGTGAACAAATCGGCTTCCGCAGGCAAGGGGTCGGTTCCGCACGTGGGGCACGCCGGATCTCCTTGAACGTTCACCCATACCGATTGATATGCGTGTTGGGCTGGCGTATCGACGAAGATCTTCGGGAAAAAACCGTAGTCGGCAACTGTTGAGGTGATGAGGAACTGATAACCCTTTCCGAGGGCTGCGGCGACCATAGTTCCTGCCGAGTGCCCCTGGCTTCCCATCTCCATTTCTAATAATCCGATGGCAATCTTCACTGAAGCGGTTACCACGTGGGTGATATCGGACCCGAGGGCAGGCTCCGCTTGCAGCTGACCGGTTCCATAATTCATCTGGCTCGTGTCGCCCGTGCGAGCGTGCCGGTTGGCGGCGGCGCAACGGTAACAGCGCGTTTGGCCAGGAACGGTGAAGATAACTTCTCCTGCCTTACCGCCAGCATAGACACCACCAAACACCGCTGGAACTCCAAGAGACCATGCACGATGGTTGATTTCCATCTGGGCTTTGGGGTCGTCCGTCGCCGCAATCACGATGTCGCTGTTGCAGATTAGGTCGACCAGTTTCTGTGTCGGTACATTAGTGATATCGCGAGAGATTGACTCAATGACCACGCCTGGATTGATGGACCTAAGGCGAGCAGCCAGAGCGTCGGTCTTTAGGAGTCCGATATCGGCGAGCTGATACACGGATCTGGACAGGTTCTCGGGTGTTACCGAGTCTGGGTCGATCAACGTGAAATGCTCGACTGACGCTCGAATAAGAGCCTCAGCCGTCTGCGAGCCACCAGAGCCAAGGCCGACAATCAGAACCCGAGCTGCCGAGATGCTCTTCGTCGCGCCTTCAAGGCGCGCTCTAATTCCACTTCGTGCGACGTCGGCCAAATCCGACGAACTGGCATTTACGAAAGGGCCGTGCCCAGCCACCTCCCGACCGGCCGCCAGAGCGCCGGCTAGTGCGCTCTCCAGCCTGGAAGATTCGTCTTCATTAAGGTCCCAGGGCAGTGGCAGAGAGACGGTGTCGATAGTTCGGTCGCCGATCAGGCGGCGGGCGAGATCTGCCACGGCGCCAGGGCCACCCTGGTCGTCGGGAGTCAGCAGCAGAATTGGCGCGACGGTGGGATACACGGACGGGAAGACTGCCGCTATGGATACGCCGGATGCTCGAAGACTCACATAGCCGTATAGCGCCCCTTCGATCGTCACGAACCCGTTGGCGGCGTCAACTCGTGCATTCAGAACTTGGCACAACGTCTCCGTGTGACTTGAGATCGGGATGATTCTAGGTTCCCCCGGCTGGACATCCACTAGGCCATCGGGGCGTGCTTCAGCGACGTACACAGATATGACACCAGACGGCAGCCGGACCTCGTGACGGCTCAATCGTTCGCTCTGCTTGGGTGAAGTCACAATTGGACAGATGAACCGCCCTAGCCAGGGTGCCCGCCGCAACTTGTTAGTGAAAGCACGCAAGTCACCGCCCGACGGTTCGTCGTAGCCTGACGGGTGAGAGTGGATGATGCCCTTGAACTCGAGAAGCGAGTTGGATCGCTCAATGCCCTCCACGGCATGCCGTAGATTGACAGATGGCGTGAATGTGACGCTGGTAACAGAAGCGTCAGGATCGGGGATGAATCGTGACACGATTGGCTGACCTACCGGCCCAATTAACGCGCCGCCACGCTCGGGTGCGTGTGCGGCAATGAAGTGCTGAATTTCGTCGACGACACTATCGTACAAGGCGACTTCAACATGGGTCATAATCAATCCTGTCCAATGTTAAACTGGAATTTGTATCCACGTCGATAACAGGACATGCCGCGCGTCCATAGGGCGGCTTTGGCGTATGTTGTCTCGATACTCTTGTAGCCACTTCCGTCACGCTTGGTCAGACACAAATGGCCATCAGCCCACAAATGTCCGTCGTGGACGTCAGCTTTACCCTCCAACCTCGGATCGACAAGAACGACGCGATACACACCCATTCCCTTGTGGTAATACAGGAATAACTTGTAGGTATCCCCGAACTCGTTGGTGATCGCGAAATACCATCCGACGAACGTCCCGTCGGATGTTCGTCGGGTGTTTGCTGGCATGTGGGTACGGACGAACTCGGCTTCTTCCGCAAGCCGCGTCGCATAGAACGTGTCGTCAGTTACTTCGGCTACGCGCTCTCCCCAGGTGGTCTCGTGGTCTAGCAGCAACTCGCCGTTAGCGGACCGTAACTCACCCTCTTTTCCCACATACATGTCAGTCGAGGTTTCATCGGATTGGGATGTAGTAGACCTCCACGGATCGGGTGGACATGTGTCACCTCCCTCGGCTGGCCAAGTCGGAGTCTTCTTGAGTAGCTCCTGGGCCTTCCTGACTGCTTCAGCGATAGCATCGAGATCGAGTGAGTGCGGATTGTTCCGTTCTTCACCAGCCGACTTTTTTGCTTGAGAGACAGAGCCTGGGTTCACATAGAATGTGTCACCAGTAACCTCGGCGACGCGTTCCGCTCCGGTGACTTCGCTACCTCGTAGCAACTCGCCTTCCTTGCCGACGTAGATTCGTTTGGACTCGTCCACAGGTTGGCCAGCATTGGCTTGGGCCTCCTTGACTGCTTCAGCGATCGCGTTGAGGTCCACGTAGAACGTGTCACCGGTGACCTCAGTCACGGAAGTGCGTACCGGCCTGTCGTCAGTGATCATGTTGATGGAGCCGCTGGGCGAAACCTCCAGCCGGGACGACGACGTCGACGATGGCGCGTGGGCCTCGTAGTCGGCGGAGGACAGGCGCTGGTCTCGCGTCCCGCGCTCAATCGACGGCTCAGGCACGGAGAACACTTGGTTCAGGACGACGTCGGCGCTGCATTCGGGTTGAGCGATGACGGCTGGTTTACTTTCCACCACTGCCAGGTCTGTACTGGCCGAGGGCGCGTCAACTAGCTGAACAGGCTTTGAGACCCATTCAGGTGCGGGGACGAAACGGCCCCATTTGTTTTCTTCGGTGATCATGCATCAATTGCAGCAGAACACTGGACAGCAATGAAGGGGGTTGATCCCCCCAGACTGGACTCAGATCGGGATCCGGGTCATGGAGGCTGACCGGGTCGGTCGAGGGCGGACCAAGTGTCGCGTACGGAGGGCGTGGGTGGCTGGTGGCCGGGCTTTGGTGGCTCTTCCCAGGTGAGGGTGTGGGTTGGGCTGGCGAGTCGGTCCTTGAGCAGGTGTCGAGGTCTTCGGAAGATGAGGGTTCCTATGGAGTGCTGGGTGTTTTTCGGACTGTGAGGGTTATTCGCAGGGGTTTGCGGGATCTCGTCGGAGGAGGCCGAAAAGGACGGTGGGTAACCGGGGGTGCGGAATGGAGTGGTTCCCGCCGCCTGGCGGGCTCCCCAGGTGGGTGACGTAAGAGAGGTTGTGGGTGGCGCCTCAACCAGCGGACAATTTAGGCGTCTAAACAAAAACCAGCCACGGGCAAGGGCGCCACCATGAACGGTATCACACGACTGGACCAGCGTCAGGTGAGCCACCTGTGCACCACCCTGGAACAGCATGTTGGCGCCCTGGGGTGAGTGGCGTTTTTCGGACACTGGGAGATTTTGTTCTCCTTTGATCCGATAGGATGGAGTCATGTCTAGGGCGAAGTATTCTGGTGAGTTCAAGGAGCAGGTCGTGCTCGAGGTCATCGAGAAGGGGCGGTCGGTGACGGAGGTTGCCTCGTCTTATGATTTGGTGCCGCAAACAGTGCGCAATTGGATCGGCAAGTATAGGCGGGAACATGCCACCGAGGAAGACAGCAAGGCTGTTTTAGAGTCAGCTGAGATCGCGAGGTTGAAGAACGAACTGCGCGAGTTGCGTCAGGAGAACGAGTTCCTAAAAAAAGCAGCCGCCTTTTTCGCGAAGGAACGGCGGTGAGCCAGCGGTACGAGCTCATCAATCGCGAAGAAGGCAGATATCCGATTGCTTCGATGTGCCGCTGGGCAGGCGTATCGAAGTCCGGCTACTACTCATGGCGTGACCGAAGGGACTCACAGTCGGCATCAAGGAGAAAAGAGCTCGGCGTGCTCATTAAGGCCGAGTTCGATGAATCGGACGGTACGTACGGTTATCGGAGAATCGCCGCTATTTTGAGGCGGAAAGGCACGATCGTCTGCCCCGGGCACGGCCTGGTCGATCATGCACGACCTGGGCCCCGCTGCACTACACGCACTGAGAAATCCGCACCACTGTGCCCGCCCGGGGACCTGGATGATCGTCCAGACCTGGTCAAGCGAGACTTCAGCACCCCCCTGCCCCTGGCATGAAGTGGGTGGGCGACATCACCTATATCCGCACCTGGGCCGGGTTCGTCTACCTAGCAACCGTCTTAGATTGTTGCACGAAGAAGGTCGTGGGCTATTGTATGGCCAGCCATATGCGCACCAGTCTGGCGTGCGACGCGATCGACATGGCGGTGCGCAACTGCCCCCACACTCGGGGCGTGACAATCTTTCACTCAGACCGTGGATCGCAGTATATGTCGGATCAATTCTCCGAACACCTACGTAAGTACGGTATCCTCCCCTCTGTGGGCCGGACCGGTGTGTGTTGGGACAATGCCTGGGCCGAGTCGTTCAACGCCACGCTCAAGAACGAACGAGTACACCGCATGGTGTATCCCACACGAGAACATGCCATCAAGAATGTCACGTCCTGGATAGAGCTGACATACAATCACAAACGGCTTCACTCGGGGCTCGACTATCGCACTCCGAACGAAGTTGAACGCGAACTATTGAGCTGCGAAATCGCAGCATGACACACAAAACACACAGTCCGAAAAACACCCAGCACTCCAGACCTCGTCGATGGTGTAGACCTCCCACCCGCTGGCCAGTAGGTCGGCGACTTCCTGGCGGATCTGCGCCATCCGCTGGGTGATGGCCTTCTCGTCGCGGCGCTTGTCGAAGAGGTCGGGGAGCCCCAAGCTCATGCCGGCGAAGCGCAGGAGCAGCTGGTAGGAGGAGTCGGACTTGTACTCCACGTCGAACCTT
>ERZ772964.660-NODE-660-length-14355-cov-158.964_pt1 | contig 14355 bp, 11 predicted proteins | sample MGYA00580675_ERZ772964 | MGnify/ENA primary metagenome ERZ772964 (study PRJEB29015, sample SAMEA2737941) | human oral metagenome | biome: human oral; feature: human-associated habitat; material: dental | place: China | collected 2139 ... | reverse complement strand
CCTACGACCAGGGCTTCGCGCGCGTGGCCGCCGTCACCCTGCCCGTGACCCTGGCCGATCCGGCCGCCAACGCGGCCGCCGTGATCGAGCGGGCCCGCGACCTGGGCGACGACGGCGTGTGCCTGGCCGTCTTCCCCGAACTGGGCCTGACCGGCTACTCCATTGACGACCTCCTCCTGTCCGACGTCCTGCTCTCCGAGACCCTGGCCGCCATAGAGACCATCCGCGCCGCCTCAGCCGGGTTCCTGCCGGCGGTCGTCGTGGGCGCCCCCCTGCGGGAGGGCGGGCGCCTGTTCAACTGCGCCGTCGTCATCGCCGGCGGGGCGGTGCGCGGCGCCGCCCCCAAGTCCTACCCGCCCGCCTACCGCGAGTTCTACGAGAAGCGGCACTTCGCCTGCGGGGGCGACGCCGGCGAGAGCGACATCGACGTCAACGGCGCGCGCGTCCCCTTCGGCACCGACCTGCTGTTCGAGGTCGACGACGTGCCGGGCCTGGTCTTCCACGCCGAGGTCTGCGAGGACATGTGGGTGCCCGTGCCGCCCTCGTCCCTGGCGGCGCTGGCGGGCGCCACGGTCCTGGTCAACCTGTCCGGATCGCCCGTCACCGTGGGGCGGGCCGAGGACCGCGAGCTGCTGGTCCGGGCCTCCAGCTCGCGGAACCTGGCCGCCTACGTCTTCGCCGCCGCCGGGCAGGGGGAGTCCTCCACGGACCTGGCCTGGGACGGGCAGACCCTCGTCTACGAGAACGGCGAGCTGCTGGGCTCCACCGAGCGCTTCGGCGAGGGCGCCCGCGCCGCGGTCGTCGACGTCGACATCGAGGGCCTGCTCGCCGAGCGGGTGCGCCAGGGCTCCTTCGAGGACAACCGCCGGGCCCTCCTGCGCCCCGGCGCCGACGGCGCCCCCGCCGATCCCGCAGACCCCGCCGTCGGCTTCCGGACCGTGCGCATCGGCCGGGGCGACCTGACCGTCCCCCGCACCGACATCGGCCTGCGGCGCGCCGTCGACCGCTTCCCCTTCGTCCCCGACGACCCGGCCCGCCTGGCCCAGGACTGCTACGAGGCCTACAACATCCAGGTGGCCGCCCTCGTCCAGCGGCTGCGCGCCATTGGCGGCCCCCGCATCATTATCGGCGTGAGCGGGGGGCTGGACTCGACCCACGCCCTCATTGTGGCCGCCCGCGCCGTCGACCGCCTGGGCCTGGGCCGCGAGCACATCCACGCCATCACCATGCCGGGCTTCGCCACCAGCGCCGGGACGAAGCGGAACGCGCTCGCCCTGGCGCGGGCGCTGGGCTGCCACGTCGAGGAACTGGACATCCGCCCGCTGGCCGAGCAGATGCTCGCCGCCATGAACCACCCCTACGGGCGCGGCGAGCGCGGCCGGGAGGTCTACGACGTCACCTTCGAGAACGTCCAGGCCGGACTGCGCACCGACCTGCTGTTCCGCATCGCGGGCCGGCGCGGCGGCATTGTGCTGGGCACCGGGGACCTGAGCGAGCTGGCGCTGGGCTGGTGCACTTTCGGAGTGGGCGACCAGATGGCCCACTACGGGGTCAACGCCGGCATCCCCAAGACCCTCATCCAGCACCTCATCCGCTGGGTGGTGGCCGAGCGCCTCTTCCCCGACGACGTCGGGGACGTGCTGCTGGACATCCTGGGCACCGAGATCAGCCCCGAGCTCGTGCCCGCGCACGAGGGCGAGCCCATCCAGTCCACGCAGGCGAGGATCGGCCCCTACGCCCTGCAGGACTTCACCCTGTGGCACGTGCTGCGGCGCGGGTCGCGGCCCAGCCGCATCGCCTTCCTGGCGGAGAGGGCCTGGGCCGACCCCTCCGCCGGCGCCTGGCCGCCCGGGCTGCCCGAGGAGGAGAGGGTCGCCTACGACCTGGCCGCCATCAGGAAGTGGGAGCTGGTGTTCTTCAGGCGCTTCTTCTCCAACCAGTTCAAGCGCTCCACCCTGCCCAACGGCCCCAAGGTCGTGGCGGGCGGCTCGCTATCCCCGCGCGGGGACTGGCGCATGCCCTCCGACGCCTCCGGCGCCGCCTGGATCGCCGAGCTCGAGCGCAACGTGCCCGAGGCCTGAGAGGAGCCGAGATGACCGGGGCAGTCCGCAGGCTGCTGTCCACCGACATCGACGGGACGATCGTCTTCGACCGGGCGATCTCGCCAGCCGACGTCGCCGCCATGCGCCGCTGGCGCGAGGCCGGCAACCTGCTGGTGATGAACACCGGCCGCTCGATCTCGGCGCTGCGCAGCGCCCTGGACGGCTTCGACGTCGACTACGACTACGCGGTCCTCTACACGGGGGCCGTCCTGACCGACGGGCGGGCCGGGGTCATCGAGGCCCGCACCATGCCCGACGGCCTCATCGAGGAGGTCCTGGACGTGCTGGGCCGCGAGGAGCGGATCACGATCTTCGCCACCACGCTCGCCGGAGACCTCCAGCTCCACGACACCCTGGGCTCGAGCACCGATCTGCTCACCCTGTTCAGGCGCGGGACGACGGCGGACCTGGCCGGCCGCGCCGTCGTGGGCATCCCCCTGCACCTGGGGAACACCGCCGCCACCGACCGGATCGAGGCGGAGGTCTCCCGCCGCTGGGGCGGGGTCATCGAGGGCGCCCGCAACCAGGACTTCCTCGACCTCATCCCGGCGGGGGCGTCCAAGGGGGCGGGGCTGAGCCGGCTCGTGGACCTGCTGACCGGCCCGGGCGGCGTCCACGAGGGGGAGACGATCGAGACCTGGACGGTGGGCGACTCGTGGAACGACATCCCCATGCACGTCGCGGCCGACCACGGCGTGGCCATGGAGGGCTCGCCCGCCCAGGTCCTGGCCGTCTGCGAGCGCCGCACGCCGTCGGTGGCCTCCCTCGTCGAGGACCTGCTCGCCGCCGGGTGAGATCGCGCCGCGGAGCCGGACTCCACAGGCCGCGCCGCTGACACCCCGCCGGACCGCCCTCCACAGCCACTCGGCGGAGACGGGCCCCGATGGGCGATTCTGTACACATGTTCGCATTCGTGGTCCGGCAAGCCCTTCCGCCATCGCCCCCGCCGCCGACGTCCCCGCCGTCATCGTCTCCGCCACCGCCGACGTCCCCGCTGTCCCCGGCGTCGTTTCCGTCGCCGCCGTCGGCGTCTCCGTCGCGTCTTCCGGCCCCGCCGGCGCCGTTTCCGCTGCCCGCTGGGACCCTCGTCCCGGATCGCGGTCGCGGGGCGCCGTCGCCCGCAAAGATCCGCAGAAGACGGCGTCGAACTCTTGACCGATGCAGGAAACAGCATAGACTTGCATCAACCGGCACCCGTAACGCACCCCACCATCCCCTGCAGGCAGCGCAGCCTGAGTGGCGTGCGCCCGTCACCCGAAGGAGTGGTTCAGATGTCAACCGCTGAGGGCGAGCACAGCCTTCGAAATTTCCTCGATCCGCGCCTAATCAGCATGCACCTCGCCGCCACCACGCGCAGACAGGCCATTGAGGAGATGACCGATCTCCTCGTGAGGGCCGGGAAGGTGCGCGACGCCCGCGCCTTCGTCGCCGACGTCTTCCGCAGGGAGGTGCAGGGGCCCACGGGCCTGGGCAACGCGATCGCGATTCCGCACGGCAAGTCGGCGGCCGTCCTGGAGACGAGCATCGCCATAGGCCGCGCGGGGCGCGACCTCGACTGGCCCTCCCTCGACGGCGCCCCGGTCAGGACCGTGTTCCTGCTCGCCGTCCGGCAGAAGGACGCCGCCATAACCCATCTCAGGCTCCTTCAGAGGATCGCCGTCCTGCTCGCCCACGGCGACTTCGCGCGCCTGCTGGACTCGGCGCAGGACGCCGACGACCTCATCGACCTGATCGACCGCCACATAGAGGAGGACCAGTCATGAAATTCGTCGCCGTCGCCGCGTGCACGTCCGGGATAGCGCACACCTACATCGCCAGGGAGAAGATCCTCACCGCCGCCCGCTCGCTCGGCTGGGAGGCCGCCTGCGAGACCCAGGGGACCATAGGGACCGAGAACGAGCTCGACGCCGCCGATATCGCGTCGGCGGACTTCGTGCTCCTGGCGACCGACATCAAGATCGGCGGACGGGAGCGCTTCGAGGGCAAGCGCATCGTCGAGGTCGGCACGGCGACGGCCATCCAGTCGCCCACGAAGCTGCTGACCCTCATCGGGGAGAGGATCCGCGATGAGCGCTGACGCCGCCGCCCGCCGTCGCCCCCGCCTGGAGCTCAAGCGGCACGCCCTGACCGCCATCTCCTATATGCTCCCCCTGGTCGTGGCGGCGGGACTGCTCATCGCCATCGGGAACCTGACCGGCGGGACCGTCATCGAGGATTACTCGCGGCCCTACAGCTGGCAGGACGCGCTGGTGTCCCTGGGCGTGCTGGGGATGGGCCTGCTCGCCCCCGTCATCTCCGCGGCGATCGCCTACTCGATCGCCGATCGGCCCGGTATCGCCCCGGGCCTGCTCATCGGCCTCATCGCCCACGCCATCGGGGCCGGGTTCCTCGGCGGCATGCTCGGGGGGTTCCTCGTCGGATGGTTCACGCTCTGGCTCAAGAACCGCCTGCGGGTGCCCCGCTGGGCCCAGGGCCTCATGCCCATGATGATCCTGCCGCTGCTGAGCACGCTGGTGATCGGGCTGCTCATGTTCTTCGTCATCGGGGTGCCGATCGTGTGGGCCACGCAGTGGCTGACCGACTTCCTCACCTCCATGCGGGGCTCCATGCGCTTCGTCTTCGGCGCGCTCATGGGGGCCATGGCGGCCTTCGACTTCGGGGGGCCCGTCAACAAGGTCGCCTCCCTGTTCGCCGACGGGCTGCTCCTGGAGGGGGTCACCGAGCCCGAGGCCGTCAAAGTCCTGGCCTCGATGGTGCCCCCGTTCGGCGTGGGCATCTCGCTGCTGCTCGCCAGGATCGTGCGCAAGCCGATCTACACCGCCCAGGAGCGCAACAACATCGGCATCGCCATCCCCATGGGCGTGTGCATGATCACTGAGGGGGTCATCCCCATCGCCGCCGGCGATCTGGTGCGCGTGGTCCTGTCCTGCTCGACGGGCGCGGCGGTCGGCGGCGGCCTGTCGATGATGTGGGGGATCGGCTCCCCGGTGCCCTCCGGCGGCCTGTTCATCGTCCCCGCCATGTCCAACCCACTGCTGTTCATGGTGGCTCTCCTGGCGGGCTCCGTTGTGACGGGGATCCTGCTGGTGCTCACCAAGAGGCGCCTGCCGCAGGACGCGGCGGGCCGCTCGGGCGCGCAGACGGATGCGGACCCGGGCGCGGACCCGGACGCGCAGACGGGCGCGGACCGGGAGAAGGACGTGGATCTGGGCGACATCTCCTTCTCATGAGGGGCCTTGCGGGCGTGCGGACTTCGCACGGGGCCGGCGTCCGGGACGACGGCGCCGGTCCGCCCGCGGCGGGGGTCTGGCGCGACGGGGGTCTGGCGCGACGGGGGCCGGCGGGGGGATGATGGCACGGCGTCGGCGGCGCTGCGCGGTCCCGAACGGCTGCGCGCGGCCCCGAGCGGCTGTGCGCAGACCCGCCCGAACGCGACAGGCCGGGCGAGAACGCCGGTGATCCGGTCAACGGATGCGCCCCGACTCGGCCCGCCCGCTCACGAGAGGAGAGAATCTTCATGCCAATTTCCTCAACCGATATCGACAACGAGAACAGTTCCGAACCGGAGCCCGTCCTCGCCGGCCGCTGGAGGCCGCGCACGCTGCGCACCACGCCGTCGAGACAGGACCGCGGATTATTCGGCCACCCCGCGGGCCTGCCCTGGATGCTCAACGTCGAAATGTGGGAGCGCTTCTCCTACTACGGAATGCGCGCCATCCTGCTGTACTTCATCACCGACACCGTGGCCAGGGGCGGCCTGGGCCTGAGCGACAACTCCGGACAGGTCATTATGGCCGCCTACAGCGCCGCCGTGTACCTTCTGGCGATCCCCGGCGGAATATTCGCCGACCGTATTATCGGCCCGTGGACGTCGAGCCTTTACGGGGGCGTCGTCATTATGGCCGGGCACGTGTGCCTGTCAATCCCCTCCGTCGTCTCCTCCTGGCTGGGCATCGTCCTGGTCGCCGTCGGAACCGGCTTCGTCAAGCCGAATCTCTCCACCATCGTCGGCGGCCTGTACGACGCCGACGACCTGCGGCGGGACGCGGGATTCCAGCTGTTCTACATGGCGATCAACATAGGCGCGTTCGCCTCCCCGCTCCTCACCGGCTGGCTGCGCGAGCACTACGGCTACCACGCCGGTTTCGTCTCCGCCGCGATCGGCATGGGCCTGGCGCTGGCGGCCTTCGTCCACGGGCGGCACAGGCTCTCCGCCTTCGCCTTCACCGTCCCCAACCCGCTTCAGGGCCACGAGCGCCGCAGGCTGATCCTGGCGGCGATCGGCGCGGCCGTGGGCGCGGTCCTGGCGGTGGCGGTCCTGCGGGGCGCGACCGGCAATCTGCTCGACGCCATCTCCGCCGTCATGCTCATTATCCCGGTGGGTGCGGCGATCGGTTACTTCTCCCTCATGCTGCGCTCCCCGAAGGTCACTCGCCGCGAGCGCACCCACCTGCGCGCCTACATCCCTCTGTGGATCGGCGCGGTGCTCTTCTTTATGATCTCCGAGCAGGCCGCCGGCAAGATGGCGACCTTCGCCAGGGACAACACCGACGGCCGTATCTTCCTGCTCGGGTGGGTCATTAGCCCGGAGGCCTACCAGTCGGTCAACCCCGCCGCGATTATCGTCCTGGCCCCGCTGGTCGGCTGGTTCTTCACCCGGCGGGCCGGCAGGTTCCCCTCGACCATTGTGAAGTTCGCGATCTCGGTGTTCGTCATCGGCCTGTCCGCGTTCCTCATGGGCTACGGGTTCCGGGTCTGGCCGGGCGGCCAGGACCTGTCCCCCTGGTGGTTCCTGGCGGCGGTCTTCGTCATCCAGACCGTCAGCGAGCTGTTCCTGTCGCCGGTGGGCCTGTCCACGACGACCGCGCTGGCGCCCAAGAGCTTCGCCTCCCAGGCGATGAGCATGTGGCAACTCACCATCGCCACCGGCCAGGGGCTCGCCGGCTTCATTATCGCCAAGACAGAGGGCATCGCCGACTCGACCTACTACTACGGTCTGGGCGCGGTCACGGTCGCCGCGGCCCTGGTCCTGCTCGCCGTCGCCCCCTGGACGCAGCGGCAGATGGCCGACGTCGAGACGGCGTCCGGAGCCCGCGACGGCGCCGGGGATGACGGCGAAGGCGGCTGACGGCGCCGCGGCCGGCCGCGCTCAGGGGCTCAGGGGTGCAGGACCCTGATGCCGTGGGAGTCCAGGCTCGCCCGCAGGTCCGCGTCGGGCGCCTTGTCGGTCACGAGCACGTCGGCCAGCTCGATCGGGCCGATCCGGGCGAAGATGCCCCGCCCCAGCTTGGAGGAGTCCGCGAGGATCACGACCTGGTCGGAGTGGTCGATCATCTGGCGCATGAGGGTGGCCTCGGCGATATTGCCCGTGGACAGCCCCTGCCTGCTCGACATGGCGCCGACGCCGATGAAGGCGATGTCGCACTGGAACAGGAGGCTCTCGTCGGCCTTCTGGCCCAGCGCCGTGGTCAGGTCCCCGGTGGTCGTCTGGGCGCAGGGGCGCACGGGCCCTCCGACGACGAAGATCTCGTCGGCCACGCCCGGCGCGATCACCGCGGGCAGTTGGAGGTTGTTGGTGACGATGCGCAGTCCGAGCCCGGGCTCGAGGTGCTCCACGAGGGCCAGCGCCGTCGTCCCGCCGTTGATGATGATGGAGGCGTCGGGGCGCACGAGCGTGGCCGCGATGCGCCCCACGCGGCTCTTCTCCTCGGCGTGCAGGCGCTTGCGCACGTCCACCCCCGTGGTGGTCTTGGGCACCATGTCGACGCTGACCGCGCCCCCGTGGGTGCGGATGACGCGGCCGAGCGCGTCGAGCTCGTCCAGGTCCCGCCGGATCGTGTCGGTGGAGACGTTGAACAGGCCGGCCAGCGTGGCCACCGACACCTCGCCGACGGATGACACGTAGGTCGCCAGCTCCGCCTTGCGTCGGGCGGGCAGCTCGGGGGGCGTGCGGCTCGCGGTTGTGCGCTTGCTCGAGGAGGGCATGAGCCGATTCTACTGCGGTGCGGCGCGGTTCGCGGGCTTGCCAAGCCGGAGTCTGCGACAGTATTCTGGCATAGAAACGCAAAGAATCGCACAGAAACGCAAGCGCGGAGATTCGAAGGAGGCTGCGATGCTCGTCTCGGGCGCCGGGATCCTGGAGGTGGCGCGGGAGAACTCCTTCGCGGTCCCGGCCTTCAACGTCAGCGACTACGCCATGCTCAAGGGCCTTATGGAGGTCGGCCAGGAGGCCGAGGCCCCCCTCATCGTGGCGATTCACCCCGACGAGCTCACTCACGTGGGCACCCAGTTCCTCCCCGCGGCCATCGCCTGGGCGCGCAGTGCGAGCATCCCCGTGGCCATCCACCTGGATCACGGCTCCACCCTCGACCAGGTCCTCGTGGCGATCCGGGCCGGGTTCACCTCCGTCATGCTCGACGCCTCGCTCAGGCCCTTCGCCCAGAACGTGGCCGCGACCAGACAGGCGGTCCGGGTCGCGCACGCCGTCGGGGTCTGCGTCGAGGGCGAGCTGGGCACCATCGGCGTGCTCGACGAGCGGGCGAGCAGCGCCTCGGGGATCGTGTGCACCGATCCCGACGACGCCGAGCGGTTCGTCGCCCAGACCGGCGTCGACTCGCTGGCCGTGGCCATTGGCACGAGTCACGGGCTGTATCCGGCCTCCATGCGGCCCCGGCTGCGGATCGACCTGCTCGACGAGCTCGCGGACCGGGCGGGGGTCCCGCTCGTGCTGCACGGGGGCTCGGGCAATCCCGACGCCGAGATCGCCCGGGCCGTGGCCCACGGCATGAGCAAGATCAATATCTCCAGCGACATCAAGGCCGCCTACTACCGGCGCATGCGCGAGGTCCTGGCCGACCAGTCCCTGCGCGAGCCCGGTGAGATCCAGTCGCTGGCGCTCCCGGCGATGAAGAGGACGGCCCTGCACAAGATCCGGCTCTTCGGGGCCGAGGGCCGTGCGGGGCTCTACTGAGTTGGTCCCAGATGCGGTACTGCGCCCCGTGCCGGTCTCCACAGGCCGCGTTGCCGACACCCCGGCGGATCATCGTCCACAGTTCTTTGGCAGAGGTGGGGCGTGGTGGGTGACCCTGGACGCATGTGCACCTCGCCGATCCCCCTGTTCCCCTCCGCCAACGCCGCCGTCTCGAGCCGCGACCGCGGCGCGCCCGCCTCACCCGCCCAGCGCCTCGCCTCGGAGGCCGTCGCCCTGCGGCCGGGCGCCTTCGTGCGCGCCGACGAGTGGAGCGCGCTGCGACCCGAGCAGCAGCACCTCGTGCGGGTCGTGGCCGCCCTGACCTCGAATAATCCCCCCACCCGCGCGGTCCTGGCGCGGGAGAGCGCCGCCGTCGTCCACGGCATCCCCGTCGTCGGCCCATACCCGGCGCAGACGCAATTCTGCCTGCCCGGCTCCACCAGCGGGCGCCGCAGCCGGGTCAGCCGCACCACGGCCGCCCCCGCCGGGGTCGAGGTCGTGCGCATGAACGGCCACCCGGTCACGAGCCTGGCCCAGACCCTGGTGGATCTGGCCTGCACCCGGAGCCTGCGCTCCTCGCTCGCCTCCCTGAGCTGGGCGCTGCGCCGGGGCGGCACGAGCGAGGAGTCGCTGTTCGGCCTCATCGAGGGTCAGCGGCACCGGCCGGGCATTATGCGGGCGCTGCGCGCCCTGGCCCACGCGCTCGACGGCGACTCGGCGGGCGAGGAGCCACTTCGCGACGACGGGCCCGAGCGCCCCTCGGGCGAGCGCGCCGAGCCCTGAGCCGGGTCCCGCCCCGAAGCCGGGCCCCGGGGGATCCGGGCCCCGTCGCCTCGCGAGGGGCCTTCGCCGTCGGGCGGGGGCGGGCCCGGTGATCCGGGACCCCGCCTCACTTCCCGCCGAAGCGGTAGACGTTCGTCTCGCGCGGCTCGAACCCGGCCCGCCGGTACAGGCGGTTGGCGGCCTCGCGGGAGGGACGGGAGGTCAGGTCCACCGTCCGGGCCCCGAGCGCCTGCGCGTGCGCCACCGCCGCCTCAACCAGCGCGAGCCCCGCCCCCTGGCCCCGGGCGCCGGCGTCGACGACGACGTCCTCTACCCAGGCCCGCAGGCCGGTGGGGATCGTGAAGGTCGCCAGGGTCAGCATGCCCAGGATCTCACCGGGGCCGCCCTCGGCGCCCCGCTCGGGGCGGAAGACGAAGAGGTGGACGCCGGGCTGGGCCACGAGCGAGGCGCACTGCTCGGCCGTGAGCGCCGGGGCGGAGCGGGACAGCTGGGGGATGAGGCGCCCCATCGCCTCGACCAGCTCGGGCGTGGATTCGGTGACGATTCCAACGGTCATGGCTTCTCCTCGATCTCAGTTGCGGTTCGTCTCGGTTGCGGGTTCCCGGACGCGGGCCCCGCGGCGCCCGCCGCCGCGGGTGCGCCGGCGCCGTACGGGGCCGATCCGGACAGAGCCTACTGCGCGGGCCGCCGGGGTCTCATCGGGCGCCGCGCCGCGCGGGGTCGAGGACGGCGGCCTCGAAGACGGCCGCGCCGCTGTCCAGGTCGACGACCCGCAGGACATAGGGGTGGTCGCAGATGAACCTCTTGGTCTTCCTAGGCTCCCTGGGGGCCGCCCCCCGCATAAAGGCCGCCTCGGTCAGGGACGCGGCCACCGTGCCGGCCTCGTCGACGAGCAGGCGGGTCTGCTGGAACGCCTGCTCGAGGATCAGGCGCGGGGCGATATGGCTCAGCTCGAGCCCCCAGATCCCGATCCCCAGTTCCTCCAGGAGCGGAATGAGGTCGACGGCGCCCGGGTTCAGGTCCAGGCGGGGCAGACCGACGATGACGTCGAAGTCGCCCCGGGGGAGGCGCTCGGCCCGGTTCAGGGCGCGGGTCGCCGCGCCCCAGGTCGACGGCGGCAGGTCGGCGGGGGAGGCGACGGCGTCGGGCAGGATGATGTCCATCGCCAGGCCCGTCCCACCGCGCCGGTCGCTGGTGCCCGTGCCGGTGCCGGCGCCTGCGCCGTCGGGCCGATCGCCGATGTCCGCGCCCGCGTCGGCGGCGCCGTCGGGCGCACCGGTCGCGTAGGGCAGGCGCAGCGCGCGCCACCCCTCGCCCTTGACGAGGGTGTAGGAGCCGGTGATGTGCATCATGTCGGCCCAGGTCCGCCCGCCGTCGGCCCGGGTGAAGGAGGCGCCCTTGCTGGTGTTCTCGGCCTTGAACGGCTTGGCCCACCGCGCCGCGAAGAGGATCGCGTTCTGGAGGACGAGCCGGGTGTTGGGAGTGATCCGTATCGCGGACCTCCTGATGAGTCCGCCGGTGTGCAGGGCGGTCCAGGCGTCGAGCGCCGCCTTCGCCCCGTCTGAGCCGATGCGCCCCACCTCGGAGCCGTACCAGCGCCGGACGGCGTCGACGTAGGACTGCTTGATCCGGGTGTCGTCGTCGACGATGATGAGGGTGTTGTTGGCCACGTGCAGCAGCGGGGAGTCGGGGATCGCCCCGGGGTCGAAGCCCTCCAGCGCGGCGGCGTCGGCCGTGTCGAAGCGCTGGAGGCAGGACTGGATCGCCCGCCAGGTCCTGTCCCTGGCCCCGGGCAGCGGCTCGTCGCGCACGTCGGCCTCGTCGAAGCCCAGGGCCGGGCCGATGCCGGTCCCGGAGGCGTCCGCCCCCGCGTAGAGCATCGCGAGGACGAGGGCCATGCCGACCGGACTGGCGACGGCGTTGCCGCGGGGGTCGGCGGCCAGGGCGGAGGCCAGCATCCGGGCGCCGATCGCATCGGCCGCGGCGACGGCGCGGGCCCGGGCGGGGGCCTCGTCCAGCGGGACGTTCTCGACGGGCGCCGAGGAGCGCAGGACGTCGAGACGGGCCAGGGCCTGCCGGTCCCGGCTGCTCATGCGGTTCGGGGTCGGGCCCGCCCCCCGGGCCCGGGAGGTCAGAAGATCGGCGACGCGGCTGAAGGGGTGGGCGTTCATGACTCAAGGATGCCGGACGCTCGCGGCCGGGTCCGGGGCGGAAGGGCCCGGGGCGGGCCCGCCCCGGCGGGGCGTGCGGGCCCGGGGCTGGGTCCGGGCGTGCGGGGCGGCGACTGCTCCGCCGGGGATCTCCGGGCGGGCCCGGGGCGTGCGGGGCGGGCGGGCCAGCGTCAGCCCGCGGCCGGGTCGAGCACCGCCGCCTCGAAGATCGCGACCCCGCTGGCCAGGTCCACGATGCGCAGCACGAAGGGGTGGTCGCAGACGAACCTCTTCGTCTCGTCCGGGACCGGGGCCGCGAGCTCGACCGCCTCCACCTCGGTCAGGGCAGCGGCGACCGTGCCGGTCTCCCCGACGATGAGCCGAACCTGCTGGACGGCCTCGTCGACCTTCAGGGGCATGGTCGAGCTGATGTGTCCGAGCTGGTCGAGCTCGACGCCCATGGCCTTCAACAGGGGGAGCAGGTCGATGGCGCCCGACCCCAGGTCCAGCCTGGGCAGTTGGAGCTCGACCTCCTCGGGCGCCTTGCCGGCCCCTGCCGCGGTGAGCTCTGCGCTGGCCCGCCCCCACGTCTCGGCGGGCAGGTCCGCGGGGGAGACGACGGCGTCGGGCAGGACGAGGTCCATCGCCAGCTTGCTGTCCTGCTCGGCGTAGGGCAGGCGCAGGGCCCGCCAGCCCTCCCCGGCGACCAGCGAGAACGACCCCGTGCGCGTCATGAGGTCGGCGGTGGACGCCGAGCCGTCCGCCCGGTGGAAGACCGATCCCTGGGCGGTGTCCCGGGCGTCGAACTCCGTGGTCCAGCGGACGGCCAGCAGCACCGCGTTCTGCAGGACCAGCCTGGTGCTCTCGTCCACATTGATGCCGGACTCCTTGATGAGGCCGCCGGTGTGCAGCGCCGCCCACTGGTCCAGGGCCGCCTGCGCCTCCTGGGCGGAGGCGCGTTCGGCGTTGGCCGCGTACCACTGGCGCGCCGCGTCGAGGTAGCTCTGCTCGACTTGGGTGCCCTCGCCGACGACGAGGATGCGGTTGGCCACGTGCAGGAGGGGCTTGTCGGGGATCTGCTTGGGGTCGAAGCCCGTGAGGCCCGCCGGGTCGGCGACGTCGAAGCGCTGCAGGGAGGACTGGATCGCCCGCCACGTCGAGTCCCTGGCGGCCTGCGCGTCGTCGGCCGCGGCCTGGCCGACGCCCAGGAGGGCGTTGACGCCCGTCCCGACCGATGCGGCCCCGGCGTAGAGCAGGCCCAGGGAGAGTTCGACGCCGACCGGGCAGATGAGCGCGTTGCCGCCCTCGGCCATGAGGGCGCCCATCATCCGGGCGCCCAGGTCGTCGCAGGCGGTGACGGCGGCGCCCAGGGCCGGGGCGTCGGCGAGGGAGACCGAGCGGACCTGGGCGTCGGTGCTCAGCACCTCGACGTCGGCGGAGGGGGCCGGCGAGGGGCCGGCCGAGGGACCGGCCGAGGAGCCGGAGCCCCTCGAACAGGCGGCCAGGGCGGCCAGGCCCGCCAGGACGGGAACGGAGCCGAGGATGCTGCGGCGGTTCAAGGGTGCGCTCATGAATCCATCATGCCCGCAGGCGGAGAGGGATGTGAAGGGGAACTCGCCGCGCCCCCTCCCCCCGCTTTCACCGAAACCGGCGGAAACGACACGCGAAACCGGCGGATATGACACGCGAAACCGGCGGAAACGACATTCGATTCGATGCATCCGGTCGTCTGAGCGTCCCTGGGGTCGCCAGCCGGCTCGCGGCCGCTCCAGGAGCTCCACCCGCACCGCCCCGTGCCCGCCCGTCCCCCACGCCGCGCCGATCCGGACCCGCGGACCATCGCTCCCGATGAGAAGGGCTCATTTCCCCGCCCGGACCGGTCCCGGAAGGTTATTCAGTAGGCGGTGGTGCGGGGCGGTGGGGGAGCGGCGTGGCGGTTCGCGAGATCGCCGGGTAACCCGCGAGATCGTCTGCTAGAGGTACGTTCTCGTGGGTTAAGTGGCGATCTCGCGGATTGGGGCGCCTGCGCGCGGGCCGGGCGGCGCTCGGGCGGGGCCGGCGCGGTCGAACGGTGTGCTCGCCCGGTCCGCGACCGCCCTCCGCGCGGATGCCCACGCCGGTGTTGACGTCATGGACCTCGCCGAGGCGGGCAACCGCCCTCACCACGGGACCCGCGGCGGCGCCAGTTGTCCAAATCTGCCACAAAGGCCCGGATCGAGTCGGGGCGCGCGAGAAGAATCGTTGATATTCCGCGTTTTTGTTCGCGGCCGATACCGCCGCGGGGCGCCTTTGTGGCAGATTTGGACGTGGAGAATGTAAGTGCCTGTCCGGCGGGGGCGTGTGACCCGGA
>ERZ772964.657-NODE-657-length-14420-cov-14.7821_pt1 | contig 14420 bp, 16 predicted proteins | sample MGYA00580675_ERZ772964 | MGnify/ENA primary metagenome ERZ772964 (study PRJEB29015, sample SAMEA2737941) | human oral metagenome | biome: human oral; feature: human-associated habitat; material: dental | place: China | collected 2139 ... | reverse complement strand
CAAACGTCACCGAAGTCCTGACACAGAACCGTCACCCATGTCCCGAGACATCACAGGTTGTTGGTTCACCCGGAGCACTTTTTCAGAGCACCGAAAGTGATCCCTCGGTCGAAGACATCACCCACCATCATGGAAGCAGTTCTCAACTTCTCAGTCTTGGACAGTAACCCGGCTCTGCTGAGCCCGAGTCACAGGCAGCGTGCAGTTCCGGCGAACCACTGGCACCACCCACCGTCAGCGATGCGCGTGACGCCAGCGGGGTGAGTCACGAGGTAGAGGACGTCGGTGAGCACCTCGCCGTGTCCGCAGCACGATCTCCCGTTCAAGAGCGGGAGATCACCCCGTCCTCCAGGGCATTCCCGTCAACGCAGCAGGACCCCGGGCCGATCCGCTCTTCGAGCCGTGCTCACCCGAACTGCCGCTCGACAGCGGCGATGTCCCCGTAGGAGGCCTGCGCCCCCACTGAGGTCGTCGCGAAGGCGGAGACGGCCGAGGCCGCACGTGCCGCCTCCCTGAGTCCGGCGCCTGCAGCGAGCGCCGCCAGCAGCGTGCCCAGGAAGGAGTCGCCGGCACCGGTCGTGTCCACGACGTCGGCCGGGAAGGGATCGATCGGGGTGATCTCCTTCCCCTCGATCACCATCGACCCGCGTCCCCCCAGGGTCACCACAGCGGAGGGGATCCCCATCGCGGCCAGTCTCCTTGCGCAATCGCCCCAGTCCATGGCGTCGTCGCCTCGCTCGTGCTCCGGCTCAGCCGCTGTCTCAGGCATGCCCGGCTTCAGCATGTCGGCGAGCTCATGCTCGTTGACGACCAGGACGTCGATCGCCTCCAGGAGCCCCGCAGACAGGACAGGGTGGAACGGAGAGTTGTTGAAGACCACGCGGGTGCCGGCGTCGTGGGCGATGCGGGCCGCGGCCTCGACCGCGTCGGAGCTGACCTCCATGCACAACCCCAGCACACGGGCCTCGCGGATGACGTCCTGGTGCCGCTGCGCCGTCGAGACGTCCACTCTCCCGTTCGCTCCGGGAGACACCACGATGGTGTTGTCCCCCGTGCTGTCGACGGTGATGATGGCGGTTCCGGTGGCCACGTCCTCACGCTGAACCGCGGCGGTGTCCACGCCGGCGCGCTGGAGGGACTCGATGAGCAGGTCGCCGTGGCCGTCCCGTCCAACGGAGCCAATCATCCGCACACGAGCACCGAGAAGACCGGCCTGAACCGCCTGATTCGCCGACTTGCCTCCCGGCAGGATCACGAGGTCCTCCCCGCTGACCGTCTCACCGGGCTTGGGAAAGCGCTCCGTTCGGACCGTGAGGTCAGCATTGAGCGACCCGAAGACGGCGACCTCTCCGGATACGTCACCCAGGACAGTTCGCACACCAGACCCCATTTCCGGTTCCTCTCTGCGATGCAGCACGGATACACGCCCCATCACACCACACCTCACCGAGAGGCAGCACTCCCGCCGGTCCTGACCGCGGGCCGGCGCAGGCTCGTACGGCGGCCCGCCGTCCGGCACGCCTCCACCAGGACGTCAATGGCCAGAGGCCGGGGCCTCTCGACGCGGGTGACCACCTCGACGCGCCGCTGCTCGCGGGCCAGCGGCCGCACCTGGACACCCTCGTGCCGGTAGGCGCTCAGCGCCATCCCGGGCAGCACGGCCGCCCCCACCCCGGCGGCGACGAGTGCCTGCACAGCCACGTAGTCGTCGGAGGCGTAGGCGGTCTCGGGCGTGAAGCCGTTGGCCCGACCGACGGCGATGAGCTCCTCATGGCAGCGCGCGCAGCCGGTCACCCACCGGCACTGGGCGCCGTCGGCGATGCGCGTGATGCCGCCGGGGTGGGTGACGAGGTAGAGGACATCGTCGAGCAGGTGCACCGACTCCAGTCCCTCACCGGCATCGTCGTCGGTGTAGGAGAAGGACAGGGCCGCGTCCACCCGCCCGCGCCGCAGCGCGTCGAGGGCCTCGGGCGGCTCGGCGTCGACGAGCTCGACCTCCAGGCCCGGGTACTGCTGGCCGACGACGTCGAGTACCCCCGGAACCAGGGAGGCCACCGCGGAGGGGAAGGCGGCCAGGCGCACCCGCCCCGTCTCCGCGTGCGCCATGGAGATGACCTCACGCTCGGTGCGATCCAGCAGATCGAGGACCTCCTGGCCTCGGGCCGCCAGCGTCCGCCCCTCCTCGGTGAGCCGCACCCCGCGCCCGGCCCGAGTCAGCAGGACCGCGCCGGTCGCACGCGACAGGGCGGCGAGCTGGTGGGAGACGGTGGACTGACTGAACCCCAGTGACTCCGCGGCGGCCGAGACGGTGCCGAGCCGGGAGAGCTCCACGAGGGAGCGCAGCTGCTGCACATCGATCACGTCACCAAGTATGGCTTATATCGATGGGTATTCCATAAAACATTCATTGGACCGATAGCCCGGTCGTCATCATCATGGAGCCATGACCGCAACCGACACCCTGACCCCGTTCTCCTCCCTCAGTCCCCGGGAGTGCCTCGACTTCGATGCCGTCCTGCGCACCTACGAGGCCGTCTCACGCGTCCTGTCCGAGACTCCTGCCTGGTCCTACCCGCTGCTCAACGCCGAGGCCGGGGTCGAGGTCGTGGTCAAGCACGAGAACGTCCAGCCCACCGGTGCCTTCAAGGTCCGCGGCGGGGTGGCGCTCATGGCAACGCTCAGCCCCGAGGAGCGGCGCCGCGGCGTCGTGACCGCCTCCACCGGCAACCACGCCCAGTCCCTGGCCTGGGCCGGCGCACGCAGCGACGTGCCCGTCACCGTCGTCGTCCCGGTGGGCGCACCGGCCCGCAAGGTGGCCGCGGTGCGCGCTCTGGGCGCCCGCGTCGTCGTGGAGGGCGAGACGATGTGCGACTCGCTCGCCCACGCCGAGGCCCTCTCGCTGGCCGAGGGGATGCGCATGGTCTCCCCCGGCGACGAGCCGGCGATCGTGCTCGGACACGCCACCGTCTACCTCGAGCTCTTCCGCCGCCACCGCGGCCTGCGGAGCGTCTACGCCCCGGTCGGCTCGGGCTCCGGGGCCGCAGGCGCCTGCCTCGTGCGCGATGTCCTGGCGCCCGAGTGCTGGGTCATCGGCGTCCAGTCCAGTGCTGCTCCGGCCGCGCACCGCGCCTGGAAGTCCGGCAAGCCGGCCACTGTCCACAGTCGCACCCGTGTGGCGGGCCTGGCTGTCGGAGCGAGCTTCGCCCTCACCCAGTCCGTGCTGGGCCGCAGCCTCAACGACTTCATCCTGGTCGACGACGACAACATCCAGCGCGCCGTCGGCCTCATGTCCACCCACGCCCACACCCTGGCCGAGGGTGCCGGGGCCGCGAGCCTGGCCGGGCTCATGGCCGACCCCGCCCGCAGGGGTCCCTGCGCCGTCGTGTGCACCGGCGGCAACGCCGACGACAGCGAGCTCGCCGCCATTGCCGACTTTGCCGACTCCGCCGTCGCTGACGACATGACTCTGACCTGCTGAACCAGGGATCTACCCGTCGGACGATTTGGGGAATACTCCCCGTTGAGCCGGGGTGGCTGCCCGGGTGACACTCAGGTGAGGGCCGGGAAGCGCAGTCGGGGGCGCATACCCGGCCCTCTCCCTTGCTCCGGCCGGATTGAGTGACCACCGCGCGGACATGAACACGGTCTCAGTCTGAGCCCCAATTTGAGATCCGCAGAATTCCGCGGCTCTCTCGCACGACTCCCTTCCTCAACGGCTTTTATGTCCGCTGGATGGACATCCTCATGCGTTGCGAGACGCCATCCTCACTCTTGCCGCGCCCGGATGGGCAGCAAGGACCCTCCTGACCTCGTCGACGATCCTGCCCGAACGCACGTTGTTCGCCGTGAACCGGATGGAGGTGTATCCCAGCCGCGCCAGCTCCCGGTCACGGGAACGGTCCTGGTCGAAGGCCCACATGTCCGAGTGGTACTCGTAGCCGTCAAGCTCGACAACGAGCCACCCCGCGATCAGAAGATCCACCTCACCAACGCCACCAATCTCCACCCCATCAACCACGTCGAGACCGGCACCCCGCAGTTGGATACGCGCCAACGTCTCCAGCGGGCTGCGCGCCCGGCTGCTCGTCCGCTGCAGGCGCCGGCGCCCCAGCACCCGGCGCGATCCACGCAAGTAGGTACCGACCTGCTCGTACGTGACCCGGCCCTGATGGAGGGCGGCGTCAGCCGCAACCAAGGCAGTCCATTCCTGGGCGCAGCACAGAAGATCAGCAAGAGAGCGTGCCAGGGGAGCGACGGGGAAGGAGCTCAAGGGCACAGATGGGAGATCCCGGGTCTCATGCTGATGCTCACCCCATAACGGCGCCGCCTTGTGCCCCCGCGGAGTGAGGACATGAAGGGCCTTCGGCGACGACGGTAGCGGCAGCCGGTAGTACGCAGCCGCGTGCTCACACGTGATCAGCCCCCGATGAACGCGGGCGATCAGTACTCTCTTGTCGACGTCGGGCAGGGCCACCACACCATGCGGATACCGCCTGAGGTGGCCGGAGTCCACAAGTGCTTGAAGGCGACGACGTTCCGAACGCTCTAGGTGAAGATCCACCTGACGGGTCGCACCATGAGCATTGCTGATACGGGTGAGCAACGCGCTGGTGTCCATGACCAACATGTTGGGCCAGTACGGAGACAGACACCAGAAGAACGGAGATGCCTGTGGATAACAACCGGTGGCCGCCGGCATTCTCAGCGGGGCCGGTGTCCACAGCGCGGACATGAACCGGCTCGGGCTCACTACTCCATCCGGAGAACCGCGGAATGACGCGGTTCAGAAACTGCGCCCGACGACGTCGGAGGCTTGATGTCCGCTCGGTGGACACTTGCCGCGGGGAGTCAGCGTCCAGCAGGGCCCGCGTGCACGGCGGAACCGGTCGACGCCGACCGGCTCGAGCGCAGATAGGCGACCGTTGCGGCCAATACCAGGATCCCGCCCACCCAGAAATGAGGCATCCACAGAACCAGCCGCCACCAGCCGTAGCGCGAGAGCGGCTCCCCCGCCAGGAGTCTCGGGATCGCCGGCGCCGAACCGGCCATCCCGTAGGCCATGAGCAGGACCCCGGAGACCCAGCCGAAGGCCAGGCGCATCCAACGCGGCACCCTGATGACGTCCGGGCGCAGCAGGGCGAAGCCGAAGACGACGAACCCCAGCTTCACCAGCCCGGAGACGAAGACGACCACGACGAACCAGGTGGGCCGCTCCTGGGCGAGCCGCAGGGCATCGCCCTGAAGGACCGTGTCGACCAGCCACGGGGAGCCCAGTGACCAGGACACGCTGACGCAGCCGAAGAAGGCCCACCACAGCATCATGGCGACGACCACCACCCGCGAGCGCCCCGTCATCTCAGCGCCTCCTCACATCACATCGGCCACGGCATCGCATCGTCGGACTCCTTCGACCTAGGTCCTGTTGCGTATGTCCGGGCGGCGCTGCGAGGCCCACCCCAGAATCCAGATCGAAGAACGCACCCGCGCGCTTGATCATGTCTCATTGTCGCCCCACAGTAGTCACCCCATCCATGGGCGGGACAGACCGCAAGGGCCGGCCCGGCTCAGCCGACGACGTCGAGCACGGGGGACAGGGCGTCTAGCAGCGGGTCGATGTCCTCCTCCCCAGTGGCCGTCTCGAGCTCGCCGATCTGGATGCCGACGACCTCGCCGCGGGCGAGGACCTCGGCCGCCTGGCGCAGCTCGGCCAGGCTCAGGCCTCCGCCGACGAGGTAGTCGGTCGGCACGACACCGGGCTCCAGCACGTCGCAGTCGATGTGGATGTAGACGGGCCTGCCGTCCACCACCCGCCCGAGCCGCTCAGCGAAGCCCTCTCCAGGCCCGACGAGGGGGATGCCCGCACCCTCGATGAGATCGGCCTCGGGCGGGTCGATGTCGCGCACCCCGGCCAGGACCACGTTGTCCGTGCCCAGCCCTGCGCCGAGTCCGGAGTCCCACAGCCCCAACGGTCCGGACAGGGCCAGGCCGCCGAGGTAGCCGCTCGGCGTGCTCTCCGGGAAGTTGAGGTCGGCGTGGGCGTCGAACCACACGACGAGCGCGTCGGGCCGGTTGGCAGCAACGACGGGCAGGGTCGCCAGCGCCCCGGCACAGCGGCTCAACGCGGTCACCGGTACGGCAGAGCCGGCCCACAGCACCTCGTAGTGGGCCGCGAGCGCCTCCAGTTCGTCGCGGGCGGCGTCGAGCTCGACCTGCCAACCCACGCTCAGCGCCGGGCGGGGTGATCCGATGACGACGGGCTCGACGTCGTAGCGCCGCGCCAGGGCGGCGGCCAGGCGCGGCGAGGCCGCCATGGCTCGGTCGTTGTGGTCGCCGATCCTCCCGGCGACGTGGGTGACCACGACCCTCTCTCTTCTGGCCCCTGTGCTCATCTCCGGCTCCTCTCGTTGCGCGGGTTTCACGTTACCCGCAACGCTAGGGACCGGCGGTGCCGTGCCTCAGCCACCGAGGAGGAGCCGTAGCCCCCGCCTCCCGTCACGACTGTGGGCTGATGTCCGCACGCCAGTCGCCGACGTCGCGGTTGCACCTTACTTAGGGCTCGCGTTCGAGGGGTAGAGGATACGAACACGCGCCCTAAGGTACGAACACGCGGACGCTTCACCCCACTTTCGCAACAGGCCCTACTCGACCTCGATCAGGATCGTCACCGGGCCGTCAGCCTCCATGTCGATCTTCATGTCGGCGCCGAAGCGGCCGGTGGCCACCTCCAGGCCGCGCCCGCGCAGGTCCTCGGCCACGGCCTCCACCAGGGGCTCGGCCACCTCGCCGGGGGCCGCCTTGTTCCAGGTGGGGCGCCGTCCCTTGCGGGTATCGGCATAGAGCGTGAACTGGGAGACGACGAGCACCGGTGCACCGGCGTCGGTCACCGAGAGCTCGTCCTCCAGGAGCCGCAGGTCCGCGATCTTGCGGGCGACTGTGGCCACCTGCGCGGGGCCGTCGTCGTGCGTGGCACCCACCAGGACCATGAGGCCGGGCCGGGTGATCTCCCCGACCACCTCACCGTCGACGCGAACGGCCGCCCGATTGACTCGCTGAATGACCGCGCGCATCAGCGACCAGCGCTCCAGTCGCGCGGGCCGTGCCCACCGCGCCCCGGCCGGCGCTGCGAGGCCCGCCCCGGGATGCGGATCGAGGAGCGCACCCGCACCGGCGCCAGCGCCTGCAGGGCTGGACGCACATCCGCCAGGTAGACGGCACTGGCCACCACGGTCAACAGACCAATGAACGACATCCCCGTCGACGCACCCGCGACGTAGACAGCCAGAACGGCTTCATACGCCAGGAAGGTCCCAACCACGGCCGCCACCGCATTGACAAGGAGCCAGAAGTTCCTGCTGCGCTTGCCCGCCGCGGCGTAGTACTGAGTCGGCCGCAGTGCTGAGTCAATGAGCGCCCAGACCCCGAGGACCGCAGCGAGGACCTGCGCTGCGCACCAGAGCATGGCAACAGCCAGAGAGAGGTAGTGCTCAATGAGAAAAAGGACGCTCACGCGCACCAGGCTACCGGTCGGTGGCCCGTGAACCCAGTGATACAGCCACGCCCAGCGAGAACACTTGACACCTCAGGCACCCGGTAGCTGCTCGGTGACGCGCCGGCCGAGGAGAGGCACCCGGATCAGGGAAATGCTCAAAGCCGCAGCCCCTTGCGCAGCTCGGCTCCGGGGCGCTCGGCGGGGCTGGCCTGGGCTCGTCCCTCGGGCGAGACCAGCGGTTCCTGGGCGGCATCGACCCGCCCGACGACGACCGTCTCACCCGTGGCCTCATCAACCTCGGCGATCTCCACGGTCAGCTGCTCGCCCGCAGGTACGGCGCGGCGCAGCAGGGCCAGGGCGATGGGGCCGAGCTCGTGGTGTCGCGCCACGGAGGTCACGGTGCCCACGGACCTCTCCCCCATGCGCACGCTCGCACCCGGCTGGGGCAGGTCGCCGCCGAGGCCGTCGAGCTGGAGCACCGTCAGGCGGCGCGGCGGCCGCCCCAGGTTGAGGGTGCGCGCGATCGTCTCCTGGCCCGGGTAGCAGCCCTTCGTCAGGTGTACCGCCGTGCGCAGCCAGTCCAGCTCGTGCGGGATCGCGCGGGCATCGGCCTCACGAGCGCGGCGCGGGCGTCCCGCTTCGATGCGCAGCGCTTCCCAGGCCAGCGCCCCGGCCAGCCGGCGCCTCGGCTCGGCGGCGAGGAAGGTTCCCGCCACAGCGTCCACGCTCTGCGCGGGCACCAGGACGAAGCCGGCCCGGTAGCCCTCGCCGGGATGCGGCCGGTCCGCTCCGACGTCGTAGCTCGTGCCGCCCTCGACGACGCCCGGCCACGGGTCGCGCCACAGACCGATGAGCGAGCCCTGCGCCTCGGCGGTATTGGCCTGCACGTCGGGGATCTCCGACGCGTCCGATGCCGTGTCGCGCGCCGCCTGCGCCAGGGCGTCGAGCCCCTCCCCCAGGGCGCCCAGCGCCATGACGTCGGGCCGCTCGGTCACCTCGACGCGCAGCATGAAGCGCATGGAGTCCAGGAAGGTCGCCAGGTCCTCGCCGCTGCCCGCCTCGGTGGTGAGCCAGAGCGTGTGACCGTCGTCGAGGGCCGCGAGCGCGTGAGTGATGTGCCCCTGGGCATCGAGGAGCAGCGCCTCCGCGCCGCTGTCGCCGGGTTTCAGGGCGGTGAGGACCTGGCTGGACAGCGTGGTCAGCCAGCTCAGGCGGTCCGGCCCGGTGACGGCGACGACGTCGCGCGCCAGGGCGCAGGTGGCCCGGCCCTCGGCCAGGGCGGCCTGCTCGCGCCCGGGGTCGCCGATGTGGGAGGGGACGGTCTCGTCGGGGTCACCCGGGGCGGAGGCGACGGCGCCGGGGCGGGTCAGCAGTGGGGAGGTGAGCATCAGGCGGTCGGCTCGGCGTCGTCGGAGGCGGGCTCGGAGGGCTCCGACGCCTCGTCGGCCGGTTCGAGGCCGGAGCCGGGCTGGGCGGCAGGGTCGTCGGGGTCATCGACGCGGCCGAGCCGACCGGAGGCGTAGGTGGTCACCTCGCTCTGACCGAAGGCGGCCATGTCCTGGGTCCACATGAGGTCGCCGCCCACGAGCCCGAACATGCGGGTCATCTCCTCCACGGGGACAGCGGTGCGGGCCCGGCCCACGGCCTGGGTGCCGACCTGGGCGCGCGGCCCCTGGATCCAGCCCTCCCAGACGGCGACGTGGCCGGCGGGGTCGGCCGAGACGAGCTCGAGCCGGGTGACGGGGGTGAGCGGGCCACCGGAGTTCTCGGCGTCGGCGGTGGCTTCGGTGGTTTCAGCGGCGTCTGCGCCATCCGGCTGCTCCTGGCCGACGGGCCGCCAGTAGGTGATCTCGGTGGACCAGATCTGGGCGGGTGCCAGTAGGGAGGCGCCCTGGAGGCCGGGCATCTCGAAGTCGAGGTTCTTGGAGCGGGTGGCGTCGACCGTCCAGATGGTGGTGGTCTGGCGCAGGTAGGGGCCGCCGTCGTGGTCGAAGGTCATCTCCTGGTAGACGGCCTGCTCGGGCACGGTCTCGCCGTAGGTGAGGATGCCGTAGCCGCGCCAGGTGCCGGCCAGCCAGGCCAACGGGTAGAGCTCGGGGGCCAGGTCGTCAGGAAGGGTGAATGCCATGTCCGCAGCCTACGACGTGACCTCGGACCACAACACACGGGATCGGCGCGGCACCGATCCCACCTCTGAGGCCCCATCAACACACCACAGCATCCGCACTCGAAATACGTTCAATAAATTCATTCGAATCAGGAGGTTTCCCACCGCCCCGCAAAATAAACTTGCTTAGAGCGCGCCATATTAGTAGAGTGACGAAGACACGAGTCCCGACGTCGAGGGGAAAGAAATATCTCGAGCCCGGCTACCGCCGGCACGAAGCAGGCCGGCACTCGAGCTCCGTCAGCATTGTCCAGGGCAACAGAAACGTTGCCCCACCTGACCCGTCAGCACACCCGCCTCTCTACGAGGGAGGAACATGACCCCTCACAGTTTCCCACAATGCCGCTCGAATCATGTGAAGAAGTGGAAATGAAAGTTGACATTAAACCATTCATTGGGGAGCACTGCGAAAGCACCACCGCCGGAACGCTGCTGGGACAGCTGGGGATCGAGCTGAGCGAACCACTGCTGTTCGGTCTAGGGCAAGGAATAGGGTTTGTTATATGGAATATGAAGGGCATGGATTTCCCTTTCATAGGAGGACGCATTAAACCGGACTTACTGACAAGAAACATCGCGGGCAACCTTAACCTTACACTAATCTCTAAAGAAACGAGCTCGCAAAGAAAAGCTTGGAGAGAAGTGAAGTACCTGCTGGACAACGGAAAGGCAGTCGGCCTGAAACTGGACTGCTTCCACCTGGAGTACTTCACGAACCCCATTCATTTTGCAGGTCATTACGTCACGATAGTTGGATACGATGACAAGAACGCCTATTTAGTTGACACCGCCCAGCAAGGCTCCTACGCCGCAACGTCGCTGGAGAGCCTGGCCCTGGCTCGGAACGAAAGGGGTCCCATGTCTTCCAGGAACCTGTACTTCACTCTTGAGAAGAAAGCAGCGATAACACCCCTGGCCGACGCGATCCTCTCCGCAATTCGCAGCAATGCGATCACCTATCTTAATCCACCCATCAAGAACATGGGCCACGAGGGCATCAGGAAAGCAGGTCGAGAAATTACAAAATGGTATGACAGACAAAACAGCGGAGCAGGATTCTCCACCGCCGCCACATTGATGGAGCACGCAGGCACCGGCGGCGCCCTGTTCCGCAACCTTTACCGCGACTTCCTTGAAGAGGCATACCAGGTAACGCACCACCAAAACGTCGGACAGGCGCACCTATTATTCACTTCCATAGCCCGAGATTGGGCGCACATAATCTCTTTATTTGAGGAGATCGGAGCAACAGGAAAGCGCGACCGCGCTCTACAAGCATCGGAATTATTCAAAATAGTAGCAGAGCGAGAGAAAGAAGCCATGACGCTACTAGCAGCTACTTAGACGCCAACTCTCCACGAACCGCCATGGCGGACCAGGCGTCAAAGTAAGCTCACGAATCCATACTTCGGAGGTTCGGCAGTAGTCCCGGGATTGCTCGGGGCCTCATCCCGGGCGAAACGCAGGTCGCGGTTGGGACGGAACATGCTCAATGGGACGAATTCGGTGATGAGTTCGTCGATCAGCGCACTCTTGGGCGCTTTCACGTCCTGCTGCCAACGCTGCCTGTTAGCGTCCCGGAAGTCCTTCGAGTTGTCCTGCACCAGGTCGGCGAAGAATTCGAACAGGACCGCCTGCAGTCCCTGGAAGGCGTTCATGTTTTCTTGTCTCCCGATTCCCCTCCGGTGATGGTGCGGTTGTAGCTCATGGCGACGTCGACCCAGAAAGCAAGCCTTTCGTCGTCGGCGACGGCCTCGGGGGCGACGGTGATCCAGCCGGGCCCCATGACGCGCCCGGTCCCCATCTGAGCCCGCTCGGCACCCGGCTCGGCCAGGAGCGCCCCATGACGCTCGGCATCAACACGAACGAGGAGATCTCCGGTCTTTCCGGCGCTGACGATCATCTTGTCGTTGACCATGATTGCTCGGCCTCCGAACATGGAGACCTCGCGCACATCCGGTTCCTCATCAACCAGCGCACGGACACGCTGAATGAGGTGGCGCTGCTCGGGTGTCATTGCTGCCATGGCTTCGCCTCCCATCGGCGATCAGTCGGTCAGGGGCTGCCAGCGGTCCGGTCCGGCGTCCCCGCCTGCGCCGGCAATTGCGAGGCGGGGCATGAAGTGGGCCCAGCCATATTCGTGCCCGCGAACCTCGGGCTCCGGCAGGTTGACGTGGCGCAGGTCCACACGCGTGCCGCCAGCGATCGGAGTCAGGAGGAACTCGACTCTGGACGCACCCGCGGGTAGCTCGTCACTGCCGGCGAATCCCCAGGAGACCACCACGCGCCTGAACGGCTCGATCGCAAGGTACTCGCCCCGCACGGGATAGCCGGCGATATCGACCGCGAACCGGCCGCCCGGCACCGGGTCGAGATCGGCGTACTGCCCCATCCACGCCGTCATGCCCTCGTTGGTGGTGAGGTACTCGAACACCGCCTGCGGGGGCGCCTCGATCTCTATGGAGTCCCGGAACTCAGCCATGCTGCTTCTCCTCTCGCTGCTCGACGGCGGACTTGAGGGCCGCCAGCCTCTCGGGCCAGAAGTCGTCAAGGTAGGAGCGCACCGCCGCGAGTCCATCCGTGTTGAGTGCGTACAAGCGGCGCGTGTGATCGGCAGTGACGGTCGCCAACCTCGCCTTCTGAAGGGTCCGAAGGTGATGCGAGGCGGTTTGCTGCGACATCCCAACCGCCTGCGCAACGGCACCGACAGGCTGCGGCCCCGAGCGGATGACCCGCAGGATCGCCCGACGGTTCCCGTCAGCCAGCGCCCGCAACACCGCATCGACATCGATCGCCTCTGCTGCCCCCAACGCGCTCCTCCTCAGATCGACGATCCCACCCTAACACAAACGATCATTTGTACTCATGTACTTTTGTATATAGAGCCGCGGGCCCGTATCTTACGGCGCGGATTCGGGAGTTGCGGGATAGTGCGCGAGCCGTAAGGCGCGGTCGCGGGGACGCGGAACTCTGGATGCGGCAGTGGGCGCGCAGACGGCGGATGCCGCTGTCAACCGGCGAGGAAACCGCCCGTGAGGCGGGCAATCGCGTAGACCGGCACGCCCACCGACAGAATCGGCACGAGCGCGGAGGCCACCGCCGCCCGCCCGCCGGGCACCCACCGGTGGGTCCACAGGACGCGGTTGCCTGCGGCCATGAGGATCCCCGCCACGAAGCCGACAACGACGCAGGCCACGGCGCTTTGCAGGGCCGTGGCCGTGCTGATGTGGGACAGGCCGAAGAATCCGGCCGCGGCCAGCACGTAGCCGGCACCGCCGGCGAGCAGAGCCGGGAGCGTGGCGGTGAGGACCTCCAGTATCCGGGCGCGTACGTTGAGGACGGTCAGCACCGCGCCGACGAACAGGGCGAGACAGGTGGGCACGACGATGGCGGGGTCGGCCAGCCCCGGCTCCAAGGCGCACCAGGCCGAGCCGGAGACCACCACGAGGCAGCCCGCGACCGTTGAGGACAGGTCCTCGACCAGGTTGTGCCGGCCGTCGCGCCGCAGCATCTGGCCGACGAAGGCCACCAGGATCGAGAAGGCCATGACCAGACCGGCCACCCCCATGTCGTCGAGGAAATAGACACTGGCCGCGGCCGCCAGCCCGCTGATCGTCATGACGATCGTGGCCCCCAGGTCGTGCCGGGCACGTACGAGCGCGGGCCAGCCCTGGGCGGCGGCCGGCACCAGGACGGCCACAAGGGCCAGCCTCACCCAGCCGGGCAGCACCGAGCCGACCGCCAGCAGCAGCGGCACTAGGCCCGCGAAGGCGAGCCTGGTCCAGGCCGGGTCCACCAGGCCCGGCTCCTTGGGACGGTTGGAGGCCCGGCGGGTGGCATAGCCCAGGTCCTCGGCGACGTCGAGGGTGTCCACCGAGTCGGCCGAGCGCGCGGACGCCGGGGAACCGGCCGAGGACGCCGATGCGCTCGTCCTCCCGGACTCACTCGTGCCGATGACGCTGGCCCAGTCGGTCGCACCGCGCACGTCGGCGGGGGCCATAGGAATGGCTCCATCGTTGGAGTCGCGGGAGGCTCCACGGGCGCGCGCGGCCGGTTGGGCTCGTCGGTGGTGGGTAGTCACATGACGCATCGTCCCACACCCCGGCGACCGTCACCCCCCACTCCGACCTCCCTCGGCCCGGATCCCCCTATCCGGTCGGTTGCCGTCCGAGGGATTCCTCCCTCGGCCACGTGTGGTTGACTTACCCTGACAGAACCGCCGCTGCTCAGGTCGTACGCACCGGCGAGTCCCGGTCGAGGGCCCTGGAAGGAGCGGCCATGCGGATCATCATGTTCACTCATGCGAGCGACGCCACCAGTGTCCTGCCCGCCGCCGCCTTCCTCGACTCCCAGGTGGAGTGCCTTCCCCCGGTCCCCTCCTCCTACGTGGAGGTGGACAGCGCCGACGTCGTCATGATCGACGCGCGTGGGGACCTGACCCGGGCCCGTGCCCTGTGCCAGCTGTTCACCGGCCCCATGGACTGCCCGCCCATCATCCTCATCCTGGAGGAGGGCGGCGCTGCCGCGGTCCAGATCGACTGGGGAGCCGCCGATTTCGTCATGTCCGGTGCCGAGCCCGCCGAGCTGTCGGCCAGGCTGCGGCTGCTGCGCGCCCACGTCCCGGTGGTGGCCGAGGTCGATGACGACCGCATCGAGGTCGGGGACCTCGTCATCGACGTCACCGCCTACACTGCCCGCCTGCGCGGGGTGATCCTGGACCTGACCTACAAGGAGTTCGAGCTGCTGAAGTTCCTGGCCGCCAAC
>ERZ772964.656-NODE-656-length-14424-cov-8.89171_pt1 | contig 14424 bp, 18 predicted proteins | sample MGYA00580675_ERZ772964 | MGnify/ENA primary metagenome ERZ772964 (study PRJEB29015, sample SAMEA2737941) | human oral metagenome | biome: human oral; feature: human-associated habitat; material: dental | place: China | collected 2139 ... | reverse complement strand
AGCGTCATCACCGGCAACAAGGCCCTCATCGCCGCCCACGGGCCCGAGCTCTACGCGGCCGCCGAGGCCGCCGACACCGACTTCTACTACGAGGCCGCCGTCGCCGGCGCCATCCCCGTGGTCTACGCCCTGCGCGAGTCCATGGCCGGGGATCAGATCACCTCCGTACTGGGCATTGTCAACGGCACCACCAACTACATCCTTGACGAGATGAGCACCAAGGGCCTGTCCTTCGAGCAGGCCCTGGCCACCGCCCAGGAACTCGGCTACGCCGAGGCCGACCCCACTGCCGACGTCGACGGCTTCGATGCCGCCGCCAAGGCCGCCATTATCGCCTCCTTGGCCTTCCACACCCGGGTGGGCTTAGAGGACGTCACCGTCGAGGGCATCCGCGATATCACCGGCGAGGACATCCGCGAAGCCCACGCCTCGGGCTGTGAGATCAAGCTCCTGGCCATTGCCCAGCGCCGTGAGGACGACCATGCTCGCGGCATTTCCGTGCGCGTCCACCCCGCCCTCGTCCCCGCCCATCACCCGCTGGCCGCCGTCCACGGAGCCTTCAACGCGGTCCTGGTCGAGGCCGAGGCCGCCGGGCAGCTCATGTTCTACGGTCAGGGCGCCGGCGGCGCCCCCACCGCCTCCGCCGTCCTGTCCGATGTCGTGGCCGCCGCCGCGCACCGTGTCCACGGGGGTCAGGCGCCCCGGGAGTCCATTTACCGGGACCTGCCGATCCTGGGGCCCGAGTCCGCCATTACCCGCCACCAGGTTCAGCTCAAGGTTGCCGACGCCCCCGGCTCCCTGGCGCAGGTGGCCGGAGTCTTCGCGGACAACGGCGTGTCCATTGACTCAGTGCGCCAGAGCGCCTACGTGGGCGGCTCCGACGCCATTGTCACCATCGTCACCCACCCCGCCTCGGTGTTCCACCTTGACGCCGCCGTGGCCTCGCTGGCCAACCAGGAGCGTGTGCGCGAGGTCGTCTCCGTGCGGCGGGTCGAGGGACAGTGAGATGAGGCTCGCCCATGAGTCGGCCGCCGTCCGGGTCCCGGCCACCACCGCCAATATGGGCCCCGGTTTCGACTCCTTCGGCATGGCCTTCCGCTTCTACGACGAGGTTGAGGCGCGCCCGGTCGTGGGCGCCACCCATGTCACCGTTGAGGGTGTGGGCGAGGGGATTGTGCCCACCGACGACGACAACCTCGTGGTCCGCGCCCTGCGCGCCGGACTCGATGCCGCCGGCGCCCCCCAGGCCGGTTTTGAGATGCGCTGCGTCAACCGCATTCCTCACGGCGGTGGCATGGGCTCGTCCGCCTCGGCGGCCGTGGCCGGCCTCATGCTCGCCCGGGGCCTGCTCTCCGAGCCGGCGGCCCTCGACGACGACGCCATCTTCGCCTTGGCCACAGGCTTCGAGGGGCATCCCGACAATGTGGCGCCCGCCGTCTTCGGCGGTGCCACCGTGGCATGGACCCAGGCCGACGGCTCCCCCCGGGCAGCCCCCATGCCGGTTGACTCCAGTCTGCCCGTCACGCTCCTGGTGCCGCCTCCGTCCACGCGCCTGAGCACCGAGGAGGCCCGTAAGGTCCTGCCCGATTCGGTGCCGCGCGCCGACGCCCTGTTCAATACCTCCCGGGCCGCCGTGCTCATGCTGGCCCTGGCGGGCCGCCCCGACCTGCTCATGGCCGGCACCGAGGACCGCCTTCACCAGGAATATCGCCGTGAGGTCCTGCCGGCCTCTATGGCGGTCATGGACTCGCTGCGTGAGCAGGGCTACCCGGCGGTGATCTCAGGGGCCGGCCCCACCGTCCTGGTGCTCGCCCTGCTCAGCCAGCAGACCCGCTTCGCCTTGGAACGCCACAACTGGCAGGTGGTCCAACCCGGTATTGACATCCTCGGCGCGCAGATCCTTTAACGGGCGCCGGATGGCGCGATAGGGGTTTTCGCCGCGGCTGCGCGGCTGATTAGTGCCCGTCCGGGTCGGCACGGGCCTTCGAAGAGGCGGTCGCCAACCTTGATGCTGCTTTCGCGGTCTTGCGTGAGCGCGGGATGGTCGCGGAGCGGGCCTTCGCGCTCAGGCAATGCGCCGTCGTTCCTGTGTTGCGTACGGCATAGAGGCGGACTGGGATGACAACATAAACCAGCGTATTCTCGTGCGCTACGCGAATTTCTACCATTCGTTTCTTTAATGATGAAGTGTCGGAGCCGGGCGGCGTCAGCCCAGCGAGGCTCAGCGACTGGGCCGCTTCGCGCCGCCCACTGACCGATGGGCCGGCCGCTGAGGTGGGCGGGACCGAGGCGGGCGGGACGGGCCGGTCCACTCACCTGAAGGTCGCCACCGGCCTCACTCTCAGGCCCAACCTGATGGCGCAGTTTTGAGCGCGTAATAGTTAACATGCCCGGTTCCGGCGTCCCTGCTATGCTGGGGATCGACGGCCATGCCCCACTGCAACGCCGTCAGCACCAAGCCATCAGGTCAAGTAAGAACCTTGGCCTCTGCGGTGCATGACTCCGCCCTGTGACTCTTCCGGGGTAGTCCCCTGTCGAACGCAGTCATATGCGCTCACCACACCGTAAGGACACTCGTGACCGAGACCTCCAGCGCCCAGCCCTCCCTGTCCACCATGCGCCTGGTCGAGCTCCAGCAGCTCGCCACTTCCATGGGGCTCAAGGGCATCTCCCGCATGCGCAAGAGCGAACTCGTCGCCGCCATCCGCGACGGCGGCGCCTCCACCAACACCCCACCCGCCAATACCCCCGCGCGCAACGACGATCCGGCGGCAATACCTCCTGAGACGCCTAAGACCCTGGAAGCTCCTGCCCCCACCAATGAGGCGCCGGCGGCTGAGCAAGGCTCCGAGGGCCGGCCGCGCCGTCGTCGTGCCACCGCTGCCGCTGGCGCCCCCAGACCTGAGAACAACACCATAGATGCAATAGGCGGTGGGAACAGCCAAGCAGACGACAACCGCACTCAAGCCGGGGGCGAGCCTCGCCGCCAACCCAACCGTGAGGAGAACAACTTCCCCACCCGCAACGAGCGCAACAGTGGTGACGTGGAGGGCTCACGTCGTGCTCGACGCCGAGGAAACTCCAGCGAAGACCGCCCTCAAAGCGACACCCCCGAGGACCACCTCGACGCCAAGGCCGCCCTCATGCGCGACCTTGCCGACGCCACGGGCACCCCTGCCCTGGAACCCGCCGAGCGATCCACCCGCAACGAGCAGCGCAACAGCTCCAATGGGGAGGAGGGGCGCAGCGGTCGGCGCCGTCGGGGGCGTAAACGCGGCCGGGACCGGGACCGTTTCGAGCGCGACGGCGAGGGCGGCGAGAACCGCCAGAACCGCAACCAGCCCCGCGAGGAGGAGGTTCTTCTGCCCGTCGCCGGCATCCTCGACGTCAACGACGCCAACCACGCCTACCTGCGCACCTCCGGATACCTGCCCGGCCCCAAGGACGTCTATGTCTCCGGACAGCAGATCAAGGAGAACGGCCTGCGCCCCGGTGACGCCGTGACCGGCTGGGTTCGCGAAGGCGCTGAGACCTCCAACCCCGGCGGCGGTGGCGGACGCAACAACCGTCGCCAGAACCGTGCCAACCGCCAAAAATACAATCCACTGGTCAGCGTGGAGACCATTAACGGTATGGATTCCGAGCGCGCCAAGCGCCGTCCGGAGTTCGCCAAGCTCACGCCCCTCTATCCCCAGGAGCAGTTGCGCCTGGAGACCACGCCTAAAGCCCTGACCCCCCGGGTCATGGACCTGGTGGCTCCCATTGGCAAGGGGCAGCGCGGCCTGATCGTCTCCCCACCCAAGGCGGGCAAGACAATCGTCTTGCAGCAGATAGCCAATGCAATCGCCGTCAATAACCCCGAAGCCCACCTCATGGTCGTGCTTGTCGACGAGCGCCCCGAGGAAGTCACCGACATGCAGCGCACGGTCAAGGGCGAGGTCATTGCCTCCACCTTCGACCGCCCCGCCTCCGACCACACCATTGTCGCGGAGTTGGCTATTGAGCGAGCCAAGCGTCTGGTCGAGCTCGGGCAGGACGTGGTGGTACTCCTGGACTCCATCACCCGGCTCGGGCGCGCCTACAACCTGGCCGCCCCCGTCTCCGGGCGCATTCTCTCCGGCGGCGTGGACGCCGCGGCCCTCTACCCGCCCAAGCGCTTCTTCGGGGCGGCGCGCAATGTTGAGAACGGGGGGAGCCTCACCATCCTGGCCACCGCCCTCGTGGAAACCGGCTCCAAGATGGACGAGGTCATCTTCGAGGAGTTCAAGGGCACTGGCAATATGGAGCTCAAGCTTTCCCGCCAGCTCGCGGACAAGCGGATCTTCCCGGCCGTGGACGTTGCAGCCTCAGGCACACGCCGCGAGGAACTGCTCATTGACCCCGCCCAGCTCAAGATCATGTGGAGACTGCGCCGCCTTTTCGCAGGCCTGGAGGTCCAGCCGGCCATTGAGATGGTCCTGGGCCGACTCAAGGACACCAATTCCAACGCCGAGTTCCTCATGAGCCTGGCCAAGTCCGCCCCAATGCAGCAGTCAGAGGGCGACGAAGACTGACTCCCGGGCCCCGCAACCGGCTCCTAGCGCCCCCAAACCCGCCGGGCCAGTGCCCGGCCGTCGTGGGCGCCGCCGTCATCCCTGTAGGGATGACGGCGGCGCTGCACCCGACCGGCAGCTGGTGAAAAAGGCACCGCCTCGACCACAACTGCCGGACACCCCTCATGCAGTTAGGACTTTGGTCTGTTGTGCGTGAGGATAAGAGCCTGCGACAGCTGAAAGTGACGTCTGTGACAGGAAATAGACTAGTTCTTGTCCTTGTGGACGCCATTGCCTCTTTGTTGTGCTGGAAGGCGCAGACACGCCAGTCTGTTCCTGACCCCAGAGCAAAGGACTGTTTTCATGCGACGAAGCATCATCACTGGTGCGGCCGCCGCTCTTCTCGTCGGTTGTCTCATGGCGCCGGCGTCCGCGGAGGAACCGGTCGACCCAGCCGCCCCTGTCGTTGAGGCCGAAGGAGAGGAAGCTGCCGTCGAAGAGCCGGCCGCTGAGGACCCGGTGGCTGAGGAGCCAGTGGCCGAGGACCCGGCCGCTGAAGAGCCGGCCGCTGAAGAGCCGGCCGCCGAGGAGCCAGTGGCCGAGGACCCGGTGGCTGAGGAGCCAGTGGCCGAGGACCCGGCCGCTGAAGAGCCGGCCGCCGAGGACCCGGCCGCTGAAGAGCCGGCCGCCGAGGAGCCAGTGGCTGAGGACCCAGCCGCTGAGGACCCGGTGGCTGAGGAGCCAGTGGCCGAGGACCCGGCCGCGCTAGCCGCTCCGGCCGCGCCTCCTGCCGCTGCCCCGGCCGCCGACCCCAAGGATGGGGAGCTCGTAGACATTAGTAATACCTACGGCGTCCCCCCGAACCTGCGTCACAATGCCTCCATTGTCACCATTACCCGTGACGGCTGCCTGCTCACGATCACGGTTAAGATCGAGGTCGACGGCTCCTACACCCTTGAGATCTGGGACGACGGAGAGCTCATCGGTTCGATACCGCTGTCGGGCAAGGCCGGTGACCTGCGGGTTGTCCAGTACCTCATGACCGCCAATGTCGGGGCCCTGGCCCGAGGCTATGACTTCCTCCTCATCAACGCGGACAACAGAATCGTGGCTGCATACGACTGGGACTTCGAGGGCTCTGCGCAAGTAATGGCCGAATGCCACAAGAAGGCAACCTGTGAAGCCGCCTCCACGGCCGAGGCCGAGCAGATTTCCGTGGACCTGCCCGCACCCATGATGACGGTGTCCCCCAAGCCCGTCGCCGCGGCCCCTGTTGAGCCCGTGGCGGCGCCCGCGGAGACCGTCGAGCTGGCTCAGACGGGCACGCAGGCCGTGAACCTCGGTGTCGCCTCCGTGTTCCTCATGGCCGTTGGCGCGCTCGCAGTGCGTGGCGCCCGTCGCCGCGCCTGAAATATCGCACATGAGCGCACGACACACTGACCGGCCTCACCACTGACGGCCGAGCCAGACGCGGGGCCCGGGACAACCACAACGGTTGTCCCGGGCCCCACCGGTTGGAGCAACAGCGAGATCACGCCGAGGCGAGAGGGCACCTGCCCCTGGTGGTGGCGGAGGAAACCAGCAATGGGGCCGCAGGGGCGGGCACTGAGCATCACGCTGGAGGAGACGCCCAGAATCAGGTCACATGGGAACACAGGGCCGGGCACTGAGCGATCGAACTGAGCTAAGATCGGCCCGCAGAAGAATCTTCGCGCACCAATGAAGTGCGCAGCATCACCAGGGCCCACATTGTGCGTCCCCAGGGCGAGTGGCACAATCGCCCCTGGTTTCCGGCTCACCTACGCCGAATCGCATAGGACCCGGACCCTCTGACCGCTTAAGGAGATACCCATGAAGCAGGGGATCCACCCCGACTACGTGCCCACCGTGGTCACGTGCACCTGTGGCAACACCTTCCAAACCCGCTCCACCGTCACCACCGGTGAGATTCGCGTGGACGTGTGCTCAGCCTGCCACCCCTTCTACACCGGCAAGCAGAAGATCCTCGACACCGGCGGACGTGTGGCCCGTTTCGAGGCCCGCTACGGCAAGCGCACCAAGTAGACAGCCTGCACGACGCCGACGGACCGCTCCCCACGGGGCGCCGTCGGCGTCGTCGTATGCGGATAGGGAAGCACAACGCACCTATTGGAACCTAACGCCGACCCCCGCACCGGCGTGCACCGTCGCGGAACCGCCCTCCTGGAGGCCGCGGAACCGCATAGCCGCAGACAGAGGAGCCAGAGGAAGATTGACAGACGTGAGTGAAGACTTCTCCGCCGCCGCCCCACTGCTGGAGGAGCACGCGGCCATTGAGGCCGAGATGGCAGGACCCGCAGCCGCCGACCCACTGATCATGCGCCGCCTGGGGCGCCGCTACGCCGAGCTTGGGCGAATCGTGAGCGCCTACCGCGCCTGGGAGGCGGCCAACGCGGATCTAGCTGACGCTGTCGAACTGGCCGAGCAGGACATCGACTTCGCCGCCGAAGTTCCGGTGCTACGAGCTGAGCACGACCGGGCCGCCGAGCACCTGCGCGAGGTCCTCGTGCCCCGCGACCCCGACGACGCCCGAGATGTCATTATCGAGGTCAAAGCCGGGGAGGGCGGGGAGGAATCCGCTCTGTTCGCCTCCGACTTGGCTCGCATGTACACCCGCTACGCCGAGAGGCAAGGATGGGCCGTGGAGGTCCTCGGCGCCACCGACTCCGACCTGGGCGGTTACAAGGACGTGCGCCTGGCCATCAAGACGCGCGGACCCGTGGAGCCCCAGGAGGGAGTATGGGCGCATCTGAAATACGAGGGGGGTGTTCACCGCGTCCAGCGCGTCCCCGTCACTGAGAGCCAGGGGCGCATCCACACCTCGGCCGCCGGGGTGCTGGTCATGCCCGAGGCCGACGACCCGGGTGAACTGGAGATCGACCCCGCAGACCTGCGCATTGACGTCTTCCGCTCCTCCGGGCCCGGAGGACAGTCGGTCAACACCACCGACTCCGCCGTGCGCCTGACCCACCTGCCCACCGGCATCGTGGTCTCAATGCAGAATGAGAAGTCCCAGCTGCAGAACAAGGAGGCCGCCCTGCGCGTTCTGCGGGCCCGGCTGCTGGCCGAGCGGGCGGCCGAGGCCGCCGCCCAGGCCGCTGAAGCGCGTCGCAGCCAGGTGCGCACCGTGGACAGAAGTGAGCGCATCCGCACCTACAACTTCCCGGAGAACCGGATCGCCGATCACCGCACCGGCTTTAAGGCCTACAACCTTGACGCCGTCCTGGACGGCGACCTGGGGCCGGTCATCGCCTCGGCCATCGCCATGGATGAGGCCGAGCGCCTGGCGGCGGTCGGGGACCAGGGGTGACGGTTGATGCTGAGGGCGGTCGGGCGATGGACCCGCTCCTCGACTGGTCGCAGGCTCCTTTACGTCTTCGGAGCGGGTCCATCGGTCGACCGCTCGCCAGGCACGCCTTCCGCCGCCTGGTCCACGACGCTGGGCAGGCTCTGAGAGCGGCAGGCGTGGGGTCGCCTGACAATAATGCCCGGGTGCTGGCTGAGCATGTGGTGGGGACGTCACTGGTCATGTGCGAGGGGGCCAGCGCCGAGCAGGTTGGCCGGTTCCTCGCGCTGGTTGAGCAGCGGGCGGCACGGGTACCACTCCAGCACCTCACGGGACGCATGTGGTTCCGGGGCCTGGAGCTGGTCTGCCGGCCCGGCGTGTTCATTGTCCGCCCCGAGACGGAGGTCGTTGCGGGTGCGGCGATCGGGGCGGCGCAGGCGGTTGAGGAGCCGGGAAGGCGGCCGCTCGTCGTCGACCTGTGCACCGGGTCCGGGGCGATCGCCGCAGCCCTGGCAGTGGAGGTTCCCGGGTCGCGCGTGATCGCCGTCGAGATCGACCCTGCCGCAGCGGAGCTGGCGCGCGAGAACTGCCGGCGTCACGCGCCCGGGCGAGTACGCGTCCTGCGGGCCAATGCCACAGCGCCCTCCGCGCTCGCCAAGCTGGACGGGTTGGCCGACGTCGTCGTGTCCAATCCGCCGTATGTGCCCGCCGGGGCCGTGGAGGATGAGGAGACCGAGCGGTATGACCCGGACCTGGCCCTCTACGGCGGGGGAGCCGACGGGTTGGCGGTGCCTCTCGCCGTCGTGAGACGGGCGGCGGCCCTCCTGCGCCCCGGCGGCGTTCTGGTCATGGAGCACGACCCCGGGCAGGGAGCCGCGCTGCGCGGGGCCGCCCTCGCCGCCGGCTTCGGGCAGGCGGTCACCGGGGCGGACCTCACCGGCCGCGACCGCTACCTGCGGGCCGTCACTGAGAGTGCCTGACCGGAGAGTGCCGCACGGGCTTGACGCGGCCCTTCGGGACGGAGACAGGCGCCGGTTCCGTCGAGCTGATGGATGCTGACGAGCACTACGCCCGGCTGCGCGCCAGCTTCGGTGGGACTGGGATTCGGGTTTGATGACTCGCGCTGGGCAAGGGGCCGCGCATTTGGGACACTGAGGACATGATCCCCACTGCCGAGAGCCTTGAGGCGCGTGAGGCGCTGGCGGCACACCGCGATGAGCTTGATGCGCTCCTTGTGCGCTATGGCGCCTCAAATCCGCGGCTTTTCGGCTCGGTCGCACGGGGCGACGCCGGCCCGTGGTCGGACATCGATATCCTCGTTGACCTTGATGACCCTCACCGACGCACACTCATGCGGATCGCCGGTCTTACCGAGGGGCTGCGCCGTGTGCTCGGCCGCCCGGTCGACGTCCTCGCCCCAGTCGTGCTCCGCGATGTGGTCTCGCGTGAGGCGCTGGCGGAGGCGGTGGCGTTGTGAGCCGGGCGGTTCCTGACAGGCTGCGGGACATTCTCGACGCGATCGACCGGTGCCGTGCTTACCAGGAGTCGATGACGTCGGGCGATCCTGTGCTCGCCGCCATGGCGCACGATGCCGTGTTGCGCAACATCGGTGTCATCGGAGAGGCTGTCAAGCAGCTACCCGCCGAGCTCACGGGGCGGCATCCGGAGATTGACTGGACGGCGATCGTAGGGATGCGCAACATCGTCGTCCACGAGTACTTCCGCGTGGAGGCCGCGATGCTCATTGACGTCCTGGAGACGGATTTGCGGCAGCTTGCCGGGATTCTTGTCTTCGAGCTCGACAACCAGTAGGGATGCTGTCCGCGCTCGGCACCCGGTGGGCCGTCCGTTCGGCGTGGAGCTGGTCAACGGTGTCGCGGTCGGTGTCGCTGAGGGAGAGTTCGCTGCCGCCGACGTGGGGCCCGGCCTTGGGGTCGATCTGGTCTGCGGCCTACAGGCCGAGCGTCTGGAGGTGTCGAGGCGCACGATCCTGCGTGATGTCGAGGCACTGTCCGCGGCCGGGGTGCCTGTGTACACCGAGCGCGGCCCGAACGGGGGCGTGCGGCTGCTTCCCGGCTACCGCACCGATGTGACGGCATTGAGCAGCGAGGAATCCTGGGCGCTGTTCGCCGGGGTGACTACCTGGGGCGCGGACTCCCTCGGGCTCGGGGGAGGCGTTGGCTTCGGGGCTGCGCAAGCTGCTCGCCGCGGTCCCCGAACCCCACCGCGACACCTCGGCGGACATCTCCCGCCGCATCGTGATCGACCCGCAAGGATGGCTTCCGCAACCGGAGAGAGAACGGACCGGCGAGACGTTCCGCGTGATTTGGGATGCCGTCGTCGCTCGGCGTCGTCTGCGCATCGAGTACCGACACAAGGCGAAGGCATCCACGCAGGTCGCGGTAGTCGAGCCACACGGGCTCGTCAGCGCGGGCAGGAGCTGGTACCTCTGCGCGACCAGCAACGGGTCGCTGGGATTCACGAGGCTCTCCCGCATCGACCGGGCCGAGATGCTGGGAGCGCCGTGTGTGGGCGATGCCGATGTCGCCGTCGAGTGGCGGTCGCAGCGAGAGCGGTTCCTCGACGGCTTCGCCTCGGTCACAGCGACTGCTTGGGTACGCGACACCAGATGGGCTGACGCGCAGGAGTGGGTGATCCGCGTCAGCGAGCAGGAACCGACCGGCCCGCCGCCAGAGCCCGAGGGCTGGAGCTTCGTGGAACTCGAGTTCGTCGACCAGCTCCACGCCATGACGATCATGTTCCGCTTCGGCCCCGACGCCGCCATTGTGAGTCCCACCATCCTCCGCGACGAGTTCATCGACTACCTCGCAGCCACTCTCCACCGGTATCCCGCATCATCCGCTGCGCAGACCACGCTGAGGCCGAGTACACGATGATCCACTCACGGCGCGGTCAGCGCCTCCCGATCGCTGACGGCCATCGAGTGCAAGGGGCGGGCGGACTGGGCCAACCTCGACACGTGACCTGCTGGAAGTAGTAGGACAGGAAGAGGAACTGGCCGTAGTTGACGACCATGGCGAGCAGGACCGCGCCGTAGACGCCGGCGCGGACGCGGCGGTCGGGGCGGCGCGGGCGGTTGAGGAGTCGGGAAGGCGGCCGCTCGTCGTCGACCTGTGCACCGGCTCCGGGGCGATCGCCGTCGCGTTCGCCGCAGAGGTGCCGAGGGCGCGGGTGATCGCCGTCGAGATCGACTCTGCCGCAGCGGAGCTGGCGCGTGAGAACTGCCGGCGTCACGCGCCCCGGCGAGTACGCGTCCTGCGGGCCGTCACTGAGAATGCCGTACGGGCCTGACGCGGCCCTTCGGGACGATTGTCGGTCCGTCGACGTACCCTTGATACATGGCAGCGGACACCCAGGCATTGATCCGAGACGTTCTCGCGCTCGACGTCGATCAGCGCGTTGTCGTCGCGAACGCACTGCTCGAAAGCCTCCATGATGCAGCCGACACCAGTGAGATCGATGCAGCGTGGCGTGTCGAGGTCACTCGGCGCCTGGCCGAGGTACGCGCCGGTTCCGTCGAGCCGATGGATGCTGACGAGCACTACGCCCGGCTGCGCGCCTCGCTCACCGCATGACCTTGCCCCAGCAGGAGCATCCCGAAGCCATTGCCGAGTTCGATGCCGCGGTGCGCTGGTACGAAGAGCAGGAGCCTGGGATCGGCCTCGCGCTCATCGACCGGGCACAGCAAGCCCGGCATGACATCGCCGATTGGCCGAGCGTCGCCCCGCCTGTCCTCATCGCTGACGGTGGCACCGTGATCCGGAGCAGGGCTGTCCGTGGATACCCGTACCGGATCGTCTACGTCGTGGAACCAGATGCGATCCTGATCCTGGCCTATGCACACGAGCGCCGCGTACCCGGCTACTGGTTCCACCGACTCGACGACTGAGCGCCGCAGCGAGGTGCACCCTGCGGGTTGCGGGCCGCTCTGACGGAGGCGCAGGTGCAGCGCTGTTTCGCTGGCCATTCCTGCGCTTCAGTCGCTCCGCTTGTACTCACGGTGCCTCGCGCGAGCTTGAATCCTGTGCCCTCGCTCGACAACGGCGTCGGGCGCGTCGGGATCGCACAGCCGAGTCTTGCCCAGATCGAGCGGGGGCGCGGGCGGTGTCGCCTGAGATGCTGGAGCGAATTCTCAAGGCCGCCGATTACCGTCCTTCGCTGGCATTGGCGGCGCACGCGGCAGCCATCCGGGGGATCGCCCTGGCTCATGGCCTGGAGAAGTGGCCGCGTCCGGCAGCGCGACCACCTCGACCCCGTCGAAGGTCTCCGCCGGTTCGACCCTGAGGACCGCGCGGCTGCTTGTCAGCTACGGAATCACTCGCTGCGCCGAGGCGTGGGTGATGGCGACCCGCCGGCGGTCGGCGTGGGCGTCGGTCTCGGTGGGACTGGGATTCGGGTTTGATGACTCGTGCTGGGCAAGGGGCCGCGCATTTGGGGCACTGAGGACATGATCCCCACTGCCGAGAGCCTTGAGGCGCGTGAGGCGCTGGCGGAGGCGGTGGCGTTGTGAGCCGGGCGGTTCCTGACAGGCTGCGGGACATTCTCGACGCGATCGACCGGTGCCGTGCTTACCAGGAGTCGTGTCCACAACCCGGGGTCGAAGCCCGCCGATTCCGTGCGGGCGACCGTCTTCAGCAGCGGGTCGAACAGCCCCATCGAGTGTCTGGTGATTCTGTCGGCTGATACGGGTGCGGTCGTGGTTGACTTGGAAATCATGGAGGAGATGGACGAGGAGGCCGTCGCGTTACGGGCAGCGCTGCGTACGGCCTTGGCTGCCGCTGGCGATCCGGCCCGTGCCGAGCAGCAGCGCCGCTACCTGAAGTCCGCCATGGAGATGTACGGCGTCGGCGTCCCGCAGACCCGGCGCATCGCCCAGGCGACCGCCGCCTCCTATCCCGCCCTGTGGCGCGATGCCGCCAGCTGGGAGGCCGTGCTGCGCCGGGTGTGGGACGCCGCCGAACGCCGGGAGGAGCGGTTCGCGGTTCTGGCCATTATCCGCTCCAAGCATTCCGCGCCGCACGCCAACCGCCTTGAGTCCCTCGACCTGTACGAGCATCTGCTGCGCTCCGGGGCGTGGTGGGACCTGGTGGACGAGACTTCGCACGCCGTCGGACTCGTGGTTTTGGCGCATCCAGGCGCGGCCGCCCGTATGCGCGCTTGGGCGACGGATGTGGACCTGTGGGTGCGTCGCAGTGCGATCATTTGCCAGCTCCAGCACAAGGAGCGCACTGATCTGTCTCTGCTCGGCGACGTTATTGAGGCCAATCAGGGCGATGTCGAGTTCTTCATCCGTAAGGCGATTGGCTGGGCGCTGCGCGACTACGCCCGCACCGACGGCCCCTGGGTGCGGGCCTTCGTCGAGAACCACCCGGGCCTGTCCCCGCTGAGTCGACGCGAGGCGCTCAAGCACCTGTAACTCGGCTCGGGCAGGCAACGTACCCGGCTCCTCACAGTTCGTCGTAGCAGTGGTGTTATATCGTGGGTGCATGGGGCGTTTCAGGGTCGAGGAGGCGCCTGTTCTGGTGCGGGCGGCGCGTGTTGATACGGGCTTGACGCAGGCCGAGCTCGCTGGGCGCGTCGGGATCGCACAGCCGAGTCTTGCCCAGATCGAGCGGGGCGCGCGGGCGGTGTCGCCTGAGATGCTGGAGCGAATTCTCAAGGCCGCCGATTACCGTACTTCGCTGGCATTGGCGGCGCACGCGGCAGCCATCCGGGGATCGCCCTGGCTCATGGCCTGGAGAATCTGAGAGTATTCGGGTCTGTGCTCACGGGATCGGACAGATTCTATAGCGATATCGATCTCGTCTTCACCCCGCGTGATGGAACCGATCTATTCGACGTGGCCCTCTTCTGCCAGGCCGTGGGGGAGTTGACGGGCTTCACTGTCGAGGCGATCTCAGATCAGTCGACAGCGGCGCAGGAGGGTCGTCTGGGCGACTCGCTCCTGGAGGCGGTGGCATTGTGAGTGGCCGGTGGTCGCTGAGACTGCGCGGCGGCCCATGGCGGAGCATGTGCGGCGATTCGGACAACACGCAATATTGCCGCACACGCAGGATACCGGGACATGAACGATGACCTGTTCTGGTTGGCGGTGACCCAGCGGCTTCCCGGCATCCTTCAGCGCCTCAGCAAGGCGCTCATGCGAGTGCTGCGCGGATCGGCGTTGATGGGGAATGGTGCGATGAGCTTCTTACGGTATCGAGGCCGTATGAGGGCTCAGAACCTGGATAGTTGTTTTTCGTTAGTGGCGTTGGATTCCTTGTCCAGTGCCTCAAGCGTGCGACGGGCCGTATCCGGATCATCGCGCACGGCTGCCGCCAACTGAATGTGGCGCCACGCGATCCGGCCACTCGCGACGCATTCTTCCCAGCCGGGTTGTGCGTCCACTCCGAATTCATGGATGACTAATTCGATGACGTCTTCCAGGCAGGGGCGAAAGCGGGCTCCACCTAAGGGGAAGTGGATCATGTGAAGACCACGGGGTGAAGCTGTGGCCGGCTTTAAACAAAACCGTATTCCAGTGCGTTCTTAGGTGGAGATTAGTGT
>ERZ772964.655-NODE-655-length-14438-cov-23.2244_pt1 | contig 14438 bp, 16 predicted proteins | sample MGYA00580675_ERZ772964 | MGnify/ENA primary metagenome ERZ772964 (study PRJEB29015, sample SAMEA2737941) | human oral metagenome | biome: human oral; feature: human-associated habitat; material: dental | place: China | collected 2139 ... | reverse complement strand
CAAAAACAAACACCAAAACTTGTATCGATCGCTCTCCGATATATCCACCACAACAGATAAGCGCCCCGTACCTCCACGGGGTGTTTATTTTGCTTTGCGGCTATGCGCGGCGCGCCACTCGGCGATTTTGCCGTGATGCCCGCTCAGCAGCACCTCGGGTACGCGCATACCGCGCCATTCCTCGGGGCGAGTATACTGCGGATATTCCAATGTCTCGCCATCGGCGAAACTCTCAACCGCCGCGCTATTTTCGCCGCCCAGCACCCCGGGAATCAGCCGCACTATGCTATCAATAATCGCCATAGCCGGCAGCTCTCCGCCGGTCAAAACATAATCGCCAATGCTCAGCTCCTGGTCGACCAGCGCCATAATTCGCTCGTCGTACCCCTCGTAGCGCCCGCAGATAAAAATATATCCGTGGTTCTGTTCACTGTATTCTTGGGCTAGCGCCTGCTTCCAGCGCGTGCCGCGCGGTGTCATGATGACTACCTTGGCGCCGGGGTCGTTATTTTTCGCCCGTTCGACTGCGCGCCACAGCGGCTCGACCTTCAAGAGCATACCATCGCCGCCGCCGTACGGAGTGTCATCGACTGTGCGCCGCGGTCCCAGACCGAATTCTCGCAAATCAATCGTCGACAATTCAACATAGCCGTCTTTTTGCGCTTTCCACATCATCGAATTGCCAAAAACGCCAGTAAACATCTCTGGGAACAAGGTGATGACTTGGAATTTTCTCATGATTTATAGTATAGCAATGTTTGACGTAAACGTCTATTTATATGTTTATTATATTTGCAAGTTTATGGTTTTTATGGTCATAAAGCAATTGCTACAACTATGTTTTTATTGCGTAATCATAGTTGCAAAATATCCGAAATATTTTCTAAATAAACCACTCTTCACTCCTCCCTTTAACCACAAAAAAACCACCTCGCATGACGCAAAAGTGGTTTTCTTGCACAAATAAGTCTCTCAAACCATTTGTTGGTTTGCTCAGCAACAGAGCAATTTGTACTTTTTTTCTCGCAGTTCAGGGTTCTCGCATGAACTTACTTATGATTATATATCAAGGTCGTCTAGTTCTGCAAGCTCTTGGCGCGACTTTTTTGCGAATTCGCTCGGCTCGTCCGCGTCGTTTTCCACATCATCAGTGGTTAGGTTATCCACAGTTTCATCACTTGACGCCGCTGTGACCGCCTCCTCCGGTTCATCGTTATTGACAATTTTCAGATTATAGCGCGCAGTATTCTTCGTGCCGAGCGCCCGCAGCAGCGTCCGCAGACTCTGCGCTGTGCCGCCGCGGCGTCCGATTACCCGCCCCAAATCGTCGGGGTTTACCGTCAGCGTCAGCAGTACGCCTTTTTCATCGACGATGCGGTCTACTGCCACGTCGTCTGGATTTTCTACTAATGATTTTACGATATATTCTACAAATTGCTGGTCAATAGTCGACATGCCCACAATATCTCTCCTTTTCGGTCACACTGTTAGTATCGTTCTTTTATTGTATCACGCTTTTGCTCGCGAATTAAAACAAAAACACCCCGCTCGGAGAAAGCCAGGGTGTTTTTTGATAGCTCGAAAATTTTCTAAGCTTCGGCTTCGGCAGTTTCCTCGGCCGGCTCTTCTTTTGGCTGATTCTTGCGCAGTTTTTCTGCGTTTTTGACCGCCTTGGTCTTGCCGCCTTCAAACTCCTTGACCCATTTCGGCAATTTGACGCCGGCTTCTTTTAGCAGCTTGGCGACACGCGGCGTTGGCTGCGCACCGTTGTCTAGGTATTTTTGCGCCAACTCGACGTTGATATTAGCGTCTTTGGTGTGCGGATTGTAGCTGCCGACATAAGCGACGACGCGACCGCTCGACGGGTGGCGCTGCGCTTCTTGAACAGCGACACGGTACACTGGGTAAGCCTTGCGGCCCAAACGTTGCAAACGAATTGCGAGCATAGATTCAAAACTTCCTTTACTTCACTTTTAGCGATATTTTACTTCTATGATATTCTAGCGTGTTGCCGCCGAAATGTCAATGATTCGCCCGAGGTTTATTTCGCGCCCTGCGCTTTGTAGGCTGCCAGAGCGGCGCGCGCTGCTTCTTGCTGGGCGGCTTGTTTGCTCGGACCGATACCCTTGCCCATTAACTTGTCGCCGATGTAAGCGCCAAGCGTGAAAACCTTGTCGTGGTCTGGACCGTCTTCGGCAATCACGCGATACGCCGGCGTCGCGCCGTCGACCCGCTGGCTGATTTCTTGCAGATGACTCTTGGGGTCGCGCCACGAACCGCTCTCCAAAATAGCTTTTAGCTTGCTGATAGTGTGCTTTTCGATGAACGCCGCCGCATCGTCGTAGCCGCGCTCCAGATAAATCGAGCCGATCACCGCCTCGTAAGCGTTCGCCAAAATCTGCCGCCGCGCCCGCTCCGAACCGTGCTTTTCGCCGCGACTCATGCGCACCAACGGCTCGTAGCCCAGCTTTTTCGCCGATTCAGCGTTGCTAATCGTATTCACCAGCGCCGCGCGCCAGCTGGTCAAAATCCCCTCCGGCTCGTCGTAATTCTTAAATAAATAGTCCGTCACGACCAGCTCCAGCACAGCGTCGCCCAAAAATTCGAGCCGCTCGTTATGCTCGCTCACCGATTTGCGATGTTCGTTGACGTAACTGCGGTGGGTCAAAGCGGTAATCAGGAGTTGAATATCCTTGTATTCAAAGCCTAACTTCTGCTTCGCCCAATCCTGATACGGACCTGTTGGCATACCACTCATAATTTCTCCTTTTCGTTATAGATTTTCTTCGCGGATGCGCGTTTTTGCTTTTAGCATCAATTTAGCGATATCTTCGTATTCAATCAAATCCAGTGCTTCGTTGAACGGAAACCATTTGATTCCCTTCATCCACTCTTCCTTTTGAATTTCGTCGCCGCTAGTTCGCACGCGCACCAAATAAATCTGCGTGGTCATCAGGACGAGCTTGTCGATTCGGCGGTAGCGAAAATGGATTTTTCCCAGCCAACCCAGCATATCGACATCGTGCAGCCCGGCTTCTTCGCCGATTTCGCGCCGCGCCGTCTGCACCGCGGTTTCGCCCTCTTCGATATGACCCTTTGGAATCGTCCAGCGGTCTTTGGCGTCCTGAATCAGTAAAATCTCCAAGCCGTTTTTGCCGTGGCGAAAAATCACGCCGCCGCTGGTCGGTTCGCGCACAATTTCTTGAATCGAAGCCGGCCGCGAGCGCGTCAAATATTTACGAATGTTATCAAATTTATGCTTGTTCTGTTTCTTTGGCGGTTTCGTCATTGTCCGATATCCCCTTCGCCAGCGTGCGATACGCCGTGCCGAGCACGCCGTTCACAAACCGGCTTGAATTATCGGAACCAAACGCTTTCGCGAGCTCAATCGCTTCGTTGATGGCGACTTTCGGCGGCACGGTGTCCTGGTAGTTCAGCAGTTCGTACAGCCCGATTCGCAAAACTACCCGGTCGATTCGCGCTATCTGCGCAATCGGCCACTCCGGCGCAATCGGCTGTAATTTGCTGTCGAGCTCCGCTTGATGATCAGCCACGCCGCTCGCTAGTTCTTTCACGAAAGCGACGTCGTCAATTGCCGATTCGTAGCGTTTCACATCTCGCGCGACGATGTCGTCGAGCTTAACATCGGTGTCGCCGGATTGCCCGCGCACCTCGTATTCGTACAACGCCTGCAGCGCCACGATACGTCCTAAATGTCGATTCGATGCCATTTCGCGTTTAGTTCCTGTTTATTCCCCTCTTTCCAGCAAAAAATTATTTGCTAGCTTTGGCGTTTTGACGTTTTTTCTTGCCGACTAGCACTTTAACCGGCGACGTAGCGTTGACGCGTTTCGCGAGGTTTCTGACCAAATGACTACGGCGCAAACCTGTTTTGCGCGGACTTGATTGCTTCTTTGGCTCTGCCATGGAATGTTCTCCTTCTCTCGGTTTCTTGTATAAACTTGGAATGTATTATACGTGATTTTGCATTTTTTCTCAAGTCGCTTGACTAAATTGTGATTTTTTGTCGTAAATATATTGACTTTTTGTATTGCTTATGTTATTATAAAATTATGGATAAATTACGCAAACCTACTACAGAAAACCTAGTCGCTAAATTCGCTAAAAAGGCTGGCGCCGGATTTTTGGCGGCTTCCGCGCTTGCGACAGGACTTGCAGCGTGCAGCACCGGTGAAACCAAAGCAGCCACCGAAGAAACCCTATCCGCAGAAGCACAGGTCGTCAAAATTGTCGATGATCATTTGAAAGACCCCGAAAACAATCCTCTGCCCGAAGGTGTTGAATTCGTGGAAGTAGAGGTAGAAGCGGGCGACGGCACTCAAAGCGCCGGCGAAAGAATTATTGCCGAGCGGCTGGAATCGGGCGAATTCACTAGCGATGACGCCAATAATTCGCGGGGTACTTCTGCCGCTACGTCGATAAATCTACGAAAAGACGCAAAAGACTCCCTCCATCCCGGAGATATAGTCGTCCTCGGCGTAGGAGATGTAAACGGCGACGGAATCAAAGACGTTGTAAACTTACAGACCAAGCGGGAGTCAGACGACTAAACCACCACGCTAACGAGCTTACCTTTTACGTAAATCACTTTTTTCGGCTCGCCTGTAATGTGGCGCTGGACATTGGCGTCGCTCAGGGCGAGCTGTTTGATTTCGTCTTCGCTCGCCGCCGTTGCCACTTCGAGCTTGGCGCGTAGTTTACCATTCACCTGCACGACAATCGTCATGGTGTCCTGAGCGATTTTTGCGTCGTCAAACTGCGGCCAATCCACGAAATCCAGCTGCGTATCATGCCCGAGCTGCTGCCACAATTCCGCTGCCATATGCGGCGCAAACGGCTGCACCAATTGCACCAGGCTTTCGAGCGCCGGCTGCCACTCGGGCGAAAAGCCGCCGGTTTTCAGCTTGTACAGCTCGTTGACGTACTCCATGAGCGCGGCAATCGCCGTATTGAAACTTAAACGGTAAATATCGTCGGTGACTTTTTTGATTGCAGCGTGAGTTAGGCTATCGAGTTTTTTCGCGTCAACCTGCGCCGATTGGTCGCTTTCGCAAAACTCTTGCACCAGCATCCACAGGCGATTTAGGAACTTATACACGCCGACGATACCGCGGCTCGACCAGCTGGAATTTTCGGTAATCGGACCTAGAAATAACTCAAACGTGCGCAGCGCGTCAGCGCCGTAGCCAGCGTCAATCACTTCGAGCGGGTCGACTACATTGCCCAAACTTTTGCTCATTTTGCGACCGTCTTCGGCTTGAATCAAGCCGTGGTAAACCAGTTTTTTGACCGGTTCGGCAAAATCTGTCAAACCGAGGTCGTGGAACACGCGCGTCCAAAAACGCACGTACAGCAAATGAGCAGTCGCGTGGTCGCCGCCGACGTACATATCGACCGGCGCCCAGTAATTGACTTTTTCCGTGCTCCAAGCTTGCTGGTGATTGGTGGAATCAGCGTAGCGCAATAAGTACCAGCTACTGCAAGCGTAGCCGTCCATCGTGTCGGTTTCGCGCGCCGCCGCGCCGCCGCATTTCGGGCAGGTCGTACGCACCCAGTCCGCTTGCGCTGCCAACACTGATTTGCCGTCGCCGCGCGGTGCAAAATCATCGACATCCGGCAGCAATACCGGCAAATCGCTTTCGGGAACAGTCACCACTCCATCGACCGGGCAATGAACCACCGGAATCGGTGCGCCCCAATAGCGCTGGCGGCTGATGAGCCAATCGCGCATTTTGTAGGTCGTTTTGGCGCGCCCGGTGTCTTCTTGCTCTAGCCAGGCGACGATTTGCTCGCGCGCGTCTTCGCTGCGCGTGCCGTCGAACGCGCCAGAATTTACCAAAACACCTTCGCCGTGATAACACCGCTCGGCGCTGGCATCGTCCTCGGGGCGCTCAATCACCTCGACAATCGGCAATTCAAATTTTTCGGCAAACGCGAAATCGCGCTCGTCGTGCGCCGGCACGCCCATCACCGCGCCCGTACCGTAGCCGCCCAGCACGTAGTCCGCTATCCAAATCGGCATTTTGTTGCCATTTGCCGGATTTATAGCATAGCTGCCAGTGAAAACGCCGGTTTTTTCTTTGGTGTCGTTGGTGCGGTCGATTTCGGATTTTTTGACCGCTTCGTCGATATAAGCGTTAACTGCCGCCTGCGTGTCGCCGTTAGTTAACTGCCGGGCAAGCGGATGCTCTGGCGCCAGCACGATATAAGTTGCGCCGAAAATCGTATCCGGGCGCGTCGTAAACACCGTGATAGCCGGCAAAAATTCGAAATCATATATCGTAAATTTATCGTCGAGCGTCACCTGCGCGCCGTAAAACTTCTGAAAGGCAGCGAGTTTTTCGTTGTCATCACTATAACTTTCGTGCCCGGGCATATCGTTTGAGATTTCTTTGAGCGGCAGTTTCTGGACATTCGTAATTTTCGCGTAACCGAACGATTCGACGGCGTCGCCATCGCGCGTCATTAACTCGGCGACATCGCCGGCTGCAAGATTTTTCGCGTCCAGGCGAATCGTGCTGGTTTTGGCGCCAGATTTGATTTTTTCTGTCAGCTCGGGCGTGAATTTCAGCGAATCAGCCGGTTTGACACCAAGCGAAAAGGTAATTTCCGCGCCCTCGCTTTTGCCAATCCAATTTTCCTGCGCCGTTTTGATTTTGTCCGGCCAATCCATTTCGGGCAGCTCTGCCAGCAGCTGGTCGGCGTACTCGGTGATTTTGAAAAACCATTGCTTCATCGGTTTTTTGACGACAACAGAATCGCAGCGCCAGCATTTACCGTCAATCACCTGCTCGTTCGCCAGGACGGTTTTGTCTTTCGGACACCACCATTGCAGCGAATCCTTCTGATACGCCAAGCCGCGCTCAAACAATTTCGTGAAAATCCACTGCGTCCACTTGTAGTACTCCGGGTCGCTAGTGTTGATTTCGCGCGCCCAATCTATGCTCGCACCGACGCGGCGCAGCTGATTTTTGAAATTTGCGATATTTTCCGGCACCGTTTGCTTCGGCGTCTTCCCTGTTTTGATAGCGTAATTTTCCGCCGGCAGGCCGAAGCTATCCCAGCCCATCGGGTAAAGCACATTGTAGCCGAGGCTGCGGCGAAAGCGCGCCACTGCATCGACAATTGAGTGCTCCATGAAATGTCCCGCGTGCATACCCGCGCCGCTCGGATACGGAAACATGCCAGTCACGTAATATTTCGGCTTGTCGTCAAAATCAACAGCTTCGTAGCGGTTGTCTTCCGCCCAAATTTGCTGCCATTTTGGCTCGATTTCAGAAGGATTATAGCGTTTCATCAGCTATATTATAGCAGATGTTGACCGCCTTGAACCCGGAAAATTCTTATTTGAATTGCTGGAAAAATTCGTCTTTTTTCGCTACCCATTCTGGGCTTTGGCGAACTAACTCGTCGTCTTCGGTCATATTACACAATATTTTCACGCATTCTTCTAGGTAAATTGTGTCCTGCGAACCTTTCACCAAAACGACGGCATTACCCTGCGTCACCGAGCGGACGAACTCGCCTGCTTCGATAGCGTTGCGCGCCACATGAACCTGGCAGCCGCGCCGGCGGGCGGCGGGTGCTAAATATTTTTCCGATTCGGGACCGACTGTCACCACCCAGGTCAACAAATTCGGGTCGCACATCGAGCCAAGTTTTTCGTGCTCAATTTGGCTGCTAGCGCCGAGCTCGCGCATATCGCCAAGCACCGCGATACGCTCCGCGGCATCGTCAAAAGAATACAGCGTTTGGAGCGCAGCCGCCGCTGCCGCCGGGCTAGAATTGTAAGTATCATCAATGATAGCGACGCCGCCGATACCGCGCAAAATATTCATGCGCCCCGGCACCGGTTTAACAAGGCTCAGCCCGCGCACCACATCTTCTGGCGCCAACCCGAGCATCAGCGCCGCGCCAACCGCGCCCATAATCGGACGCAAACTATGCTCGCCCACGACCTTGACGACCGCCGGAAACGAACCGTAGTCTGCCGCGATAATCGTGCCCTCGAAGCCGGTATCGACATCGAACCGCTGCGCTTCGAACCGATATTCGGCGCTGCCCGAAGTCCCGTAAGTACTGAAGTTTGGATTGTTAATAAAATCCGCGAAACGCCCGTCGATATCGTCGCGGTTAATCAGCCCCGCCTGCGAGAACGACAAAACCGACAGCTCTTCCTGCGCAACCGCCTCAATCGTGCCGAAATTTTCCATATGCTCTGGCGTTACCGCCGTCACCAGGGCGAGGTCCGGACGCAAATAGGCGCTAAATTCCGCCATGTCTCCCGGCTGGTCGACGCCAAGTTCCTGAATGATAACGTCGGTATCAGCTGGACTATAAACGCGCCGCCGCGCCGCACGAAAGACGCCGAGCCACGCCAAAGGACTGTGCAAATTCCCCGGCAAATCAATCCCGAGAATCGCCAGCGGCGCCGACACTTCGGAATTATAATTTCCTTCGTGCATACGTACGCGGTAGCGCTGCACCAGCAAATCGCCGAGCGCGCGCTTGGTGCTAGTTTTGCCGACGCTGCCAGCGACGACAATTAACTTAACATGCGGATGAAGTTCAAAGTACTTTACGACATACTTCTGGAGTTTTTTCTTGACATATTTCTTGAACATATTTCTATCATACCGCACAAGGTTACAAAATTGAAATCGCGCTTTTCACGCCATCATTTCGCACCCCGCCCCCGAAATTTACGCCTGCAAAAGTAAAACACCCTTCTTGTCGAAGAGTGTTTCGCTGGTGGCTCCTACTAGACTCGAACTAGTGACACAAGGCTCTTCAGGCCTCTGCTCTACCAACTGAGCTAAAGAGCCACGCCTCTCTATTTTACTAGACTCCGCGGGTTTTCACAATAGAGAGGCGGCTAATTTATTCTGTGCGGTTTTCCTCGAGCGAAGTGATGCGCTTAATCATCGGTAGCACCAGGTAAATACCGACAATCGCCGCAATCAGCAATCCGCCGACGATGGCATAGTAAATTGGCGTCAAGGTCGGTTTGACCGAGTTTGAAAGCGCCGACAGAAACACGGTTGCCGTCCAGATACCCAGACCAGCCGCCACCACCGACACGCCGAGCAGCGGAATCAGCGACTCGACCATCACCACGCGCTTCAGCTGCCCGATAGTCATACCGCCTAGGCGCAGCGTGAGCAGCGACCGGAGCCGTTCCAGCAGTCCGCCAATCGTCGAGACAATCATGCTGCAAACCGCCACCGACATCGTCAGCCCGATACCCGCGTACGCCATTTCTGCGAAACTTTTAATTTCCGGATTGATGTGCGGCAGCTGTGCATACGTGCCGCTAACTACGTACCGATACACCGACGGCGAGCTGTTTTGTATCACGAGCGTCCGCAGCGCGTCGATATGGTCGTTGCTATCCAACATCACCAGATACGTCGGCGCCGCTTGCTCGTCGATTTCATCGACCGTCACCACGGTTTTCACGACTTCTATATTGAAATTCACCAGCGCATATTTTTTGCCGTCCGGACAAGTGTGGCGCGTGTATACCGGCAAAATCCGGCACGGAATATACGAACCTTTGTCGTCGTTCTGATGAATCTTTTCGACCGATTTGACGTAACTTTGCGAGCGCAGCAGCTCCGTAAAATCCTTGTCGGTAGAGTCAACAATCACCAGCGCCGTATCTTTTTTGAGCTGCGAATAACCGTTATTGCTAATCGCATCGACATTCAGCCGGTCAACGCCGCCAACCGCCGTCAGATAAAAGCTACCGGCAAACAGCGCCAAAACCACGCCGCTGACACTGCGAAAAACTTGCTTAGATTGACCGGAAATTCGCCGCCCGGCAATTAGCACTGTCGGGCGCTTCGTCCAGCGCGCCGCCCAGCGAGACAGCGTATACGTCAGCCACGAGCCAGCCAAAATCAGTCCAAACATCACCAGAAAAATACCGAGCATCAACACTAACAGCGGCATCATGTCGTTTGTCGAGGTAGTTTTGAGCCATTTCGCACCCTCTGGCGACAGCATCCAGCCGAAAATCCCAATGCCAACCGCCAGCGGAAACACGCGCCACAGCCGCGGTTTTTTGGCGACTTTTTGCTTCTGCACCACTCCGAGCGGCGACGTCTGCACGTGGCGCATACCCCACCAGTTCGCAGCCAAACTCAGCGCCAGCGTCAAGCCGACAATTAGCGCATATTGCTGCCAATTTACCACCATATCTTGCGGCATGAAGCGCATATCGCCCAGTCGGTATTGGTGCAATAACGGCAACGCCGCGAGGTGCGCCAGCGAACCAACGATAATTCCCGCCAAAGTCGCGACGAACGATTCTAACAGCAAAATCTCGGAAACCTGCCGCCGCGTGCCGCCAATCAAGCGAATCGCCGCATAACGCTGCTCGCGCTGCGCACTACCAAGCTGAGTCGCCACCGCCACAAACATCACAATCGGAAAGAGCAAAATCGTACCGCCAGCTCCCAGCAAAATCAAAGCCATCACGCCAAGCCCAGCCGGCTTGCCGCCAGTATTGGTGCTATAAATATCGACAAACAAATCTTCGCCGTATTGGTCTTTCGCGGTAGTCTCTTCAAAGCTCGCGCCGCGGATTACATCTAGAAAATCGGGCGACGGTTCTAATTCGACCGGAATTATACCGAGATATTTCGTGCCGTATCTATCGCCGATTCGCGCCGCCGGATTCTCCTTGGCGTGTTTCGCCAGTGCCTCCGACAAATAGTATTCGCCAGGCGCCGGCGTTTTCAGTCCGCCCGGCAGCTTGACGGCGTTTTCGCCAGCCGCGTAGACCGACGTCACATAAATATTTTTATTATTAATTTTATTGACGTTACCCGGCGACGCCAGCGAAATTTTCAGCGGCGACACGCCAGGAATCGGTTTCTGATTGTTTTGTGATGACAGATACGCCATTTTACGCCAATCATCTCTTTTGTCCTGTCCGAACATTCCGTTGATGCCCGCCACCAGCGCCAGCAAAATGAAAACTCCTAGCGCCACCGCGGCTGCCGTTAGACCGAGCCGCCCGACCGATTGGCGGCCGGATTTTTTGAATAAAAGCCAACTGACGTTCATTTGCGCGCTCCTGATTTTTCGGCGTTCGCAGCGTCGACTGGCGCCGAGTATGCCGCCAGGTTCGTTGAATTGGCGATTTGCCCGTCGCGCACCGTAATTTCGCGGTCGGCGTACGCCGCGATGGTCGGCTCGTGCGTCACCATGATGATGGTGGTGCCGCTGCTTTTGGCGGTTTTGATGAATAATTCCATCACTTTTTCCGAATTGAGCGAATCCAGCGAACCGGTCGGTTCGTCGGCGAAAAGAATTTTCGGCTCAATCACCATCGCCCGCGCAATCGCCGCCCGCTGCGCCTGCCCGCCCGACAGCTCGCCCGGCAGATTTTCCTCTTTGCCGTTTAAGCCGACTTTGTCGATCCAGGTGTTGGCGCGCTTGTACGCTTCTTTGCGCTCAACGCCGTTGAGCAGCAGCGGCAGCGCCACGTTGTCGTGCACCGTCAGCTCCGACACCAACTGTCCGAACTGAAACACGAAACCAAAACTAGTGCGGCGCAGCTTAGAGCGTTTGTCGTCGCTCAGTCTGTCAATCCGCGCGCCGTTCATCGAAATTTCGCCACTATCCACGCTGATGATGGCCGCCAAACTGTGCAGCAGAGTCGATTTACCCGAGCCGCTCGGTCCCATGATGGCCAGCACCTCGCCCGCCTCGACGTCGAGCGATGCGCCGCGCAGGGCATGCGTTTGCCCGTATGATTTTTTGATGTTTTTGGCGCTGATGATTGGTTTATTCATTTTTTCCTCCCTTTGCTTTAATCTTTGCCTCGCCCTGTATTTGCTGCGAATTCATAATCTCCTCCTTTAATTTATTCAAGCGCGAAATCGTCAACTCAATCCAACGTAAATCCGCCTCCAGATGATAGAGTGCGTGGTCAATTAGCAGCATGTCCGACAGGTTGCTATCGCGCCGCTGCGTCGTTAACTCGCGCATTCGCTGGATGTGCGCCCGGCGTTGATTGTCCAGATACGGCGCAGCATCGCCGTCTTTGAGCATCGCCAGCACAGTTTTGATATACATAGTGGCTTGCAACTGCGGCGTCGGCGCTTCGGGCGCTTCCAGCCAAGCTTGCAGTTCCGCTCTGCCCTGTTCGGTGATTTCGTACCGCACTCTGTCCGGGCCGCCTGATTCGCTAGTGTCGGCGACTTCTTTGACTTTGTTGTCACGCTTTAGCCTAGCTAGCGTGGAGTAAACTTGACCGGCTAAAATCGGCTTATCTTTACCGAAATAACCGTCGTATTTCTTCTTTAGCTCGTACCCATAATTTGACCCTTCTGCCAAAAACCCGAGCAAAACATATTGTGCATTCATAATTTCACTATACACTCAGTGTTTAGTATTTGCAATAGCTTTTCGGAAGATTATACACTGAGTGTATAGTTTGAAGTTGATATAGAATAGTGTGACCGAGGGACTCAAACCGCAAAGACGGCTATTCTAACTAAACCTGCATTGCGCCGGCGCCGCATTTTGTGATTAAATTGTCCTATAAATATGAAGAGTACATTAGATATGACGCAGTCATTCACGCAAAAATACACCATCGTTCAATTTTTCGATGTCATCAACGAAGGGTATGAGTACTTGTCTAGCGACTGGCCGCTTCACTCTACACTCGTTGACACGTTCGCAATCGATTGGTCAGTGGACGAAATGGTCGAACGACTAGAAAACACCCTCAAAAACCATGCCATTGCAAAATCAATAGCCGAAGACGACAGCTTTTTCGGAGAAAATAAACAAATTCGAGTTACGCTGCTCAACCGCTCCAAAAGCCTAGTCAAGCTTCATTTAGACATCTTGGCTGCGTTCGAAGACGGCGGTCTCAAGCTCAACGACCCGCAATTCGCCCGCGATGACTTCTTGCCGCACGCAACCGTCCAAAAACACGCGCGGCTATATAAAGGCGATGAAGTAAAATTCACCGCCCTGAGCATAATCGATATGTTTCCGGACAAAAATCCCTATAAGCGCAAGGTGCTAAGAACTATTGCGATTGGGCAGTAACCCGATTCTAAAAATCCGTATTTTGGTGCGGGTAGAGGGAGTCGAACCCTCGTCTCATGCTTGGGAAGCATACATAATAGCCGTTATACGATACCCGCGCTACACCGTAGTATAGCATATCTACCCATTCCTGACGATCCTACCCTTGCCACGTTGCCATTTGGTGTTACAATAAGCCTATGAAAGAACAACTCCTCAATTTTCAACAAGAGCCCGTAGATCCTGCCTACTCAGAAAAATCCTCTTATTGCAACCAAAGCGTGCCTCTAGAACTGACACGCATAGCCCTGGGAAATTACTACGAAGACGAAGCCTACGGAACAGTCGACGCTCAAATACCCTACTACGAAGATATTTCGCATGAAACGCCAGATGCCCCGGCACTAAAAACTTGCAAAGAATATAATCTACGTCCAGAAAGCAGTAACCAATCAATTTGAGGTTAATAGCATCAAGACGTTAGGCGCGCACAAGCATCTATAATCACCTAAAGAGAGGAGTAAAATGAAAACTATCGGACTAATCGGCGGTATGAGTTGGGAGTCGTCGCTAGAATATTACAAAATAATCAACGAGACAACCAAAAATAAGCTAGGCGGACTGCACTCGGCAAAAAGTTTGATGTTTTCGTTTGATTTTCATGAGATTGAAGAGCTGCAAAACAAAGGCGACTGGCAATCGGCAACTGAAATGATGATCAAGGCAGCCGGCGACCTAGAAAAAGGCGGCGCCGAGATGCTACTGATCTGCACGAACACAATGCATAAAATGGCAGATGAAGTTGCAGCAAGCGTCAGTATACCACTACTACACATTGCTGATACAACTGCGCAGGTTATTCGCGCGCAAGGCTTGAAAAATGTTGCGCTGCTTGGTACGAAATTTACTATGGAAGAAGACTTTTACAAGGGTCGCTTAGAAGAAAGATACGGCATTGCCGTAGTTGTCCCAGACGAAACGGACCGGCAAATTATTCATGATATTATTTACAGCGAACTTTGTCTCGGAGAGATAAAAGAAACGTCTCGCCAAAGCTATCTGTCTATAATCAAAAAGCTCGAAGCAGCTGGCGCCGAGGGTGTGATTTTAGGCTGCACCGAAATACCGCTACTTGTCAAACAGGCTGACGTCGATATTCCGGTCTTTGATACGACCCGAATACACGCAGAAGCCGCGGTTGAATTTGCGCTTAAAGACAACGTTTAATCGAGACTGAAAAATATTTGTAATCTCTGAACGATTTTGTTACAATAAGTCACGTAGCTATGCGGGTTTAGCTCAGTTGTTAGAGCGCTTCCTTGCCATGGAAGAGGCCAGGAGTTAGAGTCTCCTAACCCGCACCA
>ERZ772964.654-NODE-654-length-14440-cov-16.6858_pt1 | contig 14440 bp, 16 predicted proteins | sample MGYA00580675_ERZ772964 | MGnify/ENA primary metagenome ERZ772964 (study PRJEB29015, sample SAMEA2737941) | human oral metagenome | biome: human oral; feature: human-associated habitat; material: dental | place: China | collected 2139 ... | reverse complement strand
GCGATGCCGAAGACCCCGCCGACCAGGGCCGCGGCGTCGACGATGTCGCCGATGATGCCCTCGGTGTGCCGGCCCAGCAGCGGGCGCAGGGTCGAGCGCAGCGTGAGCGTGTCACGGCGTCGGTAGGCGAAGTAGGCCATGGACAGGCCCACCAGCGCGTACAGGCCCCAGCCCGAGATGCCGTAGTGGAACAGGGACAGGACGATCGCGTCGCGGGCGGCCTCGGTGGTCTGGCCCTCCCCGGTGGGCGGGTGCATGTACTGGTCGACCGGCTCGGCGACGGCGAAGAACAGGATCTCGGTACCGATACCGGCCGCGAAGAGCATGGCCGTCCAGGAGAAGGTGGAGAAGTCCGGCGTCGAGTTGTCCGGCCCCAGGCGCACCCGACCGAAGCGGGAGAAGGCCAGCGCCAGGATGAAGACGAGCGCGGCGGTGATGAGGAGGATGTAGAAGGAGCCGAACCAGCGGCTCGTCCAGGCCACGGCCGTGGCGAAGGCGTCGTTGACCACCTGGGGGGCGAAGATCGCGGCCAGGGCGACGATCGTGATGATGGTGGCCGACACGAAGAAGACCATCGGGTTGAGGGGCTGCTTGTCCGGCAGCTTGCCGAGCATCGCCCTGGAGAGTGACCCGATGGGCGTCTTCGGTGGTGAGGTGCTGTCCGCCGGCGGTGTCTGCCGGGGTGAGTCCGCCGAGAGCCCGTCTGGTGCTGGCTCGCTCGTTTCGGGGGACCGGCTCACCGACCTGCTCCGTTCTTCATGGGGACTCTCTGGGTGCTGGAATTAGAGGGCGGGGACGCCGGGGAGGTCCAACATACGGCAGGACCCGGGGCTCGGCCCAGGGGGGTGGGCGCCTCATAGGGAGCCTATAACGGAGACGCGGCCTTCGTTATGTATTCCCTCCGACGTCGGGACGGTGCAGGAGGCACGGGGCGGGCGGTGCCGCTGGCGACGCCGGTGCGCCTCGGTTGCCGGGTCTGCCATCCTTGGGGCTGTGACGTCTTCACCTTCTGCGCAGCTGCTGGACGCTGCGATGGCTCGCGCCCTGGAGCTGGCCCGCGCGGCGGGCGAGTCGGGGGAGGTGCCGGTGGGGGCCGTCGTCCTCTCACCAGAGGGGACCGTCCTGGCCGAGGCCGCCAATGCCCGCGAGGCCGAGCACGACCCGACGGCGCACGCCGAGATCCGGGCCCTGCGTGCCGCCGGGGCTGCCCGGCGGGACTCTCACCTGGACGGCTGCACCCTCGTGGTCACCCTCGAGCCGTGCACCATGTGCGCCGGCGCCATCGTCCTGGCCCGGGTGGCCCGGCTGGTCCTGGGGGCCTGGGAGCCCCGGACCGGCGCCTGCGGCTCGGTGCGCGACGTCGTGCGCGACGCCCGCGCCAACCACCGGGTCGAGGTGCGCGCCGGCCTGCGCGCCCAGGACTCCCAGGCCCTCCTGACCGACTTCTTCTCCGACCGCCGCTGAGGCCCGGCGTCGGCCGTGACTGATACCGCAGGATGCCGCGTTGGGGCGTGGGCCACCATCCGTGTAACCTCGTGGGCGAGGTAGCGTGTCCGAGCGGCCGAAGGTGCAGATCTCGAAAGTCTGTGTGGTTCATAGCCACCCTGGGTTCGAATCCCAGCGCTACCGCCACGGGAATCCCCGCCACTCCAATGAAAAGTCGGAGTGACGGGGATTCAATTTGTATCGTTGGGGTCCCAGTGGGGACAGGGTTCTAGGCTTGGGCTTACCTATCCCTATGTCTCTGAAGGAACCCCCATGTCCGCCTCTGCCCCTGTGCCTGTCCCTGAGCCCAAGCCGTTCTATCGGCGGCGCTGGTTCGTCATCGCGGCCGTCATCGTCGCTCTCATTGCTTTCGGCTCTTGCTTGAACGATGGTAAGTCGTCCTCGTCATCGCCTTCGCCGTCCGCGACTGAGGATGGTGCCGTGAAGGTTCTGGCTTCGCAGTCGCCCTCCACGGTAGCCGCCAAGGAGACACAGAAGGCGGCCACCCCGGAAAGCTTGAGCGATGCCGATGTACGCAGGCGGTGTGGTGGGCACCTGCTGGCCATGCCGGACGGCGCGAACACTGAGGTGGACTGGTCTGTCCACTGGTCACGGACTGACAATGCTGACGGGTCTGTGACGATCAAGGGGCAGTCTTATAACCGAGATCGTGTAGGCAAGCGCTATCCGTCGTTTGATGTCTCGTGCACGGTCGGTGCTGACAGGGAGGTGACCGACTTCCAGTTTGTTGAGTGATCGCTCGGTATATCAGACAAGAGGCCCCGCAACCACGCCGGTTGCGGGGCCTCCCGCCTTATAGGGCCGATCTACGGGGGCAGGACTTCAGGAACGGGCTCGTTGTGGGCCTGACTCATGCCGCGCACACCTCCTGAGAAGCGTTGCCGTCACCCGCTGTGTTCGGGCCGCGTGGGTCCGAACCCGTCGCGCTCGCGGTACGGAAGCAGCAGAGATGAAGGCCGTCATCTCCCATGTAGAGGAGATGTGGGAGCCCGCAGGCCGGCCACTGGTAGCCGGATGCTTCGATTGTGACCTCGATCAGGTGGGTGGGCGTGGTGTCGTCGACGGAGCCACCTCCGTAGTAGGTGGCGGTCTTGCCTCTCATGTTGCCTCCTCATCCTTCAGGGGACCGACTACGTCAGGGGCCTCCATGATGTTTTCGCTCGAGGAGTCAGCGCCAAGTCCGTCCCTATCTGTTACCCCGTTTCCCTCCCCTGGTGTCGGTAACGGGGTAACGCCCGCAGTCACGTCCCCTGACTTGGTTGACAGGTCCCTGGCTCTGGCCTTGGCCTCCCTCAGGGCGGGGCTGACCTTATCCATCCTGCATCCCAGGAAGGAGCGCGCATCTCGTGCGGTGAGGTTGTCCAGGTCAGGGTGCGCGGCGAGGCGCTCGACGAGGTTAGGATCGGCCCGCTCAGAAGGACTGCGCTGGCCCGTGGCCGGTGCCGCAACTCGAAGCCGATCGCGCCGTCCTCGCTCTCACGCATGACGAACCGGGCCGCAGTAGGCTCTTTGTCGCCGGTCGGGCTATAGGCGCGGACCTGACCGTGACGGTCCTTCTGGACTGCGATCCATGATGTACCTCCCTGGCCGCGAGTGTAGGCGTGGCCGTCTTCCAGCGTGACTTGAAGGTAAGAACAGTCGATGTTGTTGCGCTTGGCGATCGTGCCAGAGGCTCCAAGTGTCGTCTTCTCCCGCCACCAGAGGGCTCGCCCAGTAGCCACGAGCTGCGCGGCGGGCCCTTGTCGTTTCCTGTTGCGGTCAGGCTGGTGACCGATCGGTGTCGCAAGACGCCCGTACTGCACGAGGTTCGGGTTGTACTTGCCCGGGGTTGTCCGTACTGCGAGACCCCGCCCCACGTGGAGCATGCCCATATCTCGGTCAGTAACACTCAGGCCTCGTGCAGTACGCGTGGCGTGCTCGTCCCGGCCCCGCCTGTCGGACAAGTCTGATCCCGTGGGTCTCCGGCCGGGTCACTCCAGGCAACGCCCTGTCACCATCGTGCAAATTCCGTGCAAACCGCCTGCAACCTCAGATGTGGCGGGACCTGCGCACCCGTCACGCGCGCTGAAAGCAATTGGTCCCTCGTTTGTCCGACATCGGGTTCTACCCTTGACCCATGAGTCGCCGCCCCCACAGTCCCCACGAGGCCCGTCCCCTGTCCCGTACCCAGACTCGCCTCCACTCCCATCCCCACGCCTCCGAGACCGCTCCGCATGCGGCCACAGACCTCTACTCGCTCCTGTGTGACGCCATGGTCTCCGGTGACACCAAGGCGATTGACGCGCTGCTCACCGACGACTGCGTCCTGACCCACATGACCGGCTACCCCCAGCCCAAGATCGAGTGGCTCGGCGATATCGCCACCGGCGCCATGCGCTACCACTCCCACGAGGTGGTCTCCGTCCAGCCGGACACGATCGCCGGCTTCCCGGTGGTGCGCGGCCGCACCCGCACCACGGCCACCTTGTGGGGCGGTCGCGGCACCTGGAACCTCCAGATCGTCGGGTACGTCGTGCCCGACGCCGACCCCGACACCGAGCGCAACCCCACTGGTTTCCGCTTCAGCCGCCTGGACGCCTCCACCTGGTGAGTCCTCTCCGCGCGGGCGGTTCGGGGTCTACCGACGCCGTCCGGTTCCCCGAGTGGCCGGTGTGTTCCACGGGTCCTCGGGCCAGGCGTGCTTGGGGTAGCGGCCGCGCATCTCGGCGCGCACCTGCGGGTAGCCCTGCTCCCAGAAGGAGGCCAGGTCGTCGGTGACCGCCACCGGCCTGCGCGCTGGAGAGAGCAGGTGCAGCTGCACCGCCACCCGCCCCTGCACGATCCGCGGTGTGGTCGCCCAGCCGAAGCACTCCTGGACCCGCACCGCCAGTACCGGCCGGCCCGTCTGCCCGATCTGGGCGGCGTCGGCGCCGGCGGTGTAATGCACCCGCACCTGCGAGCCGGAGGGGACCTCGATGCGCTCGGGCACCAGCTCGTCCAGGTGGGCGGCCTGCGGCCATGGCAGTAGCGCCCGCAGCGCCTCGGCAATGTCCAGCAGCTCCAGGCTGAAGCGCCGGTTTCCCGAGCCCGGCGATATCGACCCTGCTAACCCGCCCGACCCGCCGGCCTGTCCGGCCAGGCTCATGACCGCGGGTGCCAGCCACTCCTCGGCCCGATCCGCCAGGGCTGCATCGCTCACATCCGGCCAGGGCTCGCCCAGGTGCTCGTGCAGCAGGGCCAGCCTGGCGCGCAGGCTCCGGGCCTCCTCGTCCCACGGCAGCACGGCCAGGCCGGTATCGGCCCCCTGGGCGCGCACCCGTGCAACGACGGCGTCCGCCACCTCCTGCGGTCCTGGCGGTGGCCCCGGTGTGGCGGAGAGCGTGATGGCCCCCAGTCGGCGCACGCGCTCGGTGCGCAGCCGCCCGCCGTCCCACACGGTGCGCTCCTCCTCGGCCAGCCAGGCCCCGGCCAGCTCCAGGGCCGTCTCCTCATCGAGGGGCGCCGCGGCGCGGATCAGGGCGTTGCCCCGCCCGGAGGTGAGATCGACGCCGGCCACCGCCAGCCACTCGGACTCCGCCAGCGCCGAGCCGGCGGGCAGGCACAGACCGGTTCCGGCCACGCTCGCGTAGTGCGCCTCCTTGCCCGCCTGGGGCGCCGGCCCCCGACGTCGGGCGATCCACTGCGGCTGCGCCGTCCCAGCCACCAGGGCCACTGCCATCTCCAGGTCGCCCGATCGGGCGGGCTCACTGTGCCCGGTCCCGGGATCGCCCCCACCGGCACCGTCGGACGAAGCAGCGGTGCCCATGGCCTCGGGATCCGCAAGGCGATCGGAGGCGGCGCGCTGACAGGCGTGCTCCAGGCGACGCGCCTCCGTCTTCCACGCACCGGACCCGGGCCCACCGCTGCGCACCTGCCGGGCCAGGGTCGTCAGGTCCCCGCCGGGCGCTCGCAGGTCGGCGGTCAGCAGTACCGTGGCCCGCGCCGCCCGACGCGCCCCCAACACCGGTGCCGTCTCCAGCAGGGCCCGGGCCTCGCGCACGCCCGCCGGCAGCCCGGCCACCGCCCGCCCCAGGGGCGTCACGCCGTCGGTGTAGGCCAGCCCCAGGCGCTCCAGTGCTTCCCGGGCGGCCGCCAGCGCCGCAGCCGGCGGCTCGTCCAGCCAGGCCAGCCCCGCGCCGTCGGGCACGCCCCACACGGCCAGCTCCAGGGCCGCACCGGTGAGGTCCGCCGAGAGAATCTCCGGGGTCGGGGCCAGCGGTGAGCGTGCCCAGTCCGTGGGCGAGCAGCAGCGGTAGACGACGCCGGGCCCCTCGCGCCCGGCCCGCCCGGCCCGCTGCACCCCGGCCGCCCGTGAGACCCCCACGGTGACCAGGCCGCTCATGGACCGGGCCACGTCCAGGCGCGGCTCGCGCGCCAGGGTGGAGTCCACCACCACCCGGACCCCGGGAACCGTCAGCGAGGACTCGGCGACATTCGTGGACACCACGACGCGCCGTCGCCCCGCCGGGCTCGGGGTCAGGGCCGAGTCCTGCTCGCTCGCGGGCAGGCGGCCGTGCAGGGGGAGGACGTCCACTCCCTCGCGAGCAGCTCCGCGCAGGCGGGCGACGACGTCGTCGACCTCGCGGACCCCGGGCAGGAAGGCCAGAAGGTCACCGGAGCGCTCGGCCAGCGCCCGCTCGACGGTGGCGGCGACGTGGGTGAGGAACTCGCGCGGCACCCCGCGCGGCCCCAGACGTCCGGTCCGCCCCGGCGGCGCCCACACCTCTTCCAGGGGGTGGAGGCGTCCGGGCACCTCCACCAGCGGGGAGGCGCCGCCCGACGTGCCGCCCAGAATGCGACGCAGGCGGTCGGCGTCGAGTGTGGCGGACATGGCCACGAGCCTCAGGTCCTCGCGCAGGGCGGTGCGCGCGTCCGTCAGGAGGGCCAGGAGCAGGTCGCCCTCCAAGGAACGTTCGTGAACCTCGTCGAGGACGACGGCGTCGATGCCGGCCAGTTCCGGGTCGCGCTGGAGGCGGCGCAGGAGGAGTCCGGCGGTGACGATCTCGATCCGGGTGGCCGGGCCGGCGCGTCTCTCGCCGCGCACCGCGAAGCCGACGGTGCCACCGACCTCCTCGCCCAGCAGGTCCGCCAGGTGGCGGGCGGCCGCGCGGGCGGCGATGCGCCGCGGCTGGGTGACGATGACGCGGCCAGGCCCTCGCCCTGGGCTCTTGCCGTCCGGTGCCCCGGTGGTGGGCCCCGTGGCGGTGCGCTTGGTGAGGACATCGGCCAGGAGCGGTGGGACGAGCGTCGTCTTGCCGGTGCCGGGTGGTGCGGTGAGCACCAGGCAGGCGCCGACGCCGTCGGAACCGGAGGGGTTGGGGGAGAGACGCTCGCGCAGCTCGGGCAGCACCTCGACCACCGGAAGATCCGGGGGAGAGGTGAGCAGGGCCCTGATGGGGTCGGTTGGTCGAGCCATACCGACATTTTCTTCACGGACTGCGCGCAGCCGCGTCATCTGTGAAGAAAGTGTCAGTGAATGAGGAAAAGGTGCTCGCGGTGGCGCAGGCTACTGCACACCCAGGAGGATGCCCTGGGACTGCAGGGCATAGGTGAGCTTCTCGACGTACTCGGCGTGCGTCTTGACGGATTTACGCATGCCGATCGCACCGCCGATGAAGGCCGACCCCGTCGAGGAGAGGTAACGGACCAGGGTCTCGCCCCGAGGGCCGGTCCCGAACTGAAGGTTCTGCGAAAGATAGAATTTACTGCCCATGAGCGCACCGAAGGCGATGGACAGGCCCTTCTTGCCGCGGGAGATCTGGACGGTGTCCGCGGAGAAGGGCTGAACGGCCCAACCCTCGCTGGTGAAGACGTTTAGGACCGCGGCCCGGGCCTGATCGATCGGCGCATTAATGATGAAAGTTCGCTCAGCCATGCCCGGATGGTAAGCGACAGCCTTTTGCTCTGGCACATCGCGTGCGATAAGACATCATGTGAAGGTGACTTGACATGGTGAGTTCTGTCAAGCACACTAGACATGTCAAGCAAACGTGACACCCTCTCTCGGGGTGAGTGGCTATTCAAGGGATGATCGCCATGCTCTCCACCGTCTCCGCTCCTTCTGTCCTGGCCACCGCGTCGTCGACCTCCTCCGCTGTCACCTTCGTTGCCGGGGTGGTCGGTGGCATCGTCGCCGGGATCGTCCTCTATCTGCTCGTCTACCGGTACTCGGCTCGCCATCTGTCTGAGGTCCGCGCCGAGGAGGCGCCCGAGCTCGTCAAGAAGCTCGGCGGGCAGATGGCTGCTTTCATCTGCAGTACCCCCATCGGAATCATAGTGGGCTTCGTGAATCCGGCGGTCACTCATCTCTCCGCCGGACCACTTCTGCAGGTCGTGCACCTCATGGGTGCCGCCATGATCGGCGTCTCCGTCGTCGGCATCGCGTGGCTGTCCCCGAGACTGCGTGCCGCCCGGAACGCGGCTGCGGCATGAGCCGGGAAGGGGAGGTCACCCATGCATCTCGGTCGTATCACCGTGCTCTGGGCGGTGAGGGGTGTGGATAACGACGTGCGCAGCCTGCGTGAGGCCCGTGGTCTCACCCAGGCTCAGCTCGGAGCCGCCCTGGGCGTCTCCAGGCAAAGTGTCAACTCCATCGAGAAGGGCAGGTACGACCCTTCCCTTCCCCTGGCCATCGCCATCGCCCGCTACTTCGAGACCACCGTTGAGGAAATCTTCCATGTCTGAGTCAGATCCCGTGCCCACTCCAGACGCAGGCTCGTCCTCCTCCGGTTCGACGCCGAAGGCTCGGAAGGGCCTGAAGGCCGCCAGGCCACGGCAGATCGCCGCCGCAGGCATGACGTCCGGCACCGTCATCGTGGTCCTCCTATGGGTGGCTGCCTTGGCGATCCCGATGCGCAACGGCTTCCTCTACGGTGCCGCCAGCGGGGGAACGGCCGTAATGCTGGCGCTTGTCGCCCTGCTTGTTGCCAAGAGGTTCGGATACGACACCTTCTTCGTCCGGGAGCTCGAGAAGCGGGAGGACGAACGGGACAGGGCCGCCTCGCAACGGGCCTGGGCCCTCGCCGGTGTCGTCGGGTTCTTCGGCAATGTTGTCGTTGGCGCCGTGGGGGCCTTCGGAGGGCCGATGACGCCTGCCCTTGCCATCGTCCTGTGGCTCCAGATGATCAGCTTCATCGGAGGGAACATCTACTTCGATCGCACCATGTAGATCGCGTAGACTTCGCTCCACCCTGACCGGAGCCCCGCTCCGGTCATCGTCCCCGCCCTTCCGCCCGCCCCGGGCACACCCGAGGAGAACCCATGGCCCAGCAGTCCGTCCCACTAGGAACCTGGGACGAGGACCCCGACGGCGCCTCCATCCTCCTGGCCACGGGGCGCGCCCGTCACGACCTCCTCGTCATCGCCGAACCAGCCTTCCTGCGCGACCTCGACCAGGTCTGGGGCCGTCCATCAGCCCGTGTGCGCCTGTCCTTCCTGCCCGGCGTCCACGCCCCGAGCGCCCCCGGCCAGGAGGACGCCCTGATGTCCTACGAGCGCGGCGGTCTCGGTGTCCTCGTGGCCCGTGGCCGCACCAGCCTGTACGAGGGCGAGTCCGTCCGCAGCACGACGGCGCTGGCCCGGATCGCCAGTGGTGCCCGCCTGCGTGCCGCCCTGCTCGTCACCCGTGCCACCCCGCTGCGCGGCTCCGGTGATGTGGCCGGAGGGGCGGCGCCGGGCCAGGTGCGCGTCGTCTCCGACCATCTCAACCTCTCCGGCGGTCCGCTCTTCCAGGCCACCGGCATGGTCTCGGCGAGCTGGGACGCGAACCTCACCGAGCGTCTGGGGCGCCTGCGGGGGGTCAGTGGCAGCGCCGTCGCCGCGCTCGTTCCCGGCCCCCTGCGCCCGAGCCCGGCCGAGTCCCGCGTCCTGGCCTCCATGGGGGCCGACGTCGCCGTCACCGACTCCGTTGCCGAGGCCATGGCACTGGCCTCCCGAGGCGTGTCCGTCTCCGCCCTGACCTACCTCGATGCCCCGGCCGCCGGCGGGAACCTCGGACAGGCGCAGCTCTCCTTGCGGCAGGCCTCCGGTGTCGCCCTGGCGGCCGTCGAAGAGGTGCTCAGAAGCCTGCAGGCCGGTAACTGAACGTGATTCTGAGAACGGCGTGAGAAACGATGCTGACCCGTCTGCCGGCCCCCGCTAAGGTCATCCCGTGAAACCCTTCCTCTTCCTGGCCACCCGCAGCGACGACGAGCCCGCTGACGCCGAGTACGAGGCATTCCTCAAGCGCACCGGCCTGAACGAGTCCACGCTCGTCCGACTGCGCCTGGAGTCCCGGCCCCTGCCGCAGATCGACCTGGACGACTGGTCCGGCATCCTCGTGGGTGGCTCTCCCTTCAACGCCTCCACCCCGCCGGAGAAGAAGTCGGACACCCAGAATCGGGTCGAGGGCGAGCTCTCCACGTTGCTTGATCGCGTCGTCGAGGCCGACTTCCCCTTCTTCGGCGCCTGCTACGGCGTCGGCACGCTCGCCTGCCACCAGGGCGCGGTTGTCGACACCACCTACGGTGAGGCCGTCACCGCCCCCGACGTCACCCTCACCGAGGCCGGCCTGGCCGACCCGATCTGCGCAGGTGTCCCGAAGGTCTTCCAGGCCTTCGTCGCCCACAAGGAGGCGGTCACTGAGCTGCCGCCCCACGCCGTCGTCCTGGGGACCGGCCAGGCCTGCCCCGTGCAGATGTTCCGCATCAAGAACAACCTCTACGCCACCCAGTTCCATCCCGAGCTCGACGGCGACTACCTCGCCCACCGGCTCGGCTTCTACTCCGGTCACGGCTACTTCGCCGACGACGAGCTCGCCGAGCTCCAGGCCCGCGTGCGCCTCGACGACGTCTCCGACTCCTGGAAGCTCCTGGCCAACTTCGTGGCCGTCCACGCCCGCGACTGACGGGCGCGCCGTCGGCACAATGTCCCAGTTCGCCCAGCGCGGGAGGAGGTGCGTGCGGTGCGGGCGGGGTGAATGCTGGGGCGCACCCGGGCCGAACCGTCTGATCGGCCCCGAAGGTCCAGGAACTCTTCAGAAAGGGCGTCGCACATGTCCCGCATCGTCATGATCGGAGGCCACGGCAAGGTCGCGCTGCTGGCCGCACCGCTGCTCGTGGAGGCCGGCCACGAGGTCGTCTCCCTCATCCGCAACCCTGATCAGGCCGACGACGTCGCCGCCGTCGGCGCCACCCCACTGGTCCTGTCCGTCGAGGAGGCCGACGTCGCCGAGCTCGCCCGGGCCTTTGCCGGTGCCGACGCGATCGTCTGGTCCGCCGGGGCCGGCGGCAAGGGTGGCCCGGAGCGCACCGACGCCGTCGACCGCGCCGCCGCCATCCGTTCCATGGAGGCCGCGGCCGCAGCCGGGGTCAGGCGCTACGTCATGGTCTCCTTCCTCACCGCCTACGGGGAGGTGTCCGTGGACCACCCGTTGCGCGCCTACGCCATCGCCAAGATCGCGGCCGACCGCCATCTGCAGACCACCGACCTGGACTGGACGATCCTGGGGCCGGGCCTGCTGACCCTGGAGGAGCCCACCGGAGCCATCACCGTGGCCCGCGTTCTCAAGGGCACCCCGTCCTCGAAGGCGCCGACGTCCCGCGGCAACGTGGCTCGTGTCATCGCCGCCGTGCTCGCCGAGCCGGCCAGCATCGGCAAGGTCATCCCCTTCTACGACGGCGACACCCCCGTCGCCCAGGCCGTTGCCGACGTGCCCCAGGAGTACGCCGACCTGTCCTGATCGCCGTCCTCGTGGGGCGGGTATCAGACGGACTCCGGCCCGCGCTCGTTCCGTGAGCGTGGGCCGGAGTCCGTTGTGGCAGCAGGTGCGGCGGACTACTTGCCGTCGCTCATGGAGCCGGAGGTGGGGCTGTCGGACATCTTGTCATTCGACATCTTCCCGTCATCGGTCTTGTCGTCGCTCATCTTTCCGTCGGACATCTTTCCGTCGGACATCTTGCCGTCACTCATGGTGCCGTCCGGGGTGGAGGTCTGCTCCATCTTGTCCTTGTTGGCATTCGCGGAGCCGCAGGCGGCGGTCCCGACGGCGAGGGCGGCAACGAGCAGGGCGGCGGATACGATCTTGCGAGTACGCATGGGAGAACTCCTTGGTGACGTGGGTTGGCGCGTGGGCCGGTGAGTAGTGGCGCACCGCAGGGGTGTGCCGTCACCAGGAGTTCGGAGTCTGACGAAAATTGGATGGGGTCAATAAAGCGACCCTCGTCACATTGTGTCAATGTCACATCAAGCGCTTGGAACGCAGAGGGTTTGACGACCTATTTCGTCGTGATGTTAGTGCCGCAGTTGCTAGAACCTTCTGGCAGCTCTCCGGTCTGCTTCCGTGTATTGACGGTTCGCTCCGCGGAACTGCTGCTTGAGACGATCGAACCATCCGGTCGGGACAGCATCGCCGGCGCTGTTGGCCTTCGGTGCGGATGCGCTGACTGCTACTGGCTCTGCGGCGTTGGCTGTGGTGGCGCTCAGGGTGAGTCCGGTGGCCAGAATCCCTGCGCTCAGGGCCAGGGCGAGGAAGCGCTTGGGGGTAGGTGTCTGTCGCATATTGACCTCCATTAAGATTTTCTGTGGCAGTCGCACCCTAGCAGGCCTGCTGCGGTCTTGGTGGTCTTCGCTTCCTGGGTTCCGACGGCGGTGAGGGGTTGTTTGTCAGTGTGACGGGAGCGTGATGTCCGACGGCGTCTGTTGGTGCGTCAGTGGTTAGACGTTGATCCGGCGCAGTAGCTCGGCTGGTGGTAGGGCGTCGTGCTCGTGAGTCATGCGGATCTCAGTGGTCATCGTCTCCGTCGACCCACCGCACTGGATATACGTAGCCCGCGCCTGAGAGGGACGAGAAACATCATCAATGCGCCACACCCCCTTAGGGAGACCCCACACCGCAATAGAGAACACGTACTTCCCGTCCAGGAACTTTGGGGAAGTGAGGCTCCGCGCTACCCGCGTCGCGAACTCTGCGGAGTCTGTAACACGAAAAACTCTCTGGGGCCGTTGTCGCCGTTCGTCTGTCCGGAGGTGCTGACCGCGGCAGTCCAGTCAGGCCGTGTGAGCCCCATGGCTGGGAGCGGGTATGGAAAGATACGTGGTGCTGGAACCAAGACGGTTGTTTCGACTTGGCTCCAGCACCACGGGGCCGGTGGAGATTGTTCTTCAGCAGGCACCGTACTCCAGTGGGGTGATGTGCGGCCCGGCAGGAACAGGTAGTGCCTTAGGCTGATGCCGAGTGCAGTGAGCTGCTTAGGTCGGTTCTACAGGTCGTCGCGGCGGGCCTCTTCGAGGATGGGTGGGCTGCCGGCGCGGCCCATGAGAGCGACGTCAGTCTGGGTCAAAGAGGCGGCTACTGGGAAGTGGTCTGCTGCGATGACGCCGTTGGCGGCCATGGCCTCGACGCACTCGTCCAGCTCGAGCTGGGTCTGGCTGGCCTTGTGCAGGTCGCCGCCCAGCAGGTCGCTGGTGGAGAGGATCGTCATGTCCTGGAAGAAGTAGGGCCAGCCGTTGGAAGCCAGGAGGAAGCCGCGGTAGGACTCCGGCAGACGGAAGCCCAGCTGAGCCTCGGTGCGGGCCACGTTCTCCTCCGTGGCGTGCAGGTGCGGTATGGCGTAGTCCCACAGGCCCTTCCAGTCGGCCTCCATCCGCGCCTGGACGATCATCCCGCCCCAGCCGATGTAGTTGGGCCACGTAAACTCCCGCACCCCTTGACTCGTCTCACCGGGAGCGTCAGCGGCTGTGTCAGCCATGGCTCTCAGCCTCCTTCTCCAATGAGGAACGCCGTTGCTTTGGGGTGCGTGGTGTTTCTCGGACTGGGGGAGTTTTTCTTCCCCTGAGTCGATAGAATAGATCCCATGCCAGCACCAGCACAGAGTCCTCGGGACCGACGTCGAGCGCCGGCTAACGGCCGACAACGGTGTTGAAATCTGGGCGGACTCAGTTACTACCACGGACGGCACAATCACTAAGGCTTGGGATGCCAAGCACACAGGAGGCGGAGACAAGGCTTTCTATCAAGGCAAGGGTCCCGAGTTCCTCATGAAGAAGTTCGACGATGAGATGAGGGTGTACGGTGAGGTGATAAGGTCGTCGGGCAATCCTGTCTCTGGTCTGACCCTGGTTACCCAACACGCCGGAGTCTGTAGAATTTCTCGGTCAGCGCGCCCGAGAGATTCTCGGCCCCGACGTCGAACTGCACATCCAACTGAAACCATAAACCGAGAAGAAGGAGCTAAATGGGCGTCAACTATCTCTGCTCTACCCTCAACTCAGGGCGCGTCATCGCCGACACCGACACCTTCCTCAGCGAAGGAAAGCGGCGCTGGCCCGACTGTAAGGTTGTGCTTATGGATTCTGATAAGTTCAAGACTGATGCAGACATTGTGCTTGACCCGGACGGGGCGTCGACGATTATCAGCCACTTCAGCGACGGTCAGCTCATATCTGTTGACGGGGCAGAATTTGAGGAGGCGGCCGACATTGCCGTTTGGGTGCGATCCCTTAACCCGGACCCCAGCCTGGTGCCGTGGTTTACCACCGACAACTTTGATGGTCATACCGTTCTGACTCCCGGCATCACGTCCCAGCAGGTCATTGATCAGTGGGTGGATCATCGCGAGCACGACCCCTATGCGGAGTACCCCGAGTACCTCTCCTGACAACTCCACCAACACCGGTTCATACATGGCACCGTCCCAGTTCCGGCAGACAGCAGAACGACCCACTCACCACTGCTGATCAACTACCACGACCAGGCGTCTCCCTACTGCAGAGACCGGCCCACAGTCACGCACCAGCGTCCTCGTTCTCCAGCAGCTGGCGGCGTCTTGACGCCACCGGCCCCAGACCACATCGTTGCCGGCCAGAGGCGCAGCAATGTTCAGCTCCCTGCAGGCCGGCTCTGCGTCGCACCTGCGGATGACTGGTGGTGTGGCTGGTG